>WBZV01000077.1_pt1 | contig 66484 bp, 48 predicted proteins | sample 5204221 | NCBI WGS metagenome assembly WBZV01 (sample SAMN12344360, study PRJNA552823) | activated sludge metagenome | biome: Activated sludge suspended growth; feature: Nitrification reactor; material: Wastewater; isolation source: activated sludge from nitrification reactor of wastewater... | reverse complement strand
ATCAATGGGTAGACAAGACATATGGCGGTCTTAAAAACAACCCTTACATTGCATAACCAAACATTAAAAACACTATGAAAACATCAAACCGGGTGATTCCATCCGGTTTTCTTTTTTACTGGCGTCTTTACCTTTTCCATTATACACAAATACCTATGAATCCAATGATAGGATTACCCAACTTTTAAGTCCTTGTAATGAACGGTCCCTAAGTTAGAACAAAAAATGATAAACTATAAATCGTCCATTTAAATTGTTCATCTATAATTCAACTCATTGCACATTCAGGATCCACCCAATTTCTGTTACATACTTTATCAGGAATAAAAATTGGGCGCATTAGGATAAAAAAATGTATCTTTCAATAAACTTCAAAAACTCCTGCCATGAAAATTGCTTCCTTTAACGTAGAAAACCTTTTTGAAAGGGCACGTATTTTCAATGAAAAACAAGACCTCAGTAACGAAATCAATGGCCAAGTTACCGAACTCAACAACCTGCTGGAATCCGAAGTTTATTCGGATCAGGAAAAGGAAAGGATTTTAGAATTAATCATTGCGTTGGGCCTTGAGAATTCAGACGAAAGCCGTTACGTTCTGTTGAGACAAAACCGAGGAAAACTCATTTCCAGGCCGCACAATGGACCCGTTGAATTAGTTGCCAACGGCCGTTCTGATTGGATTGGTTGGCTTGAGTTGAAAAATGAACCCGTCAACGAACAAGCCATTCTCCATACGGCAATGGTGATTCGCGATGTCAATCCTGATGTACTCGCTGTCATAGAAGCAGAAAACCGAATTGCTCTAAAACAATACAGCGATATCCTGCTGAAGAAGGTAAATGGAATTCCTTTTGATCAAATTATGCTAATTGATGGCAATGATACCCGCGGTATAGATGTCGGATTATTGGCAAAGACCGGATACCATATCCAGTGGATGCTTAGCCATGTTCATGATGTGGATGAAAATGGAAAACTCATTTTTAGTCGGGACTGTCCTGAATATTGTGTTCAATGTCCGAATGGAGAAATCATTTGGATCTTGCCTAACCATTTCAAAAGCAAGTTTGGAGGAAACGATACCAGTTCTCAATCAAAAAGGAAAAAACAAGCTCAACGGGTTGCAGAAATTTACCATCGTATGACCGCTGAAGGAAAAGAAAACATCGTGGTATTAGGAGATTTAAATGATACGCCAGACAGCCTTGCACTCAAGCCATTGTTGGAAGACACCGACTTGATGGATGTATCCACGCATCATTTGTTTGATACAGGCGAGTTTGATGGAATGGGAACTTTTGGCTTAGGAAATGACAACCAGAAAATTGATTATATCTTACTTTCACCAAAATTGTATGACCGCATCCAATCCTGTGGTATTTTCCGAAAAGGTGCTTGGCCAGGATCTTCACCCGTTAGGTGGGAGGTTTATCCCACTTTAAGAGAACCCATACATGTAGCCAGTGACCATCATTTGATTTGGGTAGAACTTGATGTATAATGTTTAATAACAATCATTTGATTTGACCCGAAAGGTATGAACTCATTTCTTGCAACCTGAGTCAAAAAAACTCAATTATAAATTACCGATAACTTGATAAAATATGCGTGAACTATACCACTGATTAATTTCCATCGTTGTAGAATTCAAAAATTTAGCCCAAAATGAATACCAATCCACGCATCGATGAATATATATCGAAGGCGAAACCCTTTGCAAAACCCATTTTAATACATCTTCGGGGCCTGATTCATGCAACCATTCCCGAAATTACTGAAAACATCAAATGGTCATTTACTGCGTTCGATTATAAAGGTCCTTTATGTACAATGGCCGCTTTTAAAGAACATGTGGCTTTTGGTTTTTGGAAACATGTTTTGCTTGAAGATCCAAACGCGTATTTACAATCCTCTACTCAGCATGGAGGTAATGCTATGGGACATCTTGGAAGAATCACATCTTTAAAATCTTTACCTCCTGATAAAATCATTTGCAATTTTTTAATTCAGGCAAAACAATTAAATGATGATGGAATTAAACTTCCTAGTCGCCCCAAAAAAACCAGTACCCCAATGATTATTCCGGAAGATTTTAAACAACAACTCCAATTAAACCCGATAGCCTCCAAAGGGTTTGAAAAATTAAGCCCTTCACACCAAAGAGAATATTTGGAATGGATTGGTGAAGCTAAAATGCAGACCACACGTGAACGGCGCATAATGCAGACACTGCAATGGCTGGCAGAAGGTAAATCGAAGAACTGGAAATACGAAAGGAAATAATACCATATCTTATCTCAACTTGCGTAATACAATTTTCTCCTTGGATGGAAAAAAATGGCAAAAAAAAAGTCCTACACTTCTGCAGGACTTCTCTGTTTTTCGTTTTGAAATAGATTTATCAGAAAGTACAATTTTGAATCTCTTTTAAAAAATAGCCGGTTATTTGGCGTTAACCGGCTATTTATAATCCCATGAAAATATCCAAAACTAGCTTACTATATAATGAAAAGACGATATTCAAATAGCTGGGGGGTAGTTCCTGGAAATTTGTTAATTGGAGCTTCCGGCTTGGAGCAGAAAGCTCCCAATTAACAAATTATAATCCCATGAACATATCCGAATTTTACGGTCGCCGATACGTTTACCGGCATTCTGATTGTATTTCTTCCCTTTGTTAAACAATCACAGTACAAGTATCCGACGATTCAGATCCCCATTCAAGTACAAAAAAAGGCCCTTGTCATATATTAAAAATATATATGTGTTCAAAAATAAATTACCATATAGTTGATAATCAATTATTTATAATTATTTTAATTGAGTTTTTTTGGAAAAAAATATTATTAAAATTCAAAAATGAGCAATAGAATTCTTGAATTTTAACTAAAAAAATTTTAAAATGGACTGAAAATGTCGGGATTCTTGAGGTAAGAAGTGTCAGTTAGGGTCCGTAAAAAAGCTAAAAGGCTTTTCTTTTGACTTTTATTGAGGCCCAGTGGACGAACGAAACCGTCCTTATTTTTTGCAAAATGTCCACCACTGTTATAATGCTCAATGACCTCTTCCAATGTTTTAAATCGTCCGTCGTGCATATAAGGTGCTGTCAACTCAATATTGTACAATGTAGGTGCTTTAAATTTCCCGTTATCGATGTTTAATCCTGTAACTTGACCTCTGCCTTTGTCTTGAAAATCATCTAAACTGACCACTGTATCAATACCATTGTTAAAAAAATCGTTGGCATGCATTAAAGGTGCAGCATGGCAATGAAAACACTCTGCATCGGGGATTAATAAATCAGCATTAAAATATAAATCGTGACCCTCTTGCTGATCTGGATCAAAAAAAACTTCTCCGCGCAATTGACGCTGATACAATGATTGCCCACCAGTCAATGCCAATCGCTCATATTGAGCTATTGCCTTCGCCGCGAGTTCTTGACTAATTTCTGATCGGTCACTGATACCGAAGGCCTTCCTGAATAACTCTGGGTATTTTTCGTGGCGCCTTAGTTTATCCACCACACGAGGCCAGTTTTCATGCATCTCCACTGGATTTTGAACAGGCTCTATTGCCTGTTTCTCTAATGTACCCACCCGGCCATCCCAAAACAGGCCTTTAACAAAGTAAGCTGAATTAAGGATCGTCATGGAACTTCTGTTGCCTAAAGTTCCTCCAACGCCAGGGCTCACCGGCAGATTGTCCGTAAATGCCTTACGAGGGTCATGACAACCCGAACAAGACAGGGTACTGTCCAAAGAAAGAATAGGGTCAAAAAACAAATGTCGCCCCAGGAGTACGCCATCAACCGTCTGTGGATTTTCAGGAACCTCTGGTAAAGGAGGCAAACCCTTTGGAATCATCACAGGATAATCCTTCGGCACATAAGCAATATGAAGTAAATCACCATCTGAGGTTCCTCCGGAATTGTCACATCCAATGAAAAAACCAATGACTAAAAAAATGTATCCTGCTCTAATCGAACTGAACATTTTATTTTAACTGTATCGAAGCTTTAAATCGATTCATGAAAGCATCTAAAACGGTGCTTTTATTGTGAATCTGAGGATTGGACGCTATGTCCATCCCATCTATATCTTCTCCAAATAAAGCCTGGTGATCAATCTGCAAAATTAAGCGCGTGGTTTGGCCGCTGGCAATTACAATATTTTTTGTCCATTCGAGGTGCTTCATGGAGTCATCAAAACCCGAGTGGTAAGTGAAATTATACGATTTTGATCCATCGTTGTAACTTCCTTCTGTTTTACTAAAAATGTAAGAATTCCATGCGGCCCAATACCGGCTTCCTTCCCCCATTGGATGAACGGGAGAATAATTTGCAGGTACCGTTTTGTTTAAAGTTGGGTTTAAACCAAGGTCAAATTGAAAACCTGTATAAGTTCCAGTAGGAATATCCAAATAACTGATCAGCATTCCTTCCTGTGCTTTTTCAAGGGAAGTATGGTGGTCAGACAATGACCAATAATCCACATCTTTAATCGTATGATTATGGTGCGTTCCTATTAACCCAAGACTGGATACAAACCACTCAGATTTTGTAAATAAAATATTTCCTTTTCCAAAGTAGTCATAGGACATCCCTTTTACGAAGGGTGAACTGCCATAGATTCCTTGTACAACTATTTCAAGATTACCTTTTCCCGATGTCGGTTCATCGCCTCCACAACCAACCATTAGGAAGAACATGGTCACAGACAAAAAGATGTTTATTGTTTTATTCATTACTTTGATTTGGAGTGTTTTATAAAATTCAACTTTCATTAAAGTTGATTTCTTTAATTGTTTAAGACAAATTCAACTTAATAAACGCTGAAAAAAGAAGAAATGTTTCAATTCTGCCTGATTATAAAGCCGCCATACTTCTTTTGCCATTCAAAAATACTGGTTTACCCATAGAATCTTGTTGGATATGGGCCTAAAATTTCATTCTCCATAAAAATGTGATTATTTGATATTCCCTTTTTTTGTTTCCACGAATTGCCGGATTAACTTTTTTACATGATAGGAAAATTCTTTGTCAAGAATCCATTGAAAATAAGCCGGTTCGCGCTTCCATACCTCTTCAAAACTCAGATTGATGTGCTTTCCAAAATTGAAAACGATCTCCTTTTGTTCATTGTATTTCAATCGTTGTGTTGGATCAATGGTATTGAGGTCATTGGTAAACGCATCCAATGCTTGCATGTCATTGCGGACGGGTTGAGGGATAACAATACCATCATCCCCAATAAATTCCGAATTTCTGTATCGCTCCAATTGACCTATCAATACATCCACCGTAGCTCTGGTATCCGCTAATGCATCATGGGCGTTTTGCAACTCTTTATTACAATAAAACTGATATGCCGCTTTGAGCGTTCTGGGTTCCATTTTGTAGAAAATTCGCTGAACGTCAATAAGTCTGCGCTCTTCCAAATCCAAATCAATGCCATATCGATAAAACTCTTCAGCCAGCAATGGAATGTCAAATCTCAAACTATTGTAACCAGCCAAGTCTGCATTTCCAATAAAAGCGATTAACTCTCTGGCTAATTCTTCAAATTTAGGCTGCCCGGCAACTTCTGCTGCACCAATACCATGAACTTTGGTGGCTTCTTCGGGTATCGGTATCCCGGGATCAATGATTTTATTGTACTCTATAGGTTGATCCTGACCGGCCTGATATTTTATCATAGCGATTTGAACTATCCGGTCCCGGATAACGTGGACACCGGTGGTCTCAAGGTCTAGAAAAACCAAGTCTTTATCAAGATTAAATGGATTCATAAAATTTAACGGCTAATCAAAAAATGGATTTTACACTCATTCTCAACAGGGGATATAAAGGTACGATAATAGCAATCTGTGTGGTCTTCTTTCTGCCTTTGTTCAGGATACACTATCTTTGTCCAGATAATTGTAGTCTTTCATACGACTTATGTAAACTACAAGCATAATTCAACCCGGGTGCTTAGCTCAGTTGGTTCAGAGCGCCGCCTTGACAGGGCGGAGGTCGGCAGTTCGAGCCTGCCAGCACCCACTTTCCTTAAACTTATTCTTTTAAAAACAATCGTTGAACATTTTGTTTTTGTCCGATCAATCGCAATAAATAAGGCCCCGGTATTAATGGTTCAACATTTATCACCAAATATCCTGCTGAGGATTCTTTTTCTTTGGATTCAGCAATGGCCCTTCCACGTAAGTCGAAGATGCACCATCGATCGAAACCAACATTGGACTTTACCGTGAATTGGTCGTTAACAGGATTGGGTATAATGTATATTTCAGGCGATTGATTTCTTTGATTTTGAGTGGCTGGAATGACAACTGCTACTGAGTCTGAAAGCACGCTGGCACACCCGTTGGAATCCACCACTTGAACCTTGTAATTACCATCAGCCTGATCTGCCCACCAAAAAGGGACCATGGATTCCCCATGAACCATTCCAAAACGATACCAACGGTAGATTGCATATCCTGGGGTCGCGTAAATCGTATCCCGACTCACATGAATTTCAGGTTTTGGAGGTAATGGAAATTGAATTGCCTGAACCAAATTAGAGATGAGTGATTGACAACCATTGCTATCGACAAAACTTAAAGAATATTCACCCGCTTTCAAAACAATAAGACGTTCACTATTTTCTGGCAGCAAGTTTCCGTTTAAAAACCAATTAAATTTTACGGCGTTCGGTTGTTCACAAGCCACCAACACAGTTGAATCTCCCTCGCAAAAGCTTGCTGTAAAAGGAGGTTTTATACAAGATGTATCGGCTAATTTGTCACGAATGATAAATTCTTGGACCGTTCGGCAATTTCCAACCGTCAGGGTCAAACGGTAAGCTCCAGGAGACAATTGATCAATGGTCTCGGTGGTGTCCCCAGTTGACCATTGGAAAACAGCAACTGGATTTCCACTCAAATTCGTTTGTGCTTTCCCATCCTTCAAACCGGGGCATGTTACATCCGTGGTTACCATTGTCACATTCAGGGTACAAGTATCCCATATCTGAAAAATCGCACTTAAAGAAGCATCGGCAAAATACAGATTTCCTTCAGCATCTTCGCCAAAGGTAGTCAAACCATTGTTGCTATGGTCGTACAGCAATGTATTGATCAAACGATTGCTATCATTTTTATGCAAAGACCAAATTTTGCCACTGCAATAATCTCCATAAATGTATTTACCATACAGTCCTGGAAAACGATCTCCACGATAAACATATCCACCGGTTACTGAGCACCCGTTGATATTCTCATCGCTAAAATATTCATGGACGGGAAAAGTAAATACATTCTTTGGCTCACATCCATTGGTATTGAAATTGGCATTACCTTCATAGCATCTCCAGCCGTAATTTCTACCACCACCTGAAGCTGCTGGCTCAAAATCAACCTCCTCCCAACTACCTTGTCCTACATCTCCAATCCACAAATCTCCAGTCAGTCGATCAAAACTAAATCTCCAGGGATTTCTCATACCCACTGCCCAGATTTCAGGTGCATAGGCTGTATTGGCTACAAAAGGATTTGTAGGTGGAATATTGTACTTATTGGTTGCATTGACATCAATTCTCAACATCTTTCCCAACAAAGCCATTTTGTTTTGTGCGTTATTCTGCGGATCATTTGCACTTCCTCCATCACCCATTCCAATATACAAAAAACCATCAGGTCCAAATTTTATACATCCGCCATTGTGATTTGCATAAGGTTGTGGAATGGTCAGCAATACACGCCCTGATAAAGAGTCCAGTCTGTTGGTATCAGCACTGAGCTTATATTCTTCGATGACCGTCAAGGTCTGCGCTGACCTATCGGTGTAATTGACGTATACCAACCCATTTTTCTTATAATCTGGATGAAATGCCATACCCAGTAGCCCTTGTTCGCCGCTTGTAGACCTCACCTTTGACGCTATGTCCAAAAACGGAACCGTCGTCAATGCATTATTACGGATGATGCGAATTTTTCCAACTTTCTCAATTACAAACAAACGTTCGTCATTGCAGTGGGCAATGTCAACTGGAATTGATACTCCATTAATCCAACGATTGATCCGAATTCCATTTTGTCCATATAAACCATTGTATAACATTCCAGACAATAAAACCATTATCCACACACTTCTCATAGTAATCGATTATTCAATAATTAGTTCAAATTTTTTGAAACCCCCAAGTTCTTCATTGATCAACAGGCAATACCAACCAGGTTTTACGTTAGGTTTATATTCAAGTAAATCGTTGACGCCATTACTAACGAATGTTAGTTTGTCAAGGCAAGTACCCATACTGTTATATAACCGCAAATGGAAAGTCCCGGCAGTTGAAAGACTCCGAATGTGAAATCCATCCTCAGCCTTTGTGGGGTTAGGATAAACAACGATTTGTTTGGTCAAAGTCTTAAACCTTTCCAAATCTTTGTCTGCAGTCGCCATAGGAACATTGAATTCAAAAACCTGCAGACAATCTTCACTGTCATTAACAAACAATGTATACTTACCCGACCTCAGGTTTGTGATTCCTGGTGTTCTTGCACCATTACTCCACAAATAACGGTAGGATCCTTTTCCTCCGGCAATCGTAACGATTATTGCTCCAGTTCCACTTCCATTGTCCTTGAGTATTATCGTGTCTTGAACAATGATTTTGGGCCACCAGTTCATCTGAATATTAAAAACACTGTCACAGCCATTTATAGCTGCGCCTTCGATGACCAGTTGGTAATTTCCTGGAGTATCAAAACTTTTGTTTCTAAAAATATAGGGTTCTCCAAAACAAACTGTATCATTAACCAATTCAAATGACCTCTTTAGAGCTATTATATCTGTGCATATTGTATCCTTACAACCATTAGTTCCTGTAACAATTACACAATATCTACCACCCGTATCGATTGGAAGATACTCCAGAGTGGATTGATCGTTCCATAAGTAAGATAAATATGCCTCTGTAAGCCTGACAGTGTCCTTTCTACCAGAACAAATTGTATCAGGCGCCACAAGACTTGCATTTGGTGCGGTTCCCTCTTCAATATCAAAACAGTAAGTACCCGTACATTGGTTAATATCACTTACCGAAATGCAATAGGTTCCTGTTTGGGTAAGTTTGACGATTCGTGTAGTATCACCCGTAGACCATTTGAATTGATGGTAATTGCCTGCATCCAATTCTGTGCTTTGCCCTGCACAAATAAAATAAAATCCGGTTGGAACGGGTTTCAGTCCTTCTCTGAATACAATACGGACTTCGTCCTTACTCAGACAATATCCATTGGTCGCTTCAAAACTCAGCGTATACATTCCGAAGGAATCAGCAATAAATTTCGAGAGAGGGTCCATAAAGTTCTCAAATCTTCCAGACCCTGGGCCGGAAATAATTTTCCAGGTACTGCTTACAAAATTCCCGAATCCATTCAAATTCACTTCACGCCCACAAATTTCAATATCTGGTCCAGCCGAGATCAAAGGCTTTGACCTGAAGATTAACGGTTGTAAGTTTGAAATGCTGAGACAAGGGTGATTCAGATTAATCTCACCTTTTGTATTTCTTCTGCCGATAACTCTTGCTACATAATACCAGGTATTGAATTTAAATCGTACCGGATCAAATGGAAAAATTCCATTTGGATTGGATTTAATAATACTGCCCGTTGGATTTATGATATCGCTAAGGATTACATAGGTTGATAAATCCATTGAGTCGATCGTTTCATTTCCAGTAATTTTAGCAGTAAAACTCTGTCCTTCACAAATTTGCAGAGTGTCTAAAGGCATATTGCCTGCCTGACTGGTACAACCGCAGTTTTCAAATCCTTTAAAGACTATGGCACATCCATTTTTATCTTTGATTTCAAATTCATATCCCGATTTACACAACAATGCATCAGAAACAAAGCTCCCGTTTAGAGAATCCAATTTTCCCCTTCCTTTTGAAACGGTATATGGTTGAATACCTCCGCTTACAGTAAACTGAATGATAAAAGCTGAATCACTTGCAAATCTGTTGACAAAAACATTTTGGATTTGAAGAATAGGGTTCACCACAAACAATTTCAAGCTAAAGGCCGTAGTATCGCAAGCATTGATTGCTCTCACTTTTAATGAAAAATTCCCGGTAGGCAGATCTTGAAATACCACAAAACTGTCTGGTGACTGTTTGACCAGAGTATCCTGCAAATACCACAAATATGCATTGGCTCCGGGAATTGAAGCAATGGAAAACACCTGTTCACCAAAACCTGCACATAGCAATTGTGGACCATGAATGGAACCAGGTTCTGCCAGGTCAAATGAGGAACGTCCATTTCGGACTCTCACCAAATAACTGCAATTGTCTCCATGACAACCATTCAACACTAAACGATAGGTATTTCCAACAATAAAATGTCCATATCCAAAAATCACTGGTCCTTCCTGACATTCACTTTTGCAAACCAAAATACTGTCAGAGGTTGTACCACAGGTACTCCATAATGCCATTTGCATACCCCGGTAAACAATGCCGTTTTCCTCAACCCCGGAGCAATTAATCGGTATTACTTCAAACTCAATAGAATCCTTTGGGGCAACAAAAGAAATCCACCGTGGGTTATTTACGGATACTTGGGTATCACATAAATAATAGTGCAAACTGGTATCAGCAACTCCAAGAGATCCACAATAATTATGCAAGCTGCTGGTACTGCAAAAATGCAAAGCGTCCTTGCAACTATTTCCCGCTATGGGTTTATCACAATTTGAAGGATTGAACACGATCACACGAAATGGTGCAATTTCAATTTCAAAATTGCTGATTTCTGGATTGGTGATTCTTCCGCTATAGTATCCTTCATCATTTTCTGTGGCTTGTATTATTTCATATGTGTTTTGATTGCTTATAAACACTACACTGGTATCCTTGTACCATTTGTAATTGTTTTCAGTTAGACTTTGATCCACTAAAGTTTGAACCACGTGGGTCGAACCTTCTTCTATGAATAAGATGGAGTCCAGTCGAACAGGATTTTGCGGATCAAATGCATAGTAATACCGGCGAGAAAAGTTATTGAGCGGAATCAAATCCTCAAAAGTGAAATCATTGTGGGTAATCACCAGACCAAAAGGAAAAGAATTTCCCCAAGTCGTCACCAGCTTATAGTTTGGGATACTATTGAAATGATTATTTTCAATACGCAAACTGAATAAAGGAGCATCCGTCATATCTGGAACACGACCTGAAAAATGGTTATTGTATACCCAAAAATGATTGATCTGGTTGAAATTGGAAAATCCTTCCGGCAACGGTCCGGAAAAATTATTGTCTTGTAAGTAAAATTCTTGGATGTCCGTAAGTTGACTTAATTGTACGGGCACCTGCCCTACTAATTGGTTGGCACTTAAATCCAAAACAGCCAAAGCACCCATATTCCCCAAAGAGCTCGGTATGCTCCCGGATAATTGATTTTTGCTTAGGTTAAGCGTAACCAGCTGTTGCAGCCCACCTAATTCAAATGGAATTGATCCAGTCAACTGGTTGTTGGCCAGACTCATGTTTTTCAGTTGAACACATTGGGCAATTTGAATGGGAATACTACCGGATAACGAGTTATCCTCCAATACCAGGTCCTCCAATTGGCTCAGGTTTCCCAATTCAGGAGGTATTTCACCATAAAGATCATTGCCAAAGATATAAACAACTCGCAGCGAAGAGAGCATGCCAAAACTAGGTGGGATTACACCGGAAACATTATTGTTGATCAGTATCAAACTTTGAACACAACCGTTTGCGTTAAGGATCACACCGGACCATTCGTTCATCGGTCTGAAAATGTTCCACTTTGTAACCCAGTTGGCACCATTAGAATTTATACAAAAATTGGCCAAGATGGTAGAATCAGAAGCCCTTGAACAATTACCAGCAAAGGTCCTGTGGTCTTGAATGCTTTCATGAACAGGTGTGAATACCAGCCAATTAAATAAGAGCGAAACAATCAAATGCATCTTTCCCAAGTTTTGTTCCGAAGGTCAACTTCCAATGATGTTTTCATTAAAAGTATCAGTAAATATAATGGAATCTTTATGAATCCTTTAAACTTTAACCGATTTTACATTTCCATCGGATTTGGTCGTATTGTGGCTCATACAGCTGATCACTCACGGAGATTTCCTCAGTTCACTTAAACATATTAAATATATTAATAATATGTACTGAAAATATGGTAAAGTCCGCCCTTAAAGATATCCATTTTCAAAAAAAGACATTACCACAAGTAATGATTTTTCTTCCAAAGATTGGTATCTGCATTAAAACAATTCAACCGCTGTACGCCAGAGAAATCCGTCATCCTTCAACCAACGCCTATAGGATGCTATTGAAATCACAGAATTTTTCAATTTGCTTAAGAGGAATCAGCCATTTCACCAAATGTTGACTTCAGCTTGAATTTCCAATCCAAATTTGTCTTTAACCGAATCCATGATTTGCTTCGCAAAACTCCAAATTTCAGCACCGGTGGCTGTTCCAAAATTAACGAGAACCAAAGCCTGCTTTTCGTAACAACCTACTGAACCTATTCGCTTACCTTTCCAACCACATTGCTCGATTAGCCAACCGGTGGGTATCTTCACCAATCCATCTCCCTGATCGTATCCGGGAATTGAAGGAAATTTATCTTTTATTAATTGATATTCCTGTTCATTAACATTGACATTCTTAAAGAAACTCCCGGCATTTCCCAACACCAACGGATCGGGTAACTTCTCCCGACGAATTTCCATCACGACTTCACTTACCTGACGTATAGTAGGATGATTGTAATTTTTTTCCTTCAACTTTTCTCTAATAGCGCCATACTCTAAATTCAAAACCGGCTGTTTCTGAAAGCGCAACGACACTTTTCCAATGATAAACTTATTTTTAAGTTCATTTTTAAATATGCTATCCCGGTACGAAAAATGACAACCCTGGTGATCTATCGAAATAAATTTCCGATTTACCAGGTCAAATCCTTCAACACGAACCAATACGTCTTTTAACTCGACACCGTAGGCACCTATGTTTTGCACAGGGGCAGCTCCTATTGTGCCTGGAACCAGACTCAGGTTTTCGATTCCTCCTAAATTCCTGTCTAATGCCCACAATACAACTTCATGCCAGATCCATCCAGCACCAAAGCTAACTACGACATCCTTGTCATTCTCTTCAAGAATCTCACATTCCTTGTTGGACATGTGCACAATAAGTTCCTCAGGTTTCTGAGTGAGTAGGACATTTGTTCCACACCCTAACACCCGTATGTTTTGTTGCGGCGGTATTTCAGCCAATGACTCCATTTTGGTGATGGTAATGAAATGAATTGCTAAGACATCAATCCCGAAACTATTATATGTTTTTAGTGAAACCAATTTATCAGTAACCTTTAGATTGGATAAATATGCTGCAATTTAATATGAACCCAATTAATGAAATAGTATTAATTGCGCGGAACGCTGACGAAATGAAGAAATACCGTTATTCGGTAATTTCCATTTGAAGTTCAACCAGAGAACGGTAAACACCACGATCCATTGCAATAAGCTCTTCATGCGTTCCATGTTCAACAATTTGTCCTTTTTGCAATACGTAAATACAATCTGCTTCGCGAATGGTAGACAAACGATGTGCTATGATCAGCGAGCTTCTGTCTTTCATCAATTCATCAAGAGCATCCTGTACGAGTTTTTCACTTTCTGCATCCAAAGAAGAAGTAGCTTCATCCAGTACCAGAATAGCAGGATTTTTTAATATAGCCCGAGCAATAGCAATGCGTTGTCGTTGGCCACCACTTAATTTAACACCACGTTCTCCTACAATTGTATCAAATTGATCGGGGAAAGATTGGATAAATTCCAAAGCATTGGATTTCCTGGCTGCTTCAATGATTTCCTCTTGAGTAGCATCAGGTTTCCCGTACCGGATGTTTTCGAAAATGGTTCCTCCAAACAGCAATATCTCTTGCGGAACGATAGCGATATTTCTTCTATAACTTCGTAAATCAAAAGTTTCTACCGCACGGTCATCGACATATATTTTACCTTCTGCCGGATGATAGAATCGCATCAGCAATTGGACAATAGTAGATTTTCCTGCTCCACTTGCTCCAACAAATGCAATGCGCTGACCTTTTATCATTTGAAACGATATTTGCTTCAAAACGGTAATTTCAGGCCTTGAAGGATAAGCAAATGATACCTGTCTAAACTCAAGTTTTCCGTTAAGTTTTTGTTCTGTTTCGGCGACCGGATTGATATGAATTTCCTGATCCCGATCCAGTATTTCCTGAATTCGCTCCGTGGCACCGATAGCTCCAGCAATGGCCGTGTACAAATTCCCTAATCCTGCAATAGCGCCACCTATGATACCGGTATAAATGATAAATGAAAATAAGTCACCTACCGCCATCTCACCTTGCTCTACCATTTGTGCTCCCCTCCACAGGATGAAAAACAAACCACCAAACAATACTGTGATAATAAAAATAAAAAACACTCCGCGGATTTTGGCATACTTCATTGACAAATCCAACATGGTTCCAATGGACCTACTATAACGATTTACTTCATAAGCCTCATTGGTAAATGATTTAACGTTTTGAAACGACTGCAAACTCTCTTCAACAATGATGTTTGTACTTGCCAAACTATCCTGACGAGCTTTGGATAATTTTCGTACATATCGGCCAAAAAAAATACTTGAAATTACAATCACCGGAAAAGTCAACAACATAGTTAAAGCCAGATGAGGGGTCATCCAGGCAATAATGATAATTCCTCCGATCAGTACGACCAACTGTCTGATAAACTCTGCTAATGTGATTGAAAATGCTGATTGCAATTGTTCGACATCTGCTGTTAGACGACTGGTCAATTCACCAATGCGGTGACTTTCAAAATAACTTAATTCCTGCGTTATGATTTTTTCATATAATGCTTTGCGTAAATCAGCAATACCAAACTCACTTACCCTGGCAAAAAATGTCGTCCTGTAATAAGAAAGAATGCCCTGTGCAATCAAAATAATTAAAAATATCCACCCAAATTGAGTGAGACTGATGTTCCATTTCCCTTTGCCTATGGCTGTATTAGCCATCTCTCCGGCAGCCGCAGGGAACAACATAAACAAGCCGCTTCCCAAAACCAGAAACAGCATTCCTATCAGAAAATAAAGCCTGTAGGGTTTAATAAATCGGTATATTCTATAGGAGCGCGTTAGGGAATCCCATGAAATCTTTTTACGTTGAGCTTCCATGGATAAGGTAACAGTTGATTATGAAAAGGGTTGAAGATTGCCTAAAGAATTAGTCGTCCCTTATCATTCAAAAAAAAAGCTGCAAGTGATCTTGCAGCTTTTAAATTTCTGTTATAGTTGTATTCCTTAAATTTTTTGAAACAATGCTTTTGAAATGATCTTGTTCTCAAAATACAAATAAACGATGTAAGCTCCAGGTTTTAAATTCACCAATTCCATTGGTACTTTATTATCTCCCGGTTCGAGATCCACTTGTTTTTTCAACAATCCCGTTCCTGTCACATCAGCGATTACCAATGTTACGGTGGCCTTCTCAGAACTTCGTATGGAAACCGTGATCTGGTCAGCAGCAGGATTTGGGTTCACATCATAAATTGAAATGTCAAAGCGATTTCCGGTTCGGCTCCCCACGATAATCTTTTTTGAAACTTTGCACTCGACTCCATTTACCACATAAACCACAGTGACTACATAAGTTCCGGCTTTAGCGTAGGTATGTTTTACAGCCAAATCAGTGGATGTGTTACCATCGCCCAGGTCCCAAAATATTTTATCCGGTTTAACATTCAATTTTAACTCAAATTTTACAGTAAGTTGGTCGGAAGCAGTAAGGATGGTTGCATTACATGGATCATTTGGGTCAATTCGACTACCTACTTTAATTTCTTTTGTAATTTGACATATCTTTCCACCAATTGATACGTACAAAGTTACTTTGTAAACTCCTGCCTTTGCATAAGTATGACTGGTCTCTGCATCGGTTGATCCGGTTCCATCTCCAAAATCCCATTTCAATTTATCGGCCGTTTTTCCCTTTAGATCTGCTCTAAACTTTGCAGATAACTGATCCGTTGAAAATCCAAAGTCAATATCACAGGTATCTTTCACCACATCTCCCACATGAATCCAGGTATTTAAAATCACGGTACACAATTCGCCAACAATTTTAGTCGTCACCAGATATTTTCCTGGCTGCGCATATACATGTTTAACCTCTTCTCCAGTTCCCGTACTTCTATCTCCAAAATCCCAACTAACTTCCTTAATTGGAAATCCCGCTGTTGCCCTGAAAGTAAAGGCATTACCAGCACTGGTATTCAATGTTGCAGAAGTGATATTCACTTTCCCACAGCAGGCATTTTCATAAGTGGTAGGCGGCGGTGGAGGCGGGGTACTATCCTTTATTTCAACACGAAAAGTGTATAATTTTTTGCAATTAGGTCCGGCAATGATCAAATTTACTGTATAAACACCCGGGCTGGTGTATTGATGTTTTACTTCACGACCAGATGCTGAAGTGCCATCACCAAATTCCCAGAAATACTCCAAAACCACATTTGCGGCAGTGTTGGCATGAAAAACGACCCAACCATCTTGCAAAACATCAAATTTAAAGCTACCCTCACATGGATCAACAACAGTGGATGCACAAATAACAAAATCAAGTTGATGTTTTCCTTCAACAGCAGGTGCTTTCTGAATCTGAGGAGTTGGATTGCATGGATCAACAACGGTCACCAGATAAGCTGAAATATTGCGATCAACTTTAAATTCATGTTCGTAGTACCCATCGGCATTGGTTGTCAACCTGACCCCGGCAGCATTGGTTGCCGGACTTGACAAAATACTGACCGGCCAGTCGGCGACTGGTTTTTTATCGGTATTATATACCGTTCCAAAAATTTTAACGGTTTGAGCATTGACTGTCAAGACAGACAGCATAAAGAGAATACAAGCGTTTAGAAAATTTCGCATAGCGTTTATTTTTATAATTTAAGAAAATTCCATCACAAAGAAATCTACGCAATTCCACCACAATTGGTTGCCAAAGCCTTTAACATTAACAAAATTACTTCAAAATCCCGTGAATTCAGGGCTTAATTGAACAAATTTAAAATCAAATTAGCAAAAAAAAAGTCCGAGCGAGCGCCCGGACTTAATAAACCAATCTCATGAAAAGGTATGAAAAGACGAAGCATCTTTAGTCAACATTGTCGTGAAGGAATGAACTCTCTTCCCGGATTTCCGGTCTGTTATCTTCATCCATAAACATTCTTATTCTGGATGAATTGAGTTCTGATGATGGGTTTACCCAATCCAACTTTACGTTCCTTCGCTCGTAAGCTGGGATATTTTCCGTTTCTTTTAAATTATTGAGATTTTGCAGTGGCGACAAATTCGGTTGGGGATTGGATTTCCTTCCTGAAAACGTCAGGGATTCATTTTCATTTTTTGCACTGACCACATTCTGAATGCTACGGTCAACGGCTGGTTCTTCAAATTCAAACACATAAGACTTGCTTTCAGTTTCCCTAACCGTATAATTTCTTTCCTGTTCTTCATCAAGACTTACTTTCTGAGCCACCTCTTCATTTCTTTCTTTATAACCAGTTCCAAATCCCGTTGCGATAATCGTTACATTTATTTGATCATTGAGACTATCATCGACGCAACTTCCCCAAATCAAGTCAGTATGACCTGCTTCCTGCTGAATGTATTCAGTAATAATACCCACTTCATCCATGGTGATTTCAGGATTGCGGCCAGTGGTAATATTGAGCAGTATATGTCTTGCACCCCGAATATCATTGTCTTCCAGTAGAGGCGAATTCAAAGCATTTTCAATGACACGCTTAGCCCGATCTTCTCCACCTGCTGTAGCAGAGCCCATAATGGCAACGCCACTGTCCTTCATCACAAAATTGACATCTTCAAAATCGACATTGATGTAACCTGGTACTGTAATTATTTCAGCAATTCCCTTTGCAGCAGTGGCCAATACATTATCCGCATGACTAAAAGCACTGGACATGGGAAGGTTACCATAAATCTGCCGTAATTTATCGTTCGATACAACGATCAGAGCGTCAATATTTTGTTTGAGCTGTTCAATTCCTTCTTGAGCATGTTTTCCTCTACGAGGACCTTCAAATGAAAAAGGCAAAGTGACAATACCCACGGTTAAGATTCCCATTTCACGGGCGACTTTGGCCAAAATTGGTCCTGCGCCGGTACCCGTTCCGCCTCCCATTCCAGCGGTAATGAATAACATTTTGGTGTTGTCATCCAAAAATTGCTGAAGATCTTCGGTGGATTCGAGGCAAGCCTTTTTCCCCATTTCCGGGTTATTGCCTGCTCCACGACCAACCGTTAACATAGGACCCAATTGAATTTTCGTTGGAACCTGACTAAGATCCAGGGATTGTTGGTCTGTATTGCAAACGGCAAAATCGACCCCACGAATCCCTAAATTGTACATATGAGTCACTGCATTGGTCCCTCCCCCTCCTACTCCGATGACTTTAATGATGGAAACCTGACTCATATTACAAAATTCAATATCTATTGATGATGTAAAGATACGTAATTATATATTAGAAATAAAAATAAATTATAATTTTTTTTTATATATAAATAAAAAAAATGTGTCAGAGTTCCGAATCCGAACCTGGCTTAAAAAAATCAGTAATTTCCTGATAGGTCCAATCCTTTAATTGGCGTAGCCAGCCACGGTCATTTTCGCTGGTCACCTCTACGGGTAGGTCATCCTGGGCTAAATTGACCACATGCGTGCGTTTGGGAACAGGCATTTCGGGAAGCCCTGGCGTTACTTTCTTCATGGCTTCCAGCAAGATCCCAATTCCCGTGGTATATGAAGGGTCCATGGCATCTGGTTCTATGTAAGCCAGTTGTTGATCCAATGGTCTGCCGACTCGGGTAGATAGACCAGTTTGATACTCACCGAGTAATTCAATATCCTTTAATTTAGATCCGCCGCCGGTAAGTACCATTCCAGCGATTAGTTTATTCTCAAAGCCACTGCGCCGGATTTCCCACATGATGTATTCAAACATTTCTTCCAATCTCGATTGAATGATTCGTGCCAGATTTTTTTCCGATATTTCTTTTGGTTCCCGTCCCATGAGTCCGGGAATGGTGATGATGCGGTTATCAACAATTTCACTGGCTATCGCTGAGCCAAATTTGACTTTTAATTTTTCTGCTTGTTCTTGTATAACAGTACATCCGGCTTTGATGTCTTTGGTAATGATACTGGATCCCAGTGGAATCACTCCGGTATATCGTACTATACCATCTGCATAAATGCTTACCTCGGTGGTTCCTCCTCCCATATCCACCAGCACAACTCCTGCCTCTTTTTCATCTTTTGACAAGACAGCTTCTGCTGTAGCGGTAGGTTCTAAAACAAAGCCCGCAATCTGCAATTGTGATTTTTCGACTGCCCTGAAAAGGTTATCCAATGCTTCTGAGTTTGCTGTAATGATATGAAAATTGGATTCAAGCCTGGCTCCAGACATTCCAATTGGATCCAGGTGACCTTCTTTACCGTTGTCAATGTAAAATTCCTGCGGAACGACATGTAATATTTTATCACCATGGGGAAGTGCAATTTTATGCATGTCCAACATGAGTTTGTCTATATCCTCCTGCGTAATTTCCGACTTCGGCTGATCTCTGAACATTACTCCCTGGTGATGTAAACTGCGGATATGGTCACCTGCAATACCAACAAATACGGTGGTAATTTCCTGCTTACTCCTTTTCTCAGCAAGGTCAATCGCATCGTTGATAGCCTTTGAAGTTTTGTCAATGTTGCTCACTATTCCTTTGCTAACCCCTTCGCAGAAAGCTACTCCGTGGCCTAGCAATTCCACTTTTCCCAGGATGTTCTTACGCCCAACAAAGGCACTTACTTTGGTAGAACCTACATTGAGTGCTACAACAACTTCTGGATTTGGATTCCGTAACGTTTCCATATTTTGTTCATTTATCTCCATGAGTTAACTTTCAAGATTTTCTTTTCGTCCGACAATCTGACCTTTGAATTTTAAATTGATGGTTTTATAAACATTCCATCCTTGTCGGCCCATGTTTTCACGATAAAACAACTTCAGACGATTTAATTTATCTTCAATGGCCTCAGCACCACCTACCATAATTTTTTCATGACCAATCTTAGGAATCAAAATAAAATCCCCATTTTCATCCAAGTCGATTTGTTCTACAAGTGCCTTAGCAAAACTATCTGCCTCTATGGCTTTGACCCATTCAATTAAGCCTCCATAATGCAATTTATTCTTATCGTCCAGCCGACTTCCACTAACAGGTGTTAGCAACCCTGTAGCAACTGGAACCCGAATGCCATACTTAGAAGAGACCGGAATGACAAATCCCGTTTCATCAAGATAGAATTGCCCGCCATGAACGTCCACCACCCTGACAACCGGCTGGCGTTGATCCATTTTAATATGCAGAATATATTGAGGATCCACATACACCTGTACGCTGCGTACCAGCGGTTGGTTTTGTAAGTACTTTTCCAATTGATCCAATCTCAAACGGTAAACCGGAATTTTTGTAAAGTCTTTTTCGTAAAATGTCTGAACCCAAAGCCTTACATCCTTCTCTTCCAATAAACTACCATTACCAGCAGTTTGAATCGAAACCTTAACGGATTGGATGTGACCAATACGTCTATCTTTTACAGATTGCATCCAAAGGATTCCAATGCCGAGCAAAATCAGCAAATTAAATGATATTATTATGAGTCCTTTTATTTGCGCATTCATTTGGCGTACCGCTAAAATGAAAAATGTATTTTACTTAATTTCTTTGTTTCGTCATACAAACAATGATATCCTCAATCATTAAATCCAAATCGCCTGCACCTAAAGTCATCACGACATCCAAAGGAAAACTATTGAGCAATTCCAATAGACCGTCCTTAGTGCAAATCCATTTGTTCTGATGTTGAATTCTGTCAAACAATGTTTGGGATGTTATCCCTGGAATGGGTTCCTCACGTGCGGGATAAATTTCTACCAGTATCACCTGATCTAACGCTTGCAATGCTTCGGCAAATTCTTCTAGAAAATCCCGGGTGCGCGTATACAGATGCGGCTGAAAGATTCCTGTTATCCGGCGATTAGGATATACATCCCGGCACGCTTGAATAGCAGACCGCAACTCCTCAGGGTGGTGGGCGTAATCGTCAATCAACACTTTTTCGGGGGTGTCCAATCTCCATTGAAATCTTCGCTGGATGCCTTTAAAACCAGACAAAGCCTCCCGGATCTGCACCTCCTGAACACCAAGCTCCATTGCAATATGAATGGCGGCTGCAGCATTCCGGACATTGTGTTGACCTGGCAGTCGTAAAGATAAATCTTTTATATGATATTTTTTAGTAATATATTCAAAGTGTACCCAACCTTGATCTGTCGAATGGATATTCACCCTGATGTCCTCAGCCCATAATCCAAATCGGTAAACCTTTAAATGCTGCAGATGATTTCTGAATTTCTCAAAATCTTCTGGGCGTATGGAATCACTCAACAGCAATTGCCCGCCTTGACTGATCTTTTCTCCAAACTCAAGATAAGCATCAATCATTTTTTCACGGCTCTGGTAAATATCAAGATGATCAGCATCCAGTGAACCAATGATGGCCATTGAAGGTTTTAAATGCAAGAACGAACGATCATATTCGTCTGCCTCCTCGACCATAATTTTATCGCCTGTGTCCAGATAATTGCTGTCGTAGTTATTGCAAATTCCGCCTAAAAATGCGGTTACTTCACAACCGGCATTCACCAGTAAATGACTCAATAACGCACTGGTTGTTGTTTTACCATGGGTACCTGCAACCGCAATGTTAAAATGTTGACCGGTTATCTGCCCTAAAACTTCACTTCTTTTATATGCCGGAAGATTTCTTTTCAAAATGCTCTGATATTCATTAAGATCTTTCGGTATGGCGGGTGTGATCACCACCAAATCCAAATTCTCAGGGATGCATTCCGGACAATCATGATAATGAATCTGCATACCCTGATGTTCCAATGACTCTGTCAGTGGACTTTTGGTCTTATCGTAACCATAAATCTTTATTCCTCGTTTATGAAAATAACGGGCAAGGTTGCTCATGCCAATTCCACCAATTCCCAGAAAGTAGATCGATTTCATATTGGCCCATTTCATTTTCCAGCAGTTTGAAGAATAATTTCAGCAATGACATGGGCAGCATCAGGTTTCGCCAGTGCTTTTAGCTGCTGACTTTGAGTACGCCTTTCATCAACATCATTCATCATCTGAACGATTCCCTGCCACAGATTTTCTTTTATGTGTTGATCCAATATCATTAATGCAGCATGTTGTCTTACCAAATACTCTGCATTTTTTCTCTGATGATCTTCAGCTACATTGGGAGAAGGAATGAGTATGTTGGGCTTTGAGGTAACCATAAGTTCAGAAAGCGTAAGAGCACCTGCTCGTGCAATGACCAAATCAGCCGCTGCATAAGCCAAATCCATTCTACCAATAAATGGAAATGCTTTCACATTATTGGGTAGATTAAACTCCGGGGTATTTATGATGGACTCATACAAACTCCCATATTGCCAAATCATTTGCCATTGATCGTGTTTAGAAAAACGTTCCATGATATGGAGGACTGCATCGTTTAAAGAACGGGCACCTAAACTACCCCCAAATACGCAAATTGTTTTACGATTAGGTTCCAGGTCAAAAAACTCAAGCGCTTGTTGCTGGCTAGGCAGGTGAGTAAAATCTTGACGCACCGGATTACCGGTTAATACAAGTTTCTCTTTAGAAAAAAACCGATCCATTCCTTCAAATGCCACACAAATTTTCGAAGCAGATTTTGATAACATGCGATTAGTGACTCCTGGAAATGAATTTTGCTCCTGGATCACAATGGGAATACCAAACCACGAAGCCACTCTTAATACAGGACCGCTTGCATAACCTCCAACTCCCACAGCTACATCCGGCTTGAACTTCATAACAATCTTTACTGCCAGACCTAAAGAAAAAAGCAATTGAAATGGCCAGATAAAAATTTGCCAAGACAATTTTCGCTGCAGACCTCTGATGGGAAGACCCACAATGTTGTAACCGGCTTCTGGAACTTTTTTCATTTCCATTTTACCATTAGCTCCAACAAACAGAATTTCAATATCCGGATTCCTGAACTTAATGGCATTTGCAATGGCAATGGCCGGAAATATATGGCCTCCGGTTCCGCCACCGCTAATCAGTACTTTCATAACTGCTGGTTTGCAATGGTGTGGCGTTATCTTCTGAGGATATATCGTTATCCAGTTGCAAATGGTGAATTTGCTTGCTAACACTAATGATCATACCCAATGAGATGCTGGTAAAAATTAAAGATGTCCCTCCCATACTGATAAAAGGAAGTGGCAAGCCTGTAACTGGAATCATACCTAAAGAAACAGCAATATTGGAAAAAGCCTGAATGACCATATTCATCCCGATTCCTATTGTCAGTAATGCTCCAAAAGCTCGGGTGGAATTGTTGACAATTCCAACGCAATGCACCAACAAAGCGAGATAAAGTAAAATAATGCCAAAGCCCCCAAGAATTAAGCCGTATTCTTCGCAGATAATCGGGTAGATAAAATCGGCGTAAGAATATGGAATAAAATATTTCAATTGGCTATTGCCTGGATTTGGCCAAAACATATGTCCGTTTGATATAGCCATTTTAGCTTGTTCGAGTTGATATTCATCCTCTGCACCATGAACAAAACTCGTGATCCTCGAAACCCAGGTATCTGCACGGGTCAACCCTGGAAACCAGTTTTCGAGTAACAATAAAAATGCAAACATCATGATCCCCAATAAGACTACCATAAAAATGTACTTCAACTGAATTCGGCCGATAAACATCATGATCACTGCTCCCAAAAAGATTACCCCTGCAGTACTTAAGTTCGAAGGAGCTATCAATCCACAAATAATCAATATAGGTAACATAATAGGAACGAATGCAGACTTGAATCCTTTAATGACTGCCTGCTTTTCTGAAATGGATCGGGCTAAATAAATGATCAGAGCAAGTTTGGCAAAATCTGAAACCTGAAAAGTAAGATTAATTATTGGGATATGAAGCCATCTTCGTGCATCGTTAATGGTGACACCAAGAAAAAATGTAGCAATCAACAAAACAATTGCCAGGACCAATAATAATGGAGCCCATCGATTGAAACGGGTATAATCAATCTGCGAGAAAATCCAGACCAACCCCAGTCCCAGAAAAATAAAACTTACGTGTTTAACTAAAAAGTAAAACGTATTGTCTGTATTGTATTTTGTTAAACTCACTGAGGTGCTGTACACTGCCAGCATAGACACCAGTGATAAAACAAATATGATCGTCCAAATAAAATTAGGACGCAGCACATTATCCTTCCATCTATGTATCATCTGGTTCATGTCAAAGATTTTTTAGCTTCAGATTCCTGACTTGTTCCTTAAATTGGTTTCCCCTGTCTTCATAATTTTTAAACAAATCAAAACTTGCACAAGCAGGGGATAACAAAACCACATCACCAGAACGAGCATATTTCATACAAGCCGACAGGGCCGTCTCCAAATCATGTGTATCTTCAATGGGTTTAGACTGGTGGCCAAATGCCTTGATCAATTTTGAATTATCGACTCCTAAACAAACCATTGCTTTAACTTTTACATCATACAGATTTTGCAGCACCTGATAATCATTGCCCTTGTCTTGTCCTCCGGCTATCCACACCACGGGACTTGTCATGGCATCCAATGCCCAAAACACTGAATCAACATTTGTTGCTTTACTGTCATTAATGAATCGGATTCCATTGAACTCTGCAACCATTTCCAACCGGTGTGGGTCATTGACAAATGAATCCAATGCATCTTGTATTGACGAAGGATTCATCCCCAATTGAACAACTGCCTCAGTTGCACAACAAACGTTGATGGCGTTGTGCTGTCCTTGCAAATGCGTGGTGGCAAGGGAACACAATTTCTTGCCTTCATTATATAAGTTCCCTTTAAGATCCAATTCGGGATTGACACCAATGATTCGTGATTTTGGTTTGTTCTTTAACAGGTAAGTATTAATGTGATTATCCTTAGAATAAACGATCAACACATCTTCAGAAGTTTGGTTTTTAGCCAATCGGAATTTAGATTGAATATAGGATTCCATGCTGTATTGATAACGGTCAAGATGATCCGCAGTAATATTCAGCAAGATCCCAACATGTGGTTTAAATTCACGGATGCCATCAAGCTGAAAACTACTGAGTTCAATGACATAATAATCATAATTCCCATGATAGATGGCTCTGGCAAAAGAATAACCTACGTTACCACACTTAACAACACGCCGCCCATTGGACTTCAACAAATGATAAGTCAAATTTGTGGTCGTTGTCTTCCCGTTGCTTCCAGTAATTCCAATAATTTTTCCCGAACAATAATGATATGCAAATTCAATTTCAGAAACCGGATGAATGCCAACATTAACGAAATGCTGGATAATTTCAGATTCATCAGGAATTCCAGGACTCTTCACAAGAATATCCGGAGTCAGTTGGAGAGCTAGTTCGTGACTCCCTTCTTCAAAATCTATTTCATGAAGAATAAGTTCCTGTTTGTATTGTTCACGAATAAGGCCCTGATCACTTACAAAAACGGGTAATCCAACTTTTCTTGCGAGCAATGCCGCACCAACGCCACTTTCTCCTGCTCCTAAAATGAGTAACATTATCTGATTTTAAGGGTAATAATGGTCAATACTGCCAAAAAGATGGTCACTATCCAAAATCGAACGGCAATTGAAGATTCATGAAAACCCAATTTTTGATAATGATGGTGCAAAGGAGACATTAAAAATATCCTACGCCCTTCACCAAGTTTTCTCTTCGTATATTTAAAATAAGAAACTTGAAGGACCACCGATAAACTTTCCATGAAGAAGACACCGCATAACAACGGAATCAATAATTCTTTACGAAGTACAATAGCCAAAGCTGCTATGATGCCACCGATAGCAAGGCTTCCGGTGTCTCCCATAAATACTCTGGCCGGATAGCAGTTATACCATAAAAAACCAATACACGCTCCAACAAAGGCTGCAGAAAAGATAACCAATTCAGCTGTGTAAGGAAGGTAAAAAATATTCAAATACTCAGCGACTTTCACGTTTCCGGAAACGTATGCCAGAATAGCCAGAGTGGCTGCAATAATGGCCGATACACCTGTAGCCAAACCATCTAAGCCGTCTGTTAAATTGGCGGCATTGGAAACGGCCGTAACAATAAAAATTACAATGGGAATAAAGATGAGCCAAATCCATTGATGAGCATTATCTCCAATTAATTCGCTAATCCAATAATAATCAAAACGGTTACCTTTTAAAAAAGGAACATTGGTCAGTTGTGTTTTAACATAAACATATTCCTGGTTTAGGTTTTTTACTGCATCATAAGAAGTAAATTCTTCAACAATTAAGTAATGTTGTTTTTCTGCTTCTGCCTTGGGCATCCGAACCAACACTTTCTCATGATACAACATGACCACTGCGATCACCAGACCGCATATGATTTGACCTGCAATCTTAAATATCGCTTTTAATCCTTGCTTATCCTTTAGAAAAACTTTGATATAATCATCTGCAAATCCAATCAAGCCCATCCACACGGTAGTGAATAACATTAATTGAATGTAAACATTATCCAACCTGGTTAATAATAGGGTTGGGATTAATATGGCAAGAATGATAATGATTCCTCCCATAGTGGGTGTTCCTTCTTTTTCCTTTTGGCCCAATAATCCTAAATCTCTAACTGTCTCACCTATCTGCAATCTTCTAAGTTTACGAATAATGAATCCACCCACTAACATTGAAATGATTAGTGAAAGGATCACTGCCAGTCCTGCACGAAATGAGATGTATTGGAACAACCTTCCGCCAGGAATGTGCAAAATTTTTTCTGTAAACTGAAATAAATAATACAACATGATAGTCCAATACTTTAAGAGAATTTATCACCTAAAAGATCATAAAATTTTTAAATTTTTTTGTTGAAATTTAACAGTACAGCAGGGACCTGATCCCTTTGGTCACAATCCTCTGCTGTAACTGTTAAAACCAACCTGAGAATGATAATAGAACCTACTCTATTTTCTTTTATAATTTCTACAAATATGTATTCAACATTTTTTTATCATCAAAAGGTAACTTTTTCCCTTTGATCTCCTGGTATTTTTCATGTCCTTTACCAGCCACCAGGACAATATCATTTTCATCCGCCAATGTGCAAGCTGTTTTTATTGCTTGCCCACGGTCTTCAATCACAAGATATTTTTCAGATGGGAAATCATTTATGATTCCATTTTCCATATCTCGCAAAATATCTGCCGGTGCTTCACTGCGTGGATTATCACTAGTCAATATGACTTGGTCACTCAACATACAGGCTATTTTCGCCATCAAAGGCCGCTTTAATTTATCCCGATCTCCTCCACATCCAATAACGGTTAACACTTTTTGACCCGGAGATTTCATGTTATTTACTGTCTCCAGTACCTTCTCTAATGCATCTGGAGTGTGTGCGTAATCAACAATACCGGTTTTCTCTTTGCCTTCATGACGTACATATTCAAATCGTCCTTCAACTGGTTTAAGCATTGACAAATTTTGCAAAACATCATCTGGAGAAACTCCCAGACATCTTGCTGTCACATAAGCAGCCAGTAAATTGTATGCATTGAAGTTCCCTATCAAACGTGCATACCACTCTTTGCCTTCAAACTGAAGGTGTAAACCTGAAAAACTGTTTTCAAGTAACCTTCCTTTAAAGTCTGCCAGATGCTGAAACCCATAGGTAACAGGTTTTGACTTCGTATTTTGTACCATGACCATCCCGTTGGGGTCATCTTTATTTATGATTGCGAATGAATCTGGATCCAAATCATCGAAAAACTTTTTCTTAACATACAAATACTCACTAAAACTTCCATGATAATCCAGATGATCATGGGTGATATTGGTAAATATAGCTGCCGTGAATTTCAATCCCGCAATCCTCTGTTGATGAATTGCATGAGAACTGACCTCCATAAATACATACTTACAATTTTTTTCTGCCATGCGGTTGAGCAAAGCATACAAGTTCAGTTGATCAGGAGTAGTGTGTGTTGAAGTCATTACTTCATCGACTACGATGTTCTCAACGGTTGAAATCAGTCCACAACGATAACCTAATTTACAAAATAACTCAAATAACAAACGCGCCACAGTAGTCTTACCATTTGTCCCAGTGACTCCAACCAGGACGAGGTTTTCCAAATTTCCATTATAAAAGGTCCGTAAAACTCTGCCCAACACCATCGGAAGGTTATGACAAACCACATAGGTAACCTCAGGCTGTATTATTTCCGGTTTGTTTTCGCAAAAAATTAACTTACAACCGTTCGTAATGGCGTGAGAAATAAAATCATGTCCGTCTGCTTTCGATCCTTTTCTTGCAACAAAAGCAGTTCGATCATTTGCTTCCCGTGAATCCAATGTAAAACCACCGACCAATACCTGATTCGTGCCCATTATTCCAAAATCAGCATCATCAGGCAATATGTCATATAAATATTTCAAAGAACTCTTTATTAATCTAAAATTACTTCAACCAGTGGATGCTTAATAATCGTTCCCGGTGGAATATTCTGATATATGATTTTACCATTTCCTTTTGGAAACAATTTCCCACCATATGCATCCATTAAAAAACATGCATCTCTCAATCCCATACCAGACAAATCAGGCATCACATTATCTTCAATAGAACTTTGAACTGCCCCAATACCATTTGCATTCATATTGGTCTCAATCCAGGTACCCATAACATGCTTTTCAAACGGTAGACCTATATACCGAAACAATTTATCAAAATCTTCTGCAGCACCTTTATTACCCAATGGCAAACGCTCGTTAGTTAATGTTACCTTTGGATTGATATTAAGCGCAGCCGATTTGTAAAATTCAGCCCGCATACACCTATCGGCAATTCTTTTGAAAACAGGTGCTGCAACATCTCCTCCGTAAAACAAATCCTGCTGCGGATTATAAATAACAACGATACAACTGTATACCGGATTCTTACTTGGAAAGAATCCTGCAAAAGATGCTTGATAAGATTTTGTGGCAGCATCTTTATGAAAATAATTAGTCACCGCGGTTCCCGTCTTACCGGAAATGTCATATCGTTCGGACTTAATATTTTTTGCGGTTCCCCTATCAACAACTGCTTGCATCAGGGCTTTTGCGATTTCCAGTTTTTCAATTGGCAAGGATGGTATATCTTCAACTTCAGGTCTAAAAGATTTTATGGTTTTGTGTCCATCCATAATGGCTGATACCAATCTTGGTTTGACACGCTTTCCATCATTTGCTATGGTATTGTAAAAACAAAGTAATTGCATTGGGGTAAGTTGTAATTCATATCCAACTGACATCCAGGGTAAGCTGGTTCCATACCAAATTTCCTTGTTCTTTATAGGGTCTTTTAACACAGGTTCTGGTTCACCTTCGAGTTCAATTCCCGTTTTCTTATCCAAACCCATCCTCCTTAAGAAGTCTACAAATTGTTGAGGCTTTTTAGAAAACTGCTCGGCGACCAATTTCGAAATGCCAACATTGGATGATTGAATAAAGGAATATGCAAGGTCTTTTATTCTTTGCCCATGTATTTTTGAATCATACATGACCCTGTCATAAAAGGCACAGGATCCACCTTGTAAATCCACCAGAGTTGAGGTATCAACCTGCGAAACTGTAAGCAAAGCAAGCAGCGAAGCCAATTTCATTGTTGAACCTGGCTCAGTTGACTTTGCGATGGCATAATTATAATCCTCAACCAATTCTCCGTCTTCTGTCCAACCCAGGTTTGCAATGGCTTTGATGGCTCCAGTTTCAACTTCCATAACAATAGCGCATCCACTTTCGGCCATATTTGTTCTGATGCAATCCTCCAGCGCCAATTCCACAACTTCCTGAATACCTACATCGACTGTGGTCTTAATATCTTTACCTTTTTGAGGGAGGATCTCTTCCAATCCACTGACAGGCAGATATAAATTTGGACCAGCCTTTCGAGACACCCGATGACCTACTTTACCCTGTAATACCTGATTAAAAGATTTCTCTAAACCAACTAACTCAGCATGCTCCCTTTGGATTCCAATGGTCCTGCTTGCAAGTTGCTGATAAGGTTTAATTCGCTTTGTTTCAGATTTGATGATCAACCCACCTGCGTTCGGACCTAAATTCAAAATGGGAAATTGCTTAACCACTAACATCTGTTCGTAATTGAGATTCCGACCAATCAGCACATAGCGACTTCCTTTTTTGTATGATAATTTTAAAGCCTGCTTAATATCGGCCAGATTTTTCTCTGGATATAAAAACACATGCATTTGATTGGCAAGTGAGTCCAATTTTTTTTCAAAGACGGTTTTACTTAAACCTTTGGCTCTCGTATCCATTCGTATTTCAAAGATCGGTTGGGAAGTCGCTAAAGGACTTCCATCAACAGCCAGGATCCTACCCCGTTCTGCTTCCACTGTCTCCACAGTGTAATACAAATCCTTGCTCTTCTTCCGCAGGATTTTCCCCTCCACCACATGGATATAGGTAGCTTTGGATATTAACATCACTGCAACTATCGCAAATGCAATCATTACGATAAAGACGCGTGTTAATAATTCCCTCCTTCTATCCATTAATTACCAGTTCCATTTTCTATTAAGACATGGGGTGGTTGTTCTTTGATAATAATTTCTTGCTCCAAGACCTTTTTACCAACTTGTTCTTCCATCCCTTTATACAACAAATCTGATTTAATGTTCCAATACCGCCATTTCAATTGCATGATCTCCTTTTCCAAAATCTGCATTTTCCGCATACGGTACTCCGTATATTGCACGTTACCGATGTATACCAATACCAACCCAAAAACAAAAAGCACAAACATTTTATTCTTCCAAACGACCATTGCGCTTACAGAAGGAAATTTTGGTTTATTCAGTTTAGGTGGTTTTGTAAACTCTAACATGTTTTATTGTTTTACCGCCACACGCATTTTTGCAGAACGTGATCTGGAATTCAGCTTTATTTCATCTTCTCCCGGTTGAATGGCATGCTTGACCAAGGGTCTGAATGGGGATCCAGAGTTTTCAAAGTCTTTCTCTTTTTTCATTCCCGACTTGAACCATTGTTTGACCAACCTGTCTTCGAGACTGTGATAACTGATCACCACCATCCTTCCTCCGGATATCAATTTCTCTGAACCTTGTTCTAAAAGTGATTGCAAAGAATCCATTTCATGATTCACTTCCATACGAATCGCCTGAAATGCCTGAGCAAGGAATCTTAGTTTTTTACCATAGGCAAATCGATCGATCCAATTGGAAAAATCCTGACAGCTGACAAAGGATCTTTGTTGCCTTTCCCGCAACAACGCAGCAACAATTTGTTTTGCATTGGTAAGTTCTCCATATTCACTGAAAATACGAATCAATTGTTTTTCAGGATAGGTCTGCAATACCATTGCTGCGGTTAACCTTTGCTGCTTATTCATTCTCATATCCAGTGGCATCATGGAGAAATATGAAAATCCCCTTTCTGCTGTATCCAAATGATGAGAAGAAAGCCCCAAATCAGCAAGAATTCCATGAATACATTCAACCTTATAATATCGTAGGTATTTCTTTAAATACCTGAAATCAGCATGGATAAAAGTAAACCTGGAATCTTCGGGCAAAATATGCTCAACGGTACCGTCTCTGTCAAAAGCAATCAACCTGCCTCGATCAGAAAGCCGACTGAGTATTAATTTCGAGTGCCCACCTCCTCCAAAGGTTACATCGACATAAACTCCATGAGGATCCGTCACCAATAAATCTACCGATTCATTCAATAGAACCGATTCATGACGATATGATCCATTTTCAGACATCTTTATGTCCAAACACTTCTTCAGCAAGAGAAGAATAATCTTTTGGCTCCCTGGCCACCATCCCCAAGTATTCTTCTTTTGCCCAAATCTCAATTTGTTCATGGTATGCAAGCAATACAATATCTTGGTCAATTCCTGCATGCTCACACAGCAATTTTGGCAAAAGAACCCTGGCCATAGCATCCAAGCTCAACACCGTAGCTCCCCGATGAAAATACCGGATAAACTCTCGGTTCTTTTTAATGTAAGGATTTAATTGATTTACTTCCTTCGCCTTTTCTATCCAGACTGATTCTGGATAAAGGAGTAAACATTTTTCAAAGCCTCGGTTTACCACAAGCCGAACGGTCTCTCCCCCTAGTTGGGACAACAAAATAGAAGGAAGGCGTATTCTGCCTTTACTATCTATTCTTACATCGTACTCACCATTTAGATTGTACACGTTCAGCTCAGTTGGTTTCTTAATGCAAATGTAGAAGTATTTTCCACATTTTCCCACTTTTTACCACAAAAAAAATAATTTTTTTTTTAATATGAATGTTGTTGATAATCAATAATTAATCCGTCAATTTTCAAAATCATTGAAAATCAATAATTTATATTTGTTTTTACCTTAATGCATATATAATTCATTATAAATATAGTTACATATTTTAATAAATTTAAATATAAAAAGTATCTTGAACCAACCTAAAAATGCTACCATATGGCCAGGCATTCGACCAGGAAAGCCCTTTTTCAATTCAGATTCTGTAGATCTTAACCCAATTCACATAACCTTCTATCATAAATTTTGTTATCCCAAAGTCAACACCTCCGACTTTTCTGTAGTTTTATCGAAAGGCCATTTCAAATGAAATCTTCCTTTACTTTCCTAACCAATGCAGATCCATCTTATATAGAGGGTTTGTATCAGCAATTTCTTCAACATCCTGATACTTTGGACCCTGGCTGGAAAGCCTTTTTTCAAGGTTACCATCTGCATAAACTTGAACAGAATAAGCCCCGTGATCTTGGTCAACACCAAAAACTTGATACAGACGAAATTTCAGTGGCAATGCTCATTGAAGGTTACCGGAATCGAGCGCACCTCATTTCGGATACCAATCCCATCCGTAAACGAAAAAACCGGGTTCCTCGTTTGGAATTGGAAGATTTCAATTTAGACTCTTCAAAATTAAACCAACCCTACGAGGCAGGTAAATTGATTGGCTTACCAGGAGCTACTTTGCAAGAGATTGTTCAAAAACTAAAAAGTATTTATTGCAATAAAATCGGTTTTGAAATTCAACACATTACCCATCAAGAAAAGAGAAACTGGCTGATCCATAAAATGGAAAACGCAAGACCAGACTTGCATTATCATCTAAGCCTTGATGAAAAAAAACGCATACTTGAAAAACTTAATGGCGCCGCAATTTTTGAAAAATTTTTACACACTAAATATGTAGGGCAAAAGCGATTCTCCTTGGAAGGCGGGGAATGCACCATACCAGCTTTGGATGCTATTGTGGATTGGTCAAGTCTCCACGGTACACAGGAAGTCATTATCGGAATGGCTCACCGCGGACGTCTCAATGTATTGGCCAATGTTGTCGGTAAGACTTATGATCAAATATTTAATGAGTTTGAAGGTACGGCTGTACCCGATCTGAGTTTTGGAAGTGGGGATGTAAAATACCATTTGGGTTATTCATCACAGATAACCTGTCCAAATGGAAAAATGGTTTACATAAAATTAGCGCCAAATCCTTCTCACCTTGAAGCCGTCGATCCGGTTGTCATGGGCATTTCCAGAGCTAAATCGGATTTACTCTATCAGTCAGATTACGATAAGATTTTACCAATTCTCATTCACGGAGACGCCGCCATCGCTGGCCAAGGCGTAGTGTATGAAAATGTACAAATGTCAAAGCTCGATGGTTATTACACCGGTGGCACGATCCACTTTGTGATCAACAATCAGATTGGTTTTACCACTGACTTTGATGATGCCCGAAGTTCCACCTATTGCACAGCTGCCGCACATCTGGTGGAAGCCCCTGTGTTTCATGTCAATGGCGACGATCCTGAAGCTGTAGTATTTGTTAGCAGGCTCGCAGCAGAATTCAGACAAACATTTAATGAAGATGTATTCATTGATATGGTTTGCTATCGAAAACATGGTCACAACGAAGGGGATGACCCAAAATTTACTCAACCACAATTGTACGAAATCATCAACTCACATCAGGGTGTCAGAGAATCATATATTCAAAAACTAACCGAGCGGGGTGATATTGAAGCAGAACTGGCAAAAAACATGGAACTATCTTTTTGGAGTCATTTGCAGGAACGACTCAATTTAGTGAAAGAAAATCCACTGCCTTATAAATACCAGGAGCCTGAACTTGCTTGGAAAGCTCTTAAAAAAGTTCAACTAGCTTCTGATTTTGTCAATCATCCGGATACAGGAATTGAATTATCAATACTCAAGAACCTATTTTTATCCACGTTGGAATTACCCGAAGGGTTTAAAGCGCTTCCAAAAATTGAAAAACTATATAAAGTCTGGAAACAAAACCTCAATGCATCTTCAGTTGACTGGTCAATGGCGGAAATGATGGCTTATGGAAGTTTGTTATGGGAAAAGAAAAATGTGAGAATAAGTGGTCAGGATGTCAAACGCGGCACCTTTTCGCATCGTCACGCAATTGTCAGGGATCTCGTAACGGATATTCCTCACAATCGTTTATCCCGCATAAGTCAACACCAAGGTAAATTTTTTATTTACAATTCCCTTTTGTCCGAATTTGCCGTCTTGGGATTTGAATATGGTTATTCATTGGGTTCTCCAGATCATCTCGTCATTTGGGAAGCACAATTCGGTGACTTTTCAAATGGGGCACAAGTCATCATTGATCAATTTATTGCCACAGCTCAAAGCAAATGGAATCGAATGAGTGGTATCGTCTTGCTCTTGCCTCACGGCTACGATGGTCAAGGGCCTGAGCATTCTTCAGCGCGATTAGAAAGGTTCCTGCAATCTTGTGCTGAATACAATATTATTGTAGCAAATGTCACCACCCCTGCTAACTACTTTCATTTGATCCGTCGACAACTCCATTTTGAATTTAGAAAACCTTTAGTGGTTATGTCTCCGAAATCACTATTGCGAAATCCATTCTGCATTTCTGATTTATCATCTTTCGGACCCAATACCCGATTTTTGGATATCATCATCGATAAGACAGACCAACCAAGGGATAAGATTAATAAAATAATAATGTGCTCCGGACAAATTTATTACGATTTAAAAAAATGGCAGCAAGAAAATGCCATTCACGATGCTGTACTGGTTCGAGTCGAACAGTTGTATCCTTTTCCAATTCAATCCATTCATGCCATCAGGCAGAAATACAATGCAAAACATTGGGTCTGGGTGCAAGAAGAACCACAAAATATGGGTGCAGCAACTTTTATAAAACAACAACTTGCTGACTTCAATTTACATATCATTTCGCGCCCACCCAGCGCAGCCCCAGCTGTTGGTCACAAGAAAATCCATGATCAACAATTGAACAATATCCTCCAGAGTGCATTTAATTAAACATGGCTGATCTATTCACTGGTTCAAAAATTTCAGACAACCGTTTTACGATCAACGATCAGGAGTTTCACCATTGCATTCGGGTGACAAGACACAGAGCCGGGGACCGCGTTCTAGTCACGCAATGGGATGGCCAAATTTATGAAGGGTTAATTGAATCCATTGAAAAAGAAGTGGCCAATATTCATGTACATACACTCTTCAAATCCGAACAAATTGATTCTACAAAAATTGCCATTGCCATCAGCTTAACCCATCCTGTTGATCGTTTGGAATGGTTCATTGAAAAAGCGGTTGAAAATGGAATCCATGAAATTTTTCCTATGGTTTGTGAACGAACGGAAGTTAAGAAAATCAATGAGCAACGTCTGCTTAAGCTTATCCTGTCTGCTGCAAAACAAACGCAGAGACCTTTATTACCCGTTTTACATCCAATTATGAAATTTGATCAATTGATGCCCGAACTACATGCTTATACTCAAAAATTTATCGGATACTGTAGCGAAGAGCCCTTGAGTTTTTTGGGAAAATTGTATCATTCAAAAGCATCGGCAGTGGTCATGATTGGTCCAGCGGGTGACTTCAGTTCGCTTGAAATCAAAAATGCACTTTCTAACCAATTCAATCCTGTATCTTTAGGGCAATACCGTCTTCGAACAGAAACTGCTGGATTGACGGCATTACAAATTATGCAAACCATAAGGCAATTATGAAATTCAAAACGATTTTTGTTTTTATCGCTTCATTGCTCTCCTTTCAACTGCCCTCTCATGGTTTAGAAAACCCTTTATATAGAATTCGATTGGGATTACTTAAATATGGAGGTGGTGGTGATTGGTATGCTAATCCAACAGCCCTGACCAATTTGTCAAAATTTTGTAATAAAGAATTAAATACCGTATTAGATCCTCAATATGGCACTGTTGAAGTGGGTAGTGGTGAGTTGTTTAATTATCCTTTCTTACACATGACGGGTCATGGCAACGTGGTGTTATCCGATGCAGAGGCTCAAAACCTTCGCAGCTATCTTCAGTCAGGTGGATTTCTGCATATTGATGACAACTACGGAATGGATCCATTTGTACGACCAATGATGAAAAAAGTATTTCCCGAACTTGAATTTATTGAGGTGCCCTTCAATCATCCGATTTATCATCAAAAATTTAAATTTGCAAAAGGGCTACCGAAAATACATCAACATGACAACAAACCTCCACAAGGTTTTGGCTTATTTTATCTTGGTCAACTGGTTTGTTTTTACAGCTATGAATGTGATCTTGGGGATGGTTGGGAAGACCGTGAAGTACACAAAGATCCTGAAGAAACACGATTGAAGGCACTTCAAATGGGATCTAACTTGGTACAATATGCATTTTCAAATTAAATCCTTAAATATTGGCCATCTAGTTATTCTTGATGATAAAATTTATGCTAAGATTATTGGCATAGACTAACAAAGCAGACTTTAATATTAAATGCCCTCGGAAAATTTAACCCAATAAAGCCTGTTTAGTAAACAGATTACTCTACATCTGTTTCGTGGATTTGTGGTTTGCGAATGGTTACAGTCTCCGCAGCAATTATTTTCCATTCGTTTCCATCCCGCACGTAACATTGCAACAAATATATTCCGGGCACTGCATATCGAATACTCATTACTCCGCTGGTCATTTGATGCCGAATTCCATTCCCATAATCGATCAGGTATTGCTTGTCAGTAGAAAATATCAGATTGGTAATTCGCGTCACATCGCCGACCAACATGGAACCTTGAACTAAGAGATTCTCTTCCTGATATTGGAAGGATTGGTTCTGTCGTTGACCTTGGTTTGAAACGCTTGATTTGATATGTCCTGGAATTTCAGAAGATTCCAGAACCGGAACCTGAGCAACCTGATCGCTTTGAAATGACTTACCTAGAACCAAATAGCTTCCGGTTAATCCAATCATTGCAATGAGTGAAGCCAACAGCAAATCCTTTGATCTTTCATTGAGAAAGGCTTTTCGAATCTCTCTAAAGGTATGTGCGGTTTGTTCCATGGGCTGCTAAACATGGCAAAACTAATACATTATTATTAATTATTATATATAAAAATATAATTAACAATTGTTTATAAATTATATTTATTTATAATTTATTTTCAATGCATTATATATATACCCAATTGCCTGATAAGGTAATTGCACTAGAGTTTCATGCTTACCCATCCCGACAAGTAGCCTGCGTGCCCCGAATCCTTAAATGTTTAGACCAGTTTACAAGACAAATTTTTAAAGCAGACCAAATGATTTGAAGCTCATGAATCATTGGCTTCATTTCCTTATGGTAACAGATCTAAAAAAGTCGCGATAAGGAAAGATAATTTTAAACTGATCAAACATTGGATCTGCTCGATCATTATTCAATTATAATTGCATACACTCCCGATCTGAATCAGGACGATTAAGCTTGTCATTCAGCCTGATTGCTCTTCACATGACTACATTTAAAGCAATGACTCCAAATCTTGCACATAATACATTTTGACATTTCTCTTCGACATTAATTGCTGCAGTCCAAATCAGCCCAAATGTTTACCTGCATTTTGTGAGTATATTTGCGCTTTATTGAATAACATGGAATGGATACAACAGGCATTTGATTTTATAATACACATTGAATCACATCTTGTAGACCTCATTGCGACCTATGGGATCTACATATACATTATTTTATTTCTTATCCTGTTTATAGAAACCGGACTCGTGATTGCTCCTTTTTTACCGGGCGACTCTTTGCTTTTTGCAGCGGGCGCACTTTCGGCCGGTGGCAATATGAACATTTGGATTTTGTTTGGTGTGTGTTTTTTGGGAGCATTTTTGGGTAATCAACTCAATTTTGCCATAGGCTCTGGATTTGGCAAAGCTTTATTCGAAAGAGAAAAGAAATTTATCAAAGAAGACTATCTTCACAGAACCCAAATCTTCTACGAAAAACATGGAGGCAAAGCATTGATCATTGGTCGATACCTTCCCTTTATCCGGACTTTTGTTCCTTTTGTGGCGGGTGTCGGTAAAATGTCAATGGGACGCTTCACATACTTCAATTTAATTGGAGGATTATTATGGGTGATTCCGGTGTGTGGTGTTGGGTATTTATTCGGAAACATTCCATTTGTAAAAAACAATTTTTCCATCATCATCCTGGCGATTTTGTTTGTTAGTTTGTTTCCAATGATTTGGGGTATATTTACTGCCTTGAAGCATGCAAAAAGGTCCTGATATGCCAGTGTGGCAATTCTTAAAAAAGAACATCAATAAATTTTTACTGGTGAGTGCCCTTGCAGCACTTTTTTCAGCCATTCAAATATTTGCAAAGATTCCTGTTCCAGATGAAATTTCCGGACTTATTCGATGGGTAGGCTTGACCCCACTTATACTGTATGGATTTATCAAAAACAAGCTGACCCCCTGGATTTTTATCAGCATGTTGATTGGTGCCGAAATTGGTTATGATTTTCCGCATATTGGGAAAGAGTTAAATGTACTTAGTAAAGTTTTTATTAAGCTGATTAAATGCATTATTGCACCTTTGCTTTTTGGGACATTAATCATCGGCATTTCCGGTCACTCCAACACCAAACAATTAGGAAGGTTGGGCTGGAAATCGCTCCTGTATTTTGAAGTGGTGACTACCATTGCACTCATCATTGGATTGCTTGCGATCAATATCAGTCAGGCTGGAGTAGGTATCCGTATGGTTGAAACAACCGAGAAGTTGCCAGAAATAGCTAAAGCACAAGGCTGGAAAGATATTGTATTGCATAGTTTTCCGGAAAATCTTATCAAGTCAGTTTCTGAAGGACAAATCCTGCAAATTGTAGTATTCTGTGTTCTCTTCGCAGTTGCATTGTTGATGATCCCATTGGAAAAGAGAAAACCGATGTTGACTTTTGCAGAATCCTTATCAGCCATCATGTTTAAATTTACCGATTTGGTGATGCATTTTGCTCCATTTGGAGTTGCTGGAGCCATTGCATATACCATTTCCAATATGGGTATTGATGTATTAAAAAATCTTCTTTTACTATTGGCTACTCTTTATATTGCCTTGATCGTATTTGTACTTGCTGTCTTATTACCCATAGCCTTGATGGCAAAAATTCCACTCAGGCGATTTCTATCTCATGCTGCCCAACCGGTCACCATTGCATTTGGCACAGCAAGTTCGGAAGCTGCATTACCGGTTGCCATGGAAAACATGGAGAAATTTGGTGTTTCACGCGAAGTGACTTCGTTTGTATTACCAACGGGATTAAGTTTTAACCTGGACGGCACTACACTTTACCTTTCACTGGCCACTATTTTCGTTGCGCAGGCAGCTGGAATTAACCTCACTATTAGTCAGCAAGTCATCATGTTATTGACCCTCATGCTAACCAGTAAAGGCGTTGCAGGTGTTGCGAGAGCATCATTGGTAATATTGGCAGGAATGGCCGCTTCGTTTGGTTTACCAGAATGGCCCATTGCAGCGATTTTAGGAATTGATGCTTTAATGGACATGGCAAGAACAGCCGTCAATACTTTAGGAAACTGCTTGGCAACTGCAGTAATAGGAAAATGGGAAAATGAATTGACCATACCAAAACGTGCAGACCAATGGACTGAAATTGAACATCCTACCAAAGAAATTCATTGATTCTGAAGTTTGAATGTTTCAACTGAAAATGTTGAAGTCAAAGAATACCCTATACATTCAACACTCAACAACTTTTCAAAAAAAAATTGAGATAATATTCGAATCAAACTTCACGAAAATGAAGAGAACAGAAATAATTTTCAACAATAAATTACTTTAATTCATTGGACTTAAATGCTAAGTTTTACCGTATGGATTCCCCAAAAATCCTTTTCTTAAACCATTCAATATCTTCACGCTTGTTATCAGGTCTATCCTCATCAAATAAACAGAGTTTGCCTCCCCTATCCACCATTTTCATTTTAAAAATAATTCCTTCAGGCCGGGTTAGATCTCCATTGGTAGATCCAAATCTCAAGTCATAATGGTGAAAAATGGAATCATTGTTGGATTGAATCTGGTAATATCCATCGCTAAACCATGATAACTTATGGCAAATTTCCTGGTTCTCATAAGGTTTCATCAGTTGATGATGAGATGACAAAAACTGCAAAGGTTCAAAAGTTTTTGCTTCATCGAATATCGAATAATAACCACAAACAAACCCCGTATCAGTCTTTCCTATACCATACCACAAGGCATTGTTAAATATCGTTGGTACCGTCATGTAATCGGTGACTTCGACATGATGGAGTTTAAGGGTATTTTCGAAAATACTGTTTACTTTACTCTTGTTCCAAACGGTGAATAATAAGAACAAACTACTTAAGAGCAACCCAGCGCGAGCCACATGCGTTCTAAGTTTGTTTTCACGATGGCAGATAGCTGCAAAAAGCAAGGTCAACGCAAAAGGCATTGTATAGAGGGGATCCACGATGGATACTGTTGATAATGAAACTCGCAAATCACTGAACGGCCAAAACAATTGAGTTCCATAGGTTGTCAAAGAGTCCAGCAATGGATGAGTAAAGACGGCCCAGAAAAATAATTGTATCCATTCTTTTACAGTTAAATTGGGTTTTCGCTCATGATCATTTGATAATTGCAGGTATCGTTTACGAAAAAAGAATACACCAATTGACAACAAAGCCAATACAACAACCCAGGGAAAATGGCCGGCCATTAAATTTGACAAAATATAGATGGCTATGGATGCCAATAAAAACAGTAATATCCCTAATCCAAAACCAATCCATTTCCAATGATTTCTCGTATGCCAATCACCATCATAAAGTTTTTTGACTAAGGGCCCTAAAATAAAAGGAACTACGATTGCAAATAACAAAGAATGCATTGGGCCCCGGTGAAATGTCATCGCATCCAATGGATTCATCCAAACATTGGATAATACATCCAAATCCGGTATGGTACCGCCTATTCCGCCCCAAATCATGGCACGGTTACCAATTTTTTTACCGCCTACCATTTCTCCACATGCCGCACCTAAGACCACTTGGGTTATTGAATCCATTGTTAAATGTATTTTCTATAAAATTACGCTGAACATTAAGAACGGTTTCTATCGCATATTTGTTTATAGTAGACCATCAAAAGATGGTTCAATGAGCCAGAGCTTAAACCCCAGACTTGTTGAGGTATAATCAGAAATCTACACCCTCAATGTATGATTTGATGGTTTGCCTAAGATGTCGAAATGGCTAACAAAATCATCTTACCACCAAGCTTCAGTTCGGTAGATTTATTAAAATACATTTCCAGCCTTTTTAAAAATCATTTTATGTTTTAGCTTCTTTTTTGCATGGGCTTATGGCACAATATCTGGAAGCGCCATTAACTTTGTAATAAAAAAAATGAGTGACCAGAATCAACAAAACCAATTAAACATAGAATTATCAGAAGAAATTGCAGAAGGGATTTATTCCAATCTGGCCATTATTTCACACTCACATTCAGAATTTGTATTGGACTTTATTCGGCTTATGCCAAATGTGCCAAAAGCAAAAGTTAAGTCAAGAATTGTTCTGACACCGCAACATGCCAAAAGGTTGTTAAAGGCTTTATCGGACAATGTCTCCAAGTATGAAAATCAATTTGGAGCCATTCAGGACCCGGAACCGCAAATCATTCCTCCAATGGCTTTCAGTACGCCAACAGCACAAGCATAAACATTTAAAACAATAAAGGTTGAGATGGATTCCCACTGGGCAAACCTAAATGACGATAGGATTTATCGGTCGCAATTCGCCCTCTGGGAGTCCTCTGTATAAATCCTTCCATAATTAAGAAAGGCTCATGAACTTCTTCAATCGTGCCAGGCTCTTCACCCACAGCTGTTGCCAATGTATTCAATCCTACCGGGCCACCGGCAAATTTTTCAATAATGGTACTCAATATGCGATTATCCATTTCATCCAAACCTAAGCTGTCAACATTCAAAGCGTTTAATCCATACTGGGCAATGGCAAGGGTGATTATGCCATCGCCTTTGATTTGTGCAAAGTCCCTCAATCTTCGCAACAAAGCATTGGCAATCCTGGGAGTTCCTCGGCTTCTCCGTGCAATTTCCCGTACGCCATCTACATCAGATTCAACTTGTAGTAGATCACAGGAACGGTGTATGATTTTCTCCAATACCGCCTGGTCATAATAATCCAGATGACACGAAATTCCAAAACGAGATCTCAATGGCGCAGTCAGCAATCCTACCCTGGTTGTGGCACCGACTAGCGTAAATGGATTGACTTTGATTTGGATACTTTTGGCATTGGGGCCTGTATCGATCATAATGTCTATCCGGTAATCTTCCATTGCCGAATACAAATATTCTTCGACTACCGTATTAAGCCGATGAATTTCATCAATAAACAAAACATCTCCTTCCTGCAGACTGGTTAATAAACCAGCCAAATCACCAGGCTTCTCCAGTACAGGGCCTGAACTCAACTTAAGATTTGCTTGCAACTCATTGGCAATGATATGAGACAATGTGGTTTTTCCTAGTCCCGGCGGTCCGTGCAACAAAACGTGATCCAATGCTTCTTTTCTGAGCTTGGCGGCTGCAATAAATATTTTTAAATTGTCAACAACAGAGGTCTGTCCATGAAATTCCCCCAAGTCTTTTGGACGAAGTGCTTTTTCCAACTGCCTTTCTTCAGCTGGCTGGTGTTCAGAATGACTATCTAATAGGGGATTTCTCATCTCAAATAACAATATTCTAGTCAAAATTAAGGTTTTCGCATTACATTGAAGGATCATGCAAATTAATAATATGATAATATTCCTTTAGAAGTGTTCAAGCTCTTCGGTCTGTTCTAATTTTGCAAGCATTAATTCATTTCAAAGCTTCGGATTATGATAAATGCACAAAAAATAACTTGTACTGAAGGAAAGTTAAATGTACCTGAATATCCAATAATTCCATTTATTGAAGGCGATGGAACGGGTCCAGATATATGGGCAGCCTCAGTTCGTGTCATTGATGCTGCAGTTGAGAAATCTTATGGAGCTTCACGAAAAATTTTCTGGAAGGAAGTACTTGCTGGAGAAAAAGCATTCAACTTAACCCAAAATTGGCTACCTCAGGAGACCCTTGATACCATTTCGGATTGTTTAGTAGCCATTAAAGGTCCCTTGACTACCCCTGTAGGAGGTGGGATCCGCTCACTGAATGTAGCCTTGCGTCAACAACTTGATTTGTATGCCTGTTTAAGACCCGTTCGTTGGTTTGAGGGGGTTCCCTCGCCTGTTGAAGCTCCCGGTAAAGTGGATATGACTATATTCAGAGAAAATACCGAAGATATATATGCGGGTATTGAGTTTCAGGCAGGAAGTGAGGACTTAAACAAATTGAAAGAATATTTAAAGCGTGAATTTCCAGATCGCTTTAAAAAAATTAGATTTCCCGATACCGTTGGGATCGGACTTAAACCAGTTTCAAAAGAAGGTACGGAACGGTTAGTCAGGGCTGCTATCGAACATGCTTTAAAAACTAATGCCAAATCATTGACCCTAGTGCACAAGGGAAATATCATGAAATTTACCGAAGGAAGTTTCATGGAGTGGGGATATGAACTGGCCAAAAATGAATTTGGAGGTACATTGTTTGAAGGAGGACCTTGGGTAAAACTTCCATCCGGCTTAATCATAAAAGACGTTATCGCAGATGCATTTTTACAACAAATTTTATTAAGACCCGAAGAATACGATGTTATTGCAACATTAAACTTAAATGGAGATTACATTTCAGATGCTTTGGCTGCCCAGGTTGGAGGTATTGGCATAGCACCCGGTGCAAACATTAATTACCTAACTGGACATGCCATTTTTGAAGCCACACATGGTACTGCGCCTAAATATGCTGGGCAAGATAAAGTCAATCCTAGTAGCGTAATTTTATCGGCTGTGATGATGTTGGAATATTCGGGATGGAATGAAGCTGGTACTCGAATTGTAAAGGGTCTGGAAACGGCCATAAAAAATAAACGTGTTACCTATGATTTTCATCGACTTATGGATGATGCCATTTTACTAAAATGCAGTGAATTTGGCGACGAAATCATATCTGGCATGTAATCCGGTGCACACAAAAATTTCTTTGGCTCTTCCATAAGCCCATAAGATTGTTCTGTAAGATTAATCAAAAACCGATCGAACAATGAATCTGGTCTCTAACTTGATCATTTACACTAGATATTTTTCAAAGCTTTGATGGAACCATCCTTTAAGTATCCGACATCAAAGACGGTAAAGTTCCAAATGACTGAGTTTGAATTGCAACAAGTCTATTGAAAGGACATTCATTTGTGTTCGAAAATGACTTGAACGATCGACTTCGACATAATTCCGTCTCAAAATCCGTATTCAATTGTGTTGATTGCGCTAGTAAATATGACACAATGTGAACAAGGAATCAACGATGACCAGAAACGAATTACCTTGAGCATGAAATATCCCAATACCTTTATAACTCCTGCAATTACCACACAAAATAAAAAGCCCGGATAACATGACATTATCCGGGCTTTTTATAATTTCTTTGTAGAAAAAACCTTATCCTTTTGGGGTCAAGATATTTCCATCGTTTTTGGGCAAAGTTTGCTCCTCATCTGCACTGATGTTTCCTTTGATCGTGACACGGGTTTCGGTTTCACTTTCATTGGTTGTTACACTTACGCTTTTATTGATTGGCCCAACCCTTTGGGTATCGTAGCGTATTTCAATAACACCTTTTTCTCCTGGCATAATGGGTTCCTTTGGCCAAGTAGGGACCGTGCAACCACAAGAACCTCTGGCACTTTTAATGATCAATGGCTCGGTACCGGTGTTGGTGAATACTGCTTTACGCAAAGGATCACCTCCCTTTTTGATTTCTCCATAATCAATAACCGTTGACTCCCATTCTAAATGAGGTCCGCTGGTTTTCATAGGGGCTGCATTTGTTGCAGGTGCTGTTTGAGCAGCCAACTGACCCAAGAACAATACGGCAACAATTAAGCTTAATGTGTTTTTCATTGCATGCATTTTTTTAATAATAACAAATTTAAAGAAAAGTAATTTCCTTTCTGTGACAAAAATATTAAAAAGGTATGTTAACGCGCTGTTAAATGGTGAATTTAACGCATATTTAGCTTTTCGATACTGTTTCAAAATCGCTCCCAAGAATAGTTTATTTTTGCGCAATTGACTTAATTTACCATCATGTTTCAACGAATCCAAAGCTATTTAACCAACACTACAGGAGAATATTCAAGCTTCCAGCAAGAAGTACTCAAGGACTTTTGGGTTTGTCTGGTTAGCCGGGAGTGTTCACTTACGGGCAGGAAAGAGGTTTTAACGGGAAAAGCAAAATTTGGAATTTTGGGTGATGGAAAAGAAGTACCACAGGTCGCTATGGCCAGAGCATTTCAAAAAGGCGATTTCCGGTCGGGTTATTATCGCGATCAAACCTTTATGATGGCATTGGGATTGTGCTCTGTAGGAGATTATTTTGCCCAACTTTATGCAGATCCCGAAAATGATCCTTTCAGTAAGGGTAGACAAATGAATGCCCATTTTTCGAGTCCATTAATCACCCCAGAAGGTCAATGGATGGATCATCTTAACCAATATAATGTTTCAGCGGATATTTCGAGCACTGCTGGACAAATGGCGAGATCGTTAGGATTGGCGTTGGCTTCAAAATATTATAGGAAGTTAAATACAGCGGATACGTTGGGTAAATTTTCCAACAACGGAAATGAAGTGTGTTTTTGTACCATCGGAGATGCTTCCACCTCAGAGGGAGTGTTTTGGGAAACCATAAATGCAGCCGCGGTTATGCAAGTTCCTTTAGCAGTGTCTGTTTGGGATGATGGATATGGCATTTCAGTTCCAATTGAACTGCAAACGGTCAAGCAAAGCATTTCTAAAGCATTATCGGGATTTGAATCCAATGACATAGAAAATGGAATAAAGATTTATCAGGTCAAAGCCTGGAATTACCCTGAACTGGTAAATATATATCAATCCGGAATTGCATTTTGCCGTACTCATCACACCCCGGTATTGTTCCATGTCCAGGAAGTCACTCAACCTCAGGGACATTCTACTTCCGGTTCCCACGAACGCTATAAAAGCGCTGAAAGACTGGAATGGGAAACGAAAATGGACTGCATTTTACAAATGGAGAAATGGATGCTGACAAATGGAATTGCTGATGAAAATTTGATAACGGACTTTAAGGAGTTAGCCAAACAATATGTAAGGGAAGAAAGAAATCAAGCCTGGCAAAATTACCTGACGCCCATTTTGTTACAAAAGGATAAATTATACGAAATTCTTTCTGAAGCTGGATTTGCTGAACAAGCAGCATCCATCAATTCAATGAAGGAGCCTGGATTAAATGAATTAATTGAGGTTGCAAGGAATTCCCAATTTGACGGTTGTACATCCTCCAATCTCTCCGATTGGCTCCAACAACAAATTCAATACGGGTCTTGTGTTTACCATAATGATGTATATTCTGAAACTGATGCGGCCGCAGTGCGCATACCAGAAATTCCAGCCCAATACAATCCTGATTCCCCGGAACTCAACGGATACCAAATACTCAATCATTACTTTGAATCAAAATTTTCTACTAACGAACGTTTGTTAGCATTTGGAGAAGATGTAGGTAAAATTGGAGACGTCAACCAAGGATTTGCCGGGTTGCAAGATAAATTTGGAGAAACAAGGATATTTGATTGCGGAATCCGTGAATGGACCATAATTGGCCAAGCAATTGGTACATCCATGCGTGGTTTGAGGCCCATCGCTGAGATTCAATATCTGGATTATATCGTTTATGCATTGTCTCCATTAATGGATGATTTGGCAACCGTGCGTTATAGATCCGGTGGTCGTCAAATGGCTCCTGCGATCATCAGAACCCGCGGACACCGCCTGGAAGGAATTTGGCATTCTGGGTCACCCATTGGGATGCTCTTACACGCTTTGCGTGGTATCTGCATTTGCGTTCCCCGAAATATGACTCAAGCCGCTGGAATGTACAATTGCTTGTTGCAAAGTGATGATCCTGGATTAATCATCGAATGCCTAAATGGGTACAGGCTAAAGGAAAAATTACCGCTCAATCTCGATACTTTTACGGTCGCCCTTGGAGTTGTTGAAATCCTCGAGGAAGGACAAGATGTAACCCTTGTAACCTATGGTTCATGTGTCCGTATAGCTCAACAAGCCGTAGATAAATTGAAAAAATATGGTGTTTCTGTTGAATTAATTGATGTCCAGACTTTGTTGCCTTTTGATATAAATCAAACCATCCGATCCTCAATTGAAAAAACCAATAAGCTGGTCGTCCTGGATGAAGATATTCCTGGAGGTGCCAGTGCTTATTTGCTACAACAAATTATTGAAAAACAAAAAGCATTTAATTTTCTTGATTCACCTCCTATAACCATATCGGCATCTCACAACAGACCTCCCTATGGAAGTACAGGTGATTATTTTACAAAACCTAGCATTGAAGACGTCATAGAAAAAATCTTATCACTCATGCACGAATACAATCCTTCTCAATATTAATAGAAATTCAACTTTTAACGGCAAATCAACATATTGTGAGTCCATATCTGGTGATCATTCCAACATATAATGAAATTGAGAACATCGATGCCATCCTGAGTGCGACGATGAAATTACAGTGTAACTGCGATGTATTGGTAGTAGACGATGGCTCCCCTGATGGAACCGCCCAACGGGTTAAAATTTATATGACAGACTATCCGGGGAGAGTTTTCCTCATGGAGCGTACTGAAAAATCAGGATTGGGGAAGGCATACATTGCCGGATTCGAATGGGGTCTAAAACATGGATACCAATGCATTGCGGAAATGGATGCTGATTTTTCTCACCCACCCGAAAAATTGAATGAAATGTTTTCGATATGCAGTGAAGGTATGGCAGATGTTTGTATTGGTTCAAGATACATTCATGGAGGTGGTGTAGTCAATTGGCCATGGTATCGGTTATTATTGAGTAAAGGGGCATCCTGGTATGTCCGTCTAATTACGGGAATGCCGGTTAAAGACCCTACAGCAGGTTTTGTTTGCTATCGCGATTTCGTATTAAGAGACATTCCTTTAAATACTATACAGTTTGTAGGATACGGTTTTCAAATTGAGATGAAATATAATGCCTATCAATCAGGCTTCAGACTAAAAGAAATCCCCATTTTATTTCCAGATCGCTTGAAAGGCAAATCCAAAATGAATATCTTTATTATTCGTGAGGCATTGATAGGTGTTTTTAAACTAAAATGGAAAAGAAAATAATTCCCTAAGTTATTTTCTTCCAAAATCCGCCGGATTCTCTCCCCACTTTTCTGTTTCCCATTTTAATAGGGGATTTTTAAAGTTAAACTGATGTAACCAGTCCACTGCCCGTTTAACCAATTTTTGCAATTCAGCATTTTCAACATCAAATATCAGTTTTGTTGCAGGATGCTTTCGAAATACCCATTTCATGGCAGTCTCTGAGTCGGAATAAACAGGAGTATTTTCTTTCCCCAAATTCTTCAACCATGCGAGCGCGTGGACAATAGCAAGAAATTCACCCAAGTTATTGGTTCCCTTCTTTAAAGGGCCGACATGAAACAAACGTTCACCTGTATGAGGATTGACTCCCTGGTATTCCAAAAGCCCTGGATTGCCACTGCATGCGGCATCGACAACCAAACAATCATCAGGTAATAAATCACGCCAATTAACCAGCTTCGTTTTAATATTACTTTTAACCTTTGGTTCAAATACATTTTGAAATGCCTCTTCCGCTTCATTCCTACTTGAGAAAGATTTGTATTTTGCATTCGGAAATGACTTAACTTGTAAAAGACATTTCTCCCAAGTGTCATAAACTCCAGGAGTTTGACCTTGCCATACCACATAAAATTTTTTTTTCTGTTTCATTTGTTAACCTTATGTACTTTATCGATTCACACGCACATTTATACCTGGAAGCATTCCATCAAGATTTGGAATCTGTTATTCAGGAAGCTATTCGTGCAAATGTAACGAAATTCGTTATGCCCAATATCGACCTGAATTCCATAGAGGGCATGATGCAAATTCAGCATACCTATCCTTTAAACTGTTTTCCAACACTAGGTCTTCATCCTTGCGATGTCAAATCCGATTACATCAAAATTTTACATGAATTTGAAAATACACTGAATAAGTACTCGATATATGGAATTGGAGAAACAGGTACAGATGCCTATTGGGATACCACCTATTGGCAACAACAAATTGATGCTTTTACGACTCAAATCCAATGGGCAAAACAATTAAACAAGCCTATCATCATCCATTCACGAGAATCACTTCATGAAAACATTTCATTGATCTCAAAGCTCCAGGATGGAACATTGCGAGGAGTTTTCCACTGCTTTGGTGGAACGCTAGACCAGGCAAATGCTATCATATCCAGTGGTTTTTATCTTGGAATCGGTGGAACCATTACATATAAAAAGAATACACTTAAAGAAGTCATTTCCCAGATTGGTCTAAACCATGTTTTGCTGGAAACAGATTCCCCCTTTTTGAGTCCAGAACCTCATAGAGGAAAGCGAAATGTCCCGGCACATATCCCAATAGTTGCAGAATTTATTTCTAATGTTCTGGACTGTTCTATAGAAACAGTAGCAACCCAAACCACCCAAAATGCTGAAAAATTGTTTGGACTTCAAACCACATCATAAATTCATGCTGTTGTGGTTTATCCCGGATGGAACTTGCATTTCTCCTAAATTTCAAACTTTTTAATAATTTTGCACTTCACGGAAGGTTGCAAGAGTGGTTTAATTGGCGCGCCTGGAAAGTGCGTGTACCCCAAAAGGGTACCCAGGGTTCGAATCCCTGACCTTCCGCTAATTTTTCTGTTAAATATTTAGCCTTAAACCTATTTTGAGTTTTTTTCTCCTTTGTTTTATTTCTTCCTTCATTTACTATGGCTTCCTCTTTTGTCACTTATATTCTTTACTCTGCTTCTGCTGATCTATTTTACATTGGGCATACATCTGATCTTCCCAATCGCATTTTAAGACATAACTCTTCCTCCGACTCCTTTACTTCCAAATTTTCCCCCTGGACACTTATTGCTTCCTTCCAAAAACCTGATAAGTCCTCGGCTTACTCCCTTGAACGTAAATTAAAAAATCTTTCCAGAAACAGGCTTGCTGATTTTATTTCAAAATACTCTTCTAATAATACTTCCGGTTCGAATGCTGACGAAAACGACCTTTAAACTTTTCTTTTCTAGTCTTTCATTCTAATGTCGTTTTGTCAGCATGCCGACATTTATCGTCGGCATCCCTGACCTTCCGCTAATTTTCCTGTTAAATATTGTGCCTTAATCTTATTTTGAGTTTCTTCCTCATTTGTTTTCCTCCTTCCTTCTTTTACTATGGATTCCGCTTTTGTCACTTATATTCTTTATTCCGCTTCTGCCGATCTGTTTTACATTGGACACACTGCTGATCTTCCCAATCGCATTTTAAGACATAACTCTTCCTCCGACTCCTTTACTTCCAAATTTTCCCCCTGGACACTTATTGCTTCCTTCCAAAAACCTGATAAGTCCTCGGCTTACTCCCTTGAACGTAAATTAAAAAATCTTTCCAGAAACAGATTTACTAAAGCTTTATAAACTTGCCCTTTTTCAACCCATTTTCGGACATTAACATCACAGTAAAAACTCCAGGGCACAAACCATCAACCTTCACACGGGAAGTCCAGCTTTTGATCACCAATTTTCCATTGGTGTCAAAAATACTCAATTCGCCTAAAACTCCTTGATCCACCACTTCAATATAGTCTTCTGCTGGATTAGGTATAAGCAATAACTCGTCATCATTTCGAACAGAATTCAAATTAAATACAAAATACGCCGGAGCAACACTTGCATGAAATCGTGCGACAAGTTGATATGCTTTATCATACAACAAAACTTCTCCCGAAGTGCTAAAATCTGTAATTCCAGCACAAGTAAATCCACTTTGAACATCGTGAGCCATTCCGTAAAAGGAAAACCCCAATTCTTTAAAAAAACTGGAAGTGCGTGTTGAAAAGCTAAAATTGCTCACATTTGTTTCGCCATATTCCTGATACATTATGGACTGTCCGTTCAATACCGAAGTTCCGCAGAGTGATTGAACATCACTCAGTGAATAATTATCAACTTGCTTAGTATTTAAATTGATTGCAGACACAGTAGACCCTTGAAAATTTTTATTATTCAAAGTATAAATATTATCACCCCACCTAACCAAATTTTCCGGATTCTTGCCTTCTGCTCCAAGTTCGATGGTTTCAGTCCAAATCAATTGATCAAGGTCAATCGAAATAATTTTCCCTACTTCCTGTCCGAAAATGAATCCATTATTTACGGCTACATATGCATTATTTCCAATGATCTCAATATTTTCCGCAGTGTAAGGTAATACTGATTGATCGATAGAATAAATCAGATCTAAAGTTTTTTCATCATACACTTGTACATATGCATCCAAAGTCTTTAAGTATTCGCCCCGTGTAACCACAATTTTACCATTGTGCACACGAATTTTACGAACACCCTCAATTTCCTTTGTTCTTTTTCTATTACCGGTAGATTTATCATACTCAATAATCCAACGATCAGCCGCAACCCACAGGCTTGTGGATGTCTCGATCATTTCTGATGCAAAACGGGCGCCTTTAATCTCATCCACCGTAAAATAAACTCCAGTTGAAAGGTCATACTTACCCAACGAAACAGGCACCGTAATTTGCTGCGAAACAAAGTCAAAAGCCCCCTCATTTAAGACAAATATTGATTTTAACTGACAGACTGACTGAAATTTAAATATTAGAATAATAAATAATGTATAAATTGTACTCCGCATGGTCATTTCTTGCAAATATAAGCATACCTCTACAGCATTATTCATGCTGAATTTAGAATTTCAATTAATCCTGGTGAATGACTAGATGCTTTGCGATTAACTTTTAACAGGATATTTGGCATCGACAATTCCACGCTTAATTTTATCCAACTTGGATTGCAATAGACGCCTTCTCATAGGACTAATTTTTTCAACAAACAAAATGCCTTCAATATGATCGTATTCATGTTGGATGATCCTGGCATTTAAACCATCGTATGATTCCTCCTGCCAAACAAATTTTTCATCCTGGTATTTGATGGTTATGGATTCCTTCCGTTTAACTTCTGCATTTATTTTAGGTATGCTCAAACAGCCTTCTTCAAAGCCCCACATATCTCCCTTCTCATCACTCAAAGTAGCATTAATAAATACTTTTTTGATACCCTGTGCTGCATGTTCCTTTTCATAATAAGGTATGGAGTCTACTACGAATAACCGAATTGATCTTCCTATTTGTGGGGCAGCAAGACCCACTCCTTTGGCATAATACATAGTATCCCACATATCGGAAATCAGCTGGGTGAGTTCTGGGTAATCCGGTTCAATTGGCTTTGAAACAGCTTTCAAAACAGGATTACCGTATAAAACGATGGGTAAAATCATATTAAAAATGTCCTAAATATCTTTGTAAAATAACCACAGCACTCATTTTATCCAACCTCCCCTTTTCTCTTCTTGCCTTTCGACCAACCCCACTATCCAAAATCAATCGAGTTGCCTGCACCGAAGAGTTTCGTTCATCCATGTAATCAATTTCAATATAGCTCCATTGTTCTGATATCCATTGACTTAATGCATCAATGTCACTTTTTAATTCAGTAACAGATCCATCTCGATGTGTTGGTAAGCCAATCACAATTTTCTCAACATTCTCCAGCTTGATATAACCCGATAAAAAGCTTTTTAGTTCCTCCCTGTCTACCGTAGTCAAACCATTGACAATAATCTGCAAAGGATCCGTCACAGCGATTCCACATCGTCTCAATCCAAAATCAATTGCAAGTATTCGTGCCATCAGCCAACGCTCAAAGATACCGAAACCATAATGGTATTAGAAGCGTCGCTCTGTTTTAATTCATTAGTTAAATGTCCATAAAAAAAAAGACCCCCTCCATGACTTTTATGGAGAGGGGTCCCATCCCAAAAACAGTAAACTCTTTAGAACAAAACGAATTTAGCCTTACTTAATGACAACCATTCTCTTCGTCGCGGTATAACCGGCCGCATCCAACTGGTAGAACAGAACACCTGTAACTCCAAGTTGTGATGTATTGAGTTCAAACTGATTATAACCTTTAGTCGCATTCATTTGTGCTTTATAAAGCACTTTGCTATTCAAGTCATAAACGGTCAATGTGGTTGGAGCTGCTTTGGACAACTCATATCCAATGACTGTGAACTCAGAGAAAGGGTTGGGTTGATTTTGATACACCACAATACCTTCCTGCGGTTTGAGTGTACCATTACTATTTCTGAAGTTTAACTTCAGATCCATGTCTTCCACATTGGCATTAAATGCAAGCGCAGGAGTAATGGATGAATTAAATTGTAGTGCATTTGAGAGAGTACCTTGTGAAAGAGCCTTGAATGTCAGCGTGAATAATTTATCACCTTTGTTGGCGTCGAAATCAACATTGGTGTTCCAGCTTAAAGTAATAAGGCCATGAGATGAAGCGCTTAAGCCAATATTCTCATTGGACATGTTACAACTTGCAGATTGAATACCTGTAAATTCAAGCATTCCTGAATTTGTCTGGATGGTAAATTGCATACCACTTATTCCCTGATTATCCCTCACATAAACTGGTACTTCCAATTCAGTTCCTTTATTAAATGCTATTTCATCAGCTATAAGTTCAAAAGCTCCATTTCCACCACGGGTAGTCACCGCACCAAATCCAGCCGATGCATTACCTGTGATATCTCCAATCTTTATTCCTTTAAAATCAACATTGTTCATGTCTTTATTGAATGGATTGATCTGGTAACTCTTTGGCCAATTCTCCTTTAAAGCATCATCACCAGTTGCACTAAATTGATATCCTGCATCAATGAATGCCCAACTTTCATTACTTGAAAACTTTGAAGTAATACCCAGGATTAATCTTCTAAGTTCGACAATGTCTTTAGAAGTAATGTTTCGATCATTGTTAACATCCGCTGCAATAACTTTATAGGGAGAATTCAGCGTTTCAATTCCAAGAATATGTCTTTGAATTTTAACAATGTCGGCTGTCGTTACACCATTTAATGGATCGGTATTTCTGCTTGGCACAACATTGTAAATACCATTGTTCAAAGGCATGTTAGAAAACGCATATTTTCCATCAGATGAAGTAAGTACCTTTGATACGGTTGGTAATCCCTGTGACTTTTGATCCACCAGACTAACTTCAACATCGTTCATGGTATTGTTATCTTCCTTATTTGCGACCAATCCGTTGATGCTACCTCCTTGTAGTGTCGGCTGGCATGCCTTATTGTTGTCCTGAACTTCGATAAATGTCCTGCAAAATGCTTGCTTGCCTGTGAGTCGATCAGTCACCCACAGTTGGACAGTCTGTTGTCCCTGGGTCTTACAATCAAACACTTTTGATCTTATGGTTGTATCACTGGAGAAACTTAAGACAATCGGATTCTTACAAGCTCCATATGATCCTTGATCCACATCGCTTGCCCAAACTTCGATCATTCCCCAATCAATTTTACCATCGCGATTCGTGTCTATTGGCATCAAATCAATTGCAACACCATTGATACAATAAGGAGTTGGCTCTTTGCAATTCAATATTGTAAACAATCTCTCCTCAGCTGTTTTATTACCACAACGATCTTCAAAAACATATTTGATCTTATGCGTACCCAATGGATATCTTCCGCTGGCGTTGATAAAATCTCCTACTCCCGATCTTATTTCATCAAAAGTTCCGTTGTTCTTTAAATCAATCAAGTATTCCCACGCTAACTCATTACCCGGCGTACAATCATCATCACCATAGGCCACTAAACTAATGTATCCGTTGGTACATGAATCTAAAGTACAAACTGTTGTATCCTGTGTAGGAATTGCATTTAAGGTAGGATCTACCAGATTATTGACTTTAATAATTTGATCGTGAATAGCTGTTTGGAACACTGCGCCTGAAGGAGTATAAACAACCTGGCACCAGTCAATGATCTTCCATTTACGGATAATCTTATAACATGCGTCACCTCCCTGTACAATTCTGAATAAATGATCTTCCCAGCTAATACCCAACAAATCACATTTTGTTTCATTATGTAGTGTTGGATAACTATCCAGTGAATCAGGTTTCAACCGATCAGGATCTAAACACATGTATAAAGTTGTATCCCGAGGCCACCAGATGTTGGCAAAATTATATGGATTGAAATTCGTAAACGTTATAACTTGACGGCAAGTATCCGAACCATTTCCGTCTTTTACGACCCATGTTCTAACGATGGTACCTGTATTGCATTGTGTTCTATAGTCGACATAACTCTTTTCGATAGTGAAATCGCAATTATCATGCGCAAATCCATCATGGAAATTAATTGTGACCGGAGCACCTCCCGTACCTTTATAAGTGATCTTCCTTGCATAATTGAAATATGCAGAATCACGTTGAATTTCTCCAAATACAGTTAAATCATTGATATCAAAGTGGAAATCACAGGCTACAGTCAAATCCTTAGGAGGATAGCAAGTTGGTTTTATTTTGTCTTGCACTTCAACTTGTACCATGCAATCATTGTAATTACCATGTTTATCTTTTGCACGGAAAATTACTGTGACAGTCTTTCCAACATCTGCACAGCAGAACTCAACATATGGCCTGAACCAGTGAATGTTTTGTCCGCAAGGAGCACCATTATCCATTCTTCTCACTAAAAATGAATCAATGTGACAATCATCATAACTACCATCATCGAAAGTCTTTGCATATACATGGGTTGACCCGTAAATGGATAGTGAGACCACAGTTTCTCGATCACATACTGCAACCGGAGCTGTTTTATCCAATACATGAACAATCATGGAGTCTACTCCTAGATTGTAGCAATTGTCATATGCGCGATAATAGATTTTATTGTCTCCTACTGGCAATACCACAATACCACCGTTGCGGTTATTTAAAATACCGCCAGGATAGACAACATCCACACGAACATTATTCCCCTGACAGGAGTCATAAACAATAGCAGGTGGTATGTTGACTGTAGCCTGGCATTTGTAACCGCCATCCGTCGTTGCATCAAAATCGTATGGTGCGTGCACATAAGGTGCTTCGCGGTCAACCACTTCAATAAATTGCATACAAGTTCGCACTACTTCTGTATTGCACCACCATTCACGAATGGTCCACATTCTCATGTATTTTTGTACACAGTTGATAACACCCAAATCAATGTCATCGTAAGTAACTGCTATATTGCAATAAATATCGCGTACTGGCCAGATATCGATTGTCTGAATGACGAGTGGCGATTTCGAAATAGTATCCGAATATCTAGGTACACCGGTATAACTTGGGTGGGGATGGCCATTCTTGTCGAGTGGGATTCTTTGATATTTAATATCCTTGCAACTAATCGGATTCGCACCCGCTAGTGTCCAGTTTATTGGACAAATAACTCGAGAGGTATCAAATCGTTTCAATAGAATTGTATCATTGCAAGCGGGTGTTTTATTACCATGAATATCATATGCCACGTAAGTCCTAACTACCTGTTTAATAAATCTTGGATTACAGGACAACGGCGTAATATATTCGTCAGTAAGGATTACCGTTTCGAGTCCGCAAGCATCATAGGCCACAGGAGCATATGTAGAGGCAACGAAACAAGGAATAGTATCCCTACTGCACTCAATCACAGGTGGGAGCTTATCCTCAATTTTTGCCCATCCCCAGCATTTGTTTCCAGAGATGTTATCCCTGACTTCTATTTTAAGTGTTTCACCAACATAAGCACCGGTGACCACAGGAGAAGTGGGAATTGGAATGTCATACTTCAAAACCCTTACTGTAAATTGCCCGGAAGGACAAGCTGTCAAAGTGTCATTCAACATCATTGCAGCTGTTACAGTTGCCTTGCAATTTGCATCAAGGGAAACTTGAATAAGTGAATTACAAGCCATTGAGCATTGGGCTTGAAGTGTTCTGGTGGGATTAAAAACTACCAGCCACACAAGGCAGATAGAAAAATACAGGCGAACACCTGTTAGTTGATTCTTAAATCTGCGGAAGTCAAACGTAAAACTCGTTTTCTCCATGAGATCCTCTATTTAGTTGTTAAAAAATAATAAATGCGTATCTGGTTTTGCACATGACAAACACATGCAAATGCTAAAAACATTTCTTATTCTTCATTTGGAATTGTACAGATGGATTGAAAATAAATTCCATCCAGTTCATTCCTGGGAAGAACCTAGAGGGTCTAAAATCATTGGGTTGGATATCAAGCTAAAACGCCTGAACTAAAGAGAGGATCTAAAATTTTGGGTTGGGATAAAGACTAACTACCGCAAAGGTAGAAAATATATTTAAATAACCTACTATTTGTTATTTATTTTTTTTCAATAACTTATAAATAGCGAGTTATTATAATACAAGGGCAAATGTAGAGCCCTGTTTCCAATCCTGTACTAAATTTGAAGGTAATTTTTTATATTATAAATTATTATTATATTTAATTTATTGTTTTATAGGTTTTTATAAATATAAAATCCTCAGCATGTCTTCCATTTGATTTATTCCATACTGAGGATTTTTCAGATTTCCCTATTTCTGTATTCGCATGATTGAGCCTTGCTGACTAAAGCGGTTGGTCTTGAAATAATAAATATAAGTTCCTACTGAAGGTAGCTCAGATGATTCAATCCACAAATTGTTGATTCCTTTGTTATAGGAAATAACGCGCGAAAGAATCTGCTTTCCGGACAAATCAAATAAGATCAACTCTCCAATTCCCCGTTCTCCTGATTCAAAACTTAACTGACAGCGTTCAATAAACGGATTCGGATCCGCTTGCCATGATAGCAACTCACTTTCTTGCGCTAATTCATTTTCAAATTCCAAAAGCAAAGGCACTGGAACATTCCCTTGTGGGATCATTTCATTTTGCAATTGACTTCCCATTCCTATCACCTGTGAAAGTTTACCATTTCCCAAACCACGAACCGTCATCCGCAATAAGGTTTCACCTGCTTCCCATAACTGGCATCCCGTGTCTGCTAAACCCGATACCTTTAACTGGCCTTCTTCGTATTGGTATTCATCCAATGATAATGGCCGCGTCCCGCACAAATTATGCATCCATTCTACTTTATACAACTCCAATAATCGCGTATTCAACCAAAGGTGAAGTTGTATTCCCTCAAGATTCATGGTTTTGTCCAGTTTTAAGTCCAGCGTTATAAGATCTCCTCTGCCAAAAGATTGATCGTAAACCTTAAGTTTTACTTTTCGCATCCTTTCAACAGAAGGTATGTTCTTTAACAAAGTCTGAGCACTAATGTCCCCTATCTTAATGGAACGGTAATTAACCAGTGTGTCTTGCCAGAAACCCACCATTGAGGAACTATGATTGTTCAAGCCCTGAAGTGGGTTCTGCTGATTTGAAAAATGATATGTTTCGTTTATAAATCTCCAGGATTCATTGTTGGGTACTTCAGTCACCTTGCCTAAAATTAATTTCCGCATCCAAGTAATATCGGCAGTCGTCAATCTTTCATTTCGATCCACATCAGCTGCAATCCATTGATAAGGATTAGACAACTCTTCAATACCCAAAATATGTCTCTGTAACATGACAATATCTTGTGTCGAAATTCCTTTGGGCCACCCTTCATTGTACCGCGGAACAATAACATACGGCAGATTAGTTTGAATGGACTGAAATAAATAATGTCCACTATTATCTGTCATCCGGGAACCACCATAACCTTTTAATTCAACTTGCACACCCGGCATAACGGTCCCATCCAAACACCTCACCAAACCGGAAACGTCTCCACTGCGTAATGCTGTTGTACAATGGTTGTTTGGATCGAACACATGAACTCTTGCCAAACAATTTCCCTTGTTTCCTGACGAATCTTTAACATAAATGGTATAAATGAAAGTATCTGGTATGGATGGCAAGTCAGCGCAGGTTATATAGCGGCATGTATCAGTAAAGTTTGTACTCGAAAAGGAAATCAGCAATTTATTCTTTGGCGTACAGTTGTCATCGTATTCTTCCAGTAATCCACGCGCTGTGAGTTTAATGGAATCATTGGGATTCATGTTAAGATTTAAAATCTTGCAAATGGTGGAAGGACTTTCCTGATCCAATATGATAATTGTTAAAGTATCTTTTAATGTATTGCAGGAATCTTTTGCTGTAAATATTACTTTGTTAATTCCTAAAGGATATACCCCACTGGCATCCGCACCACCATTATTAAAAGAATTGGTAATTTTTGCAAATGTTGCACAACCAGACAATTTTGCAGATACCAATTTTACAAATCTTGAACATGAATCAGTACCATTCCGTAAAGTAGTATCTCTAGGAATAGTTAATTTTGAATGGCTTAAATCCACTAAGGTAATGAATTGAGTATCAAAAACGGTCTCTTGCGTGCATGCTGAATACGCCTCCCACAATCTTGGCAGGACTTCGCAACTGTCAGCTGTAAAACGATGATTCAAATCTGTGAAACTGAAATAAACACTACCGCAGGTATCTGCCGGATTAACAGGAAAACTTTGAAGACCAGATGGAGAAATATTACTGCATGTAGGCACTGTGGTATCTCCAGGCCAAATTATATCAGCTTCATCAAATCGATAATAATTCAGTAAGGTAATCAGTTGAATGCATGAACTATCAACTGTGCCATCGGGGTAAGTAATGTAAAATTTCCTCCTCACCTCACCATTTTTACAACTATCCAAACTTATTTCATCAGCATGACTCCCTTGTATAGAATCAAGACAAGAAGATATGACAAAGTAGTTACCAGTAAGTTCCAAATCATTATAGTCCTGAGCGCAACTCAATTCAATATCGTCTGGACATTGTGGTGGAGCTACAGGATTCTTGTCCTGTACGTAAACCTCAATCATACAAAAATTCATATTACCACTGCAATCCGTTGCCTTCAATACCAACATAACTGTATCCTGAATATCATCACAACAAAATTTCACTTCATCAGAAAAAATGGTATCAGAAGGTTGTCCACAGGCTACGGTCATTCTTCGAATCAACAAAGTATCAATGCAACAATTATCTTGGACCAATCCTCTGGCGGCTATGTACTCTGCTGTAACTTCCACTTCTCCGCGGGGATCCAGGGATACGATTAAACCTGGGGGACAAATCATGGTAGGACTAATGCGATCTCTCACTTCTACATAAGCGGTGCAAGTGTCTGAGTTTCCGCATGGATCAAATGCTATATAATCCAAACTGTGTATGCCAATGTCCAACGTAATGGTGCTGCCCGGAACCACAACAAAACTGCTGTCTACCCTTACTGCAAATAAGATACCCGAAGTCCCTGAACAAACATCAAATGCTTTTCCGGCTTGAATTGTATAACTCAGAGTACATGCGTTATATCGGGTAAACACCAAAGTATCATTGACACATTGGATTACAGGTTTTGTCGTATCAGAAATGAGTATTTCCTGTGTATGAGATCTAAAGTTTTTGTTGCACCAGTCAACTACCGTCCACCTTCGATTAACTTTATACATACCTCCACAAACCAAAATTGAATCATCCAAATGCCCCACCACCAGATTACACAAGTGGCTTACCGTATCGTTAAACAATAAAGGTACACCCGTTGAATTCAAATCAGGGTTAGGACAGTACACCGTATCATTTGGTGGAAAAGTTATGCTGTCCACGCTTGCCTTCTTAAAATAAATGTCTTGTGCACAAGTGCTTGAATTACCTGAGTTGTCTGTAGCAATCCAATTTAAGTGCATGACCATAGTATATCTTGGATTCAAACAATTAAATTGCTCCAATCTCATGTCTGCCACGGTCATAGCGTGCGTCTGACAATTATCCGTTGCCAATACGAATTGACTATAATTTACTTCAAATGGATTATTGGAGCAGGAAATTGTATCTCCGGGACAAGTAATTTGAGGCATAAGTTTGTCCTCAACTTTTACATTTGTCCAACACATCATCCCGTTGGTCGTATCAAGAACCGTCGCGACAATTGATTTACCAATATCACTGCAATACACTTTATTGCTGCTTGTTTGATTGACAAAAACCTTAAAGACACCATAATTGATGTAATTATCCGTGAGCAACATTTTAGGTGTCAACACTGCTTGACCGGATGCATCCAAGGAAACTTGTATATTTCCTTTACAACTTAGCTGTAAGACCGTGTTATAATTATCACAGTTATGATCATCGTAAGCTGAAGGCCTACTCATTGGAGCGGCCTTCAGGGAATTACAGATGAATAATCCAACAACCAACACATTAAAAATGCTTGAAATGCGGATTAACTGCTTTGGGATGGGATGCTTTATAAAAGAATTTTTCATATTGTTCGTATTATACACCAATTCTAATAATCAATATTTATAATTTAATTACTTTAAGTGTTTCTGAATGCAACACATTTGAGATCCTGAAATAATAAACTCCCCTCTTTAAAAATGTCATTTCATCCAATTGAATTCGATTATCTCCTGCTAACAACTGTTTGTATTCCGAGCGGATTAAACGATTATCGGTTGAATAAATCTCAATAGTAACATCTGTAGGTTGATTCGAAAAAACTGCTAAAACCGCATCTGTGCTAAAAGGATTAGGTTCAATTCGCACTTTGTCAAAAATTCCTATTTGTTTATCCTCTTCTGCTAGCAATATTTCATAGGTCATTTGACCTTCATACCATTCTTGGAGAAATGCCTCTGTCAACCTAATTTCTGGAGTGCATTGTTCAAATGGGTGATCAAAAACCAACCTTAACAATGGAGTTTCCTTTGTCAATGGAACATTATGATCAGTGTTGTAAGAGACCGCCACCAGGTTGTTCCTCACATCGTAAAAAGCATTGGACCAATTGCTTAAGTCACTCTCCACTTTGTATAACTTATTTTTACACAAACCATCCAGGTCAATGCTTAACTGAAATCCATTAAAATGAGTTGATTGAGAATTATAAATGGTGATAAATTGGTTATCAATTTTATATTTTAATCGTAAGATTTGGTTTAACTTATTGAATCCATTTGCCGTGTAACTCAAATTAACATCACCTAATTTAATAGCCCTGATATTAATATGATGATTTGATGAAGAATTGTTGACCTTTAAGTCCTGGCAACTTTCCAATTCATTTAATGGGGAATCTGGATCGTTAAACAGATATAAAGGATCAATAAATACATAACTTTTTTGATGTGGAAGAGCCGTTATCTTCCCAAGTATCAGATTACGTAGATAGACAATATCTTTGGTTGATACATTTTTATTCATGTCCAAATCAGCAGCTATCCATTGCATTGGATTTTCAAATAACTCTATTCCTAAAATGTGCCTTTGTATTTTAACTACATCAGCAGTAGTCAAACCATCGGCAAAATTTCTGTCATGTCTTGTAAAAATTTGAAGCGCATGATTTCCTGGAATATCGTTGAATACAAAACTTCCGTGCTCATCTGTCATTTCTTTTCTCTCCATGACTCCATTGGTCAGCGTCACTTCAACCTCAGGTACAGCTTGTTTATTGGATGTTGAAATATTCCCATCGACCTTGATGTATTGAATGGTGGTGGGACAGATTCCATAAATATCATCAATCACCACATAAGTAAATACCTCACTACTGTTACCCGCTTCGTCCCAAACGACCAATAAAACATCCCTACGCCCCAAGCTATCACAATTGTATACCCGGACGGTATCTTGAATGTCTCCTGAAAAAGAAAATCTTAAATTTCCGGTAACTGTACAGTTATCTGTACTTTTATTGTTAAACAATCGGGCTGCTATTGAAACCATCGGTCCATTTGGCATATTAATTAAACTCGATGAAATACCATACATGGCCAAAGGATTGGGCTTTTTTGCATCGCGCACCGTTAAACGGATCGTCTTAGCAGACTCATTGTGACACGAATCTTTTGCAAACAAAGTGACTAAATGTTGGCCTATTGGAAAAATTCCAGAAGGCTGATTCCCCATTCCTCTTTGGTCAATGCTTCCATTTGCATAAAGGTCAATTTCAAAACGAAACGAAATATTGCCAGAGCTTGAACAATCGGTTGCAGCTCCTTGAGGTAAGGTTATTGCACCAGGGCCACAATCCGGAGTGCTTATTCCAATAATGGTATCTGAAATCCATTGAATAACCGGTTGAACAGTATCGAATACCTTTATCTCCTGAACATATGAGTAATATCCGTTTGCTGGAATCTTTGGATTGGGTTTGAGTAAAGGATTGTATTTACACCAATCGATGACTTCCCAGTACCTTAGCAACTTAGCGCATACTCCTCCATGATTAAATTGGTAAACTTCATCCTTAAAAGATTTGAGCACGAGAGCACATGCATCATCATTCAAAACCGGAGACCCGGACTGGATGGTATCGACAGCAATTCTACAAGCATAAACGGTAATGTGTTTTGGCCATTTAAGTTGGTTACTATCAAGTCCATTAAATGTATGTGACCTCAATACCGTAATGGTCTGTCTGCAACTTGACACCAATGAATGAAGGTCAGTTGCTTGATAAGTTCTTATAAAGGTACCAGAACCACATGCATCCAAGTTATTATCATCTAGAGTATCTATATCGGCCACTCCACAATTGTCAAAAACTTTAAGCTGTTGCAAACTGAGTAAACTGTCTAAATCCTGTATGCAAGCAATGGTTATGTCTGGAGGGCATGTGAGCTCAGGGGTCAATTTATCCAATACAATCGCTCGAACCATACAATCGACATAATGCCCACGTAGCAACGTGTCACTCACGGGTCCAATTCCTGGAAAAATGTCATAAACTCGTAATAAAATTAAAATTTCATTGGAATCCACATCTGCGCAACAAAAACTAACCTGATCAGTGAATGACAGTTGCGTTGTCCCAGGAATCTGGCAATCTGTAGACATCGAAGGAAACATTCTTCGCACCTTAAAATAGACATGACCACATTGATCTGATGAACCGCCATCGAAAATATATGCCGGTGCTTCAGCATAGCCGTTATCCGGTAAATTAATGGTTTGTACAGGTTGACAAACTACTTGTGGCAGCTCAGCATCAAAAACTGTAATGATCATTGAATCCAAACCGGTCATTCTGCAATTATCCGATACCTGGTAATATACCTTATGAACCCCTGTTGGAAAGTAAAATGGTCCACCGCCGTTAGTTGGTCGCGTGTTAAAATTGCTCCAAGTTGTATAAGTTAACACATTCGAACAATTTCCGGAAAAACTAGCCAAAGGCAAATTGATGGAAGTATCACACCTTGCAACAGAACGAATGTGAATGGTGATATCCGGAGGGGCCTGTACAGAAATAGCCATCTGAGATGACGAAGCACCAGATCTGCCCTGATGGCAAATCAAGAATAATACCACCAGGACAGACTTAACTGAATTGGGAAAATCCAGTTGTTGCCAAATTCTTTCTAAAGAGTTTATGGTGCACATATAGGCTAATTTTCAAATCAAATCATGGTTCTGAGTTGAGCCACGAGCATGCCATTGTTCATTCGGACTGAACCGATAATTGGACAGCAAACCCACTTCAGCTATGGCTCAAGCAATTCCTTGTTGATTACTGCGATTGGGAAAACCTTTGGGATAATAGACTGCTTGGGATTGAGTTCTCGAAAGAAACTGTCTATGGGATGGGATGTGCTATAAAACACATTACAAAATTATATAATGTTTAATTAATTACAAAACAATTAATTGTAAAATATTACATTTTTATTTTATATATATATCATTCTATTACAATTATATGAATATTAAATATTTATATAATATTAAAAAGAAAAAAATAGAGACTTCAATATTTCCGGAATATTTAGAAGTGAATGATTCTTCACCGATGAGCACCCATTACGGCATGAAGATTCGACTGAATTTATCCATTTACTTCTTGTTTAAGCGTAATGAAACCATGATCATATTGATTACCCAACTTATCGAGATGGACTGCCCTTACCATGGTAAGAAATTGAAACGATCAAGGGATTCAATTTCTGCCGCATTAGTCAGCATGTACTTGATCAAAAGAGGCAATAAAAGTATGTATAAAAAAAAAAGCCCCCTCCCGATTGCTCGAGAAGAGGCCATCCCAAAAACCGATTTAACTTTTCTCACGTCGACGATTCAAGATCGTCGCACCTAGAGGACTTTGGGAGTGATAGTGATCGATTATTCGATCACTACCATCCTCTTAGTTGCTGTATGGTTAGCGGCATCCAATTGGTAGTAAAGAACACCAGCAGCATTCAGGTCAGATTTTTGAACCTTAAAGGTATTTACACCTTTTGCTCCTTGCATTTCATATACTCTCAATACTTTGCCTGTAACGTCATAAATGCTCAGTTTAGCAACACCTGCTTCTGGTAAGCGGTAGCTGATCACTGTTTCTTTAGCAAATGGGTTTGGAGTGTTTTGGTATAACTCAAATACTCCTGTTTCTACAACACCTCTTTCAGTGCGTACACCCAATTTCACGT
>WBZV01000076.1_pt1 | contig 67478 bp, 62 predicted proteins | sample 5204221 | NCBI WGS metagenome assembly WBZV01 (sample SAMN12344360, study PRJNA552823) | activated sludge metagenome | biome: Activated sludge suspended growth; feature: Nitrification reactor; material: Wastewater; isolation source: activated sludge from nitrification reactor of wastewater... | reverse complement strand
CCTGGCGGCATGAACGAGGGCGAGACGTGGCCGGACCACCCGGTCCCGCAGCCGAAACAGCACCCAAGACGGCCGTTGACCGGTACGAAATCGCTCCGCAGAGGCCCATTTCATCACCCTGTTAGTCGTATTCCAGCGCATGAAGCCGCTTGAAGCCTGCAAAGCCTTGCCCGGCTCAAAGGATGTCTCTTCTCCGTCTGAAGGGAAAAACCGGACCACCGAGGACGTCACGACGGCCTGCCTCATCCCCGGCAGCAGCCTTCAGCGCTGGGCTATACCCGCCATCTGCCCCCAGCCTGACGCAGAGGCGTCTTTTGGCTCGATAGCCGGCTATTTCAAGCGATCTTGCCCCGATCAAAACGGGCTCTGCCGGCGCCCACAACACACGAATCAATTGAAATAAATGTATTAAAATCTCGCATGCTTTGATATTTCTCCACATACGGGAAAAATTTAATCGACTGTAGCGTGTGGATGGGGAAATCATGATGAATAACATTAATAAAATGGGGAAATTTTACATCATAGGAGCGGTTGTTTCCTCGATTTTCCCCTTCGGGGCGGCCAATGCGAGTTGCGATATCGGGCCGGATCCGTGCGATACCGATGCTTTAGCGATGGTCCGAAACTACGGGGGATTTTCCGCCGATCCGCTGTTTACTGTCGGTGAATCGATCAAGGGCTATATGCCGCCCGGCATTCCGGACGGCATTGCAGCATTTCGGAAGAACGCGTCTATCGTGAAAGTCCTCGTCAATCATCACGTCGGACGCGACCAGGGGGAGACCTATCAGCTTGCCAACGGCACGCAGCTCAGGGGCGCGCGCGTCAGCGCGTTTAACGTGCGCATTGCCGATCGCAAGCTGGATTCAGCGACCATCGGCTTCGCCTCCGTGCGCGACAGGACGGGCGCGGACGTGACGTCGGCATCGCAGATCAACGAGACCGGCGATTCCCTCGCCGGCTTCGATCAGTTGAGCGCCAGCGCCGGCTATAATCTGAACACGTTCGGCTTTGTTAATGCACTTGCGTTTGTTTCCGAGGAAACCTCGGAGAGCGCAGGCCATCCGCATGGTGGCTCGGTTTGGGCGATCGATGTCACCCAGGAGCAAATCTGGGCCTTGCCGGCGCTCGGCCGCGGTGCCTGGGAAAAAGTCGTTGCCCTGGCGCCGCCCAATGCCGGCACCATCGCGTTGGCGATGAGCGACGGCTACGGAGGGCCATCCCGTCTGCCCGGCGGCTCGACCTTCAATGGCGCTCCGCTCTACATCTACATCGGTACAAAATCGCCGGTCTCGGCGACCTTTCCTGAGCGGAACGGTCTGACGACAGGTCAGCTGTATTACTACAAGGCGGCCACGGCGTGCGACGCACCGCCCGCCCTTTCGTCGCCTCAGGATTTCAATGGCACCGGCGCCGTCATGAGCGGGGTGCTTTGTGCCATTGCGGTCCGCGATCAAGGATCCGCCGGCGAAGACGGCTACGACGCCGACGGCTGGCTGAACGCGGAAACGCTCCGTGCGACGGCACTGGCGAACGGGGCCTTCGCCTTCTCGCGGCCCGCTGGCGTGTCCACTGACCCGAAACAGCCGACGCGGTTTGCCTACACCTCGGCGGGACGCGGCTCCGTCTTCCCGGCGGACGACTGGGGCGATCTCTACGAGGTGAACACGAATTTAGGAGAGATGACCGCGAGCGTGCGGATCATCTACGACGGCGACGACAGCGGTGGCGGCAAGGTTGTCAACTCAGATTATGGCGTGCGCAGTCCCGACAACGTCCTTTGGGGGAAAGGCGGCCTTCTATATGTCAGCGAGGACCCCGCCACAGAGCTTCATACCTTCGGGGCGGTTTCCCGCAAGCCCCCCGGGACATGGCGGGTGAACCCGCAGAAGGGAGGCATTCTGCACATCATGGCCGTGGATGTCCGGTTCATCGCGCCGTCCGACGCAACCAACATGCCGCGTTTCAAATGGGAGAACGCCGGGATGGTGGATGTTGCCACGCTGTTCCGGACATCCAACCTGTTCATGGTCAACGTCCAGGCGCACGGTATCAAGAACGGTTCGGTCGCCGGCAATAACCTGATCGAGGGCGGCCAGCTCCTCTTCCTGACCTATACCCCGAAATAACCCCGACTCCTCCGGTCCTGGAGCTGCTCGGCGTCGTGATCAGATGAGCGACTTCCGCTCATCTGACACGAGGAGCTCCGAAACTATCGGCCTGAAAGCCCCAGACCCCCTGGTTGGTATTCTGCGCGATCCGCTCCAGCGCCCGGTACTCGAACGGGGCGTCCGGGCCGGCGAGAGCCAATCCGTTGCTGATCAGGTAGGCGCTCAGATCCTCACCCTCGCTGAAGCCCGAGCGCTTGGTCCAGCAGATCGCGCTGATGCTGCCGTCGTCATACACGCCCATCTCCCGGCAGGTCACAAATCCCTGAATCTTGAAGTCCAGCGCCGCCGCGGCGCGGGTTCCGCAAAAGGGAGGGTTGACGTTGAACGAGCAAAACTGGCCCTGCTGCGGGATGTAGATCCCGAACAGGCGGACCACCTTGTTCTGGATCAGCAAAGACGCGTCCTCGCGGACGACGGCATAGCTCCGGAATTCGGCGGCGGCGATGCCGGCATCGAGGCCGAAGATCACGACAGCGACCAGGAACCGTTTCCACATCGTTCAATCCCGGTGCCGGAGACCGGCGCTATTCGGTATCTGTGAGGTAGTCTTGCAGGCCCCGCAGGTCAAAGGCTTCCCGCTGCTTATCTCCCGTTTGACACGCGACGATGGATCGGTGTGAATTTCGCAGGCGCACACACTACGTCTTCGTTCGTCGCGCGCGGCGGCGTATGCCGCCCGCAGGTTTTGGTCGCATCAGGAAGAATGCCCTTGAGAGCGTATTGTCGTCCATCCAGTCTGGAGCAAGCCCTCGACCGGCTCGCCACCGGGGGTTGGACCGTGGTTGCCGGCTGCACCGATTACTATTGCCGGCCGAACGCGCGACCGCTTGCCGACGACGTCCTCGATCTGACGGGCCTGGGCGAGGTACGCGGCATCGACGGGACAGGCGAGAGCGTCCGCATCGGAGGGCTGACCACCTGGTCGGAGCTGGCCGCGGCCACGCTCCCGCCGCAATTCGACGCGCTCCGCGTGGCGGCGCGGCAGGTCGGCGGCGTGCAGATCCAGAACGCCGGCAGCATCGGCGGCAACCTGTGCAATGCGTCGCCGGCCGCCGACGGCGTGCCGCCGTTGTTGATCCTCAATGCCTCGGTCGAGCTCCGCTCGCAGGCCGGCACCCGAGTGCTGCCGCTTGGCGACTTCATCATCGGCAACCGGCGCACCGCCTTGCGTCCGGACGAGCTGCTCACGGCGGTGACCGTGCCGAGGCTCACCCATCGTCACGCCAGCACGTTTCACAAGCTGGGCGCGCGTGCCTACCAGGTGATCTCGATCGTCATGGTTGCGGCGCTGCTGGAGCTGGACGCGCTCGGACACGTCGGCTCGGCTGCCGTCGCCGTGGGCTCCTGTTCGCCTGTCGCGCAACGGCTCCCGGCGCTTGAAGAGGCACTGACGGGCTGCGACCTCGACGGTCGGCCGCTGTCGGACCTTCTGACGGAGGCACATTTTGCCCCCCTGGCGCCGTTGACTGACGTGAGGGGCACGGCGGCGTACCGTCTGGACGCTGCGCGCCTGCTGGTCGGCCGCGCGCTGGACGAGTTGCAGGCGAGGCTGCGGTGAGCGAGGCGGGGCTGACTTTGACGATCAATGGCCGGGCCTGCACCATTGCCGGTCCGCCGATGCGCCGACTGTCCCAGGTGCTGCGGGAGGATCTGCGGCTGACCGGAACCAAGGTCGGTTGCGATGCCGGCGACTGTGGCGCGTGCACCATCCTGCTGGATGGCCGGCCGGTCTGCGCCTGTTTGACGCCGGTCGGTCAGGCGGCGGGTCGCGAGATCATCACCGTCGAGGGCTTGGCCAACGGCACGCTCACGAAGCTGCAGCGGTCGTTCCACCACCACGGTGCGGCGCAGTGCGGCATCTGCACGCCCGGCATGCTGCTCGCCGCTGCATCTCTTCTGGAGCGCGACGACCGGCCGGAGGAAGCGGCGGTCCAGGACGCGCTCGGCGGGGTGCTGTGCCGCTGCACTGGCTATCGCAAGATCATCGCAGCCGTCTGCGACGCCCACCGATTCGAGGAGGAGCCGGCCCGCCTGCCCGGCAATCGCATCGTCGGTGCGCGTGTCGCCCGGGTCGATGGTATCGCCCGACTCGACGGCAGCGAGCGCTTCGGCGATGACGTGGCACCCGCGGATGCGCTGTGGCTTAAGGTCATTCGAGCCCCCTTCGCCTCTGCCGACTTCATCATCGGCGACCTTGCGCCGCTGTACCTTCGCCATCCCGGTCTGGCGAAGGTGCTGACGGCCAAGGATGTGCCGGGGGAGAACGCGTTCGGCGTCATCCCCCAGTTCCGCGATCAACCGGTGTTCGCAGCAAGCCGGGTGCGCTTTCGCGGGGAAGCGATCGCCGCCGTGGTCGGCGACGCCGCAACGATCGAGCGGTTCGATCCCCTCGACTTCCCGGTCTCCTGGCAGGAGGGGTCGCCGCTCCTGTCGATCGAACAGGCCCTGACCGAAGGCGCCCCGCAAATCCACGACAACCGCCCCGGCAACGTGCTGGTGCGCGGCTATGTCCACCGCGGCGATGCGGAGGCGGCACTGGCGAACGCGGCGCACGTCGCCGAAGGCGCGTTCGAGACGTCGTTCGTCGAGCACGCCTACATCGAGCCGGAAGCGGGCTTTGCGCGGCGGGTCGGCGATGGCGTCGAAGTGCATGTGACGACCCAAACGCCGTACATGGATCGCGACGAAATCGCCGCGATCCTCGGCCTAGCGAAGGAGAGGGTGCGCATTGTGCCGACGGCATGCGGCGGCGGCTTCGGCGGCAAGCTCGATATGTCGGTGCAGCCGTTCGTCGCACTGGCCGCGTGGCTGCTCGACCGGCCGGTGCGCTGCCTCTACAGCCGGGTCGAATCGATGGCGACGACCACCAAGCGGCATCCGGCGCGGATGCATGTCCGGCTCGGTGCCGACGCCGACGGCCGGTTGTCGTCCATGCGGTTCGAGGGCGATTTCAATACCGGCGCCTATGCCTCATGGGGACCGACCGTCGCCAACCGGGTGCCGGTGCACTGCTCCGGCCCTTACTTCTGGCCGGCGATCGAGGCGCGGTCGCGCGCGGTGCTGACCAACCTCGTCCCGGCCGGCGCCTTTCGCGGCTTCGGCACGCCGCAGGCGGCGATCGCGACGGAGGGTCTGCTCGACGAACTGGCTGACAAGCTCGGTCTCGACCGGCTGGAGTTCCGCCTTGCGAACGCGCTGCGGCCGGGTCAGCCTACCGCCACCGGCCAGGTTCTCGAGGCGAGCGCCGGCATGGCGGCCTGCCTGGAGGCGCTGCGCCCGTCTTGGCAGGAGGGCCGTGCCGCAGCCCAGGAGCACAACCGGAGCGCCGGCGGGCGGACCCGGCGCGGCACCGGCGTCGCCTGCATGTGGTACGGCTGCGGCAACACCTCGATGTCCAATCCTTCGACGATGCGCGTTGGGCTGAAAGCGGACGGGGCGCTGGTGCTTTACCAGGGCGCGGTGGACATCGGCCAGGGCTCCAACACCGTGCTGGCGCAGATTTGCGCCGAGACGCTCGGCGTCTCGCTCGACCGGCTCACCCTGGTCACCGGCGACACCGGGCGGACCGCCGATGCCGGCAAGACGTCCGCGTCGCGCCAGACGTTCATCTCCGGCCGCGCCACCCAGCGGGCGGCACAGGCGCTGCGGGCCGCCATTCTCCGCCTGGCGAATGCGGGCGAAAGTGCCGTGCTCGCCTTCGGGCAGGGGGTTGTGCATGTCCGCGACGGAGAGGTGGCGCGAACGATCGAGCTGGCGGCTCTTCCGGCCGATGCCGAAGGTCATGTGCTGACGGGGGAGGCCACCTTCGATCCGCCGACGACGACGCTCGACGAGAATGGCCAGGGCGTGCCATACGCCACCTACGCTTTCGGCGCGCAGGTTGCCGAGGTGCTCGTCGATGTCGAGCTGGGAACCGTGAAGGTGCTGCGGATGACGGCGGCCCATGACGTGGGCCAGGCGATCAACCCGATGCTGATCGAGGGCCAGGTGGAGGGCGGCATCGCCCAGGGCATCGGCATGGCGCTGATGGAGGAGTGGGTGCCGGGCCGCACCGACAACCTGCACGACTATCTGATTCCGACCGTTGGCGACGTACCGGAAATCGAGACCATCCTGATCGAGGACAAGGAACCGCTCGGGCCGTTCGGCGCCAAGGGTGTCGGTGAGCCGGCGCTGATCCCCACCGCCGCCGCCATCCTCAACGCCATCCGCGACGCCACGGGCGTTCCCATCCGACGCGTGCCCGCAACGCCCGACCGGGTGCGAGCGGCAATTCTCGCGGCGCGCGACGGCGCACGATGAGCGAGACGGAGCGGGACACGTCGTCTGCGATCGTCGTCTGCGACGCCTGTCCGGTGCGCTGCCGGATCAAGACCGGGCAGCCGGGGGCGTGCGACCGTTACGCCAACCTCGACGGCATGCTGACCCGCGTCGATCCGCTGATCGTCGCCGAGCGGACGGTGGCGCGCGAAGGAGCGATGGTGCCATTCCTCGGCGATCAGGACTGGGAGGAAGGACGCCTGCTGCGCCCGGCGGAGCGGTTCGTCACCGGTGTCGGCGCCGGCACGACCTACCCCGACTACAAACCCGCGCCGTTCATCGTCGCCAGCACGCACGACGGGATCGACATGGTGACCGTAGTCACCGAAGGCATCTTCAGCTACTGCGGGGTCAAGCTGAAGATCGATACCGACCGCCATCTCGGTCCTGAAACCGCGACAGTGCGGGCGCAGGGCGAGCCGGTCGGGCACGTCACCACCGCCGAATACGGCTCGCAGATGCTGGCGATCGGCGGCGTCCGGCACTTGACCGGCGGCGGCAAGAAGGAAGGCAACGTCACCTGCGAGACGATGCTGCGGCTGTGCAACCGCGAGCCCGTGGAGCTCGCCATCGAAGGCGGATCGCGCGTACTCGTCGAGGCCGGCAAGCCGCCGATCGTGGACGGCGAGCCCGAGGTGCGCATGCGGGTCGGCTGCGGCTCGGCCACCATCGGCATGTTCGCGCCGGCCTGGGCCAGGCAGGTGGACGAGGTGGTGGTGGTGGACGATCACATCACCGGCGTGCTGTCGGAGCATGAGGCCGGCAAGTTTCTCGGCGTGCCACCTTCGGGAATCTATATGCGCGGCCGGCGCTCGACGCCCGGGCGCTATTTCCGCGTGGCCGAGCCGGGGGCCGGCTGGGGCGGCACCGATATCACCGACCCGCTGTCGATCCTCGGGCCGTTCAGTCCGAAGCAGGCGCGGCCGGGCCTGACCATGCTGATGGTCAGCACCACCGGCGAGGACGCGGCGTATTTTATCCTCGACGATGCTCTGCGGCCGGTTCCGGCAGACATGCCGGAGCCGCTTGCCGAGACCGTGGCGCTGATCCGCGAGAACTGCGAGCCGGCGCTGTGCTCGGTGATCTTCATGGCCGGTGCAGGCGGCAGTCTGCGTGCCGGGGTGACCCGCAACCCGGTCCGCCTGACGCGCTCGGTGAAGGAGACACTGACCCGGGTGACCAGCGGCGGCGCGCCGGTCTGGGTCTGGCCCGGCGGCGGCATCACCTTTATGGTTGATGTGACCCGCATGCCGGAGCACGCGTTCGGCTACGTGCCGACGCCGGCCCTGGTGGCGCCGATCGAGTTCACACTGCGGCTCGATGACTATGCCGCGCTGGGAGGTCACCTCGATTCCATCCTGCGGGCCCCGGATCTTGCAGCCGAGCAGCGCCAGCGGGCGATCGACTGGGAGCAGACCAACCCGTGGCCGCTGGCAGCGGAACACTTTCCGTGGAGCCGCGACCGCTGAGCGCCTCGTCACCGGCCGCCACGCTGCCGACGGGCGCACGGGCGGCACGGCTCGCGGACGGGCGGCTGCATCTGCAGCATGGCCCAATCGACATCCTCGTCGAGGCCTTCGGCGCCGCCGAAGCGATCGAGGCGGCTTACGGGACGGCTATCACCCGGTTCTCGACGATCCTGGACGAGCTGGTGAGCGAACTACACATGTTGCGCGCGCCGCTGAAACGGCCGCCGTCGGTGGTGGAGGGATCCGTCGCGCGGCGCATGGTGGCCGCCTGTGTGCCCCACGCCGGCGTGTTCGTCACACCCATGGCCGCCGTGGCGGGCGCCGTCGCCGACGAGGTGCTGGCGGCGATGCTGGCGCCGGGTCACGGCCTGGCGCGCGCTTACGTCAATAATGGCGGCGATATCGCGCTTCATCTCGCGCCGGGAGAGAATCTCACCGCCGGCCTGGTCGCCGACGTCGATCATCCGGCGATCGCGGCCACGGCGACGATCGAAGCGGCCATGCCGGTGCGCGGCATCGCCACCAGCGGCCGCGGCGGCCGCAGCTTCTCGCTCGGGATCGCCGATGCCGTCACCGTGCTTGCTTGGGATGCGGCAGCAGCCGACGTGGCAGCGACGCTGATCGCCAACCGTGTCGACATCGACAGTCCCGCCGTCGTCCGCCGGCCGGCGCGCGAGTTGCAGGAAGACACCGATCTGGGCGTCCTGCCGGTCGTGGTTGCTCTCGGCCCGCTGCCTCTCCATGATGTGGCAAATGCGCTGGACGCGGGACTGGCGGAGGCGGAGCGGATGCGGGCGGCGGGACTGATTGCAGGCGCGTTCCTTTCCCTAAGCGGGCAGTTTCGGGCAACCGGGCTGGCAGCCGCGCTGCCGCACCCATGAGCCCTTACCCTCCCGCTTTGCGGGTCCCTCCTTCTCCCGCGAGCGGGAGAGGGCCGGGGTGAGGGGGCTGGCGCAGGAGTTGGTGGACCCAAGGGAACTACACCGAAAATGACCCTCGCTGTCATTCGTAAGCTTATTGTCGTCGTCGAGGAAACACAGCGCGAGATCGGGCGCGAGATCGTGCCGCCGACGCGCAAAGCGGCGGCGATCGCGGTAATCGAAAACCCGTTCGCTGGCCACTTCGTCGAGGATCTGGAACCGCTGATGGCGATCGGCGAGGAGCTGGGGGCTCTGCTCGGCGCCCGCGCGGTGGCCGCGCTCGGTGTGGAGCCGCCCGCGACCGAGAGTTTCGGCAAGGCAGCGATCGTGGGAGAACTTGGCGAGCTGGAGCATGCGGCCGCCATCCTGCATCCGCGGCTGGGCGCTCCATTGCGGAAGGCCGTAGAGAAGGGGGCGGCACTGGTGCCGTCGTCGAAGAAAATGGGCGGACCCGGCACGCCGATCGACGTGCCCCTGGGGCACAAGGACGCGGCGTTCGTGCGCAGCCATTTTGACGCGATGGAAGTGCGCGTTGCCGATGCCCCACGCGCGGGCGAGATCGTCGTTGCCATCGTCGTCACCGATTCCGGCCGGCCGCTGCCGCGGGTCGGCGGCCTGCAGAAGGACCAGATCGAGGGCAAGCACGGGCTGCGATAAAGCTCAACCCTCCCCCTCTCGGAAGAGGGTGCGAGCGGAGCGAGTGGGTGAGGGCGCGCCGGGATTTTTTCGAAGGCCAACCCTGACCACGCCCCTGTCCCGGGAGGGAGGGGGAGCAAAGGAGGAGAGGGACAAATGATCGACCGCCGACGTTTCCTGTTCGCGGGGGCCGCCGTCGCCGCCGCGCTGTCTATCGATCCGGCGAGAGCGGCCGATCCAATCCGCATCGGCGAGATCAACAGCTATTCCGGGCTGCCGGCCTTTACCCTGCCGTACCGCAACGGCTGGCAACTGGCGCTCGGGCAGATCAACGCCGCGGGCGGCGTGCTCGGGCGGCCCCTCGAAGTCATCTCGCGCGACGACGCCGGTAAGCCGGGCGACGCGCTGACGGCTGCCAACGAACTCGTCTCCCGTGAAAACGTCGTCCTGCTGATGGGCACCTTCTTTTCGCATGTCGGCCTTGCCGTCGCCGACTTCGCCGCGCAGAAGAAGATCCTGTTCATCGCCGCCGAACCCCTGTCCGACGCGCTGGTCTGGGAAAAGGGCAACCGCTACACCTTCCGGCTGCGACCCTCGGTCACCATGCAGGCGGCGATGTTGGCGGAGGAAGCGGCGAAGTGGCCGGCCAAGCGCTGGGCGTCCGTGGCGCCTAACTACGAGTACGGCAAATCGGCGGTCGCCGCCTTCAAGGAGATCATGGCCAGGAAGCGCCCCGACATCGAGTGGGTGGCCGAGCAGTGGCCGACGCTGAACAAGATCGACGCCGGGCCGACGGTGCAGGCTCTTGCGCAGGCAAACCCGCAAGCGATCTTCAATGCGCTGTTCGGCGCAGATCTGGCCCAGTTCGTCCGCGAGGGCGAGACGCGCGGCCTGTTCAAGGGCCGTGAAGTGGTCAGCCTCTTGACCGGCGAGCCGGAATACCTCGATCCGCTCAAGGCGGAAGCGCCGGTTGGCTGGCTGGTGACGGGATATCCGTGGTACGCGATCAACACACCCGAGCACCGGGCGTTCCTCGAGGCCTATCTGGAAAAGTTCCAGGATTATCCCCGCCTCGGCTCGGTGGTGGGCTACGCGACGATGCAGGCCGTGGCGGCGATCATCGCCCGCGCGGGGTCTACCGACACCGAAAGGATGGTGGCGGCGGCCGAAGGTATTTCCGTCGAAACGCCGTTCGGGCCCATTGTTTTCCGCGGTGCCGACCACCAGTCGACGATGGGGGCCTTCGTCGGCCGCACGGCGCTGAAGGATGGCAAGGGCGTCATGGTCGATTGGCACTACGCCAACGGTGCCGACTACCTGCCGCCGCCGGACGAGGCCAAGAAACTGCGGCCGGGAGGATGATGATGCTCGGCTAAGTCCGGCTTTGGTCGAAAACGCGTGGACTTCGTCGTCGTCCAGTTCCTGAACGGCCTTGCCTCGGCTTCCGAGCTGTTTCTCGTCGCCTCGGGGTTGTCGATCATCTTCGGTGTGACGCGCATCGTCAACTTCGCCCACGGCTCGTTCTACATGCTGGGCGCGTATATTGCGTACACGCTGGCCACGCGGCTGATGGGGACGCTGCCGGGCGGCTTCTGGCTGGCGCTCGTGCTGGCGGCACTGGCGGTTGCCTTGATCGGCGCGCTCGTCGAGATCGGCATCCTGCGCCGCATCTACCGGGCGCCGGAGCTGTTCCAGCTTCTTGCCACCTTCGGCGTCGTGCTGATCGTCGAGGACCTGGTGCTGATCATCTGGGGACCGCAGGATCTGCTCGGCCCGCGCGCGCCGGGGCTGGAGGGTGCCGTCAATATCCTGGGCTCGCCATTCCCGGCCTACGACCTGCTGCTGATCGCGCTCGGGCCCGCCGTGCTGCTGGGCCTCACGCTGCTGTTCCGCCGCACCCGCTGGGGGATCCTGGTGCGCGCGGCGACGCAGGACCGGGAGATGGTGGAGGCACTCGGCATCCGTCAGGACCGGCTGTTCACCGCCGTGTTCATCCTCGGCGCCTTTCTGGCCGGGCTGGGCGGGGCGGTGCAGTTGCCGCGCGCCTCGGTGCACCACGCGATGGACCTGGAGGTTATCGTCGAGACGTTTGTGGTGGTTGTCGTCGGCGGCCTGGGCAGCGTTTCCGGCGCCTACCTCGCCGCGGTGCTGCTGAGCGTGCTCAACGCGTTTGGCATTGTCATCTTCCCGCAGATCAGTCTGATCCTCGCCTTTCTGGTGATGGCGGTGGTTCTCGTGGTCCGCCCGTGGGGCTTGCTGGGCCGCGAGCAGGCGGAAGCCCGCACTGCGGCCGCGTTCTGGGACACACCACTCCGCCCGATGGCCCGTGGCCGGCGCGACAGCGTGTTCGTTCTCGTGCTCGCTCTGGCCGTGCTGCCGGTGTTTGCCGGCGACTACCTGCTGACGGTGCTCAGCGAGGTGATGATCTTCGCCCTGTTCGCGTGCAGCCTGCACTTCCTGATGGGCGTGGGCGGCATGGGGTCTTTCGGTCACGCCGCCTATTTCGGCCTTGGCGCCTACGGTGCGGCGCTTGCCGCCACCGCGCTGGGGCTGCCGATGGAGGCCGCCGCCGTTGCCGGGCCGATGCTCGCGGTGGCGGGTGCCCTGATCTTCGGCTGGTTTTGCGTGCGGCTGTCCGGCGTCTATCTCGCGATGCTGACGTTGGCGTTTGCGCAAATCACCTGGTCAATCGCCTTCCAGTGGTACGACGTGACCGGGGGTGACAACGGCATTCTCGGCGTCTGGCCGTCGCCGTGGGCGTCGTCGGCGGCCGCGTTCTACTACCTGACGCTGCTGGTTACCGGCCTCGGCATCGTCCTGCTGCGCCAGTTTGTCTTCGCGCCCTTCGGCATGGGGTTGCGGGCTTGCCGCGATTCAGCCCTGCGGGCGGACGCGATCGGCATCGACCGCGCCGCTCACCAGCGTCTCGCATTCGTGATCGCCGGTGGCTTCGCCGGCGTCGCGGGTTCTCTCTATGCCTTCCTCAAGGGCAGCGTCTTTCCCGACGTGTTGGCCATTCCGCTGTCGGTGGATGGCCTGGTGATGGTCCTGTTGGGAGGTCTGCAGACGCTGACCGGACCGGTTGTCGGCGCCGCGGCCTACAAGACCCTGCAGGTGGTGCTGTCGAGCTGGACGGACTCCTGGCGGCTCGTCATCGGGATCGTCATCATCGCTCTCGTGGTTGCCTTCCCGCGCGGAATCGTGGGCTACGCGCAGCACCGCCTCGCACCACTGATCGAGCCGCCCGAGGCCCGGCAAAGAAGGGGTGGCGGGGGGTGACGCTGCTGTCGGTGCGGGGGCTGAAAAAGTCGTTCGGCGGCATCGATGCCGTCGCCGGCATCGACTTCGATCTGGCAGCGGGGGAGCTTCTGGCGCTGATCGGACCGAACGGGGCGGGCAAGAGCACGTGCTTCAACATGGTGAACGGGCAGCTCCGGCCGGACGGCGGCAGTATCACGCTCGAGGGCCGGCCGATCGCCGCCCTGCCGCCGCGGGCCATCTGGCGCCTTGGGGTCGGACGGACGTTCCAGATCACCGCCACTTTCTTGTCGATGACGGTGTTGGAAAACGTGCAGACGGCGCTGCTGTCCTTCCACCGGCGGCTGCGCTCGCTGCGGCCGTGGTCGAGCCGGCTCTACCTGGATGAAGCCTATGCGCTGCTGGAGATGGTTGGCATGGCGACTCAGGCTGACCGCCTGTGCAGCGTGCTGGCTTACGGCGACCTGAAACGCGTCGAACTCGCCGTGGCGCTGGCGAACACACCGAGGCTGCTGCTGATGGACGAGCCGACGGCCGGGATGGCGCCCGGCGAGCGGATCGAGCTGATGCGGCTTGCCGCCGAAATTGCCCACGAGCGGCGGATCGGCATCCTGTTCACCGAGCACGACATGGACGTGGTCTTCGCGCATGCGGCCCGCGTCATGGTGCTCGACCGGGGCCGGCTGATCGCGGTGGGTTCGCCGCGCCAGGTGCGCAGCGACGCGCACGTCCGCGCCATCTATCTCGGCGAAAGCAAACCCTCGCCGCCGCCGATCCCCGGTGCGTCCTGATGCTGGAGGTGCACGCGCTCGACTGCTTCTACGGCCGCGCCCAGATCCTGTTCGGTGTTTCGCTGAAGGTGGCGGCAGGCGAGGCGCTGGCCTTGCTCGGCCGCAATGGCGCCGGCAAGTCGACGACGCTGCGGGCGATCCTCGGCCTAGCTCCGCTGTCCCGCGGCCGGATCGTTCTCGACGGGCGCGACATCTCGGGCATGGCCACCGGCCGGATCGTGCGACGCGGCCTCGGCTGGGTGCCGGAAGACCGCCGGATCTTCACTGACCTCAGCGTCGAGGACAACCTGGAGGTCGGCCGGCAGCCGCCGCGGCCGGGGGCGCCGCACTGGACGACCGGGACACTGTTCGAGCTGTTTCCCAATTTGGCCGAGCTCCGGCGGCGGCCGGCCGGTCAGATCAGCGGTGGCGAGCAGCAGATGCTGACGATCGCCCGCACCCTGATGGGCAATCCGCGCGTGATCATGCTGGACGAGCCCTCCGAAGGTCTGGCGCCCCTCATCGTCGAGGGGATGGCACGGGCCATCTCGGAGATGAAGCGTCAGGGCCTGGCCATCGTGCTGGCAGAGCAGAATCTGCGATTCGCCGGTGCGATCAGCGACCGGGCGACGATCATCGAGAAGGGGCGTGTCCGCTTCGAAGGAAGTCTCGCCACGCTGCTCGCCGACGACAGGGTAACCCGGGCCTACCTGGCTGTTTAGGCGCCGGTGACGGGATCATTCTCCCTTACAGCCTCTGTTTGATCTGACACGAAGCGTTTCGCGTAGACCGGTTGCTGTTTCCGCGCGTATAAGCGGCGAAGGGGAAGCGTTCTCAATTGCATGAACTGATGCGTGTGGCGATTTGCGTCCGGCAACATGATCGTCATCGGATGGTCGCACCGCATGCAAGCATTCCGGTTTGATAGGGAGCTCATCCGTTGAACACTATGTCACAACGTCTCGGTGCCGAATTTCTCGGCACCTTCTGGCTCGTCTTTGGTGGCTGCGGCAGTGCCGTGCTCGCCGCCGCCTTTCCTGAACTCGGTATCGGCTTTACCGGCGTTTCGCTGGCGTTCGGACTGACCGTACTGACCATGGCCTACGCCGTCGGCCACATCTCCGGCGCTCATTTCAATCCCGCGGTGACGGTCGGGCTGTGGGCCGGCGGGCGGTTTCCGGCTTCCGACATCGTGCCGTACATCATCGCTCAGGTGCTGGGCGGTATCGCCGCCGCCTTCTTCCTCTACCTGATCGCCAGCGGCAAGGCCGGGTTTGAACTTTCTGCCGGTTTCGCCTCCAATGGGTTCGGCGCTCATTCCCCCGGCGGCTACGGGCTGACCTCTGCGCTGATTGCCGAAGTCCTGCTCACGTTCTTCTTCCTGCTGGTGATCCTCGGCTCGACCCACGGGCGCGCTCCGGTCGGCTTCGCGCCGCTCGCGATCGGTCTTGCCCTGACCCTGATCCACCTGATCAGTATCCCCGTCACCAACACGTCAGTGAACCCCGCCCGAAGCACGGGTCCGGCGGTCTTCGTCGGAGGCTGGGCGCTGGCGCAGCTCTGGCTCTTCTGGGTGGCGCCGATCGCTGGCGCGCTGATCGGCGGGTTCGTTTACCGGTGGCTTGGAACCGACGTGAAGACGCCCGTGGTCGGCGAGAAAGTGGGCCGCGCCTAACGCTTTTTTCCTCGCCCTGGCACGCGGAGTGCGGACAACCCGCCTCCGCGTTTTTTTTGGGGTCAGCCGATCGCCCGCCGCCAGGCGGCCAGGGCGCGCTTGAGGTCCACGACGGCAAGCCGCAGCACCGCGCGCCGGTCGTCTTCGCCATTGCGCAGCGAGACACCCTCGGGACCGGCCCGCAGCTCGTACAAATTCCCTGAGGCAGCGAACCGATGGCCGACGCTCACGCGCTCAAGGCCCTGCAACAGTTCTTCGCACCACGTCGGATTGTCGCGGACGTCCGTTTCAAGGAAATCCGCCAGTGTCGAGGGAAATACGTCGGGCGACGCACGCAGGCGGTCGCGATGATCACGATAAATGCCTCGCATCAGTTCTTCCCCTGCGGCCGCCGCCTCCTCCGTGCTTCGGCGGGCATCACTTCATCTGTTGGGAAATGCCGTGTTGACCCGGCGATTCGCGAGCGAATCGACTCTCCCTCGGCTGACCGCTGCTGTCTAGACTGAACATTTCAGGATCTTGATCACCAGAGCATCGCGAATATAACTCATATGGGTAAAAATTGTAGAGGCAGCTTGGAAAAAACAGCGCAATTAGCCCGCAATCTTTTCCACCGGCAGAGGAAATTTTTTACCCTAATGGGGGTTAAACTGAGCGCGCTAAGGGGCTGACGATGCGCCTTTCGGCTCGTCGAAGCCGCTCAACAGGACGCCGTTAGCGCTGGAGAAAGGATGATTGAGCTCCAGCGTCATGAAGCAACTTCCGATCGTGTGCGATGCTCAGGCTGTCCGCCCGCCCAGCAATTTGTCACCCTGGACGTGCGCGAGCATTATGTTAGAAGGCGTCAGCCGCAGGCTGGAGCCACGGCGATGCCCGTCACAACCGCAGGGAGGAAAAAGAAATGGACGAGACGATGCAGCCTCAGCGCGGGCTGACCAGCCGGGCCGCCCGCGTGATTCCCGCCAGCCCGGCGGATATTTTCAAGGCGCTGACCGACCCACAAAGCATGACGAAATGGTGGGGAAAGACCGAAAAGTCGTCACTGGTCGCTTGCGACATGGACGTCCGGCATGGCGGCGGATTTCGCCTTGCCATCCGCACGGCCAACGGCACCGAGGATGCCGTCGCCGGCACTTATTCGGAAGTGGCTCCGCCGCACCACTTGGTCTTCTCCTGGTCCTCGGAGAAGGCGGCGGACGCGGTCGTCGATAGCAAGGTGACGATCGAGCTCTACGACCTGAAGGACGGATCCACCCGGGCCGTCGTGACCCATCAGGGCTTGCCCGCCCCGCACGTGGCCGCCCTCTACAGCGCCGGCTGGCACGACGCGCTGCAGGACCTGAGCCTGCACTTCGCCGGCACCTGAATTCGGCTTCCGACGCCGCTGCTGCGGCGCCGACGCTGGCTCAGTCGGTGCCGCCGCAGAAAATGTCGCGGTAGCGATCGGGATCGCTCGGCGAGGCGGCGTCTGGCTCCGGCCGTCTCACGCCGTCGAAATCGCCCTCCAGGGCGAGCGGCCGACGTTCGTCGGCCGGCAGCGAGGAGTATGAGGCGGCCTGAACACCAAGCTTACGGTAGGCGTTCATCGGGTGTTTCCTTGCACGATTTCTTCAATTTCTTCGAACAGTCACTTCGCTCTCGTCGCCCTGTTCCCAAAGCGCGGAGGCGAAAGCCGTCATTGTGCCTAGATAAGATTAACCCTTGGCGACTGTCATCGCCCTTCACCTCTGTCTCCTGCAGATCGCCGAGGCCTGTTGCTGAAGGGCAACAAGCGATGTGGGCAGGTCGCAAAATCGGCAAAGAGGGCGGTATGGGAGCGTTGCCGGCCGGCTAAGGCACGTACGTCGCCAGGGACCGCGCCCAGCGGAACGCGGCCTCCAGGCCGCCCGCGTCCTCGATCGCGCGCTGGATCTGCGAGATCCGGGGCGGCGAAACACCCGCCAGCGCCGAGACCTCCTTCAGCGACAGGTTGGCGGCCCGCCGCAGCAGGTAGACCGTGACCTGGAAGACATCCTGCCGCACGGCTCGGTCGAGCGCCGAGGAGGCGGGCACGCCGGCGGCCTTCGCCACGGCGCCGATGATCGCGTCGCGGGTCGGCCGGTCCGGATGCAGCATGTCCCGCGGTACCTGGTCGGAAGGCAGCGTGCGGATCCGCTGTGCCATGTCCCTGAGAAACGGCTCGCTCCCCAGGTACATCTGCGCGCGCACGTCCTGCCAGGGCGGAGGGGCGTTTTTCCCTTCGACGACATAGTCGCGATAGGCCTTGCGCGTCCCCTCCGGTGCCCCGGCGAACTCGCCCAGCACCCAGTCGACGGTCAGCCACGGCGGCGCGTCCCGGTCCTTGCCGATGGCCCGGTGGCTCGACCACGGCCACTGCCCCGGGCGCTTGACCAGGCCGGCGCGCACCGGCTCCCACGCCATTTCCCGGACGACCGCACCGAGCCAGACGGCCTTCTCCACGATGATCGACTTGTAACGGCCCTGGAACAGATGGCCGGAGCGGCCATGACGGCGGTTGAACCATTGCGAGTAGATGGCATTCAGCCGGCCGATGCCACGTCCAAGGTTGGCTTCCGGGGTTTCCACCAGCAGGCAGTACTGCTTCTCAAGGAGGCAGTATCCATGGCAGATCCACCGGTGCTGGCTGATCTCCCGGCCTAAAAGCTCCAGGAATTGCCGGCGGTCGCCGTCCTTCAGGAAAATCTCCTGACCGGCGTTCCCACGCGCGCTCACATAGTAGAGAGCGCCTGCATATTCGATCCTCAATGGCCGTGACATCGGCGCGGAGGCTAGGGACCGCGCGCCCGAATGTAAAGCGTTGGCGGCGCAAGGGGAGAAGACTTAGCGGTTTTAACCTGCTACGAGTCCATATCTGCCCCTTCGCAACCCCTGGCCCGCTGCATCGTCATGGACTTCCTGCGAATCTACGGCCGCGTCCTCGGCCTTCTCAAGCCGGAGCGCCGGCTCGCCATCATCCTCGCCATCGCCAACGTGATGGTGGCGGCCCTCGCCTACGCCGAGCCGGTGCTGTTCGGCAAGATCGTCGATGTGCTGGCGCGCGGGGCGACCCGCCCCGCCGCGGAGACCTGGTCGGACAGCGTGCGCCTCCTGCTGATCTGGGCCGGCGTGGGGCTGGTCGGCCTCGTCGCCACCATCCTCGTCTCGCTGCATGCCGACCGGCTGGCGCACCGGCGCCGGCTGGCGGCGATGCACCTCTACTTCGAGCACGTCCTCAGCCTGCCGGTGGCCTACCATACCGAGTCGCACTCCGGCCGGATGCTGAAGATCATGCTGGGCGGTGTCGACAGCCTGTTCGGCGTCTGGCTCGCCTTCTTCCGCGAGCACCTCGCCACCTTCGTCGCCATCCTGGTGCTGCTGCCGCTGTCGCTCACGCTCAACTGGCGGCTCGGCCTGCTGCTGGTGGTGCTGATCGCGATCTTCTCGGTGTTGACGGCTCTGGTGATCGGCCGCACCGAACGCGCCCAGGGGCAGGTGGAGGAATACCATGCGCGCCTCGCCATGCGCGCCGGCGACGCCCTCGGCAACGTGCCTCTGATCCACAGCTACGTCCGCCTGGCCGCCGAGGGCCGGGCGCTGGCGTACACCATGCGCCGGGTGCTGGCGGCGCAATACCCGGTGCTGAACCTGTGGGCGGTGGTCAGCGTGCTGACCCGCGCCGCCTCGACGATCACGGTGATCGCCATCTTCCTGCTCGGCACCTGGCTCAACCTGCAAGGCCAGGCCACCGTCGGCCAGATCGTCAGCTTCATGGGTTTCGCCACGATGCTGATCGGCCGGCTGGACCACGCCATGGGCTTCGTCTCCCGCCTGTTCTTCCAGATGCACGGCATCGCGCTGTTCTTCGGCGTGCTAGACACGGAATCGACGGTGAACGAGAAGGCTGACGCGGTCGCCGTCGGCCGGGTGCGCGGCGACGTCGAGTTCTATCACGTGGATTTCGCCTACGAGGCCACCAACGTGCCGGCGGTGCGCGACCTGACGTTCTCGGTCAAGGCGGGGACGACGGTGGCGCTGGTCGGCTCGACCGGCGCCGGCAAGAGCACGGCGATGGCGCTGCTGCACCGGCTGGCCGATCCGCAGGGCGGCACCATCCGCATCGACGGCATGGACATCCGCGACATGACGCTGGACTCGCTGCGCCAGAACATCGGCGTCGTCTTCCAGGAATCCACCATGTTCTACCGGACGATCGGCGAGAACCTGCGCGTCGGCCGGCCCGAGGCGTCCGAAGAGGAGCTGATCGAGGCGGCCAAGCTGGCCGAGGCGCACGACTTCATCCTGCGCCAGCCGAAGGGCTACGACACCCGGGTCGGCGAGCGCGGCATCACGCTCTCGGGCGGCGAGCGCCAGCGCATCGCCATCGCCCGCGCCCTGCTCAAGGACCCGCCGATCCTGATCCTCGACGAAGCCACCAGCGCGCTCGACGCCGCCACCGAGGCCCGCGTGCACCGGGCGCTGCAGCGGCTGATGGAAGGCCGCACCACCTTCATCATCGCGCACCGGCTGTCCACCGTGCGCGAGGCCGACCTGATCTTAGTCTTCAGCCGCGGCCACGTCGTCGAGCGCGGCAGCTTCGCCGAACTCCTCGCCCGCAACGGCACCTTCGCCGACCTCGTCCGTACCCAGCTCGGCCAACCGGCGGGTGAGGGGGCGGGCAGCGCCTGAACCGGCAAAGCCGCATCGTCATCGCGAGCGCCGTCAGGCGGCGTGGCGATCCAGTAGAACGGCCCGCCCGCCACTTTTCTTCCTCGTCATGCGCGGGCTTGTCCCGCGCATCCACGTCTTCGGCACCGGGCTGTGCACCGGCAAAGGCACTTGCGCCATGCTCACGGTATACGTCATGGAGATGCGATACCGGGTGGCTGGGTCTACATCATCACCAACCGACCGAACGGGACGCTCTATCTCGGCGTGACCAGCGACCTTGCGCGCCGCATCTGGGAGCATCGCGAGGGAGTCGCCGCGGGATTCAGCAAGCGCCACGGTCTCAAGCGGCTGGTCTGGATCGAGCGCCACGAGGATATCCGCACCGCGATCCAGCGGGAGAAGACGATGAAGCATTGGCCGCGCGCCTGGAAGGTGCGGCTAATCCTGGCGGCCAACCCGGCCTGGGAGGATCTTTATCAGCATCTCGGATGAAAGGCGTGGATGGCCGTGACAAGCACGGCCATGACGTGCGGTGACCTTTTGGTTATGCGCCAGCTTGTCCCGCGCATCCCCGCACTGCCGCGCCCGTCGCCGGTGGCAAGACATGGATGGCCGGGACAAGCCCGGCCATGACCGGGGGTGCGGGCCGCACGCTACCCTCTTTCGTCATGCGCGGGCTTGTCCCGCGCATCCACGTATTCGGCACCGGGCTGTGCTCCGGCAAAGGCGTGGATGGCCGTGACCAGCACGGCCATGACGATGTCGTTCTACCGCCTTTGCGCCGCCGCCTCAGAACTTTTGAGCAGTGCCCTCGTCTCAGCCAAACTGCGCGTCGCCTTTTCGAAGTAGTAAGGTGTGTCTTCTGGCGTGTAGACCGATAGGGCTTCTTCGTAAGCGAGCACGGACTGGCGTAGCACTTCAGCGTTATTTTCTCGTTGACCGAGCACGCACAGAACGATCCCGAGATTTTCCTGTGTCCACGCCCACTGCAGCGGCACCCGCTCGCGCGTCCATTCCTTGAGCGCCTCCCGATAGGCGGCAACCGCCTCGTCCAGCCGTGCCGTCCCCGACTCCCGCTCGCCGAGCGTCGAAAGCGCGCCGCCGAGGTTGTTCTGCGTCATCGCCCACTGCAGCGGCACCCGCTCGCGCGTCCATTCCTTGAGCGCATCCCGATAGGCGGCAACCGCCTCTTCCAGCCGCGCCGTCCCCGACTCCCGCTCGCCCAGCCTCAAAAGCGCGTTGCCGAGGTTGTTCTGCGTCATCGCCCACTGCAGCGGCACCCGCTCGCGTGGCAGCGCCATCAATGCTGACTGATAGCTGTCCACCGCGTGTCGCAGCGGTTCGTCGCGCCCGGTTTGCTCACCCAGCGTGGTTAGCGCCATTCCCAGCAAGATGAGGGTCTCGCCACGTGCATTGTCGTCCCACCCTGGGCGGCCGGTGCTGCTGTCGACCAGGCGGCAGACCGCCGCGATGAACGGCGGCAGCCGGTCGGCGACGTAATGCCCTTGCTGGAATCCCGCCCAGCGTGTGGCTATAGCGAGGCGAAGCACCTTCGCCAGATCCTCCCAGAAGACGTCCGGTAGGCGGATGGTGCTGCCGATCTCCGGCGAGACCTGGCGGCCGGTCCCCTCCTGCGTAGTTGATGCGGTGGTCAGGAACAGCAGGGCGATGCGCTTGTCGCGGTCCAGCATCTTGCCCCAGAGCAGCACCGAGGCGCCGCTTTCCCGCAGGTATTCGCGCGCCTGCCCGGCGCCCTTGCTCTGCTCGACTTCGCCCATCCGGCCGTCACCGGCGAGCGTGCGATCGAGGAAGAGGGTTTGCACTCCGTCGAATTCCTTCAGCACCTCGAAGATCTGATTGCCGAGCGTGTCGTCGGCGTCGCCGGCAATGCGGGCGACCAGAACGGAGAAGCGGTGGGTATCGGCCTTGGGCACCGGGTGGCGGGTCAGTCGCGCCAGCAAGGGCGCGATCCCCGGCACCTTGCGGACGCTGTCCCACTTCCACCAGAGCAGAACTGCGGCGGTCAGCAACGCAAGGGCGAGCAGGCCCCACAGTCCGAACGTCTGGAAGATCCAGGCCTGAAACTGCTCCCACAGGTCCGGTGTTTTCTCTGCCTCCGCCATCCCGCGTCACCCCTCGCCGAGGCAGGTGCCCCCAATCTGGGATGATAGCGGACTGGCCGATCCGGGGAAATGGTCGGCGGCTACGGGCCGGCCACCCGCAGGCTACGCCTTACGCGGCTAGGCGTCGGTCCACCGACGCGCCGGAGGCGCGGACGAGACCTTCGGCCGTTGCCAGCGCGCCGGGGGCTAGTTCGAGGGCGAGGAAGCGTTGGCGATCGACTGGGCCGGGGAGCGTGAGGCGGGCCGCGGGGCCCGCCGAGAAGCCGAAGCGCTGGTAGTAGGGGGCGTCACCCACCAGGATGACGGCGCCGTGGCCCCGTTGCCGCGCAATCGCCAGCCCGCGCCGGATCAGCCGGCCGCCCAGGCCAGTGCCCCGGTGCCGGGTCTCTACCGCCACCGGCCCCAGCAGCAGGCCGCCGCAACTCTCGCCCAGCCGCACGTGCCAGAAGCGCAGCGTGCCGACCAGCACGTCCTCGCCGGCAGCGCCGTCGTAGGCCGCGAAGCTCAGGCCGTCCGCCGGGCTGCGGCCTTCCCGCAGCCGTTCGGCGGTCTTCGCCAGGCGTGCCGGCCCGAACGCCCGGTCGAGCAGCGCTTCCCGGTGCGGAGCCGCTTCCGGCGGCTCCGGTCCGATCCAGAACATCGTTGTTGAACCCCTGTGTCGTTGGGCCGCCTGCGTCAGATGCAGTAGCAGCGCAGCGGCTCGAAGCCATTGAAGGCCACCGAGGCATACGTCGAGGTGTACGCGCCGGTGGAGCGGATCTGCAGCCGATCGCCGATCGAGAGATCCAGCGGCAACCGGTAATCCGCCTTCTCGTAGAGCACGTCGGCGGAATCACAGGTTGGGCCGGCGAGGATCACCCGCTCGGCGCGGCCTCGTCGCTGGCTCTTGATCGGGTACTGGATCGCTTCACCCTCGGTTTCGGCCAGGCCGCCGAACTTGCCGATGTCGAGGAACACCCAGCGGCGGGCGTCGTTGGCCGACTTCTTGGCGATCAGCACCACCTCGGTCTGGATGATGCCGGCGTTGCCGACCATCTGCCGGCCCGGCTCGACGATCACGTCCGGGATGCGGTTGCCGAAGTGGCGCGCGATCGAGCGGCGGATGCAGGCGCCATAGCGGCACAGCGTCGGGATGTCCCGGCGATAGCGGGCCGGGAAGCCGCCGCCGATGTTCAGCATGCCGAGCTCGACGCCGTCCTCCTCCAGCTCCTTGAACAGGCGCGAGGCCTCGGCGACGGCGGCGTCCCACTGGTGCGGATCGCGCTGCTGCGAGCCCACGTGGAACGAGATGCCCCAGGGCACCACGCCCAGGCCGTCCGCATCGCGCAACAACTCGCGCGCCATCTCGGGCGCGCAGCCGAACTTGCGCGACAGCGGCCATTCGGCGCCCTCGCCCGAGGTCAGGATGCGGCAGAAGACGCGGCTGCCGGGGGCCGCTTCGGCGATCTTCTCAAGCTCCGCCCGGCTGTCGAAGGCATAGAGCCGCACGCCGCGCGCGTAAGCCGCGGCGATGTCGGAGCGCTTCTTGATGGTGTTGCCGAACGAGATGCGCGAGGCATCGGCGCCGGCCGCCAGCACCAGGTCGATCTCGTTGAGGCTGGCGGTGTCGAAATTCGCGCCGAGCTTCACCAGCAGGTCGAGGATTTCCCGCGCCGGGTTCGCCTTGACCGCGTAAAAAATGCCGGCGTCCGGCATCGCCTGACGCAGCTTGCGGAAGTTGGCGGCGACGACGTCGAGGTCAACGACCAGGCACGGTGTGGCGGGCTCCTGGTCGGCGAGGAAACGGGCGATCTTGCGGGTCATCTTCGGGGCGCGTCCTTCTTGTCCAGGGCCGCTACAGCACGCGGAAGTTCTTGAATTGCCAGGGGCAGGCGGGGTCGACGTTTTCGGGGAAGAGCACGCCCCGGCCGAGCAGCGGCGTCCAGTCGGAGTACTCGCCGACCATGTCGCCGAGATAAGGGACCGACACCTCCAGGCAGCGCACGTGATCCAGCTCGTCCGGCTCGACCAAGCCGCTGCGGGGGTTCTCCAGCGCCCACACCATTCCGGCCAGCACCGCCGCGGTGACCTGCAGCGAGGTGGCATTGTTGTAGGGGACGAGCGCGCGCGCTTGGCCGATGCTGAGCCGCGAGCCGTACCAGTAGGCGCCCTTGGCGTGGCCCATCAGCAGCACGCCGAGTTCGTCGATGCCGGACGTGATCTCGTCCATCATCAGCCGCTTCTCCGGCTGCAGCTGCCAGCTCTTGCCGGCAAGCTCGTGCAGCGACAGCACGGCGTCGTCGCAGGGGTGGTAGGCGTAGTGCACCGTCGGCCGGTATTCGACGCCGTGGCCGTTGGCGACGGTGTAGTAGTCGGCGATCGAGATCGACTCGTTGTGGGTGACGAGGAAGCCGTGGAACGGGCCTTCGAGCGGCGTCCAGGTGCGCACCCGCGTGCCGGCGCCGGGGCGCTGCAGATAGATGGCGGCGCCGCCGCCGAACTCATGCCGCCGCCCGTCCTCCGGGAAAGTCTGCTCGTGGGTTCCCCAGCCGAGCTCGGCCGGCTGGCAGCCCTCGCCGACGAAGCCGTCGATCGACCAGGTGTTGACGAACTCGCCGACACGCTTGGCCACGCCCGCCACCTGGGTGTCGCGCTCGGCGATGTGGATCACCTTCACGTCCAGCCGCCGGGCCAGATCCGCCCAGCCGGCGCGCGACGTCGGGATCGTTGCGTCGGCGTCGGTATCAGCGGCGATATTGAGCAGCGCCTGCTTGACGAAGTGCGAGACCAGGCCAGGGTTGGCACCGTGCGTCAGCACCGCCGTCGGGCCGCCCGCATACCGGTCACGCAGCACCAGGGCGCCTTCGCGCAGCGCGTAGTTGGAGCGCTGCGAGGGGGTGAGCGACGGATCGGTGTAGCCGCCGGCCCACGGCTCGATGCAGGTGTCGAGGTAGAGCGCGCCGCGTTCCTGGGCGAGCTCGATCAGCGCCACCGAGGAGACATCGACCGACAGGTTGAGCAGGAAGTCGCCCGCGCCCAGCAGCGGCGTCAGCACCGCGCGGTAGTTGTCGCGGGTCAGCGGCTCGACGATGAAGCGGATGCCGTAGCGCTCCGCCTCTTCGTGTCCCCGCTCCTCCGCGGTGACGACGACGATGCGCGTCGGATCGAGATCAATGTGTCGGAGGATCAGCGGCAGGACACCCTGCCCAATGCTGCCAAAGCCGACGATCACCAGATTGCCGGTGAAACGGACATGTTTCATCGCAATGCGTCCTTCTATTCTGGAAGGGGTTAGAGGCTGTATCCGGGCGTGGCGAGGAGCGGGGCGTCGCCCACGTCCACCAGCCGGGCCCGGTCGAAGCCGTTGAAAGCGGTGCGCAGCGCGGCCCCGTAGGCGCCGAGCTGGCCGATCTCGATCCAGTCGCCCTCGCGCACGTCGGCCGGCAGCGGGAATGGCCCCTCCATCCGGTCGACGGAATCGCACGTCGGGCCAAACAGCCGGAACGGCTTCAGATCGACCGATGCGGTCTCGCCAAGGCGGATCAGCCGGCAGGGAAACGTGAAGCGCGGCGCGCCCGCGTCCGACAGGCTGCCGTAGACTCCGTCGTTGATGTACAGCGCGTCGTCGCGCCGGTGCTGGACCTGCACCACGACCGAGGTTCCCGCCGCCGCCAGGGCGCGGCCGGGTTCGGCCCAGAAGGTCAACTTGTCGAGACCGAGCCGGCCGCGCGCCTCGCTGATCGCCGCGATGTACGCCTGCAACGGCGGCGGCGTAATGCCGGGATAACTCACCGGGAAGCCGCCGCCGACGTCTATAATATCCACCACAACGCCGGCCGCCCGGATGACAGCCGCGGCGCGCTCGAGGGCGTGAGCGTAAGCCTGCGGATCGAGGCACTGCGAGCCCACATGGAATGACAGCCCGAGGCGAGCCGCATGCGGCCGCGCCGCCGCCAGCAGACGCGCCGCCACCTCCGGTGCCGCGCCGAACTTTCCCGACAGGTCGTATGCACCAACGTTGCGCACGGCGAGCCGGACAATCAGGCCGCGGTCAAGGGACTCGCCCGAACGCGTTTCGTCGAGGATCTTCGCCAACTCGTCCGCGCTGTCGAGGACGAAATCGCGCACCCCGTGGTGCGTCCAGGCCATACGGATCGCACTGCGCGCCTTGATCGGGTGCATATAGTGGATGGACGCCTCGGGAAACATCTGCCGAACCAGCGCCACTTCCGCCGGTGAAGCGCAGTCGAAGCAGCGGATGCCGCCCGCCCAGAGTGCCCGCAGCACGCGCGGTTCGGGATTGCACTTTACAGCGTAAAGCACTGACCCCGGAAAACTGTGCACGAATGCGCCGGCCGTGGCACTGATCACGTCCGGCCGCAGGCAATGCAGTGGCTCGTCCGGACGTTCCGAAACGACAATCTCATCGACCTGCGGCAGAGCAGGCGGCGCATCATCAAAGCGTCGGCGGACCGGGGAAACCGCCGACCGGGTCATTAGCATGTTCATATCGTTGCCCCCTACGCCCGACGCAAAGCGGGCGCGAAGCTTCAGCGGCGACTGCCGGCGTTCCGCGATGCGGATACACACCAGCGGCCGACGATCAAGACCGGGTCAAGTCAGCTTGGCTCGCCCTGAGGACGGCCTGTTCGCTTCGGTTTAGGGAGAGACTCGGAAAAGCGGTGTCGCACCGCGCCGCACTGCGACCATATCCACCTCCTCTTTAGAGCACCGGCCCACTGCCGACCGGCTCGACCAAAAAGGACGCGTTACGTCGTTGCTCGACCAACCGGCCGCATGCACGTGCGATTTGCGTCTGATGAGGGGATATACGTGGTTCTGCGGCGGGCGCAAGTGATTTTTCGCACATGCCCAGAAATGAACGCAATATCAGCTGGTTAGTCTTCCGGACGCATGGCGGATGATTGCTCTTTGCCGGTGATAGAGCGGGGCATTGCGACGTATTCTTGTGCAGATTCTGATGCGTTGTTGTGCAAAGTCCCGGGCAACAGGCGGCCCGGCGATCGTCGCCGAGCCGCACCCGGTGTTACTCGACGAGACCTGGCACCTTACGCAGCACTTTCACATGGTACTGGAAGTTCTGTGACAACTCGCCTGCGAAGTTGCAGTTCCATGTCGCCTTGAAGGCGATGACGTGATCGCCCGGAGACAGCGGCCTCAGATGGATGTAAATGCCTTTCTGAGCACTCGGGCTGACCAGCAGCTGCGGCACGTCCGCTTTCGTCACGCCAAAGACATTGTCCGTCGGCAACTGAACCTCAAAAAGCGGCGACTGGTTGGCCGTCGTCAGGAAGCGCAGCGGCGAGGGGATCGCGACGCCATCAATTTTCACCGAGACATTGCGAAGCGTGCTGCTGTCACAATTCACCTGTGCGGCCTCACGGATGGCCTCCGCCGTCCGGGTTTCCGGCGGATCGTTCAGGAAACCGCCGTATAAATTGCTGATCACGGGGAAGAACAGGCTTTTTCCGGGTGGAATTGCACAGGTCTTCACCGTTACCTTGCTCGGATCGTCACTGCCGAGGCTGCCGGCCAAAAACCAGATCGAGCCTTGCTGACCAGTCCGACAGTTTGGGTGGTTGTTGTTGGCGCTGATGTCGCTGAGCGGGGAGTCCGCGGCTGGAGCCTGTGCGGCCCATTGCCACCATCGAGCTCCCAGCTCGCCGTAGGTTTCCGAGGAGTTGATCCGTTGGCCCGGCGGCGTCACCGGCACACCGGCAAAGGTCTCCTCCGCATTCATCCCACCCGAAGGTGACTCAGCCGCCTTTACCGTGCCGCTCAACAGCAGACAGGCGACTAAAATAGTAAATAGCTGTGAATCTATTACTCGCATCAATGTTACTCCCTTACCGACATCATTGGCACTCACCCATGCCAGGCAGTGGGACCTGTATTCGCGACGTGACGTACATTGATTGCGTTAGACTGGGCGCGAAGTTACTGATCCCCCCTTCGTGCTTCAGCAAAGTACCCTTTACGATCGCGCAATATTTACCTTTGTTTCAATAAATAGCAAGCGAAAATCCGTCTATTATATATTACTGATATAATAATTGTCCAGGTATATTGTGTAGTTGGCCGCGTGGGAAAGTAACACCACGACACGTTTCCGGGGTGTAGTGAGGAGATCATGTGGTCAATAGGCGCATCGTCGGAGACGATCCATTGCGGGCGCGCCTTCGTCCGGGGGACTTTGGCAAGCTCCTCTCCGCCTCGCCAGTTCAAGGTCCCTACACCCACCCCTGCCAAAAGCCCGCTCCTGCCCGACTTTACATGAGGATTCAAAAAAGGTAGTTACATGGGTGAGGACAATGTTGCGGTGGCAACCGGCGCCACCCTTATGTAACCAAGCGCAGCCGCCACCACGAACGGCGGATCCGGCGCCCGCGGAGGAGTGCGATGTCGAGAACGGCGAGAGTGGTGATGATCACGGGCGTCATCTGCCTGATCCTGGCCATGGGCATCCGCCAGTCGTTCGGCATCTTCCTGGCCCCGATCGCGATGGACCTGGAGGTGGGCCGGCAGGTATTCGGCCTCGCCATCGCCTTGCAGAACCTGCTGTGGGGCCTGGCGCAACCGTTCACCGGTGCCATCGCCGACCAGTTCGGCGCGGTGCGGGTCACCATCGCCGGCGCCGTGCTCTACGCCGCGGGTCTGGCGCTCGCCGCGTTCAGCTCCGATCCGCTCGGCCTGAACGTGACGCTGGGGGTCCTCGTCGGCCTGGCGCTGGCCGGCACCACCTACGGCACGGTGCTGGGCGCGGTCGGCCGGGTGGTTCCGCCGGAAAAGCGCAGCATCGCCTTCGGCCTGTGCACCGCCGCCGGCTCCTTCGGCATGTTCGCCGTCGTGCCGGGCGCGCAGGCGCTGCTCGATGCCCTGTCCTGGCGGGATGCCTTCCTGGTGCTGGCGATCGCGATTGCGTTGCTGGCGCCGCTCGCCTTCGGCTTTTCCGGCAGCGACCGGCAGATCCGCCGCCAGGAGGGCGGCCAGAGCCTGGTTTCCGCGATCGGCGAGGCACGCGGCCACTCCGGCTACTGGCTGCTCAATGCCGGCTTCTTCGTCTGCGGCTTCCACGTCGCCTTCGTCGCCACTCACCTGCCGGCCTATCTCGCCGACGAAGGACTGCCGCCGTCGGTCAGCGCCTGGTCGCTGGCGATGATCGGCCTGTTCAACATCTTCGGCAGCTACCTGTTCGGCGTGCTCGGCGGGCGCTTCCGGCAGAAGTGGGTGCTGTCGGCGATTTACCTTGCCCGCGCCGTCGTCATCACACTGTTCATCGCACTGCCGCTGAGCGGCACCACGGCGGTCATGTTCGGCGCCGCGATCGGCTTCCTGTGGCTGGGGACGGTGCCGCTGACCAGTGGCCTGGTGGCCCGCGTCTTCGGCGTGCGCTACCTCTCGATGCTCTACGGCGTCGTCTTCGCCTCGCACCAGGTGGGTGCCTTCCTTGGTGCCTGGGGCGGCGGGCTGGCCTACGACCTGTTGGGCTCCTACAACAGCATCTGGCTCGCCTCGATCGCGCTCGCCCTGTTCGCCGCTGCCATCCACCTGCCGATCAAGGACCAGCCGCTGGCCCGGCTGGCGGCGACTCCTGCATGAGGAGTGCGCGCACCGCCTGGACCGTCGGCGGCGCCCTGCTGGCCGCCACCCTGATCACGGGCGCGCTCGCGCTGTGGTGGCGCTACGGCGAGATCATCGTGCTCAGCGGGCCATCCTGGATGTGCCTGGGGCGGTAAGCCAGCGCGGAACCCGGTGGCCAAAATCGTAGGGTGCCGTTGAGCGAAGCGAAACGCACCATCGTCGTCCGTCGCACCGCCGAGAAGAGGGGGAAGAAGACGGAGAAGCGATGAAGTGGTGCGCTTCGCTTTCGCTCAGCACACCGTACGCGCTACATTGCAGACTCTGGATTGCGGACGTCCTCCAGCGCTACAGCTCACACCCCGATCTGGCTGACCTCCACCGGCGAGCGGGTGCCGGGGACGACGACGATGCCCTTCTCCGTGATGTGCCATCGCTGGCGGTCACGCTCGGCATCGAAGCCGACGCGTTCTCCCGCCGGCAGCCGGGCGTTCTTATCCAGAATGGTGCGCTTGAGGTGCGTGCCCGCGCCGATTTCGCAGTTATCGAGAATAACGCACTCCTCCAGCACCGCGCCTTCGTGCACGTGCACGTTCCGCCCCAGCACGGACTTGTGGACGCGACCGGCGATGACGCAGCCGCCCGATACCAGTGAGTCGTGCGCCTCGCCGAAATCGCCGCCGCTGCCGATCTCGAACCTGGCGGGCGGATCGGGATAGCTCGCGGTCCTCAGCGGCCAGCGTCGGTTGTAGAGGTTCAGCGGCGGCGAAGACGAGCGGATTTCCATGTTGGCTTCAAAGTATGCGTCGATCGTGCCGACGTCGCGCCAGTAGCTGCCGCCGTTCCCCGGATCCCCCGGAATCCGGTTGGTGGCGAAGTCGTAGGCGAAGATGCGGTCGTGATCGAGTCTTCGCGGCAGCACGTCCTTGCCGAAGTCGTGCGCACTGACCTTGTCATGCGCGTCCTCGTGCAGCATGCGAAGCAGCGCATCTGTCGAAAAGACATAGTTGCCCATCGACGCCAGGATCTTGTCGGGTGCGCCGGGGATGGTGGGGGCATCCGGATCCTTCTCGATAAAGCGGACGACGCGGCCGTCCGCCATGCGTTCCACCACTCCGAACTCGGTGGCAAACTGCCGATCGGCCGGGATCGTCGCAATCGTCACATCCGCCGTCAGCTGCCGGTGGTATTCGATCATGTCGAGGACGTTCATGCGGTAAACGTGGTCGGCCCCGAAAACGACGACCACGTCGGGCTTTGCCTGCTCGATGAGATTGATGTTCTGCCAGATCGCGTCCGCGGTACCGCGGTACCAGGTCTCCCCCTCCGCCCGCATCTGCGCCGGGACGGGGATGATGAACTGCGTCCCAAGGATATTGGCGAACTGCCAGCCGTCCTTCAGGTGAAGAAGCAGGGATTGGCTCTTGAACTGCACGAGCACGTAAATCGAGAAGATCCCGGAATTCACCAGGTTGCTCAGGACGAAATCGACGATCCGGTATTTGCCGGCGAACGACACCGCCGGCTTCGCCCGCTCCGATGTCAGCGGAGCCAATCGCGTGCCTTTTCCGCCCGCGAGGACGAACGCGAGAGCACGTAAATTCATCCCAGTCTCCCGTCAGTCTGCCAACGTAGAACTTCTTGTCGACGACAATGTTTCGTCCGCTGAAGCGCGGGCCCGCCTCTGCCCTCCTGAAAATGAAACGGCCCCGGTGTTTCCACCGGGGCCGCGGTCACGCGCGCACGGGAGTCTCGATGATCGCAACCTCAGTGATCCACATCCGACCAGACCTGCCGTTTGAGGGCGTAAAGCATGCCGGTCAGCACGATGAGGAAGAGAATGACCGAAATGCCGATCCGCCGGCGCTCCTCCAGGGTTGGCTCCGAGACCCAGGCGAGGAAAGCGGTGACATCCTTGGCCTGCTGGTCGAGCGTCGCTTCGGTTCCGTCGGTGTAGTCGACGCGGCCGTCAGACAGCGGCGGCGCCATGGCGATCTGGTGGCCAGGGAAGTACTCGTTGAAGTGCATTCCTTCGTTCAGAGTAACCCCTTCCGGCGGCGGATCGCGGTAGCCGACCAGAATGCCGTGAATGTAGTCGGCACCGCCCTTGCGGGCCTTGACGATCAGCGACTGGTCCGGCGGATAGGCGCCGTTGTTGGCGAAGCGGGCGGCCTGCTCGTTGGCAAAGGGCGAGGGCACGTGGTCCGACGCCCGTGCCGGGCGCATGAACATGTCGCCCTCGTCGTTCGGCCCGTCCTGCACCTCGAATTGCGAGGCGAGCTGCGCCACCTGGTCTTCGCTGAAGCCGATCTGCCGCAGGTTGCGGAACGCCATCAACGACAGCCCATGGCAGGCGTGGCAGACTTCGGCATAGACCTGATAGCCACGTTGCAGCTGCGCCCGGTCGAAGGTGCCGAACATCCCGTTGAAGCTCCAGTCGACGGCGGGAGGCACCGGGGCCTCGCTGGAGGCGCCCGCAGCGGGCGCCCACAGAGCGGCGGCGAGGGCCGTCGCGGCCAGTATTTTCTTCATTCCGCAGCACTCCGTGCCGGAACGCCCGCGCCCGTTGCCGTCACCGCGGCGCTGATCGAGGCCGGCAACGGCCTGGGCCGTTCAAGGAAGCTCAGCAGCGGAATGATGATCAGGAAGTGGGCAAAGTAATAGGCGGTCGCGACCTGCCCGAGGATGACAAAGTGGCCTTCCGGCGGATTGGCGCCGGCGTAGCCAAGGAGGAAACAATCGATGACGAAGACCCAGAAGAACTGTTTGTAGATCGGCCGGAAGCGGGCACTGCGCACCGGCGAGCGGTCGAGCCAGGGCAAGAACATCAGCACGATGATCGAGCCGAACATGGCAATGACGCCCAGCAGCTTCGCCGGGATCAGTCCCCAGAACAGATCGAAGGTGATCGCCCGCAGGATCGCGTAGAACGGCAGGAAGTACCATTCCGGCACGATGTGCGGCGGCGTCACCATCGGGTTCGCCTTGATGTAATTGTCGGGTTCGCCGAAGAAGTTCGGCGCGAAGAAGACGAAGCCCAGGTAGACGATCATGAACACGCCAAGGCCGAACATGTCCTTGACGGTATAGTACGGGGTGAACGGGATGGTGTCCTGCGGCCCCTTGACGTCGATGCCGAGCGGATTGTTCGACTTCGAGGTGTGCAGTGCCACCAGATGCAAGAACACCAGCGCGAAGATGACGAACGGCATCAGGTAATGCAGCGAGAAGAAGCGGTTCAGCGTCGCATTATCGACCGAGAAGCCGCCCCACAGCCAGGTGACGATGTAATCGCCCACCAGCGGAATGGCGGAGAACAGATTGGTGATGACGGTCGCACCCCAGAAGCTCATCTGCCCCCACGGCAGCACATAGCCCATGAACGCCGTCGCCATCATCGCCAACAGGATGAAGACGCCGATGATCCACAAAAGCTCCCGCGGCGCCTTGTACGAGCCGTAGTAGAGGCCGCGGAACATGTGGATGTAGACGACGATGAAGAACATCGACGCGCCGTTCATGTGCAGATAGCGCAGCAGCCAGCCGTAGTTGACGTCGCGCATGATGCGCTCGACGCTCTCGAAGGCATAGCCGACGTGGGGCGTATACTGCATCGCCAGCACGATACCGGTGGCGATCATGATCACTAGCACAATGCCGGCCAGAGAGCCGAAATTCCACCAGTAGTTCAGGTTCTTGGGCGTCGGATAGTCGACCAGGTCGTGCTGCATCATCGTAAAGACGGGCAGCCGCCGATCGATCCAGCCGATCACCGGATTCTTCCAAGTTGGCGCTTCCATGGCTCCGATCCTCAGCCGATCTTGATGGTGCTATCGGCGGTAAACTGATAGGGCGGCACGACGAGGTTCTTCGGCGCCGGACCCTGGCGGATGCGGCCCGAAGTATCGTATGCCGACCCGTGGCAGGGGCAGAACCAGCCGCCGAACGGGCCGCGCGTCTCACCGCTCTTCTGTCCCAGCGGAATGCAGCCGAGATGCGTGCAAACCCCGACGATCACCAGCCACTCGGGCTTCTGCACCCGGACGCTGTCCGGCTCCGGATCGACCAGCTTCGAAAGATCCACGTCCTGGGCGGCCTTGATGTCCGCCTCCGGCCGGTGATCGATGAACACCGGCTTGCCGCGCCAGACCACAGTGATGCGCTGGCCCACCTGGACGGGCTCCAGGTTGACGCCCGTCGAGGCCAGCGCCAGCGTGTCGGCCGCGGGGTTCATGCTGTGGACGAACGGCCACACCGCCAGACCGGCGCCGACTGCGCCGACGACGCCGGATGCGATCAGAAGGAAGTCGCGCCGTGTCTCCCCTTCGTCCAGATGCGGAGGAGAGGTTGAGACCATTTCTGCCATGGAGGTCCTCGTGTTCATTCGGGGCCCGGAAGCCAACTGCCGTTGTTCCGCCCCGCTTATGGAAGAAGCTACGCCGGTCCCGCCCGACGCAGTTCCCCCCGTTTCCCCGTCGATCGCGCGACGCCCGGGTAACTGCCTCGCCGACCGGTATCGTTTCCGAGCGGCGTCGGATTTCGCCACTGCGAGATGGAAACGTTACAGGCCGAGCATATAGTCGAAAAGCCCCACGCAGAAAAGCCTATATCGCCTGAAACAGGGCAACACGAGCGGACGAATGCGCCTCGCACTTTATCAACCCGACATTCCCCAGAACGCAGGGACGATCCTGCGCATGGCGGCGTGTCTTGGTGTCCCTGTCGATATCATCGAGCCCGCAGGGTTTCAGTTTTCCGATCGGCATTTCCGCCGCGCCGGGCTGGACTACGCCCAGCGCGCAATGGTGCGGCGGCATCCGAACTGGGCGGCCTTTGCCGCCCAGTTCGAAGGCGGCGCCCGGCTGCTGCTGCTGACGACCCGCACCGAAATGGCCTATACCCGCTTTGCATTCGGCGCCGACGATGTCCTCCTCGTCGGCCGGGAGAGCGCCGGGGTGCCCGACGAGGTGCACACTGCGGCCGATGCCCGCCTACGCATCCCGATGGTCGCCGGCGCCCGCTCGCTCAATGTCGCGGTCGCCGCGGCAATGGTCCTGGGCGAGGCGCTGCGGCAAACCGGAGGCTGGCCGGCAGTCAGCGGCTGAAGCGGAAAGCCGGTCCTCAATCCACCTGCGACAGCGGGGCCGCAATCGATTCCAGCGAGCGGCGCTCGGCCGGAATGCCAAGGGCGAGCGCAAAGGCGGCTGCCGTAATCATCAGCGCGGCGCCGAACAAGTAGCCCAGCACAATGTCGCCCCGGGATCCCGTTTCGACCAGCCAGCCGAAGAGCCACGGTCCGGCGACACCGCCCACAGCCGTCCCCAGAACGTAGAACAGCGCAATGGCGAAAGCCCGGACCTCCAGCGGGAAGCTTTCGCTCACCGTGAGGTAGGCGGAACTCGCCGCCGCGGAAGCAAAGAAAAAAATGACCATCCACGCGATGGTCTGTCCGGTCGCATCCAAAAGCTCGCGCTCGAACAGCAGCGCGGTCGCCGCCAGCAGCACGCCGGAGGTCGCGTAGGTGAAGGCAATCATCGGCTTGCGGCCGATACTGTCGAACAGCCGGCCGAGCAGCAGCGGGCCGAGGAAATTGCCGATTGCGAACGGCAGCAGGTAGAGGCCGATGCGATCGGACGGCACACCGTAATACTGGATCAGGATCAGCCCGTAACTGAAGAAGACCGCGTTATAAAAGAACGCCTGCGCCACCATCAGCACCAGGCCGAGAACGGCGCGGCGGCGATAGGTGACGAGGATGGTCGAGAACGCCGCACGCAACGGCGTGCCGCGGCGGGCGCGAACGCGGATGCGACCGGGTTCGGGGGGCGGCAGCGGACCCTGCTCCGCCGCAACCCGTGCTTCGATGCCGCGTACCGTCGCTTCGGCCTTGTCAAAGTGGCCATGCGTCATCAGCCAGCGCGGGCTTTCGGGAATGAAGCGGCGCAGATAAAGGATACCGAGGCCGAGGACAGCACCGATGGCGAAAGCCAGGCGCCAACCGAGGTCGATGCCAAAAAGGGCGGGATCCAGCAGCACGGCGGAACCGAGCGCACCCAGCGCCGCACCTACCCAGAAGCTGCCGTTGATAGCCAGATCGGTCCAGCCCCGCATGCGAGCCGGGATCAACTCCTGGATCGCCGAGTTGATCGCCGTGTACTCCCCGCCAATTCCGGCACCGGTGAGAAAGCGGAACAGGGCAAAGCTCCAGAAGTCCCAGGAGAAACCGGAAGCGGCGGTAGCCGCCAGATAGACGCCCAGGGTGATATTGAACAGCCGCTTGCGGCCGAGACGATCGGTGAGCCAGCCGAAGAATGCGGCGCCGAGGACGGCTCCCAGCAGGTAGGCGCTGGCCGACAGGCCGATTTCCGAGGGCGTCAACCGCAACGACGGGCTGTGCTGCAGGGCTCCGGTCAGAGCGGCGGCGATGGTGACTTCCAGGCCGTCGAGGATCCAGGTGATGCCGAGTGCTGCGACGACCAGCCAGTGGAACCGACTCCAGGGCAGCCGGTCGAGACGTGCCGGGATGTCGGTCTCCACCACCTCCACCGGCGTCGCGCGATCCGAGTTGCAGTCCTGCACGGCCCCTCCTTGTCCGCGGCGGTGTCCCGCTCACCCGCGGTCTTTAACAACCGCAGGCACGAGCGACGGGTTCCCTATGCGCCCGTGATGGCAAGACAAAGACACGCCTGATAGCATGCGCCCGCGCGCACCTGCCCCTCGCGCAGACGGCGTGCACGAAGAGAAAGACCCGGCCATGCAGTTCTGGTTCGAGTTTGCCAGTACCTATTCTTACCCGACGGCTATGCGGATCGAGGCGCTGGCTGCGGCGCGCGGCATATCCCTGGAGTGGCGACCCTTTCTGCTCGGACCCATTTTCGCCGCGCAAGGATGGAACGATTCGCCGTTCAACGTTTATCCCGCCAAGGGCCGATACATGTGGCGCGACCTGGAGCGGCGATGCGAGCACCATGGCCTGCCGTTGCTGCGTCCTTCGCGGTTTCCGCGCAGCGGCCTGCAGGCCGCACGGGTGGCTCTGGCCGCTGGCGGCGAGCCCTGGCTTCCAGCCTTCGTTCGAGCGGTCTATCGCGCCAATTTCGCCGAGGACCGCAATATCGCCGATCGCGGGGTGATTGCCGAGCTTCTCGACGAAGTGGGTCAACCGGCAGCGCCACTGCTGGCCCGGGCGGAGAGTGAACTGGCCAAGCAAGGATTGCGCGCGCAGACGGAAGAGGCGCAGCGGCTCGGCATCTTTGGCGCGCCCAGCTTCATCGTCGGCAACGAACTGTTCTGGGGCGACGACCGCCTGGAGGATGCGCTGGACTGGCACGCCCGGCATGCTGCCTGACCGCGACGTGGCTTCCCCGCTGCCTCAGGGTGCGCTGCGCGCCCGCGCCGCCGCGTGGTTCGGCGAGTTGCGCGATCGCCTGGTCGCCGCGTTCGAGGCCATCGAGGCCACCGCCGGGGGGGAGGGCGGTGGAGCGGCTGCGCGCTTTCACCGTCAGCCCTGGGACAGACCGGGCGGCGGCGGCGGGGTCATGTCGATCCTGCGCGGCGCCGTGCTGGAGAAGGCGGGGGTCAACGTTTCCGTCGTAGAAGGCGTATTCTCGGAAGCGTTCCGCGCCCGCATTCCCGGTGCCGCAGAAGACGGGCGGTTCTGGGCATCGGGCATCTCGGTGGTGGTCCATCCGTGCTCGCCGCTGGTGCCGGCGGCACACATGAACACGCGGCTGATCGTCACCAGCAAGCACTGGTTCGGCGGCGGCGCGGATTTGACCCCGGTCTTCCCCGTGGAAGAGGATACCGCGGCCTTCCACGCCGCGCTGCGGGGCGCCTGCGACACGGCGGATCCCCATTTCTGGCCGCGCTTCAAGGCGTGGTGCGACGAATACTTCTATCTGCCGCATCGCAACGAGCCGCGCGGCGTCGGTGGGATTTTCTTCGACGATCTGGCGAGCGCCGATCCTGAAGCGGACTTCGCCTTCGTCCGGGACGTCGGGTGCGCGTTCCTCGACGCCTACCCCGCCATCGTCCGCCGCCGCATGGGCGAGCCCTGGACCCCCGAACAGAAGCGCGCGCAACTGATCAAACGCGGTCGCTACGTCGAATTCAATCTGCTGTGGGACCGCGGCACCCGCTTCGGCATCGAAACCGGCGGCAATCCCGAGGCGGTGCTGATGTCGCTGCCGCCCGAAGTCGCCTGGCCCTGACAATTCCCAGCGCACGTCTGCGAAGAAATCGATGCCGCCACCCGGCGTCATGCGCGGACTTGATCCGCGCATCCACGTGGTGCCGCTTATGGCCTTGTTTGTGGCAAGGCGTGGATGGCCGGGACAAGCCCGGCCATGACGATGTGAGCGGCGTAAGGTCGACTACTTGCGCAGAACGGCGACGCCCGGCAGGGTCTTGCCCTCAAGCCATTCCAGGAAGGCGCCGCCCGCCGTCGAGATGTACGAGAAGTCATCCTCGACGCCGGCGTGCGCCAGCGCTGCAACGGTGTCGCCACCGCCGGCAACGCTCATCAGCGAGCCCGCCTTGGTCAGCTTCGCCGCTTCCTGAGCGACGGCGTTGGTGCCCTTGTCGAACGGCACAACTTCGAAGGCGCCGAGTGGGCCGTTCCACATCAGCGTCTTCAGTCCTGCCAGCCGGCCGGAGAGATCGGCGATCGACTTGGGCCCGACGTCCAGGATCATCTTGTCCGCCGGCACGGCGTCCACCCCGACGGTGTCCGACGCCGCACCTTCCTTGAACTCGCTGGCGACAACCGCATCGCTCGGGAGCACGATCTCGCAGCCGTTCTTCTCGGCCTTCGCCAGAATGGCCCTGGCGCTGTCCAGCATCTCGTGCTCGCACAACGACTTGCCGACATCCTTGCCCTGCGCCGCAAGGAAGGTATTGGCCATGGCCCCGCCGATGATCACCTGATCCACCTTCTCGGTGAGATTGCCCAGCACCTCGAGCTTGGTCGAAATCTTGGCACCGCCCACCAGCGCCGCCGCCGGGCGCTTCGGCGCCTCCAGCGCCGCCGACAGCGCCTCGATCTCGGCCTGCATCAGCCGGCCGGCGCACGAGGGGATCAGCTTCGCCAGGGCTTCGACCGAGGCGTGAGCGCGATGCGAGCAGGAAAAAGCGTCGGAAACCAGGACGTCGCCCATCTCCGCCAATTTCTTGGCGAATTCGGCGTCATTCTTTTCCTCCTCGGCGTAGAAGCGGACGTTCTCCAGCATGGCGAACTCGCCCGGCTGCAGCTTGTCGACCACGGCCTTTGCTTCCGGACCGACGCAATCGGGTGCGAACGCCACCGGCTTGCCGAGTGCCTTGGCCAGCGCTTCAGCAACCGGCTTTTGCGTGAATTCCAGATTTTTCTTGCCCTTCGGCCGCCCGAGGTGGCTGAGGATGATGACCTTGGCGCCCTTGCCGGCGAGCTCCTTGAGCGACGGGACGGTACGGTCGATGCGGGTGGTGTCGGTGACTTTGCCGTCTTTCATCGGCACGTTGAAGTCGACGCGAACGAGGACTCTCTTGCCGGCAACGTCCAGGTCGTCGATGGTTCTGATGTCCGCCATATGCTTATCCTCCCTCAAGCTGCTTCTCCGGGAACCCGAAAGGGCCGCTTGCCGCGAGTTCGCGAATCGACGCGATTGACCTCTCGGGAGTTCCGCGTAGCTGGCGGCCATCGCGCCGCGACCGGAACTTGCGACCGGCGCTTTATGCGAACAACGACCGCAAAAGGCAAGAGCCGGGGCGAGGACGCCATGAATGTTTCATTGGCGGAGCATGACTATTGCTTGCCGCACGCCAGGGTGGCAAAACCCGCCCGAAACTGCCAGTCTCTTTCGTAGACCGCAGCAAGAGCTTACGTTTCGCAGAGCAACCGGAATAACCGTAGGGATTTTTGAGCGGCAGAATGTCTCCTGGCAGATTTCGCTCACCCGAAGAAGGCCCTGCGACGCCATTCGGCCTGCAGGATGCGGAGCGGATCGTCCGGCGCCTTGCGCCCGCCCTTCACGCGCACGGCGAATGGATCCAGAGCATCCATGCGACGCTCATTTGCAGGTCCGTCGACGACTGCAAGATGCTTTGTGGTAACAGCCATGAAGTCACACAGCTCGGGCGGTGGTTCGCGGAGGAGACCAGCGAGTTTATCTGTCGTCATCCCGAGTACGTGTCAGCGATGCGGTATCATCGCGAGGTCTTTTCCCTCGCCCAGGGGCTGTGCAAGGCGATCCTGGACGAGCAACCCATTGCCCGGACTGCATACGAGACCTTTGCCGATGCGATCAATCGGCTTGACCGCTGCCTGGAAACACTGGTCAAGGAGCTCTGGGACCTGCTTCGCTACACCGATCCGCTGACGGGCATCGCCACTCGCTACGCGATGCTGCCGCGGTTGCGTGAAGAGCACCAGCGGGTCGGCCGGACCGGCCTTACCAGCAGCATCTGCATGGCCGACCTCGACCACTTCAAGACGATCAATGACAGTTGGGGCCATCATGCCGGCGACGTGGTCCTCGAAGCCGTATCCGCCTATTTCGTCCGCAACCTGCGGCGCTACGACCAAGTGTGTCGTTACGGCGGCGAGGAGTTTGTGCTGATGCTGCCGAGCACCACGCCGGAGCAGGCCGTGCCAATCGTCGATCGGCTGCGCCGAGGGCTGGCAAGCCTACAAATCCCTGTCGGCGACAAGACGTTGCAGGTTACCGCCTCCTTCGGCATCGCTCCCTTGAGGGCGGATCAGCCGATTGCCGTTTCAATTGAACGGGCCGACCGGGCCATGTATCAGGCGAAGCGGGCGGGGCGTGATCGGGTCGAAGTCTGGCCGGCCGACCAAGATGAACAGGAATCCGCAGAAACCGCACCAGAAACTCCGCCGCAGGAATCCTGAACGTCTGAAGATCGCACGTTCCGGCGCTTGCCTCGCGCCCGGCTCGCAGCCAAACTCAGGCACATGACCGTTAAGCGGCCCGGCCCGTCTGTTGAATCCATCCCCGAAGGCGACACCCGGACGCGGCTGGTATGCCCGGATTGCGGCTACGTGGAATATGACAATCCTAAGATTGTTGTTGGGGCCGTCTGTTTCTGGGAATCCGGCGTCCTCCTCTGCAGGCGGGCGATCGCTCCGGCTCGTGGCCTGTGGACCTATCCCGCCGGTTTTATGGAACTCGGCGAGTCCACGGCGGAAGGAGCGGCGCGGGAAGTTTGGGAAGAGGCCCAGGCTCGTGTCGCCGTCGAAAGTCTGCTGGGCGTGTACGAGATCCCGCACATCAACCAGGTCAACATCATCTACCGCGCCCGGATGCTTGGCCCGGACTTCGCCCCCGGTCCGGAGAGCGAAGCGGTCGAGCTGTTCGGCTGGGAGGACATCCCCTGGGATCAGCTTGCCTTTCCTTCGGTGCGCTGGTCGCTGGAGCGCTTCCGTGCCGGCAGCCCGCCGGCAGTCTTTGCCGCGGCGCCGCCGGTCTCCGTTCGCACCGCCACCGGGTGAGCCGCGGCGGTAAGCGTTGCTTAACCGCGCCATGGCAAAATCCCCGGCAATGATCGAGCAGACCACCACCTCCCGCTCTCCCATCGCCTCTGCCTCCCGCGGCAGCGACGGCTATGCTGCGGCGCGCGCCGTCGAGATGCGGGCGCAGTCGACGCATTACGATCACGAGAGCGAGGCCCGTCGCGCGCTTGACCGGCTGTCCCAGCGCCTCGCCGCAAAGGAGCCTTTGCGAAGCGACGTTCCTCCCGGCTATTATCTGAACATCCGCGTCTGAGCCGCGTCGGTTCAGGAGCACGGTGCGGCCGGAGGCCCGGCAGCACTCTCAACCGCATAAACGGTGACGGCCCGCGATCGACCGCGCACCTGGACCTCTCCCATCCGACGACAGAGAAAGGCGGCTCCTCCCGCCAGGACCGTCTGTTCGCTCGCCAGGATCCAGGTGCCGAACGACTTGTTCAACTGCTCGAGCCGCGCGGCAATGTTCACCTCATCGCCGTAAACGGTAAACAGGAGCCGCTCCGCCGTTCCCACCGCGCCGGCGACCAGCCGGCCGGTGTTGATGCCGCACCGGGTCCGCAATACCAGGTCCTCGCCGAACCGCCGCTCCGCCACCATGCGCTGGATGCCGATGGCACAGCGCATCGCATTCTCCGCGTGCCGCGGATCGGGATGGGCCGTGTTGAAGCCGATCAGCATGGCGTCGCCCTGGTAGGCGATGATCGTTCCCCCACAGGCATCCACCACCTCCGACACGGCGGCGAAATAAGCATTGAGCGTGGGCATCAATTGCTCGGGGCTCATCTTTTCGGCGAACGTCGAAAACCCTTGGATGTCACTGAACAGAATTGTCGCTTCGAGCACCCGGCCGTCGCCGGGCTCGACCTCCCGCTCCGCCCGGGCGATGTGGTTCGCCACCTCCGGCGCGACAAAGCGGGTGAGTTCGCGGGCGACCGTTGCGTCCGCCACGGACTGCATCAGCAGGCGCCGGCCCCGGACGATGGCGAGAGCCAGCACCGCCGTCACCAGCAGGATACAGAGGATCTTGTCGACCTCGGCACCGATCAGGATGTGGTTGGAGGTGATCGACAAAGTGTAGTCGCGGGTCACGACGGGCGTCAGCGTCGGGTCGTTCAGCGCATAAAGAACAAGCACCAGCCATCCCAAGGCCGCGCTGACACCTGCCACCAGCACGTAAGCGGGATCGAAGCGCAGGGCACGCAGTGCGATAAACAGGAAGACGTAGAGCAGCGTCGGAGCCTTCAGGGAGAAGGCCGCCGGCTGCATATACTGGATGTGAAACGACCAGATCAGCACCAACAGCAGGCCGATGTCGAGGATGACCGAGCCGCACAGGAACCAGGCAGCAAGGATTTGACGGTAGGCGAGGCGGAGGCGGATGACGGTGAAAACAAAAAAGGCTCCGAGTACCCAGGGTACCGGCTGGAACGGGGTATGTTCGGCAGGGCGGGGCGAAATCAGATAAAGGCCAAGAAAGAAGAGGACGAGCAGGAGCTGCGTCCAGCCGATCAGGATCTCCGCCTCGATCTGCTGCCGGCGAATCGCCTCATGAATGCGTGCCGGCATCTCCCGATCGACCGGCGGCCCGAGGACAAATGCCAGGATGTTGCTCCACATCGCTGATCCGACCTGACTGGCAAACGCCGGATTGTCTCCGATCGGCGAAAAGGGTACCAGCGGGGATCGAGCGGATTGAGAGAAGCTGGGAGCAAGAGGGGCCGAGAAGGGCCGATGGGCTCAGGCGTCGAGGCCGAGAAGCGAGCGGGCGTAGGCGCGGGCCTCGAAGGCCCGCATGTCGTCCATTCCTTCGCCGACGCCGATGGCATAGACCGGCAGCTTGAAGCGCTCGGCAAGGGCGACGACGACACCCCCTTTGGCCGAGCCGTCGAGCTTGGTGACCGCGAGGCCGGTCACATCGACCATGTCGCGGAACACCTCGACCTGGCTGTGCGCGTTCTGGCCGACGCTGGCGTCGAGGACGAGCAGGCAATCGTGCGGGGCTCGCTCATCCAGTTTTTTGAGCACCCGGCAGATCTTCTGCAGCTCCGACATCAGGTGCGCCTTGTTCTGAAGACGGCCGGCGGTGTCGATCAACAGCACATGCGCCGCCATTGCCCGGGCCTGCTCGTAGGCCTCGAAAGCGAGGCTGGCCGCGTCGGCGCCCTGCGGACGGGCGATGACCGTGCATCCGGTGCGCTCACCCCAGATCTGCAGCTGCTCGATGGCGGCCGCCCGGAAAGTATCGCCCGCCGCCAGCATTACCTGGAAGCCGACGCTGCGAAACAGGTGCGCCAGCTTGGCGATGGTGGTGGTCTTGCCGCTGCCGTTGACGCCACAGACGAGAATGACGTGCGGCCGGTAGGCATCGTTGATGGCGATCGTCTGGGCCACCGGCGCCAATACCTTGGCCACTTCCTCGGCCAGTGCTGCGCGGACTTCGTCCGCGGTCACCTCGTCGCCGAAACGGGCGTCGGCCAGCGCCTTGGCCAGCCGCGCGGACGTCTGGATGCCGAGGTCGCCCGTGATCAGCAGCTCCTCAAGCTCCTCCAGCGCTTCGTCGTCAAGCCTGCGCTTGGCGAAAAGGTCGCCGATGCCGCCGGCCAGCTTCGCCGAGGAGCGGCCCAGCCCGCGGCGCAACCGACCGAGCCATCCGGCCCCTGCCGCCGCCTCTTCCGCGGCCAGGCGGTCGCGAACTTCCCGTGACCGTCGCGCCACCCACTCGGCGTGGGCCGCATCGCGAGCAACCACCGGCGTTGGCCCTCCCGGACCGGGCACTTCCGGTGGCGGCACCACATCCGGCCCGGTCGGGCGGGGAATCTCCGGCTCGAACGGCGGCGGAGGTGGCATCTCAGGGCCCGGCGGCCCCGGCGGCGGGATCACATCGGGCTCCGGACGACCGGGAAACTCCGGCTCCGGCGCGCTTGGGGGAGGCAGCTCGGGCCCGGGCTCTGACGGAGCCGGCATTTCAGGGCCAGGGGCGTCGGGCGGCGGAATCAGATCCGGTCCCGGCGCCGGGATCGGCGGCTCCCGCGGCGGTTCGGGAATGTCGGGGGGCGGTGCCGGTACGGGCGGCAAATCCGGGGCGGGTTCCGGGAGTTGCTGGCTCGCGGGGCCCTGCTCGTCCAGGACGGCCGGCCCTGGCGCGAGCTCCGGCTTTTCGTCGCCCTGGCCAAAAACACGGCGGAACCACCGCTGCTTCTCCGGCTTAGCGGTCGTTTCATCCTTCATGATCGCACCTCCGCAAACAGCCGCTCCGTATCGGCGGCATGAATGCGAACCGGTAGCAGGGAGCCGGGTTCCGCTTCGACGCTGAGGGTGACCGGTGCGTACCAGGGGCATCGGCCGGAGCCAGGCGCCTCGACCAGCACCTCCGTAGACGACCCGACGCGGCTGGCCAAGAAGCGCGCCCGGGCAGCATCGCCCGCTGCGCGAAGGCGTGCGGCCCGCTCTCGACGGACCGGGCCCGGCACCTGCGGCATCCGGGAAGCCGGCGTGTCGGTGCGTGCCGAATAAGGGAAGACGTGCAGCCAGGTCAGCCCAAGCGCATCGACCGACCGGAGAGTGGTCTCGAACATCGCGTCGGTCTCGGTGGGGAATCCGGCGATCAGATCGGCACCGAGCACGACGTCCGAGCGCGCGGCACGGGCGCGGGCCACGATGTCGAAAGCGCGGGCAATATCGTGGCGCCGCTTCATCCGCTTCAGCACCAGGTCGTCCATCGCCTGAAGGCTGAGGTGAAGATGCGGCATCAGCCTCGGCTCATCCGCCAGCAGCGCCAGGAGGTCGTCGTCCACAGCGGCCGGATCGAGGCTGGACAGCCGCAGCCGCGGCAACGCGGTCACGCTCCGCAGCACCGCACGCACCATGCTGCCCAGCGTCGGCCGCCCGTCGAGGTCCGTGCCCCAGGAGCAGATGTCGACCCCGGTCAGTACGATCTCCCGGAACCCGGCCGCCACCAGCCGGCTGACCCGTTCCACCACCAGGGGCTGCGGCACGCTGCGTGCCGGCCCGCGCGCGAACGGGATGATGCAGAACGTGCAGCGGTGGTCGCAGCCCTGCTGCACCTCGACGAAGGCGCGCGCGCGCCCGTCGAAGCCATCGAGCAGGTGCGCCGCCATGTCGTGCAGCCTCATGATGTTCGTGACCGCGAGGGGACCGGCGTCACCGGCGAAGTGCTGGCGGTCGAGCTTCTCGGCGTTGCCGAGCACCCGGTCGACCTCCGGCATCTCAGCGAATGTCTGCGGCGCGAGCTGTGCGGCGCACCCGGTCACGATAATCCTTCGGTCGGGATGACGACGGCGCAGTTTGCGGATGGTCTGCCGCGCCTGGCGCACCGCCTCGTTGGTTACTGCGCAGGTGTTGACGATGACGGCATCCGTCGCGGCAGCGGCAGCCTCGCGGCGGATCACCTCGGATTCGAAGGCGTTGAGCCGGCAGCCCAGGGTCACGACGATCGGTTCGGACATGGCACGCCGTTCAGCCTGCGAGCGATGGATCGAGGAGGCCGGTGAACGCGGTGGCAACCGGTCCCGTCATCCGCACATGATTGTCGCGCAACCATTCGATCCGCAGCACGCCACCATCAAGCTCCACCGTCACCGCCCGATCGGTCAGCCCGCGCTTGGCCGCAGCGACCGCTGCCGCGCAGGCACCGGTGCCGCAGGCACGCGTCAGTCCCGCGCCGCGCTCCCAGACCCGAAGGCGAAGCCGGTCCCGCCCGCGAACCTCGGCAGCCTCGACGTTGGTCCGTTCGGGAAACAGCGGATGCCTCTCGATCAGCGGCCCGACGTGCTCCAGCGGCACCCGCTCGACATTCTCGACGAAAAAGACGGCGTGGGGATTTCCCACGTTCACCGCCACTCCGTTGCGCAACGGCCCCGCTTCCACCGGCAGGTTAAGAGGATCGACCGGCTCGGCCAGCGGAATGTCGCGCCAGTCGAACGAGATTCGGCCCATATCGACGCCGATGAGACCGTCCGTCGTGGCTTCCGCGTCAAGCAGGCCCGCGGCGGTCTCGATGACCACGTGCGTCCCGCCCTTTTCGCGCATCAGCAATTCCGCCACGCAGCGCGTGGCGTTGCCGCAGGCGGCAACCTCACCGCCGTCGGCGTTGCGGATTCGCATGAACGCATCGGCGAGCGGGCTCCTGGGCTTCTCGACAAGGATGAGCTGATCACAGCCGACACCGGCGCGGCGGTCCGCCAATGCCCGCACCCGCGCCGCGTCCGGCGCGAAGGCACGCTCCCGCGCATCGATGACGACGAAGTCGTTGCCCAGGCCATGCATCTTGATGAATGGAAGCGCCACCATGTCCCATTGATATGATCCGCTGCCAGCCGCTGTCCACTGCTGACGCGCGGCGGGATGGTTTCCGGCCGCACGTTCGCGTAAGTATGACGACAATAAATCCAACGAGGAGGACGCAGAGATGCGATACGCGCTGGACGGCATCGGACTGAGCACCGCCGACGACGACTGGTGGATCGCGCCTTCGGCGGTGGTCATCGGCAAGGTCCGCCTGGAAAAGAATGCCAGCGTTTGGTGGAACGCGGTGATCCGGGGCGATAACGAGCTGATCACCGTCGGCGAAAATTCCAACGTCCAGGACGGCTGCGTGTTGCACACCGACCCCGGTTTTCCGCTGACGATTGGCCGCAACGTGACCATCGGCCACCTGGTCATGCTGCACGGCTGCACGATCGGCGACGGCAGCCTGATCGGCATCGGCAGCGTCATCCTCAACGGCACGACTATCGGCCGCAATTGCCTGATCGCCGCGAAGACAATGCTGGGCGAGGGCAAGCATATTCCCGACAACTCGATGGTCATGGGCGCCCCCGGCAAGGTGGTCCGCGAGCTTACGCCCGAGCAGATCGCCCGGATGCAGACCGGCGCCGGCCATTACGTCGAGAACTGGCGGCGTTATCGCGACGGCCTGAAGCGCGAGGACTGATTCAGGGCTACTGTCACGTCAAGAGAACGCGAGGTCGCGTATTAACCGCAAGTAGAAAGTCATCATTTTTAAATAGTCGAAATTGGCGTTTTGGCGTATAGTTAAGCCTTGATGATGCACGCGCCGAGCGCCGATCGAACGGCGCGCGTCGGACAGGGAGGACAGACATGGCGCCAGGCGGACAGCTTGCAACTGGCGCCGGCCCACCGCCGGATCTTCAGCACGAGCAACTGATCGGCCTCATCGATGAACTGCGGTTGATGATCCTCTGCCGCGACGACCCGGACGTGATCGAAGACGCGTTCAACGAGCTGGATGAAATGGCGGTCAGCGAATTTTCCCGCGAAGAGCAGGCGATGCGGGCGATCGAGCCGTCCGACCGTCAATCTCATGTTCGCCGCCATTCGGAATTGACCCGCAATCTGCACACGCTTCGGCACCGCTTCGCCGCCGCTCCCGATCTGCCGCAACGGGACGAGCTCTACGATTTCCTCTCCGACCTTCTCGTTCACACGCTGTTCGAGGACTGAGCCGCCAGGTCGCGCAGCGCTTCCAAGGCACAATGGTCCTGTGCTTGAGGGTGCGTCGTGTCGGATTTGCCCCTTTTTTGAGTTTCTTGCGCACCTCCTGGGCCGATCGCGCGCCTGTCCGAACTCATGATGTAACTCTCTGTTTTCGCAAGATTCATCAAGCTGTCACGGAAGCTGCTTAAAGTCCGGCCCGCCATTTTGCGGCGGGACTTCCGGTGATGGTCGGAGGCCCCTGCTCGAACACCAACGAGAAGGGACGCGCATGAGCAGCAAGTTGCATCCGGACAGCAGGTTGAATCCGAGCCAGACCAGTAGCAACGGCTCTGGCAACGAGAGCATTCATGATCTCATCGAGCAGCGCGGACTTAGCCGGCGCTGCTTTCTCCGCAACTCCGCCGGCGCCACCGCCGGGGTCACCGCTCTCGCGGTTCTCGGGACCAACGTGCTGGACGGCCTCGGCAATCTTGCCAATGCCGCTCCCGCGCCGATAGGCGGCATCGGCTTTACTTCGATTCCGCCCAATCTGTACCTCAGTCCCACCGATGACTCGGTCACGGTGCCGGCCGGCTACACGGCGAAGGTGCTGGTGGCGTGGGGCGATTCACTGACCACGCAGGCGAACTGGGATCCGTCGGGGGCGATCGACGAAGCCACCCAGCTTCACTGCTACGGCTGCCATACCGACGGCATGCATTTCTTCCCGCAGCCGGGGGCTGCCGGCAACAGCAGCGGTTTACTCGTCGCCAACAGTGAATACGTCGATCCGGGCCTGGTGAACAGCACGGCCTCTTACGACACTGACACGATCACGCTCGACATGGTGCGCGCTCAGCAGGCAGCCCATGGCGTCAACGTCGTCAAGATCTTCAGGAACCACCTCGGCAACTGGCAGATCAACCGCAACTCTCCCCTGAACCGCCGCATCACCGCCAACACGCCTTGTAAGATCAGTGGTCCCGCCTCGGGTCACGCCCTGATGAAGACCGACGCGGACCCAACCGGAACGCTGGTCCTGGGGACCCTGAACAACTGCTCGCATGGCCACACGCCGTGGGGTACCTACCTTACCTGCGAAGAAAACTGGAACGGCTACTTCTCCAACGAGACCGGCGACGTCGTGGGAGTGCCCGGCCCGGATCAGAAATTCGACATCCTGAAAGGCCAGAGCCGCTATGGCATCGTTCTCGGCGGCGCGGGCTATCGCTGGCACGAAGTCGATGAACGCTTCCGCGCCGACCTCCATCCCAATGAGCCGCACCGGTTCGGCTGGGTCGTCGAGATCGATCCCACGGCTCCGCACAGCACCCCGGTCAAGCGCACCGCTCTGGGCCGGGTGAAGCACGAAGGCGCACAGGTCGTCGTCGACGCCAGCAACAACGTCGCCTTCTACATGGGCGACGATGAGCGCAACGAGTACATCTACAAGTTCGTTTGCGCGAAGAAGCTGAGCAGCACCGACCGGGCCGCCAACCGCAATATGCTGGACGACGGCACGCTGCATGTGGCGAAGTTCCGCGCCGACGGAACGGGCCGCTGGGTGCCCCTGGTGTGGGGGCGGAACGGGCTCACGCCGGAAAACGGCTTCGCCGATCAGGCCGAGGTGCTGATCAAGACCCGCGAGGCTGCCGACCGCGTCGGCGCGACCATGATGGACCGCCCGGAATGGGGGGCGGCACATCCGGTCACCGGCGAGATGTACATGACGTTGACCAACAACAACCGTCGTGGCAACACGCCGACGTCGAGCAACAACGTCGACGGCACCACCAGTGCCGCCAGCGCAAACCCGCTGGTGGATGCGGCCAATCCCCGCCCCGATAACGACTTCGGACACATCATTCGCTGGCGCGACAATGGCGGCAAGGTCACCGCCACCCATTTCGAATGGGATCTCTTCGTCCAGTGCGGCGACAAGGCGACGACCAAGACGTTGGACAGCACGTACATTCCCGACGAGTTCGGCGGTCAGTCCGTCGGCTACCAGGGCAACATCCAGGGCGACGACTTCGGCGCACCGGACGGTCTGTGGTTCGACAGGGACGGCCGTCTGTGGATCGAAACCGATCAGCAGGGCGATGCAACCGGCGACTGGATCAACATCGGCGGCAACGCGATGTTGTGCGCCGACCCCTCCACGGGCCAGATCAAGCGCTTTCTTACCAGCCCGAAGAACTGCGAGGTGACCGGTGTGGTCGGGACACCGGACGGCAGGACCCTGTTCGTCGGCATCCAGCACCCCGGAGAGGACTGGGAGGGCAGCTTTACCGCGAATTCAACTTGGCCGGACAGCGGCCTTAATGGCCCCACCACCAACAGCGAACGCGGCATCGTCTACAAGCCACGCTCCGGGGTGGTCGTGATCACCAAGGACGACGGCGGCGTGATCGGAACCTGATCGTCCCGCTGCCGGCATCGGGTGGAGGCGGCCTCACCTGCCGTCTTTTTCTTTGCAAGCGGACACCGCGCGCCCATCTCCCAGGTGGCCGCGGTTGTCCGGCACGCCGTCGGAGCCACCGGCCGGCCCGCGGGACCGCAGGCACTTGCTGAGGGAGCCCCTATGCCGGACACGCTTATCCAACCCTACCTGTTCTTCGGCGGCCGGTGCCAGGAGGCGCTCGACTTCTATCGCACCGCGCTCGGCGCCGAGGTGGAGTTGGTTCTGCTGCATAAGGACAGCCCGGAACAGCCGCCGCCTGGCCTGCTGAAGCCGGGCTTCGAGGACAAGGTGATGCACGCGTCCTTCCGGATCGCCGGCAACACGCTGATGGCGTCCGACGGCTGCGGGGAGAGTGTGCCCTTCAGCGGCTTCTCGCTGTCCTTGTCGGTTGCGACACCGGCCGAGGCCGAACGCGCGTTCGCGGCCCTCGCCGACGGCGGCGAGGTGCGGATGCCGCTGACCAGGACCTTCTGGTCGCCCTGCTTCGGCATGCTGACCGACCGCTTCGGCATCGGCTGGATGATCAACGTCCCGGGCGATTCCCCACAGTAGTGGCCTCCACGACCCCGCCGCTCGACGACGAGCGCCAAACGTAGGGTGGGTCGAGCGCAGCGATACCCACCGAGATCGGAGCGGGATCTGAAGGCTTGAGGCGATCAGTTCGGAGGGAGGCTGCTATGGGTCTGCTCGATGGGAAGGTGGTTCTGGTTACGGGGGCGAGTGCCGGCATCGGGCGGGCGGCGGCGGTTGCCTGCGCCAGGGAGGGAGCGCGGCTGGTGGTCAGCGCGCGGCGCGAGGCCGAGGGGGAAGAGACGGCGGAGCTGGTTCGCGTGACGGGTGCGCAGGCACTGTTCGTTCAGGCCGACGTGAGCCGCGAGGACGACGTTCGCCGGCTGGTCGAGACCACCGTGGAACGCTTCGGCGGCCTCGATGGCGCCTTCAACAATGCCGGAGTCGAACAGGATCCCGAACCGCTCACCGAGCAGACGGAAGCCACGTATGTCCGCATCATGGACACCAACGTCAAGGGCGTCTGGTTGTCGATGAAGCATGAGATTGCCCAGCTGCTGAAGCAGGGAGGGGGGGCCATCGTCAACACCAGCTCGGTCGCCGGTGTCGTCGGCTTTCCCGGTGCCCCGGTCTACGCGGCGAGCAAGCATGCCGTGGTCGGCCTGACCCGCTCGGTCGCGCTGGAGTACGCGGCCCAGGGCATCCGGGTGAATGCAATCAATCCCGGAGCGGTTGAGACCGACATGTACCGGCGGTTCACCGCCGACAAGCCCGAGCTGCGCGCCCACCTGGTGGCGCTGCACCCGATCGGCCGCATCGCCCAGCCGGAAGAGATCGCCGATGCTGTCGTTTACCTGCTGTCCGACAGGTCGAGTTTCGTCACCGGCCATCCCCTGCTTCTGGACGGCGGCTTTACCGCCGGGTGATCGCGGCGACCTGGAGTTTTTCTTGGTCTTGTGGTACTTGCCCGCCGAGAACGCCACGCCGGGTGAGGGCAGGGGCCGCAAAGCAGGCTCCGGGAGTGCCCGCCGCCCCCGCCGAACCGAGGGAGAAGCACGCAAGAATGCCGAAGAACGTGCACCGCCTTTTGCGCGTCGTTGCCGCGGCGGTGATGGTGGCGGTCGGCGGCTGCGCCACCCCCCCGGACCGGTCCGCCGATCCCGAGGCCTACGCCGAGTTTCGGGCACTCAACGATCCCCTGGAGCCGTTGAACCGCACCGTGTTCGGATTCAACCAGGCGCTGGATGCGATGTTCATCCGGCCGCTGGCCGACTTCTACCGGCTGTTGCTGCCGCCTCCGTTTCGGGAGGGGGTTCACAACGTCCTGAACAACCTGCGTTCTCCGGTGGTGCTGGCCAACGATCTGCTCCAGGGCGAGTTCGACCGGGCGGGGACGACCACCGGCCGCTTCCTGATCAACTCGACGTTGGGTGTGGGCGGCCTCGCCGACTGGGCGACCGACTTCGGGCTGCCCCGCCACGACGAGGATTTCGGCCAGACGCTGGCGGTCTGGGGCTCGCCGGAAGGCCCGTACCTGGTGCTGCCGGTGATCGGCCCGTCCAATCCCCGCGACGCCGTGGGCCTCGCCGTCGACAGCTTTGTCCTCGATCCCTTCGGCCTGATGATGACACTCAGCGTGGACCCGGAATGGGTGAGCACCTTGTCCTATACGCGCCTCGGCATGACCATCGTCGACGTGCGCTCCCAGAACGTGGACGAACTCGACGACCTGCAGAAGTCTTCCCTCGACTTCTACGCGGCGCTGCGCAGCCTCTACCGACAGTATCGGTGGTCGGAGATCTGGCAGGGTCGGCCGCCGCCGAGCGAAGCCGGCCCCAGTCTCGAAGACCTTCCCCCCATTCCCGTGGAATAGGGATGCCCCCCATGCCCGGCTTCCGATCATCGGTGCGTCGTCGCTTTGTGACTCTCCTGCTCGCAGGCGTGGTCCTGGCCGCCTTCCTGCCTCCCCTCCCACGTGCCGTCGCGGCATCGGCCTTTGGCGGTGCGGCGGAGGAGGTGGTCAAGAGCTTCGCCACCGAGGGGGTTTCCCTGCTGGAAGATCGCGGCGCCTCCCTGCCGGCGCGGGCCGACCAGTTTCGCGAGCTGCTGGACAAGTATTTCGCGGTGGACGCAATCGGCCGCTGGGTCCTGGGCCGCTACTGGAACCAGTTCGACGCCGCGCAGCGGAGCGAATACCTTCGCCTGTTCGAGGACCTGGTGGTTTACGGCTACGTCAAGCGCTTCGGCGAGTATACCGGCGAGCGACTGCACATCGTCCGGACCGTCTCCGAAAGCGGCAATCAGGCGACCGTGTTCAGTGAGATCGAACGGCCGACCGGGGGCCAGCCCATCCGGGTCGACTGGCGCGTCGGCGGCCGCGATGGAACGATTCTGATCACCGACGTGGTGGTGGAGAACGTCTCGCTGAGCCAGACTTGGCGGTCGGACTTTGCCGCGACCATCCAGAGCGGCGGGATCGACACCTTCCTCGACACCCTGCGCGAGCGCACCTCGCAACTCAAGGCCGATCTCGGCGTCGGCCGCTGAGGCCCGCCACAGCGGCGGGCCCGATGAGGAGCCTAAGCAAGGCGAGCGCAATCCGCTTGATCTGCAAGTAAGTTTTAATTGCATTTCGGGGCCAGCATGCGCATTCTGTGCGGTGAATCGCGCAGATGCCCTTGGGCAGCCCTACGCGGTGGTAGAAGTCGATCCCGAGGAAACCACTGAAGATGGTGATCTGGCGGAGCCTCTCACCCGTGACGATTGCGATGTTGCTGCGCCCCCGCGTCAAGGCCGCTCCCTCGGCGCGATCGGCCTCCCAGGGCGCATCCGCCGCCAGCAATTCCGCTGCCGCGCCCCGGCCGGACGCGTCTGGCCCGCCGCAGAAACCCGGCCGGCAACGCTTGGCATAGGCCACCCAAACGCCTTTTCGACCGCCAAGCTGCCTTCGCGCTGCCCCGCGCACACCGAAAATGGGCGGGATTACGGCGTAACGCCTTGCATTCGCTCGATACCTGCTGAAATGGGCCGCAGATGTCTTCATTTGTCGTCAATTGTGACCGAGTGCGCAAAACCGCTCCGGCGAAACGGGAATTTTTCAGGAACTCATAGCAGCCGGCAGCGGCCGCCGCAGCCCGCCGAATCGTCGAGGGTGCGCCGCCCTGGCGGGCGTTGCGCGGCGGTTCGCTCAGGGGGCCTCGGGCAGCGCGTTGAGATAAGCAAACAGGCGCTGCGCCCAGGCCTGGCGCTCAGCCTGGAGCATGTGCTCCGCCAGGGGTGGCATGGTGGTGCCGGGCTTGACCGCGCTGGGGATCAGGACCCAACGTTCGAAGGTCATCGGGTCCAGCTCCTTGGCGCGCCGCGCCAGGTCGATCGGCCATTTGTCGCCGCCGTGGCCGTTGATCTTGTGACAGGTCAGGCAATATTTTTGGGCGAAGGCGGCGTCATCCGCGTATCGGCCCGCCATCTGGCCCGGCAACAGGGCCTCCAACCCTGACTGGGCGAGACTCACCTGTGAAACCTGGTAAGGCCAGTCGCTGGCCCCCTCGGCCACCAGCTCTGGATGACCGATATTGTCCCAGACGAGATAGTATGGCCCCAGGGCAACGTTCTTCTCGTTCTGCGACGGCACATCGACGGTGAATCGGCCCGGTGGATCCACGCTGTCAAAAACGAGATAGGCGGGAACGTCAAGGAAACGCTGGAACGGGATACGCGACACATAGCCGTCCAGCGCTGAAAACTCCACGTTTGTTCCGGACGCGCGCCACGCGGAGCCGAACAGATGGTCCAGGACGAGTACCGCCGGCCAACCCAGATAGGTGCGGCGCGCCGCTCCACCGCGCGTCAGGTGGGGCTCGATAACCTCGACTGCGCTTGGCGGGACCTTCAGGGCTTGTTCCAGCGCCTTCGGATCCGGCAGCGTGGCGGCGAGGGTCGCGGCGGCAGAGAGCAGCCAGACGCCTGCCGTTGCGGCAATTTTCAGGAGCGACCAAGAGCTGCGGTGGCGGGGGCGCCGCATCGGAAGCCCCGCGGACGGAACACTGCTCATCGCGAGCGCCCTCCTCGGTTGTACGTCACGGCCCCAGGCGGATGCCGCTCCGGCTTTGCCGGATCAATCCCAGCCCGGCCAGCAGCACGTTCCTCAGGTCGGCATCAGCATTATACGCGCAAGCCCAGAACAGACGCGAGCTCACCCCGGGTTGAATCCTCAATCGAAATGCTCTGGCCGGCCGGCGGAGGGCCAGGGTTCTTGCGGCGCGCCAGCGTTTGCAGGGGAGGGAGCAAGCCGGTGCCGACTATCCTTTGACGGCATCGGTGATCGGCGGCGACAAAACCAGTTGGGCGTTCTCCGGCAAGGCGAACCTCGATCATCGTCACCACCAACCTCGCCTCTGGCGAATGGCCGAGCACACTCAACTCGATGGGGCGCCCGATCAACAACGCGAACGGTACAACTCGGTTGCACCAAGAGATGGCGAATTTCCGCATTCGGCCGTGCGGCAGTGACGAGCAGAGAAGATGGAACGGGGACCCCTGCCAGGCCGCTATCGCCCGGCGGTGACCGGCGCCCGTGATCCCGCCACAGCACCCGGCAAAGCGTGATCGAGGAGCACCTGCGTTCGGCTGAGGTCCGCTGGCGCACTCGGCAGGATTCGAACCTGCGACCTCTGCCTCCGGAGGGCAGCGCTCTATCCACTGAGCTACGAGTGCCGAAAAGCCAGCCGGTTCCCGACCTCGCATTGTTTCCCACGAGCCGGTGGCCGGGTCAAGGCCGCGGCCACCGCGAGGCCGATGATGGAACACCGGCCACGCGCTTGACGCCGGCCCCGGCGCTCAGTTCTGCTCTGTCGGGGCGCCCCGGCTGCGGCTCGCGCCTCAGGAGTTCTCGGCAGTCCAGCTATAGCCGGCTCTGCGAAGACTTGGCAGGATTTCGCCCTCCAGATAAGGAAAGCTCCCTTTACCGTCGAGGGAGAACCAGCTCATGCCGATCTTCTCATAAATGGCCAGGTCATACTTCAGTATCGCGCGCTCAGCCTCGTTCCAGTAATTTGTTTCTGTCATAATAAGCGGGTATTTCTGTCGCAGACACTGCAATCCGTATTCCCCTATCTTTTTAGTTCCATTGTAATGATGAAACCCGACAGAGGTTTTTGTCCAGTCAACACCCTTAAATTTCGAAATCATTGCGGCATAGCTTGGGCAATCCGGATAGATGTTGCCCGGTGTTAGCATGACGATGTGGGTATTTGGCGCCCCGTTACGCATGATCTTATATATACTCATAAGATCAGCAATCACCTTGTCGGTAAATTGGGTAACAGTTCCCCAATGTGGTCCGCCACTAACGGGTTCATTGGACATTTCGAAAAGTACGTTGGTCCTATCTTTGTACCTTTTGGCCACAACGCTCCAGAACGCTCTTAATTCATTCATGTCATAACTCCCAGCTTTCTTGCTGCTTAAGATCATGACATACATATTATTTTGAGCAGCGGAGTTGACCGCGTTGTCTATATAAGGAAGTTGTTGGGAGATGGTCCGGCCGATCTGGCCGGTCTTGACGCCGAGCCTCACCGCATTCAGACCGAGATTAACGCTCATATGCCGCCAATAGCTCAGATTGGCTGAATTTCCCGGGCCCTTCAGAATGCTCATCGTCGCGCCACGAAGGATGGTGTTCCGGTCGCTTAAAACGGTGCCGTTCTGCACCTTCACCCGACCGCGTTCGGCAGCGCTCGCATCGGTGAAAGCGACCAGCGAAAAGACCATAATCAAACTCGTCAGTATAAATCTCCGGTTCGCCCAGTTTGCGAATTTTTGCGCACCTCTTGCTACTACTGGTGTATTCATTAAGCCTTCTCCATCTGTAATGGCTCGCATTTTGCGATCGTTGGATCGAAACGAGCGCGTTAATTTGAGCGGTGGTCTATTAACCACCACCAAATGGGTCGAATTTGAATTTCCATTCGACCGCGACAACTTGGCGAAGAAAGATGGCGAAGCTTTGGCAACGGACAGTGAATTCGCAGAATCTCGGGAACCCAGAGCGATAATTATTTACATTTGCCTTTTAACCAGGGATGCCCGTAAATATGCTTGAATTTTGCGAATTATTATGTGACCGATACAATCGCGAGGGGCCTGTATCTCGCTGACAACAGGTCTCAATGCTCCGTAATGGGGTGCTAAAACGAGGGTATTGGCGGATGCAGCTACGAAGGAGATGCTCCGCTGCCGATGCACAGGGCGCTTTCCTGACAGGGAGCGGCGGCGCCGTGGGCGTCGGCTCCGGACGGCAGCGGCGAGCCGGGATCGGCAATCCATGCCGCGATGTCGCGCCAGACGACCTCCGCCTGCAGATCGCGCGTCAGCATGTGCCAGCCCTCCGGATAGAGGGCGAAACGCTGTCGTCTCGGATCGTCGGTCGGCAATCGTGCGAGCATTTCGCCAATCGCGCCGGGCGGGATGAGCTGATCGCGTTCGCCGTAGAGGATCAGCCGGTGAGCAGCCACGTGTGGTGCCGCCGCCATCGCCTCGTCCATGAGATTGACCAGGCCCCAGACGGCGTCGACGCGCGTCGCCTTGATCACTTGCGGATCCCGCCCCAGCGCCGCCAGCATCGGCGCGTTATCGGAAGCCCTTATACCCAGCCCGCTGCCGGTAAGCCGGCGCTCCGGGAACGCCCGCACCGCCATCCACAGCGCCGCCACCTGATACCAGGGCATTGAGCTGCGTCCCCACACGGCCGGCGCCGACAGGATGATGCCATCAACCTGGGGAGGGGCGGGGTGGGCCATGAGCGTCAGCACCACGGCAGCGCCCATGCTCTCGCCGAACAGGTAGAGCGGTGTTCCCGGGTGCCTCGCGCGAACCGCCGTGACCGCGGCGCGGGCGTCCTCCGCCATCGTTTCGCTGCCCGCCCACAGTCCGCGGTTCGGCGAACCACCAAAGCCGCGCTGGTCATAGGCGTAGGACGCGATCCCCCGCTCGGCGAGAAACCGTCCGGGCCCGTCGAAAAACTGCGAGTAGTCGTTAAAGCCGTGCAGGGCGACGACCACAGCGGCAGGTTCGGCGCTTTCAGGCAGCCACGCCCGCATTGGCAGCAGTGCGCCGTCCGGTGCGGTCAGTGCCTGCTCTTCCAGCCTCGGCGCTGCAACATCGGGCCCTGCGGGAGCCTGCAACGGGGCGCATGCCGAGGTCAGCAACAGCGTGACGGCCACAGCCGCCAGCAGCCGTACCAGCGTCAACCGACCCCCTCGGTAGAGCTATCGATCGGCCCGTTCGTCACCGCCGGCTGTTGCTGCTGATCCAGGTCGGCGCGCTCCGCAGCGTGGCTGCCGGTCAGGGCAAGGAAGATGTCCTCCAGTTCGGTTTCCCGGGTGCTGACCTCCCGGACTGCCAATCCCGATGTGCCGATGGCTTTCAGAATATCGCCGCCGTGCACATGGCTTGGCGCGTAGCAGAAAAGGAGCTTCTGTGGCGACGCCAGTTTCACATGGAACGACGCAGCCAGGGTTTCGGGCACGGCCGTGAGCGGCTGGTCGACCGTGACCGTCATCGACTTCGAGTCGATCCTTTGCAGGAGCGCTTCGGTGGTGTCGCAGGCGATCATCCGGCCATGGTCGATAATGGCGATCCGGTCACAGAGCGCCTGCGCCTCTTCGAGATAGTGCGTCGTCAGCAGGATCGTGGTTCCCGACCGGTTGAGCTCGCGAACATACGTCCAGAGGTGCCGGCGCAGCTCCACATCCACACCGGCGCTGGGCTCATCAAGCACCAGGACGGGCGGGGAATGCACCATCGCCTTGGCCACCAGCAACCTCCGGCGCATGCCTCCGGAAAGGCTGCGCGCGTAGGCATCCGCCTGCCGGGTGAGGCCCACGGCCTCGAGGATGGCTTCGGTGCGTCGTCGGGATTTCGGAACACCGTAAAGCCCGGCTTGCAATTCCAGCAGCTCGCGCGGCGTGAAAAAGGGATCGAGGTTGAGTTCCTGGGGAACGACGCCGATCGCCCGGCGCGCCGCGCGCATGTCGTCGACAATCTCGTGGCCCCAGATACGGGCCGTGCCTGATGTGCGGATCACCAGCCCGGCCAGGATATTGATGAGCGTCGATTTTCCGGCCCCGTTTGGCCCGAGCAGCCCGAAAAAGGCCCCTTTCGGCACCTGCAGATCGACACCGTGAAGCGCATGAACGGAAGGCTGGCCGTCGCGTCCCGCATAGGTCTTGACAAGCTGACTGGTCTCGACGGCGAAATCCGAACCCGCCACGATCATTCTCCCGGCCGCGCACAGCCGCTTGCTCGCCGTCGGCCGTGGCGACTGCGGGTAAACGTTGATTGTCCGCGTCCAATCGCTATCATCCCGCCGTCAATAAGGTCAATGATCCGACGATGCCCGACGCCAATCCGACCCCCTTCGAAGATCAAGCGTTTGCCGTTTCCAGTTCCGTTGTCGGATGTGACGGCGGCGGCGGGGCGCTTGGCCACCCTCTGGTCTACCTGCGTATTGGGACGGACGGTCAGGTCGTTTGCCCCTACTGCTCGCGCCGTTTCGTTCTGGCCGATGGCGCCCAGCCGGCGCACGGCCACTGAACGGTGCCGCGGATAAGCCTGCGGCCGAAGTGGCGGAAACTGCGTCCGCAGTGCCGCGCCACGTTTTTCTGATCGACGGCTCCGGCTTTATCTTCCGGGCGTTCCACAAGCTGCCGCCGCTGACGCGGCCGGACGGCACGCCCGTCAACGCCGTGCTCGGCTTTGTCAACATGCTGGTCAAGCTGTTGCAGGAAACCGAGGCCGACCATCTGGCGGTGATCTTCGACGCCGGCCGGCGAACCTTCCGCAACGATGTTTTCGCCGAATACAAGGCGCATCGGCCGCCGCCACCGGACGAACTGGTGCCGCAGTTCCCCCTGATCCGCGAAGCGGTGCGGGCCTTCGAGGTGGCGTGCGTCGAGAGCGACGGCTGGGAGGCGGACGACCTGATCGCCACCTACGCCCGGGTTGCGCGCGAGGCGGGTGCGGAAGTGACCATCGTCTCCTCCGACAAAGACCTGATGCAGCTCATCCGTCCGGGGGTCGTGATGTTCGACCCAGTCAACAACCGCCCCATCGGGCCGGACGAAGTGCAGCAAAAGTTCTGTGTCACACCGGATCGGGTCATCGATGTGCAGGCGCTGGCCGGCGACTCCATCGACAACGTTCCGGGCGTTCCGGGTATCGGCGTCAAGACGGCCGCCCAGCTGATCGAGGAATATGGCGATCTGGAAACCTTGCTGGCTCGCGCCGCCGAGATCCGCCAGCCCAAGCGGCGCGAAGCGCTGCTGAGCCACGCGGCTGCAGCCCGCCTCTCGCGCGAGCTTGTGCGGCTGCGGGACGACGTGCCGCTTCCGGTACCGCTGTCCGCGCTGTCCAAGCGCCGGCCCGATGGGCCAAGGCTGACGGCGTTCCTGCAGGCCCAGGCCTTCCGCTCGGTGATCAGCCGACTGCAGAGCCGGGGCATTCTGGCCCCGGCGGACTCCGCCGCGGCTTCGCCTGCGTCCGCCGCCGATGGCGTCCCGGAGAGCAAGCCGGCGGCGGTCGAGGCACGCTACGAGGCGGTGCAGGACGAAGCCGACCTGGTGCGCTGGATCGAGGCGGCGCGAAGGCAGGGTCATGTCGCCCTGGATACTGAGACCACGTCGCTCGATCCGATGCGGGGAGAGATCGCAGGCGTGTCGCTGGCACTGTCGCTAGGGCGGGCCTGTTACGTGCCGATCGGCCATTGCGCCGGCGACGTGCTGCAGCCCGCACCGCGGCAGATCCCGTGTGAGCGGGCGATGGCGCTGCTGAAGACGCTGCTGGAGGATGACTCGGTCCTCAAGATCGGTCAGAACATCAAGTTCGACAGCCAAATCTTCGCGCGGTACGGCATCGCCGTCGCGCCGATCGACGACACGATGCTGTTGTCCTACGTGCTCGAAGGCGGTCAGCACGGCCACGGGTTGGATGAACTGGCCACACTTCACCTGAACCACCAGAGCATGAAGTCCCGCGACGTCGCCGGCAGCGGCAAGACCCAGATCACCTTCGATCGGGTTCCGCTCGAGCAGGCCGTGCGCTATGCCGCCGAGGACGCCGACGTAACCTTGCGCCTGTGGGACGTGCTGAGACCCAGGCTGATGACCGAACGCCTGGTCTCGGTCTACGAGCTGCTGGAGAGGCCGCTGCTGCCCGTCCTGGCGGCGATGGAGCGTGCCGGCATTCGTGTGGACGAGGCAACGCTACGCCGGCTGAGCAGCGAGTTTGCCGCAAAGCTGACGCTCCTGGAGCACGACGTTTATTCCCTGGCTGGGCGCCCCTTCAACATCGGCTCGCCGAAGCAGCTGGGCGAGGTCCTGTTCGACGAACTGGGATTGGGCGCCGGCAAGAAGGGGAAGACGGGTGCTTATGCGACCGGCGCGGATGTGCTGGAGGCGCTGGCCGCCGAGGGCCATCCGCTGCCGCAGAAGGTGCTCGACTGGCGCCAGCTCGCCAAGCTGAAAAGTACCTATACCGACGCCCTGCTCGAGCAGATCAACCCCGGCACGGGGCGGGTGCATACGAATTTTCAGCAGGCGGTGGCGGCGACAGGCCGCTTGTCGTCCTCCGATCCGAACCTTCAGAACATTCCCATTCGCACCGAAGAGGGTCGCAAGATCCGTCGTGCGTTTGTCGCCGGTCCCGGCTGCACGCTGCTGAGTGCCGACTATTCGCAGATCGAGCTGCGCCTCCTGGCGCACGTTGCCGACATCGGCGCGCTGAAGGAGGCATTCGCCGCGGGGCTCGACATCCACGCGATGACGGCAAGCCAGGTCTTCGGCGTGCCGATCGCGGGGATGGATCCGATGGTCCGCCGCAAGGCGAAGGCGATCAACTTCGGGATCATCTACGGCATCTCCCCGTTCGGCCTCGCGCGCCAGCTCGGGATCAGCCGCGGCGAGGCAGCCGCCTACATCGACGCTTACTTCGCGCGCTATCCCGGAATTCGCGCCTACATGGACCGGACGAAGGAACTGGCGCGCCGGCAGGGCTGGGTGGCCACGTTGTTCGGTCGCCGCTGCTGGGTGAGGGGGATCAACGAGAAGAATCCGGCCGCTCGCAGTTTCGCCGAGCGTGCCGCGATCAACGCGCCGATCCAGGGCGGCGCTGCCGATATCATCAAGCGGGCGATGATCCTGGTGCCGGACGCCCTGCGCCGGGCCGGTCTTTCTGCACGCATGCTGCTGCAGGTGCACGACGAATTGCTGTTCGAGGTGCCCGAAGCGGAGGTCGGCGAGACGCGATCACTGGTGAAGGCGCTCATGGAGACCGTCATCGGTCTCAACGTCCCCCTGGTCGTGGACACCGGATTCGGCCATAGCTGGGACGAGGCTCACTGAGGCTGACGGCTGTCTCGGCCGGTCACCGCTCGTTGCCCCCCCCAAATCTCCTGCTCGCAGCAGGATTGAGCCGTTCTGTCGCCGGTACGCAGCAATGCGCGGAATGACCGGCGACCTCAGGAAAGCGCCTGCGAACTGCCTAAAATCGTTATTGACGGTCCAGCCCACGCGAAATAGCGTACTAATTCAGTAAATGTGGGGTCCTCAATACTTTACATCATGCGAACAGCCTGTTGGGCGGCAGGTTGCTGCACGCCAGCCTTGGTACCCCAAAAAGCATAAGGAGGCCTGATTTCATGCAACGACATGCCGATTCTAAGGATCAACAAGAGTTCCGGAGGCGGAATACCAAAATCGCTCGCGTTCTATCGGCGTTGGTGCTGATCGTCACTGCTCCGCCGGCGCGGGCGCAGGGGGCGCCGCAGCGTCCGATCACCGTTTACACGGCGATGGAAGGAGCCGCGGCGGGCGCATCCGAACTCATCGCCCGAGCAAGCCAGCAAGGCGTGCTGCGGGTGATCGTCGGCCTGAGGGAGACCCTCGCCGACGAGGACAGGATGGCTCCGGAACAAGCGAAGGAGCAGCGCTCGCGTTTGCGCGCCAGCCAGCAGGCGGTTGCAGCCGCGAGGGTCGGCGCGGGCGACAATGGCGTGAGTTATTTCGAGACCATACCGTTCCTGGCGCTCAACGCCGGCTAAAAACCATGCGATGTTCGCCGGCGGCAAGATCGTATCGGAAGCCTGTTATTCGACGACTGTGCCTGGCCATTCGAAATCGCTGTGTCCGGGCGGCGCTGGCAGCTCCACCGCCGCCGGTTCGGGGATCAATTGCCCAAACAGTGTCGACAGTTGCGACCACGGCACCCATGTCGCTTCGATCGCTGTCGGCAATACCGGCTCCATCAAGGGCGTCGCCCGCGGTGCCAAAGCGATCGCGATCAAGGCGGTCAGCCGTTTCACCAGTGCGGTCGACTGCTTTGGTGGTCCCGCTCCGTGCGCGGCCTATTATGGGTCCGACATGCTCAAGGGGCTGGAGCGGGTCTACGCCCTGCGCACCACAATGAAGATCGCAGCGGCGAACATGAGTATAGGTGGCGCTACTTATCCGACCGCTTGCGATGCCGTCTCTCCGGCGATGACATCGATCATCAACAAGCTGAAAACGGCAAAAATCGCCACCGTCATCGCGGCCGGCAATAACGGTCTTGATGGCTCCGTAACCTTTCCCGGATGCATCTCGGCCGCAGTGACCATCGGCGCCACCACCAAGTCCGACGTGATAACGAATTTTACAAACTATGCCACCATGGTGGACCTGATGGCGCCCGGACAGGACATACGTGCCGCGGTCCCGGGGGGGTACGCGACGAAATCCGGCACGTCGATGGCCACTCCGCACGTCGTCGGCGCCTTTGCCATCCTCAAGCAAGCAAAGCCGACGGCAACCGTCACCGAGATCCAGAACGCGCTCTCCTGTACCGGCAAGAAAATCACCTGGGCTGGAATCACCAGATCACGCATCGACGTGCTGGCAGCCCTCAACGTTATCCGCTCTCCGGCCACCGGCTGCAAATGAACCAGTCCGCGCGGCAACGCTGAAGTCGGCGCCGCCGCAACGACCGCGCGATCACCGCTCGTTGCCGCCCCAGATCTCCTGCTCGCAGTAGGATTGCGAAGCGAACTCCATGCACTGGGCCATCTTGTCGCCGGTGCCGCTGAAATCCGAACGGTCGAACGTCGGCGGCGGATCGGGCTGCAGTCCGCAGCCGGATGCCGCGCCCAGCATGAGACAGATCAGGCTGACCTCACCCGCAGTCCGCAGCGTCTTTCGATAGGTTGTTCTCATTGCCATCATGTCCATTGTCCGACGAATTTGCCCGGCGACCAGCGCCGCATTCTGGCCGTGAAACGGTGCCCGGACCCAAGGGCGCCGGTAGCGGGACCAGGATTCCGGTTCATGCCTTGACTCCGGCATAGCCGACGGGCGTCGCGTCCGGATCGAGCGGCCACCGGGGACGCGGCGCGAAATCGAGCCGGTCGACCATCCCGAGGCGCAGCCGCTCGATCCCGGCCCAAGCGATCATGGCGGCATTATCCGTGCAGAGCCGTAACGGCGGCGCCACCAGCCGTGCGCGCTCCGCATCCGCCAGGCCCTGAAGCCGGCCGCGCAAATAGGCATTCGCTGCGACGCCGCCGGCGACGACGAGCGTGACCGCGCCCCCGTGTAAGTGCCGAAAGGCAGACAGCGCGTTGCGCGTCCGATCAGCCAGCGACTCCGCCGCTGCGGCCTGGAACGAGGCACAGAGGTCGGCGATGGCGGTCTGGCGTGGCCCGTCCTCCGCGGGCAGCGTTTCGGCCATCTGCCGCACCGCCGTTTTCAGGCCGGAAAAGGAAAAATGGCAACCGGGCCGGCCGAGCATCGGCCGGGGCAGGGCGAACCGACGCGGATCGCCAGAACGGGCGGCCTTTTCCACCGCGGGGCCGCCGGGATAGCCGAGCCCCAGCATCTTTGCGACCTTATCGAACGCTTCACCGAGCGCGTCATCCATCGTCGTGCCGAGCCGCCGGTAGCGCGCCACCCCCTCGACCACCAGGAGCTGGCAATGGCCGCCCGAGACGAGCAGCAGCAGATAGGGGAAGGCCACGTCGTCACTCAGTCTTGCGGAAAGCGCGTGTCCTTCCAGGTGATTGACGGCGAGGAAGGGCAGGTCATGGACGGCGGCGATCGCCTTGCCGGTCATCACGCCGACGATCACCCCGCCGATCAAACCGGGTCCGCCGGTGGCGGCCACGCCCGCCAGATCGGTGAAGGCGATGCCTGCGGCCTGCATGGCGCGCGCGATCAGGCCATCGATGTGCAGCAGGTGAGCCCTGGCCGCCACCTCCGGCACCACGCCGCCGAAAGGCCGATGCTCGTCGTCCTGCGAGAGCACCAGGTCGGAAAGGACGCGCCGGTCGGCCGCGACCACCGCCGCCGCCGTCTCGTCGCAACTGGTTTCGATGCCGAGAACAAGCAACGAGAAGTCCTTTCCGACTTGATGTTGCCACAGTACCGTGGGCCATCCTGATCGCTACGGAGATAAGGTGCCCTCAATTTTTCTCAACCGGCCACTGCGCGTCGGCACCCGCGGCAGTCCCCTTGCGCTGGCCCAGACGGACATGGTGCGCAAGCGGCTCGCCGCTGGCGATGCGTCGTTCGCGGAGCCGGCCGCTCTGGCCGTCGAGGTCATCCGGACAACGGGAGATCGGGTGCTGGATCGGCCCCTGGCCGAGGTGGGCGGTAAGGGGCTGTTCAGCAAGGAGATTGACGATGCAATGCTGGCCGGCCGCATCGATATCGCCGTCCATTCGGTCAAGGATCTGCCGACCTGGCTGCCGGAGGGGATCGTGCTGGCGGCGGTTCTGCCCCGCGCAGATCCTCGCGACGTGCTGATCGCAGCGGTTTCCCGCATCGCCGACCTGCCGCCGGGAGCGGTGGTGGGCACCTCTTCGCCGCGCCGGCAGGCGCAGATCCTGGCCCGGCGCCCCGATCTCCGTACCGCCCTGCTCCGCGGCAATGTCCATACCCGGCTCGCTCGTGTTTCCGAAGGGGCCATTGCGGCCACTCTTCTGGCGCGCGCCGGCCTTTCTCGCCTTGGCCTCGCCGATACCGGCAGCGTTGTCGAGCCGGACGAGATGCTGCCGGCGGTTGGCCAGGGCGCTGTTGGAATCACCTGCCGGACCGACGACGCGGCTGTCAGGGAGATGCTGGGGACAATCGACGATGCCCAGGCGGTGCGCGAAGTGACGGCAGAGCGCTCCATGCTGGCAGCTCTGGACGGCTCTTGCAGGACGCCGATCGGCGGCCTTGCCCGGCATGATCGCGACGGGCTGACGCTGCGCGGCGTTGTGGCGCGACCGGACGGCTCGCTGATGCTGGCGGGCATGCGTCATGGAAACTTAAGTGACGGCCCCGTGATGGGGGAGGACCTCGGCCGCGAACTCCGTTCGCGCGCGGGTCCGAATTTTTTCGAGCCATGACCGTGCGACCCGCCGTTACCCGACCTCTCACTCTGTGGGTGACCAGGCCGGCGGAGGATGCCGCGGATGTTGCGGGCGCATTGCGCTCCCGGGGCTATCGCGTGGTCGTTGAGCCGCTTCTGGTGATCGAACACCACGCCGGGCCGCCGCTCGATCTTGCCGGTGTCCAGGCGCTGCTCGCGACCAGTGCCAATGGTGTTCGCGCTCTTGCCACGCGCAGCCGCGAACGCCACCTGCCGTTGCTGACCGTGGGGGACGCAACCGCACGGGCGGCGCGGGCAGCCGGTTTCACACAGGTCGCGAGCGCGTCGGGCGATGTCGCGGATCTGGCCGAACTCGTGAAGAAGCGGCTAAATCCGGGCGATGGTGCTCTGCTGCATGTCGCATCCAGCGCCGTGGCTGGGGACCTCGCGGGCGCGCTTGCCGCCTGCGGGTTCGTCTGCCGTCGTGCGGTGCTCTACGATGCACGTGTGGCCCAAACGCTCTCCCAGGGGTTGGTTGCGAGCATCCGGGCGCGGGAGCTGGACGGGGTGCTGCTGTTTTCCCCACGCACCGCCAAGACACTGGTTCGTCTTTTCGCGGCAGAGGACCTGTCGCATACCGCCGCGGGAATGAGTGCCCACTGTCTCAGTAGCAACGTTGCGAACGTGGTCAGTGCCTTGCCGTGGCGCCGGATCGTGACCGCGCCGGAGCCGATGCAGGCAGCGCTTCTCGACGCCATCGATCTTGATCGGGCGGGGCCTGCGGGGAGGTGCAAATCCTCCAAGGATTGAGGCGACCGCGGATTCGCACTCGTCGAGCGACGCATTCGTGGGTACTCTCTCTTTTAACAGCCAGAACAGGGATGTCGGGGCCGGTGGCATGATCAGCGATGAAAAGAAAAATCCGCGACCCGAGGAGAGGGAGCCGACAGCGGCAGTGCCAGCGGAGGCAGAGTCTGAGGCCGAGCAGCCGTCATCCCGATCAGGTGAGCCCTGGGGTGCATCGCCGGAGGTCATGCCGGCAGAACCAGCACCATCCGAGGCTTCGACCGGACGCGGAGGGGGGGCGCTCGCCTGGGTGCTGGCAGCGCTGGTCCTCGTTGCGGCGGGAGCCGCCGCCGCGTGGTTTTTCTATTTCGAGCCCCGCCAGCAGCAGGCGCAGCAGGCCCCGCTGGTTGATCAGCAAGCGGAAATCGACGCGGCGCTCGACGACCTGGATGCACGGGAGACGCGGCTGCGTCAGCAGCTTGCCGGCATGCAGCCACGCCTTGACGCGCTCGAACGCAGTGTCAGCCAGCTCAGCCGATCGGTGGAAGAACCGACTAGCCGGGAAGGGCAGAGCGACGCCGAACTGATTGCGCAACTTGGCGAGCGGATCTCCCGCCTCGAAAGCCAGGCGGCAAATGCCACCAGCCTGGCACAACAGGTGCGTTCGCTGGAGGTGACGACCGCGGCGGCGCGCGATGCGGCTTCGAAGATTTCGACAACCGTGCTCGCCGTCGGCCAGCTCGTCCAGGCGGCGGAAGGTGGAGGTGGTTTCGTGCGGGAGCTGGCCGCG
>WBZV01000075.1_pt1 | contig 68312 bp, 59 predicted proteins | sample 5204221 | NCBI WGS metagenome assembly WBZV01 (sample SAMN12344360, study PRJNA552823) | activated sludge metagenome | biome: Activated sludge suspended growth; feature: Nitrification reactor; material: Wastewater; isolation source: activated sludge from nitrification reactor of wastewater... | reverse complement strand
AAGCTCGCCGCGAGTGGCGCCGCGGCCGACAGCCGCGCATGCGCCGCGAGCCGTATCGCCTCGTCTTCGTCGACGAGACGGCGACGACGACGAAGATGACGAAGATGACCCGGCTGCGTGGCCGGGCCCGGCGACACCGGCGGCTCAGCGAAAAGGCCAAGGCGGTCGTCGAGGAACGCGGCGCCTGGTTCCTCTTCCTGCCGCCCTACAGCCCGGACTTGAACCCGATCGAAATGGCCTTCACCAAGCTCAAGGCCCATCTCCGCCGCATCGGCGCCAGAACCATCGACGCCCCCTGGCGCGCCGTCGGCGACATCTGCGCCCTCTACACCCCCGACGAATGCCGAAACGACCTCATCGCCGCAGGCTATGCGTCCGATTAAAAGCTCGATGCTCTAGACTAGTCGAACGCACACCTAAACTCGCTGTCTGCCACCTCTACGTGCACCCTGGCAGCCGGCCTCCCGTCCATCATCCGCGTCAGAAACTCCGCCGACAGCGACGGCAGCAGGGTGTTGGTGAGGATCGCATCGACCATCCGCCCGCCGCTTTCCACCTCCGTGCAGCGCGAGGCGATGAGCTTGACCACCGCGTCGTCGTAGGTGAACGGCACCTCATGGCTTTCGCGGATGCGCCGCTCGATGCGTCCGAGTTGCAGGCGGATGATCATCTCGATCATCGGGTCGTCGAGCGGATAATACGGGATGACGATCAGCCGTCCGAGCAGTGCCGCCGGAAACACCTTCAGCAGCGGCGGCCGCAGCGCCTCGGCAATGCCTGCCGGCAGCGGCAACAGCTCCGGGTCCTTGCACAACCCCATGATCAGCTCGGAGCCGACGTTCGAGGTCAGCAGGATCAGCGTGTTCTTAAAGTCGATCCGGCGGCCTTCCGCATCATCCATCATTCCCTTGTCGAAGATCTGGAAGAAGATCTCGTGCACGTCCCCGTGCGCCTTCTCCACTTCGTCGAGCAGTACGACGCTGTAGGGGCGCCGGCGCACCGCCTCCGTCAGCACGCCACCCTCGCCGTAGCCGACGTAGCCCGGCGGCGAGCCTTTCAGCGTCGAGACGGTATGCGCCTCCTGGTACTCGCTCATGTTGATGCTGATGACGTTCTCCTCGCCGCCGTAGAGGGCCTCGGCGAGCGCCAGCGCCGTCTCGGTCTTGCCGACGCCGGACGGCCCGCACAGCAGGAAGACGCCGATCGGCTTGTTCGGATTTTCCAGGCCGGCTCGCGAGGTCTGGATGCGTCTCGCGATCGCCTCCATCGCGTGGTCCTGGCCGACAACGCGCTGCCGCAGCGTGTCCTTGAGCTTGAGGATGGCCTCGATCTCGTTCTTCACCATCCGGCCGACGGGAATGCCGGTCCAGTCCTCGACCACTTTTGCCACCGCCGCCTCGTCGACGCTGACCAGCATCAGTGGCTGCTCGCCCTGCACGTTGGCGAGTTCCGCTTGCAGGTCCTGGAGGCGTGCGAGCGCCTCCCGCCGTTCCGCCTCACCGAGTGCAGGGGCAGATGGGTCGCTGCCGTTGCCGCCGTTGCCGCCGTTGCCGCCGTTGCCCCCCTCGCCGCTCGCGGCCGCCACGGCCGCCGCCTGTTCGAGAGCACTGCCGGTGCCCTCCACCGGTTGCCCCTGCTGCCGCAGTTTCGCCCGTAGATCCAGAATCTGAGTGACCAAGCCCTTCTCCCGCTCCCAGCGTTCCTCCAGCTCCGCTAGGCGCTGCCTTTCCGCGACAAGGCTGTCCGCCGTCTCTGTCTCGCGTTTACTATTATCCATGCCGACCGCGCGCTCGCGTGCCAGGATCTGCTGTTCGGTTTCGAGCGCCTCGATGCGCCGGCGGCTGTCCTCGACCTCCGCCGGAACCGCATGCTGGCTGATGGCGACGCGCGCGCAGGCGGTATCCAGCAGGCTCACGGACTTGTCGGGCAGCTGGCGGGCTGGGATATAGCGGTGCGACAGCTTGACGGCCGCCTCCAGCGCCTCATCCAGCAACTGCACCTTGTGGTGCTGCTCCAGCGTCGAGGCGACGCCGCGCATCATCAGGATTGCCTTTTCTTCGCTTGGCTCCTCGATCTGTACCGGCTGGAAGCGACGCGTCAGCGCCGAGTCCTTCTCGATGTACTTCTTGTACTCGGTCCAGGTGGTGGCACCGATGGTGCGCAGTGTCCCGCGTGCCAGCGCCGGCTTCAGGAGGTTGGCGGCGTCGCCGGTGCCGGCTGCGCCGCCGGCGCCGATCAACGTATGCACCTCGTCGATGAACAGGATGATCGGCTTCGGTGACGCCTGCACCTCGTCGATGACACCCCGCAGCCGGTTCTCGAACTCGCCCTTCATGCTGGCGCCGGCCTGCAGCAGGCCGATGTCGAGCGTGCGCAAGCTCACATCCCGCATTGGCGGCGGCACGTCACCCTTGGCAATGCGCAGGGCGAAGCCCTCGACGACCGCCGTCTTGCCGACGCCCGCCTCCCCGGTGATGATCGGATTGTTCTGCCGGCGGCGCATCAGGATGTCGATGATCCGACGGATCTCCTCGTCGCGTCCGACGATCGGATCGATCTCGCCCGTGCGCGCTCGCTCGACGAGGTCGACGGAGAAGCGCCGAAGCGCCTCCTGCTTTCCCATCTGCGCCGGCGACAGCGCCTCGCTCGCCTCACCGGGTGCTGCGGCGCTCAGCTGCGAGCCGTCCTGGGCGGCGAGCTTATCCTCGGGCGAACCGGAGGTAATCTGCGCGAAGCGGCGGCTCAGGGTATCAAGATCAATCTTGGCGAACTCGCGGGAGATGCCGAGCAGTGCATTGCGCAGGCCGCCGGTCTTCAGGATGCCGAAGACGAGATACCCGGTGCGGACCTGCTGGTCGCCGAACAGCAGCGTGGCGTAGACCCAGCCGCGTTCGACCGCTTCCTCGACGTGCGAAGACAGGTCGGAAATGGAGGTTGCGCCGCGGGGCAGCCGGTCGAGGGTTGCCGTCAGGTCTTTCGCCAGCCCCGCAGGGTCGAGGCCGAACTCGCGGATGAGCCGATGCAGATCGGAATCCTGCTGTTGCAGAATCTGATGCATCCAGTGCACGAGTTCGACGTACGGGTTGCCGCGCAGCTTGCAGAACACGGTCGCCGACTCGATCGCGCGGTAGGCAAGCGGGTTCAGCTTGCCGAACATCACAGCACGGTTGATTTCGGGCATCGGTGCCTCTCAGATGCGCATCTCAGCGACCGGAGCATGGTCGCCAGTGCGGTCGACGGGTGAGAATGTCAGGTCGCGGGCGTCGTTCACCCGGCGATCGGTGTTAAGCCACGTCGTCAGACCCAGTCGCAACCGGCCGTTAGGCTGGAGTTGTGGGATCTCGTCGCGTCGCAGCACCAGCGTAAGATCCCAGGCGAGTGCGTCCGAGGCGTAGAACCGCACCATCGCGGTCAGCTTGGCCAGGCTTTGTTCATCGGGAAGAAAACGCTGATATTCCGCGAAGCTCAGCGGACCGAGCAGGATGCGGAACTTATGCTGGGCGCTCCACATTGCAACGCCCAGCACGGCACTCTCGCCAAGCACGGCGGCTGCCGGATCCACGCCAGGCCGGCAACGGGCCTCCCTGGGCAGCGGGACCCACTCCGCAACAAACTCGCGGATGACGGCCGGCACACGAAAGAAACCCGTGAGCATGGCCCGCAGGCCCTCAGGATGCCGGGTGCCAGAGGCGAAGCGGCCCGCCCAGAACAGTTTCGCGCGATCAGGCAGGGCGTCTCGCCGGTCGAGGTGAGCCGTGCCGAGGCCGAACAGCGCCCCGACGTAACTTGCGAACCGATCCTCCCGCGGTCGATCGCGGCTGACCGTCGGGCGGTTGATCGCCCAGGCGCGATAGAACAGGCTGAGCATGCGGTGGTGAAAGATGTCGAGGAAATGCGCGAAGGTCGGATCGTTATAGTTCTCGCGCCGCTGCCATGCGTACTCGGTGAGGTGCAGAGGGAGCGGTCCATTGGGGCCCAGTAGCCCGAAGAAGTGCACGATCAGGCGAGGAGGCAATCCGGCGAAGCCCGGCTCCAGTCGAGCCAGTGTCGAGGCAGCGAAGGCCATCGATGGCTCGTGCCCCAGTCGCACCGGGTCGTGCACCGGACGCTCGGAGAGGCCGATCCTCGGCTGATCGGAATGCGCGCATTCAAGCCGCCGCAACGCCTGGAAGAAGTCGGCGGCCCGAACGTCCTGAAGCAGCGCGTGTGGAGTCAGATCACCTGACGCCGCCCGATCCGGGCCGGCCATCGCATTACCTCCACCCGCTTGGTCGATTGCAATACGGTCTGCGTGAACGCGTTGATTGAGACGTACCGCGCGAAGAACTGCTCGAGGACCGCGCCGAGCAAGAACGCCCCGGAGCCTTGGAATGCCGATTCCTCGACGGTTACCGTGACCTCCAGCCCGCGACCAAAGGCCGCTGGCCCAGAGATCGGCAGCCGGCGCCATGTCGGCTTCGACGAAACTCCGACGAGCCCCTCGATCTGCTTAAGCAAGGCAGGCTCGTCTGCCGGGACGTAGAGCCCCAGCAGTTCGCGCAGCGCCGCCGCCCCGCTGCCGCCGTCCGTATCGGCGATGCTCAGATAGTTAAGCGACAGATGGCTGATCAGTCGCCAGGCGATCTCGCGGTCGGCCACCGGCGGTCGCGGCGAGGTCGGGCCGCTGGCGAACCGGATGCTTTCCACCGGCGCGCCGCTCTCAAGGGTCACGACCGGGGCGACGAAATCGATCGATAGCCTATCGCCAGTCAAGATCGGCACGGGCAGATCCCGATTGGTGCAGAGCGTGGCGACCGACAGCTGGCGCAGGTCGCTGCTATACGGTGCTTCCGCCTCGTCGACGAGAGCGACAAACACTTCGGTGCCGACGTAGGAGGAGCGACGGCCGCCGCCGCTTGACCGAGGCGCCTGCGTGCGGGGTTCGCGGTGCACCGTGTAATAGGCGCCCGCCGCCGCATCGTCGTCGCCGTGCGTGCAGGTGTAGAACGGCTGGAATCTCCGTTCCGGATTCGCCTTGCTCCCCGTGCCGTAGCCGCTGACGCTGGTGACGGCGTAGACTTCGAAGTCGAGAGGCCGGCTGCGGTCGGCGACAACGTGGTACTCGTTGACCTGCTCACTGAGCAGGATCGGGTCGGCACGCTTTGGGAACAAATTGACGGCAGGCGCGCAGAACAGACCGAACCGCTGCGCGTCCAACGTCTTGGCAAGCAGCGGTGCCGCCTTGGTCGCCAGGATGAACAGTTCGAGGTGACGGCCGTCGCCGCAGCGGCGGACCGCCGGCCGCAGTCCGCTCAGTTCGACGAACAAGAACCGTTCCGGGTAGGCAAAGTACTCCTGCAGCACGCGGTAGCCGTGAAACGTGCGCGGGCAGTCCGGCAGCAGGTTTTCCCCTTCGTCGAAGCCGCGCGGCAGGATGCGGCAGCCGTCGATGATCTGCGACCAGGCCCTGCCCTTGCTTCCGCCGCGCGCCGCGACGCAGAAGGAATGACCGACCAGTTGCTCGTAGATCGTGGCGGCCACCTGATCGCTGCCGCGGACGTAGAGCACCAGCGCATCCAGAGGAAGCTTTTCAAACGGCATCTCCGCGCACAGTTCGATTTGCAGCTGAATAGCCGTCCGTGCGGCCGCGGGCACCGGGATGTCGGAGGCAGCCAAGCCAGCGGGTCCATCCAGATAGCGGGCTTCCGCGATCCGCAGCGGCCAGAGGGTCACGTCATGGGCGGTGCGGTATTCGCACGCGGTCTGGTCACCCTGCATCATGAGGGTCCGCAATACGGTGTCGCGGCGGGGCAGCGCATAGCCCTCCTTAAGCGACCCGCTCTTGAGGTCGGGTATGAATTCGATGATGCCCATCGAAGGTGTCGGGGCGAGGTAGTGCGGATATACCATCTCCAGCAGATGCTGGGTGAAGAGGGGAAATTCGGCATCCACCTTGAGGCGAACGCGCGCGGCCATGTACGCAAAGCCGTCGATCAGCCTCTCAATGTACGGGTCCTTGACTTCAAGACCATCAAGGCCGAGACGACGCGCGATCTTCGGATATTGCTTGGCGAATTCTATCGCCATCTCGTGGACGTGCCCGAGTTCGCGGTTATAGTAGTCGAGGAGTCGGGGATCCATTTCGACGACCTAAAATGATGAGAATTCCTGTATTTGAACGTGCCCGGTTTCGAGATCGACCTCGGTGCGGACAAGGATCGAGGATGGCGCGGGCGTTCCCCAAAGTAGGCCCTGGATCTCGAACCCCAGCGCATTCCTATTCATCTGATCGGCGGAGATCACGGCGCGAACCTTTAGCGTGCGCGACAGAATTCGGGGCTCGAACTCCTGGATTGCTTTCTGCACGCCATTTGCGATTGTGTCCGCGCTGATGCTGGACGCTGTCCAACCAGTTAAATTGGGGATGCCAAAATTGACGACTGAGCGCGTAACACGAGGATAGCGCTGGAGGTCGTCGACAGCCTCGAAGTTGGTTGTGTTGAGCAGCCAGGTTAAGTCGCGAAGGACGCTATCGCGCAGCTGCCGTTGCGAAAACAGCCGCCTGTCGTTCGCTTCCTTCGCCGTGGTTGGGTCGTCGTCGGTCAGCCGGTCGAGCAGGCTTGGAAGGAAGTGCTCCTTAGGCGTCCTATCCGGCATTGCTGCCTACGGCAGGCTCGGCACCGGCGGGGCTATCGTCCGCTTCCACCGAGCCGCTGGCGAGGGTCAGCGACACCCGCCGGACCTCGAGCAATGGGTATTCGTTGTGGTCGGTTGCGAGGATCCGCTGACCGAGACCGACCCAGACGTCGTCTGCCACGTCGCGCCATTCCGTATTGCGGGAGAGGCGGATTTGCGCGTCCTCGCAGCTTTCGCTGCCCGAATAACGCGTCGGCACAAGTCCGACCGCCTCGCCGCCGTTGGCCCAGACGAACTGAGCCGGCGCCCAGACCAGGTCCCGCAAGTCTGATGGCGGCTCAAAGCGAAGCTCCTTCAGGCGTTCGAACGGAACCCACAGGTAGGCGCCGTTGACGATCGCTTCCAGAACCGGTCCGAGACGAGAGTCCGCATCAGCGATCCACTCGAAGTCGTCGCCATCGATGCAGCCGGCGGTGGCGGGCGCCATGTCGAATGCTTCCTTGCGCAGCGCTGCGGCCTGATGGGGGTGCTCGGCGGTCAGTCGCAAAGCTTCCAGCAACAAAGCCAACCAGCGCCGCGGCTCCCCAAATATGCGCGGCGATGCGCGTCCGTCGAACACGCTGGCGCGCAAATCCTCACAGCGGATCGCGTGACGGTAGGTGTGCACCATCGGCAGCGTTGCCGCATCGAGTTCGGCCAGCACATCAAGCTGATTCAGCGCGCGCTGCCAGTCGCCGAGGACCGACAGCAATTGGAACAGCAAAATCCGCGGCTTTGCGCTCGCCGGATTGCTACGGACAAGCTCCTGCGCAGCGGCAAGCGCCTCGCGTAGTCGGCCGTCCCGCAGCATTTCCTCTGGCGTCGGCATGGTTGCACCTCAAAGACGCCGTTTCGATAGCGTCGGCCGGGAGCGAGCGGACAGGAAGTCAACCTGCCACGCCGATCCCGGGCATCGCGCCGCTCACATCTTCTTGTTGGTTTCCAGGTTCCAACCGCGCTCAGTGGCGCTGCCGGCTTCGCCCGTTTGCGAAATCGGCGTGTAAATCTGCTTGCACTTGCCGTAGTTGAGAGAGACGCTTTCCGCAGCCTTCTCGCCCCCGGCCGAGCCGCTGATCTGGCAGTTGGCGATAATGACATCCTCAAGTTCGTACTTGAGGTACGGATTTCGGTTGTCGCCGGCCGATTGCAGAACGGCAATCTCCACTTTGGGGATGTGCGTTCCCTGCGCGCAATGCAGATAGATGTCGGGTGAGGCCGCGTCCACAACCTTCATAAAGGAAAAGTCGCTAAAGTTTGGCGCAGCACCTGTCCGTCCGCCGGTTCCGCTGACGGCACTGGTAGGTTGCGACAGCCCCCAGGAGAAATTGAGCATCTCAATCTGCTCCTTATAGTCCTCGTCGGTGCTCTCGCCTTTGATGTTGTCCCCTAGCTTGATAAACATGTAGCCAGCCATTCGTACCCTCCCTTGATTGGCCGACGGTCCCGGCACAGCCGAGCCGTGAGACTTCGTAATTCCCGCCGAAAATTAGACGATTACATGCCTTTCGCTGACGGCAATTTGGAAACAAGTCGCAGCGATACGGTCAACCCCTCCAGTTGATAATGCGGTCGCAGATAGAATTGTGATGTGTAGTATCCGGGATTGCCTTCCACTTCCTGCACGCGCACTTCCGCTGCAGCAAGCGGCCGGCGCGCCTTGTCCGATTCGGACGCTGTTGCGGGATTGGGCTCGACGTAGTTTTTGATCCACTTGTTGAGCCACTTCTCCATGTCCTCGCGTTCTTTGAACGAGCCGATCTTGTCCCGCACGATGCATTTCAGGTAATGGGCGAAACGGCACACGGCGAAAAGGTAAGGCAGGCGTGCCGACAGATTGGCGTTCGCCGTCGCATCCGGATCGTCGTACTCGAATGGTTTCTGCAGCGACTGCGCACCAATGAACGCCGCCATGTCGGCATTCTTCTTGTGCAGCAGTGGCATAAAGCCGTTCTTTGCAAGTTCCGCCTCGCGTCGGTCAGTGATCGCTATTTCTGTCGGACACTTCATGTCGACGCCACCGTCGTCGGTGGGGAAGGTGTGCACCGGCAACCCCTCCACCGCGCCCCCGGACTCGACCCCACGGATGCGGGTGCACCAACCGTAGAGCTTGAAGGCGCGGGTAATGTTCACCGCCATGGCGTATGCAGAGTTTGACCATGTGTAGCTGTCGTGCCGGGCTCCTGAGGTATCCTCCTCGAAGTCGAATTCATCGACCGGACTGGTCTTGGCGCCGTAGGGATAGCGGGCGAGAAAGCGCGGCATCGCCAGACCGATGTAGCGGGAGTCCTCCGCCTCACGCAGCGAGCGCCAGGGCGCGTATTCGGCGGTCCCGAAGATCTTGGTGAGGTCACGCGGATTGGCGAGCTCCTGCCAGCTTTCCATCTGCATCACCTTCGGCGATGCACCGGCAATGAACGGGTAGTGAGCAGCTGCCGAGACTTGCGCCAACTCGCCCAGCAGCTCGACATCGGGTGGACTATGATCAAAATAGTAGTCACCGACCAAGCAGCCAAACGGTTCACCACCAAATTGCCCGTATTCCGCTTCGTAGATTTTTTTGAATATCGGGCTTTGGTCCCACGCTATTCCTTTAAACTTGCGTAAGGTTCCGGAAAGTTCCTTCTTGGTTATGTTCATAAAACGAATTTTCAGCATCTCGTCTGTTTCTGTATTGTTGACGAGATAATGCATTCCACGCCAGCTGCCTTCCAGCTGCTGAAAGTCCGGGTGGTGGATGATCAAGTTGACCTGATCCGTGAGCTTGCGATCGATCTCCCCGATCAAGCCCTCGATCGTGCGAACCACGTCTGTTGAAACAATGCCGGTCTCCTTCAGCAGGACCTCGGCGAGTGTGGTCACCGCGGTCTCGACGGCTTCCTTCGCGCGGTCAGACTGCGGGCGGAACTCCTTCTGCAGGAGCTGGGCAAAATCGCCGGGCGCTGGCGTCGCCGTGGTTGCGGTCGCCGCCGGCTCCTTCTGCGGCGCCATGTCGGTTTCGGCCATGCCTTACTCCTTTGCCGGCGCGGCGGCAGCCTCAGCCGGCTTGGGTGCTGAGGCCAGGGATTGCAGCAGGGCTGGGTTCTGCATCAGCTCGCCGATCAGCTTCTCGGCGCCGCTCTTGCCGTCCATATAGGTCAGCAGATTGGCCAGTTGCGTTCGCGCCTCGAGGAGGCCGCGCAGCGAGTCGACCTTGCGCGCGACAGCACCCGGCGAGAAGTCGTCCATGCTTTCAAATTCGATCTCAACGCTGAGCTCGCCGGCTTCGTCCGTAAGCTTGTTTGGCACGCGGAATGCCAGACGCGGCTTGATCGCCTTCATCCGGTCGTTGAAGTTGTCAACGTCGATGTCGAGAAACTTACGCTGATCAACCGGCGGAAGCTCTGCCTTTGGTTTGCCTGAGAGATCAGCCATGACTCCCATGACAAACGGCAGCTGGATTTTCTTTTCAGCGCCGTAGAGTTCCACGTCGTATTCGATTTGCACGCGAGGCGCACGGTTTCGCGCAATGAACTTCTGGCTGCTCTGCTTGACCATGCGTCACACTCCTCCCTAAGCGAGGGCCAGCGGCACCAATTGCCCGCAAAGTTACTTCATTTCTTCGTCTGAGTCAGGGCCTCGCAACTGCTCGATCTGCGCCAAGCCCCCCGGCGCCAGATCCTTCACGATCTCGACAAAACTCTTGTCGACCAGCCGCAGCGCACGGTTGAGCAGAACCGGCAAAGGACTGGAGGGCTCGTTCTTGTCGTAATAGTCGCAGATACGCCGCAACGCGAGACGGACGTCGGCGCGGCTGTTGATCGCGTCTGCCGCTGGCGGGGCGCTGGAATAATCAGGTCGTTCCATTGCCACGTCACTTACCGAAGCTGCCTGCGGACCGGGCACCGCCTCCGTCAGCAAACCGAGGCCGCTGACCTTCTCCGTCAGCAGAGCTGCGATCGACGTCAGCAGCCGTTGCAAAGGCAGCAACTGCTCGCCACAACCTGGCTCGGCACGCTCGCTGAGTAGTGCGGTGATCGCCAACAAATCATCCCGAGCGGCGCAGGCACCACGCCATGATGCCAAGAGTTGCTCTTTCGAGCTTTCCCGCCCCTTGTTCTTGCACTCGGCGAATACCCCTTCGATCTGCTCCGCCGTCAGCGTGCGGATATCATTCGGCCCCTTGGCTTTGACACCACTCTTGGCCACCTCGATGTCCCGCCAGGTAACCGAACCCAGCACCGGGACAGCAATCACGGGTGCCCGGTGCACCTCTCCGACAAGTTCACCGCTGAGCGCCCCGAGCGCATTCGTCCTGTCACTCGCGTCAAGATTTCCCTGTTCGATCCTCAGCAGCGGATGAACGCACTCCCAGCGCGTTTCCAGGAACGCACGGATGAGATGCACCCCCTCAGCCAGGCCCGCCAAACCAGCGACGTGCAGCCGCGCTCGCGCGAGATAGATCGCAACGCGCAGGTCCTTACTGCCGCAGATTGCGTCCGCGCCCACCAGGATATCACAGCTGCGCTTTTCGACGTCGGCCCAGTCGGGCTGCCTACCCGGGATTTCGTTTGTGCCGTCCCAGCGTGAAGGCCCCGACTTCGCGGCTCTCTCCAGCTCAAGGAAGAGAGCATACATGTCGTTGTCACTCTCGATCGCCGGCCCACAAGGCTGATCGGAAGAGAGGTCTTGCAGAAGATAGTCCACTGGCAGCGCGCTAAGACGCTCTTCCCCCCACACCTCTCTCGCCCTTTCGTCTGCTCGCAAGTACTCCTGGCCAGACGCACCCACGCCTGCTGTCAACACCTTTCAGCTCCTTAATTGTAGCAAAGGCACCCTGCGTGGCATACCGAAAATCACCAATGTGTCGCCAACCAACAGAGTTTCGACCTCAAGCGCATCGGCCCAAAGAGCAAGAGCTACAACGGGGCTTACACGCGAGCGAGACCATGCTAACCTCAAGGTGAAATTAGAAGAACCACCGAGTCACGGGGGTTCGCAAGCGAGCACGCTCGGCAGACTGCAGAGGGAGGACTCTGGTAAACGCTGCAACAGCGGGGCGGGGTTAAGACGTGGCTCTCAGGTTAACCATCATCAGTTCGCAGCGGCTGGCTTCCGGGCAAGTCACGACGAAGATACTCGAGTCTGGGCGGCTGACAATTGGGCGCGGCAGCAACAACGACTGGGTGCTCCCCGACCCGGGGCGGGAGTTGTCGAAGGGCCATTGCTTCATTGACGGTGATGGAAACACTTTCCAACTGACCGATACAAGCACCAACGGCGTTTACGTGGGCAGCGATGAGCGGTCGATCGGCCGCAACAACAGTCGTTTACTTCGAGACGGAGATCATCTTCGTCTTGGAAAGTACGAAGTCGCTGTGAATATCACCAGCGCCATGTTGACGCCGAAAGATGCCGGAGAGCCTAGCCTGAGCCTAGAGCCGACGAGCGCCGGCGTCCTCTTTGGCGACGAGCCGATGGTCGCTACGGATCCGTTCGTCGAGAAGGCGCAGCTGCGCCCTGACGCGGTGAGGACGATGACGGGCTCAGGCTTCGCCGAGCTTGAGCTTGGCCCGCCAATCGACGAGCCCTTCGAGCCTCCACGGGCGGCGCCCGAGTTCCTGGCAGAGTGGCCGTCAGATGTTGCCGACGCCGCGGCGCCCGGGCAGCCTGCGCCGAACTTCGAAATCCCGGAGGATTGGGACCAGCCGGCAAGCGCCCACCCGCCCCGAACGTCGATCTTGGCCCGTGAACCTGACCGCGATCCATCCGATACGGAAGTGCCCGCGGTGATGGAGCCTGCCCGAAACGCCGTGCCGGCTGCCGGGTTGAGCGGTGCGGACACGGCCTCTGGCGCTGTACGGCCGCTGATGCACGACCAAGCGGATTTGTTCGCAGCGTTCCTCGCCGGCGCCGGTCTGAAGCCCACGGACGTCAATGTCGAAGACCCGGCAGAGGCTTTACTTATAGTCGGGCAGACCTTGCGCGTGGCAGTGCAAGGTATCATCGACATCATGGAGTCGCGGCGCGCCATCAAGAGCGAGTTCAGGATCGACGCGACGCAGTTCAGGCACGAGGAGAACAATCCTTTGAAGTTCTCCCTCGGGGTCGACGAAACGTTGCGGATGCTCCTCGGCCCGCAGCAGAAGGGCTGGCTTCCCGCCGAGCAGGCCTTCACGGAGGCAATGGCCGACATCAGCCAACATCAGGTGGCGGTGCTCGTCGGCATGCAGACAGCCTGGAACGACTTGATGAAGCGGCTTGATCCACAGGCTCTCGAAAGGCGCTTGGGCGAGGACTCTGGCTTAAGCGGTCTTCTCACGTCCAAGAAAGCGCGTTGCTGGGACATTTTCACCGAACTCTATACCAGCCTGGCGGAAGAGGGTGGGCAAGGTTTCGAGGGCCTCTTTGGTCGCAAGTTTTCCGAGGGGTACGAGCGCCAGAGCAAGAAGCGCTCAGCACACTGAACGTATTGATCGCCTGCGGCCCCCCGACGGGCCGGCGCTCAGGAGGAATGCAGATCATCGAGGTGGGGGTCGGGATGGTTAATCGCCAGGTTGGTATGGTCATTGGGGTTCCAGCCGTCCTCGCGGCGGTACTCGTTGGCTGTGGTTCAGACGAAAAGGAAAAGGAGACGCCGGAAGCTCCGCCGGCGACGATCGTCATTTCCGAACTCACCGCCAGCAGCGACGTCAACCCGAACGTGGTGGGCGCTCCCTCACCAATCTTTGTTCGCGTTTACGAATTGAAGGCTCCGACGACGTTTGCCGCAGCGGATTTCTTCTCGCTCTGGGAGGACGACAGCAAGGCGTTGGGCAAGGATCTTGAGGATCGCCAGGAGGTGGTTCTGTCGCCTGGGCAGCAGAGCAAGCTTGAGCGTGAGTTCGCCGCAGGCTCCCGCTTTCTGGGCGTGGCCGCCGCTTATCAGGACCTGTCGAACGCTACGTGGCGCGCTATTCAGCCAGTGCCGGCCAACAAGACGACGACGTTTGAGATCAGGGTGGGGCGCCTAGCGCTTGCTGTTGAGGTGAAGGAGCCAGCTAAGCCGGACGAGCAAGAGAAGGCGTCGAAGAAGAAAGGGGAGAAGTAGCCGTCGATGTCATCGCACAACAAGGTGGAGTGGAGCGAGGGCATGTTCCTGCGGCCGCAGCACTTCCAGCAGCAGGATCGGTTCTTCGAGCAGGCGGTGCGTCGCGCGGCACTCAGCATGCGCGCGTTTGCGTGGGGGGTCGAGACGCTTCAGATAGACGATGATTTGCTGGAAAAGGGGCGCTTCGCCGTACCACGCTGCCGGGGTCTGCTTCCGGACGGCACGCCGTTTGCCGTTCCCGAGGAACAGGATGCGCCGCCGCCTCTGGCGGTCGACAGCAACGTTACCAACAGCATCGTCTTCTTGGCCGCTCCAATTGAGCGCGACGCGTTAGCGGCGGCGGAGCTTTCCGGACCGAGCGGATCCCCGTCGCGCTTCGATCCCCGCGACATCGAGGTCTACGATACAGCCGTCGGCAGCCTGGGCAGCAAAGCCGAGATCCGCGTCGGTCGTCTCAAGCTGTCGCTGTTGCTGCAAGGAGGGCCGATCGCCGGTTACCATTGCATTCCGATCGCCCGCATTCGCGAAGTTGGCCAGGGCAACCGGCTGCTTCTCGACGCGGAGTTCATCCCGACTTGCATCGACCACCGTTGCAGCGCGGAGCTTACGGGCTTTCTCCGCTTCGTCGACGGCCGGATGAGCCAGCGCATCCAGGACATAGCTGAGTTTGTCTCGACATCGGGGCGAACGAGCGTCGCCGAAATTGCTGATTTTATGTTCTTGCAGGTGTTGAATCGGCTGTCACCGCTGGTCTCGCATCTTGCCGAGGGCACGGGCCTGCATCCAGAGGAGCTCTTTCGCTTCCTTCTGTCGGTGGCGGGCGAACTTTCGACTTTCACCACGGATGCCAAGCGTCCCGAGATCTTCCCGGCGTATCGGCATGATCTGCTGATCGAGAGCTTTCGTCCGCTTGAGGAGTCGATCCGCCGCTCCCTCGACTGGCGACCTGAGCGCAAGGCAATCGCCATCCCGTTTGAGGAACTCAAGTATGGCATCCACCGCGCGATCGTCCGCGACCATGCGCTGCTCGATGGCGCCGCCTTCATCGTCGAGGTGAGGGCCGACGTTGATCCAGAACAGCTTGTCCGGACCTTTCGGGGGCAGAGCAAGCTCGGGCCGCAGGAGAACATCCGCGACCTGGTGATGCAGCAACTCCCTGGCATTCCGATCCGCCTGCGGCCCAACGTCCCAAGACAGATCCCGGTGCATACGGGCGCGACCTATTTCGAGATCGACAAGGGACATGAGCTTTGGCAGGCGGTCGCCAAGACCGGCGTTCTTGCCCTGTTCGCTCCCGGCAAGCTTCCCAATCTGGCAATTACGCTCTGGGCTATCAAGGCTTGAGGCTATGCAGAATCCGTTCGATCCATTTCGCGCAGGCGATCACGAGGACCGCACGGTGTTCATTCCAATGCCTGGTGGGCGGCGGCGGGGTGGTGCGGCGGCGGCAGAAATTGCCGCGCCAGGCTATTTGGCGGTTGGGGACCGCGGAGGGGCATCACTTCCCGCTGGTGTTGGCGTTAACCCTCTCCTCAAGTCAGCCGCGTCGCTGTTCGCTCTTGTCCGCCAACTACGCAGCACGCCGCGCCACGATGACATCCGGAACCTCCGCGAGGAGGTGATCCGAGCCCTGCGACAGTTCGATGCCGATACTCGCGCCGCTGGTGTCGATGCGAAAGCGGTGGCGCAGGCTGGTTATGCGCTCTGCGCCCTGATCGACGAAGCGGTGTTGGGGACGCCGTGGGGACTGAACAGTCCCTGGGGCCAGCAGAGCTTGTCGATTACCTTCTACAAGGAAAACGTTGCGGGTGAACAACTGTTCGGCTTCCTCCAAAGAGCCCGCGAGCTGCCGCGGCAGAACCTGGACTTGCTGGAGTTCCTTTATGTCTGCCTGAGCCAGGGATTCGAAGGCCGGTACCGGTTGGAGCCGGGGGGGCTGGACCGGCTCAGCAAGATTCGCACGGACCTGTACGAGCTGATCCGTCATGAGCGAGGCGAGCCGACGCGCGAGCTGTCGCCGCGCTGGCAGGGGGTCATCGATCGGCGCCCATCCCTCTCCCGCTACATGCCCCTATGGGTGACCGCCGCCGCCGCCGCCGCCGTTGTTCTGCTCGTCTTCCTCGTCCTCAGCCTCAAGCTCAACGAGGACTCTGACCGGGTGTACGCGGAGATCGCCTCGTTGATCCCGCAGTCCTCGGCTTGGCAAGCGCCGGTCATCCCGCCGAAGGCGGACGGGCTGGCGGCACGGCTGCGCGTGACACTGGCACCGGAAATCCGCGAGGGCCTCGTTGACGTTCGTGACCTCGGTCAGTCGGTGAACATCATCCTGTTCAATCGCGGTCTGTTCCCCAGGGGCGGCGCGGAGATCGGCAGTGACTTCTTGCCGGTGGTCCGCAAGGTTGGCCTGTTCATCCAGGATAACGAGCTCCGCGGACCTATCACCGTAGTCGGTCACACCGATAACCTGCCGATCCGCACGCTGCGCTTTCCATCCAATTGGCATCTTTCGGAAGCACGGGCGGAAGCGGTGGTGCGGGTGCTCGAAAGCAGCATTCCTGCGTCCACGCTGCGTGCGGTCGGTCGCGCCGATGGTGAGCCGATCGCACCGAATGATACGGAGGCCGGTCGCACCCAGAATCGTCGCGTCGAGATTCGCATTGCCACGAACGCAGACGCGGCCGCTCGGCCAAAGTGATGATCAAGCTCTTCAAAAAGCTGTTCGGCTGGATCGCCAATCGTTGGGTGATCTCGGTCATTGGTCTGATGATCGTTGCTCTACTGATCTGGGTGTTCGGACCGGATGTCTCGTTTGCCGGGCGGACACCGCTGGCGAGCGAGATCAATCGGCTGCTGCTGATCGTGCTGGTCGTCTTCCTGTGGGGGCTGATGAGCCTGATCGCTGCGCTACGGCAGCGCAGCACCAACCAGAAGGTGCTCGACGGCCTGGCCGCCCCGGTAGTGGCGGAAGACCCATCCAAGATCGCATCGCGCGAGGAGGTTGAGACCCTCGGTGAGCGCTTCCGCGAGGCGCTCGCGACGCTCAAGCAGGCGCGCATGGGCCGTCGCGGCAGCCGCCGTTTCCTCTATCAGCTGCCGTGGTACCTGATGATCGGCCCACCAGGCTCCGGCAAGACGACGGCGCTCGCCAACTCCGGACTTAAGTTCCCGCTGGCGGAGCGCTACGGCAAGAATGCCGTTCGTGGCGTGGGCGGCACCCGGAACTGCGATTGGTTCTTCACCGACGAGGCGGTGCTGATCGATACGGCCGGCCGATACACCACCCAGGACAGCGACGAGGAGGTCGATCGGGCAGCCTGGCAGGGCTTCCTGCAACTGCTGCGCAAGCACCGCTCCCGCCGCCCGATCGAAGGCATCATCATCGCCCTGAGCATTACCGACATCACCGGCCGCGACGCCACTGAACGAACCGATCACGCGCGCGCCGTGCGACGTCGAGTGACGGAAGTCTACGATCTCCTGAAGATCAAGGCGCCAGTCTACGTCATTTTCAACAAGTGCGACCTGATCGCTGGCTTTACCGACTTCTTCGGCGACCTGCGCCCCGACGAGCGCGAGCAGGTATGGGGTGTTACATTCTCTTTGTCGGAATCGCGGCAACCGAATACCGCGCTGGATGCGTTCCCGACGGACTTCGCAGCGCTAATCGACCGGCTTACCGAGCGCGTCGTAAGCCGCCTGCACCACGAGCGCGACATCACCCGGCGCGGCCTGCTGCTATCATTCCCGCAGCAGATGGCGCTGCTCGGCCCGGCAGTCCAGGAGTTCCTCGGCGAGGCGTTCGGGCAAAGCCGGTTCGAGGAGACCGCGCTGCTGCGCGGCATCTATTTCACCAGCGCGACCCAACAGGGCACCCCGGTTGACCGGGTGCTCGGCGCGATCGCCGCTAGCTTCGGGCTGCAGCGCGGGCAGATGCCAACCTTCGCAGGCCGGGGCGTCAGTTTTTTTATTACCCGACTGCTGAAGGACGTGATGGTCTCAGAAGCCGGACTGGTTACCGCCACCGGCTTTTATGACCGCAATCGCGCTTGGCTGCTATGGGGTGCCTACGGCGGAACTGCTGCCATCACAGCGATGCTGGTGCTCCTGATGTTCGGCAGCTTCGGCGCGAACCGCGGTTACGTTGGCGAAGTCGACAAGGCGGTCGAAGAGTTTCACGGACGCCACGCGACGGCAATGGGCGGCAGGGGTGACGCGGCGCAGGTCCTTGGTACCCTCGACGCCCTCCGCGGGCTGGCGCAGGGCTACGGCGGCAGAAACGGCGAGAGCGGGCCGCTGATGATGCGCTTCGGCCTGTTCCAGGGTGACAAGCTCGGCGAGGCGACGGACGACGCCTACCGCCGCGGCTTGCGCACCGTGCTGTTGCCGCGCCTGGCTGAGCGCATCGAGCAGCAGGTGGCGGACAACATCAGCCGCCCAGAAGTGCTCTACCAGGCGCTCAAAGTGCATCTGATGCTCACGACGCCGGAGCGGCGCGACGTCGACTTTTTGACGTTGTGGATCCGCTCTGACTTTGAGGCGCGGCATCCCGGCGCCGGCAGCGCCGAGTTGCGCGAGACCTTCGCCCGCCACTTGCAGGCTCTGTTTGAAGACGACCTCGGGCCGGTACCGGAGAACCCGTCGCTGGTCGCCCGCGCCCGGGCGAGCCTGCTGAGACTGCCGGTTGCCAGCCGGGTGTATGGCGAAATCCGGGACAAGATACTCGCCGAGAACAAGGAGACGTGGACGCTGGCGTCGAAGGTGCCGGAGCGGGACCTGCAGTTCATTCGGCCGCGCAGCGGCGCTCCGAGCTTCCCTGCCATTCCGCGCTTGTTCACCGTCGAGGGCTATCAGACCCTGTTTCTGAAGAGCCGGGGCGGCCGCATCGACGAGCAGGTTGCCGAAACCTGGGTTCTCGGCCCGGACTACGAGCAGACGAAAGCGACGGACGAGCGCGGCAATCTCGAACAAAAGGTCGCCGACCTCTATTTCGTCGAATACATCCGTCGCTGGGATGAACTCGTGAAGGAGGTCGGACTGGTTCGCCTCCATAACACCGAGCAGCAGGCGAACGTGCTGCGCGCGCTCGCCAGGCCCGACTCCCCCTTGAAGAGCGTCCTGCAGGCGGTCACGGAAGAGACCACGCTTGCCGCCTCGACCGCCGAAGCCGCTCCGCAGGATCCATCGCTCGCCGAGCGGCTGCGCGAGTTACAGGGCCGCTACGAGGCAAACCTGCGCAAGTGGTTCACCAGCGAGGCGCGAGCCTCGCAGGCGGCTGATCCCGCGGCGAAGGTCGACCAGCACTTCGCGCCGCTCCACCGCCTGCTGAGCGCGGAGTCCGGCAAGCCGCCGCCAATCGACGATACGCTTACGCTGTTGGGCGAGCAGCAGAAGCTGCTGGAGGACCTGCAGGCCTATCAGGCGCTCGGCAAGGGTGCTATTGGGCAAGTTGCCCAGACCAACGACAAGCTGATGACGCTCTCTCGGAGGATGGAGTCGCAGGCCAAGTTTTTGCCAGAGCCGCTGAAAGTGGTGGTGGCCGATTTCGCCAGGCGTGGGCCGGATCCCGGCAGCGCGCGCGCACAGATTAACGAAGTCTGGACGACGAACGTGGCACCCGCCTGCCAGCAGGCGCTCGGCGATCGCTATCCGTTCGTCAAGAGCAGCACAACCGATACCAACCTCGTGGATTTTGCGCGCGTTCTCGGACCCGGCGGTGAAATCGACAAGTTTGCCAAGGAATACATCACGCCTTATGCCCAAACTTCCGTCCGACCGTGGCGGTGGAGCGAGGGGGCGGGTCAGGCGCTGGGTATCCCCGGCGGTGCGCTCGGTCTGTTCGAGTTGGCTGACCGCATCCGACAAGGCTTCTTCGCCGGTGGCGGCGCCGCGCCCCAGGTGCGCTTCGATATTGAGCCCATCAGCCTCGATACACGCGCCGCGCAGGTGATGATCGAGTTCGGCAATCAAAGGCTCATCTATCAGCATGGCCCGCGTCGCCCGCAGACAATGCAGTGGCCGCCTGCGCAAGGCTCGAACGCGGTGCTCACCTTCACACCGACCGGCAACGTCGGCCAGACGATCATGATCAGCCGGTCCGGCCCGTGGGCATTGTTCCACCTCCTGGACGTCGCGCGCATCGAGCGCAGCGGCGGTGGCGACCGGCTCATGGTGAGCTTTGATGTGCAGGGATACCAGGCGACGTTCGCGTTACGCGCCGAAAGCGTGGTCAACCCCTTCAGCCTGCCGGAACTGGAAGACTTCCGGTGCTGGGATCGGCTCTAGTGACAAGCCCGGCCGCACAGCCTCCTGGCGTCTTCGGCAAGCTTCCGGTGGTCGGCGACTTTGTCCGTCGTCACCTCCCGGCTGCCTTTGTCGATCCCTGGCACGACTGGATGAGCGCTGGGCTGGCAGAAAGCCGTCTGCAGCTTGGCGACGAGTGGCTCGCTCGCTATTTGGTCAGTCCGATCTGGCGTTTCGCACTTGCTGATGGCCTATGCGGCGAGTGGCCGGCGGCTGGAGTCGTCGTTCCGAGCGTTGATGCCGTCAACCGGCACTATCCGCTCACCGTCGCCGCGATCCTCCCGAAGAAGCACGCGCCCTTCACCTTGCTTGCCAATGCCGCGGCCTGGTACGACCGGTGCGAGGAGGTGGCGCTTGCCTGCCTCCGTCCGGACTTCGACTTCGCGAGCCTGGAGAGTAGACTAGAACAGGTGGGGTCGCCGCTTGAGGACGGCGCGATGGCAATGAATGTGCCCGTCTGCGCGTCGGATGACCCGGATCACCTCGCCTATGAGGTCGATCTGACCCTGGGGGGATTCCGGATGAATGCCCTGCTTATAGCCGTGGCCGAGCAGCTAGCTGGTTCCACGTTCGGCCGCTATAGCTTATGGTGGTCGGCTGGTTCTGATGAGTTGGCGCCGTCGTTCCACGTCTGGCGTGGTCTTCCCAGTGCGCGCGATTTCGCCGCCATGCTCTGTGATCAATCGCCACCGGTGGGCGGCGAACCGACAGTCGCCGCCGGTGAGGCTCAGCTAACGTTTTCATCGCAGCCACTCACATGACTTTCCTGTCATTGCCCTGGACGTCTGCGTTTGTCAGCCATCCCGGCGCCGTCCGTGCAGACAATGAGGACGCCTACCTAGAGGCCCACGATCTCGGTCTGTGGGCGGTTGCCGACGGCATGGGCGGGCACGAGGGCGGCGAAATCGCGAGCCGCATGGTCATCGACGCGCTCGATAGCCTGAAGCCCGCAGCGTCGCGGGACGCTGTCGTCGACGACGTGCGCGCGCGCCTGGAGGCGGCCAACTCCAACATCCGGCAGTTATCGCTCAGCCGCTATGACGGGCGCCTCATCGGCAGCACGGTCGCCGTGCTCGTCGCCTGCGACGAGAAAGTCGTCTGCCTCTGGGCTGGAGACAGCCGGATTTATCGCTGGCGCGCGGGAGGCCTGGAACGGCTCACGCGCGATCACAACCGCGCTGAGGAATTGATCGAGCTGGGGCTGCTGGATCGTGCCGAGGCCGGCAGTCACGCTCTCAGCAACATGGTGACCCGAGCCATTGGCGTTATCGATAACTTGGCTATTGATCGCCGCAGCGAATCGGTCGAGCAGGGGGACCGCTTTGTGCTCTGCAGTGATGGCCTTAATCGCGTGGTTTCCGATGATGAAATCGCCGGTGCCCTCGACGACCCCAGTTGCGACAGCGTCGCCCACGAGCTCCTCGCGCTGGCTCTACAGCGGGGCGCAACCGATAACGTCACCTTGGGAATTGTCCAGGCGGGAGACACGCAGGAGCCAACAATTGTTGGCAAGCCTTCCGCTTCACACGATCCGGAATGAGACTCGTTGAACAATGTCCGCAGCGCCTCAATGATGGCAGCCGATCAGCAATAAATCATGATCTTGCAGAGGGGGACTCCTCGCGGCCGAGTCAAAATAAGGGCTGATCGGGCATTGGTTCTGCGTCCGGCGGATCCGACCCCGCAGCAGGGCACAATCACCAAATACCCGCCTGCAGGCGGCTGACACCGGCTTGCCGCGCCGTCTGGCTCCCTGCCGCCTTCCACAGGCCAATCCCGCGTTTCCTTTTCGGCTGCTCTTCCCCTAAACCTGTGGAGCAGAGCTGTACCCACTCGTGGAGCGCGCCCGATGGCACCTGACAAGAAAAGCGGCTACTGGGTCGGCTTCGACCTCGGCGGCACAAAAATGCTGGCGGTCCTATTCGACGATAAGCTTCGCCCGATCGCCCGGCAGCGCAAACGCACCCACGCGCACGCAGGCGCCAAGGCCGGCCTGGAGCGCATGATCGGCCTGGTAAGGGATCTGCTTCAAGACGGGAAGGTGGCACCGGACCAGGTCCGGGGCATTGGCGTCGGCTGTCCGGGCCCGCTCGATCTCGATCGCGGAATCGTGCTGGAGATGCCCAATCTCGGCTGGACGAAAACGCCGCTGCAGGCGGCCCTGAAAGAGGCATTCGGCTGCCCCACGGTTCTGGCCAATGACGTCGACGCGGGAGTCTACGGCGAATTTCGCCACGGCAGCGCGGGCGACGCGCGTTGTGTGGTGGGCGTGTTCGTCGGAACCGGGATCGGTGGCGGGGCGGTGTACGAAGGCCGCATTTTGCGGGGTCGGCGCGGCTCCTGCCTGGAGATCGGACATATCCCCGTCATCCGCGGGGGCCCTCTGTGCGGCTGCGGCCGCCGCGGCTGCTTGGAGGCGGTGGCGGGACGTCTCGCAATCGCCGCCGATGCGTCAAAAGCCGCGATCCGGGGCGAGGCGCCGCATCTCATGCAGGCGGTGGGCAGCGACGTCGCGGCCATCCGCAGTCGGGTTCTCGCCGACGCCATTAAAGCCGGCGACACGGTGGTCGAGTCCATCGTCCGTGACGCTGCGCGCACCATCGGCTGGGCTGCGGCCGGCGTGGTCAATATGCTGGCCCCGGATACCGTGCTGCTGGGCGGCGGGCTGGTCGAGGATATGCCAAAGCTGTTTCGAGAGGAAATCGACGCGGCGCTCCGGGCGCAGGTCATGCCATCCTTCGCCCAGAGCTTTGAAGTCGCGGTCTCCCAACTCTCCGGCGATGCCGCCGCCATTGGCGCGGCGGCATGGGCGCAACATATCCTCAATCTCTAGCAAGACACGCACTTGATCAATGGCTTCACAAGCTTCGGGGAGCTTCTTGCCGGCTGCAGGCAGCTTATGGGGCTCGAACAGTGAGGTTTATCAGGTTGCCTTGTTGTCGGCGGCGTAGGCACCGCGCTTGCCGACCGGTTTTTCAGGCCCGATCGTAGAATCCTTGTGGGTCTGCCGCTCGAGTTCCGCATTGATCTCCGCGCCGATGCAGATCACATAGGTCGAGATGTAGAACCACATCAGCAGAATGACGACCGCTCCAAGCGAGCCGAAGGTCTTATCGTAGCTGCCGAAATAGCGGACGTAGAGCGAAAAGCCGATCGACGCGAGAAGCCAGAAGACGGTTGCGAAGACCGCTCCGGCACTTACCCACTGCATCCGGGCATTGTTCCTGCTCGGCGCGTAGCGGTACAGCATCGCGAGCGCCAGCAAGGTCAGTCCTGCCATAACCACCCAGCGCAAGGCCAATATCACGGAGTGCGCCAGCCCACCCTCACCTTCGCCGCCGCCGATGGCCGCTTGCACCGCCGGAACTGCCGCAACGACGATTAACGCCACGATCATGAACAGGATGCCGGCCAGCGTGAACGTCAGCGACCACAGATTGAGGCTGACGAACCCCCGCTTCTCGCTCTCATCGTAGGCGATGTTCAGCGCCGTGATGATCGACTTCGTGCCTGCGTTGGCGCTCCAGATAGCCAGCAATAGGCTTACGAAAAGACCAAGGCTGAGCGAACTCGTTGCCGCCGACGCAACTTGGCGCGTCTGTTGCGCAATGATCTCGAAGGCAGTCTCCGGCAGCAGTTGCCGTAGCGGCGAGAGTTGCTGCTCAACCTGCGCCGCGTCCATAATAAGACCGTAAAGCGTCACCAGCGCCGTAATCCCTGGAAAGATCGCCAGCAGGGCGAAGAATGCAACCCCCGCCGACACCAGGGAAAGATTGTCCGATCCGACCTGCTCCTTGACCCGCAGCAGAACGTCCTTCCACCCTTGCTTCGGGATCTCAAGCGGGTTGCTCGCCCGCTCGCCGCGGGGCCCGCTTTCCCTTTCCGCAAGCGCCTGCCTCAGCACGACAATTCTCCTTAAGCGCCATTCCTGTCGCGCTGCCAGAACGTGTCGTTACAGCTGGGGTTCCCGACCCGATCTGTTGCATCCGCCCCGGAACCGAAAAATCCAACTTATGCCCGGTGGCGGCGCCCCGCTACGCCGCTGGCGACGGGGCGGGTGGCGACAGGTCCGGAACCCTTGGTGCATCCGCGCCCTCCCCCGCCAGTTCGGCGTTGACGGCGGCGACGCTGCCGGCGACCGCCGCCTGCGTCCGCCGGGCGAGTGCCTTGCGGTCGAGGCCATCAGGCGCAACCGGCTCGAGGAAACGCACCTCCACTTCCGCCCCCTCCAAGCTCAACATCCGCCACAGGTGCGGAAGCATCGTCGCGTCGCCATACCAGCAATAGAGCTCTCGGCGGGGACCGGTCAGGGGCGTCCCGTCCAGGGCTCGGGCGTAAGTGATCGATACTGGTTGAATCCGCAGGTCGACCTCCGGCGGCACTCGTTCGGCGATACCGAACAGCGATGACTTGAACGGCGCCACCCCTTCGCCATCGGTGCTGGTTCCTTCGGCGAACAGCATCAGGTTTTCGCCCCGCCCCAGCCGCGCCAGAAGCTGCTGTCCCTGTGCCTTCGCTTCGGCTCCCACCCTCTGAATGAAAACGGTGCCGGTCAGCCGCGCGGCTTGCCCGAAGAGTGGCCAACGCGCCACCTCCGATTTGGCGACGAAGGTTGCGTCCGCTTCACGCGCCACCACAGGAATGTCCAGGTAGGAACAGTGATTCGAGACGAACAGCGTGGGACCCTCGTTCCGGGGAACCCCGCTGACCTTCAGCCGCAGCCCGGCCGTGCGGCACAGCGTCCGGCACCATGTCGCCTGCAGCGGTCGCCGCCATCGACGTGCCGGGCCGACGCTGACCGCGTACGCGGTCATCAGCACCACGTTGACCAGCACCATCACAACAAACCGGAAGAACGCCCTCAGGCGCGAGGTGCGCAAGCTCAGAGGTTGTCCGCCGGGTTCGAGGGCCGGCGGTAGCGCTTGTCGTACTTGTCGCTCAACTGGTCGGTCTTGACGATCACGCATACGTCCGTGGTGTTGAACTGGTGGTCGACCACTGCGCCGTCACCGACGAAGCCGCCAACGCGAAGGTAGCCCTTGATCAGCGGCGGCAACTCGGCGAGCACCGCCTGGGCATCGAAATCCGCCTGAGGAAGAATGCCCATCGGCACATAGTGGTGCGCCAGGGCCCGGGGACGCAAGGCTGGCGGTGCCAGATGGTAGTGATGCAGATAAGAGAGCTGTGCGGCCAACTGTGCCGGCTCGGTACCCGGAAAGCTGGCGCAGCCGAACATGAGTTCCAGATCGTGCACGCGCACGTATTCCGCGAGGCCGCGCCACAGCATCTGCATGACTGCCCGGCTGCGGTAGCCGGTATCGACACAGGAGCGGCCCAGCTCAACGATTTCCCCGCCCCACTGCAGCAGCGGCGCGAGATCGTATTCCTGCTCGGAGTAGAAGCCGCTGTGCCGCAAGGCGACCGACCGCCGGAGCAGCCGGTAGGTGCCGACGACACCCGGCACACCGTTCGAGCGGTCGGTATCGATCACCAGCAGATGGTCGCAGATCTCGTCGAACGAATCGAAGTCGCGCTTAAGGGAGCGGACCTCCGGCGACGGGCTGGCCTTCATTTCTTCGTAGAAGACGCGATAGCGCAGGGCCTGCGACGCATCCAGTTCGGCGGAGGTTTCCGCCAGCCGAACCCGGAAATTATTGTACGCGAGCGTCTCCACTGCCTGATGATACTCCGCGCCGCCGCTGGTGCACTCGGGATCCGCGGCGGTCATTGTCTAACCAGCCCCCACTGGCGCGATCCTGTATGGCAAAGCGCCAAAGGCGCATCAACTAAAATCCCCCCGGCATGACCCGGCAGCAAGCCCCCGCCGCCGGTGATGGGCGCGGGTGTCGCGCAGAAGACACCCGCGCCGGGAGGCTCACCCGACTTCGTTTACGTTCAGTTTGCCTGGCGGCGGAGGAACGCCGGGATGTCGAGCAGGTCGTCCCGCGCCGCATTCTGAGTCGAGGGCAGACGCTCATCGACGAGTCGCGGAGCGGTCGCCGTCTCCGCTTCGATCACCTCGGCCTTGCTCGGCCTTGCCGGGACGCCGCCGATCACGCGAGCGAACAAGTTCGCCATGACGCCGCGCTGGGATTCGCCGTCCCCGGCCCGTCCGCCATTCATACCGCCGTGCGTCGCCACGTCGCCGGCGGAACGGGGCTCGATGGCGCTTCTGCCGAGCAAGGCCGGCGGAACGAAGCCACCGCCCGCTGTTGACGGCGCGGCCCCCTCGGCGTTCGCGAAAAACACCGGTTCCCGGCCGCCGCCGGCCTCGGCAACCGCCCGCCCTTCCTGGGCGCGGGAGAAGTCCGCAGCGGTCGCGACCGCCACGTGCTCCGGATGAGCCTCGGCCGCGACGCCTTCACGGCCCCGCGACGCCTGATTCTGGCGAGCCTCGCTGAGGCTATGGACGACCCCTTTCGTCGGGACCGGCTTTGCCGCGCTGGCGGCAATGTCCATGCCCGTCGCCACCACCGAGACCCGGATCCGGCCGTCGAGGGTGTCGTCGAAGGTGGAACCGAAGATGATGAAGGCGTCGGGATCGACCTCGGAGCGGATCCGGTTGGCCGCTTCGTCCACCTCGAAGAGGGTCATGTCCAACGAGCCGGTGATGTTGATCAGCACGCCGCGGGCGCCCTTCATCGAGACATCGTCGAGCAACGGGTTGGAGATCGCCGCCTCCGCCGCATCGAGCGCCCGGCGTTCGCCGGTGGCCTCGCCGGTGCCCATCATCGCCTTGCCCATCTCGCTCATCACCGCGCGGATGTCGGCGAAGTCGAGGTTGATCAGGCCCGGCATCACCATCAGATCCGTCACGCCGCGGACGCCCGAGTAGAGCACGTCGTCGGCCATCTTGAACGCGTCAGCGAAGGTGGTGCGCTCGTTGGCGATGCGGAAGAGGTTCTGGTTGGGGATGATGATCAGCGTATCAACGAACTGCTCGAGTTCCTCGATGCCCTGATCGGCGATGCGCATCCGGTGCTGGCCCTCGAAGTGGAAGGGCTTGGTGACGACGCCAACGGTCAGGATACCCTGCTCGCGGGCGGCGCGGGCGATCACCGGAGCTGCGCCGGTGCCGGTGCCACCGCCCATGCCGGCGGCGATAAACACCATGTTGGAGCCGCGGATTTCCTGGATGATGTCTTCCAGCGCTTCTTCGGCGGCGATGCGGCCGATGTCCGGCCGCGAGCCGGCGCCAAGGCCTTGCGTCACCGTCGTGCCAAGCTGGATGCGCCGGTCGCAGCTCGACTGGGCCAGGGCCTGCGCGTCAGTGTTAGCGACAATGAATTCAACGCCTTCCAGATGGGCGCGGATCATGTTGTTGACCGCGTTGCCGCCGGCGCCGCCGCAGCCGATGACGCTGATTCGCGGCCGGAGTTCCGGCGTGTGCTGGATAGGGGGGATACTTAGATTGATCGACATGGCGAGCCTCCGTTCGCACTGGGTTATTCGGTCTCGGGGTTGTCCGACCGGGCAGCCCCTCAGAAGTTCTCTCGCAGCCACTGGCCGAACCGGCCGAACCGGCCGTGAGCCGTGGTCGTCGGCCGGTATACCGGCTCGGTTCCATTGTGCGGCCGCTTGGCCGCAAAGCAGAGAAGGCCTGCGACGGTCGCAAAGGCCGGGCCTGCGACGGCGTCCGGCAGGCCGTCGATGCCGCGCGGCCGCCCGACCCTCACCTGTTTGTCGAGAACCTGACTGGCCAGTTCCGCCGCGCCGGCAAGCTGCGCTGCCCCCCCGGTGATGACCACGCGCCGACCGGCCACCCGGTCGTAGCCGGCATCCTGCAGACGGGTGCGCACCATCTCGAAGATTTCTTCCATGCGCGGCCGGATAATGCCGACCAGCATCGAACGCGGCACGATGGTGCTCTCCGAAGCGCCGTCATCGGCGATCGGCGGGATCTCGATCATCTGCCGGGAGTCGGAAGGCGACGGTTGACAGCTTCCGTACAGCGTCTTGATCCGCTCCGCCTGCGTGACCGGCGTCGACAGCCCGCGCGCCAGATCGCGGGTCACGTGCAGGCCACCGAGCGGAATGCTGTCCGTGTAGATCAGCTCGGAGTCAAAGAATACGGCGACCGAAGTCGTGCCGCCTCCCAGGTCGATCAGGGTGATGCCGAGCTGGGTCTCGTCGTCCACCAAGCAACCCAGCGCCGCGGCGTACGGGGACACCACTTTACCTTCCACTTCCAAGTGGCAGCGGGTCACGCAGGTCGCGACGTTGCGCACGGCACCGGATGCAGCCGTGATGAGGTGGAGGTTGACGCCCAGCCGCTGGCCGAACATGCCGCGCGGATCGCGCACGCCGCGGCAACCGTCCACCGAGTATCCGACCGGGATGACGTGGACGACATCGTGGTCGGCCGGGATGGTGCTGGCAAAGCCGGCAGGGTCGAGGATACGGCGCAGGTCGGCTTCGCCGATTTCGTGGCCCGCCACCGAGACCTCGTAGGCCACCATCCGCGAGCGTGGCGTGCCGGTCGAGACATTGACGACGACGCCACGGATGTTTTCACCGGCCATGCGCTCCGCCGCCTCGACGGTCGTGCGGATCGTCGCCTCGGCCTCATCGAGATCAATCAGCGCTCCGGCCCGCATGCCCCGCGAAGCGTGATGGCCGATGCCCACGACGCGGAAGGTGTCGCCGCTTTCCGCGGGCCTGGCGATCAGACAGCAAACTTTCGATGTTCCGATATCCAGGGCTGCTATCAACCCGTTCCGTGCCTTCACCTGTACGGCCGCCTTGTGTCGCTTCACGTTTTTGTCCCCGTCGTCCCTTGTTTTTGGGAATGCACGCCGGGCGCGCCCGCTTGTCCCGCACGGGTCGGCACCGACCGGCGCCAGAGAGTGAATGGCCTAAACATCGCTGCCGCCCTCGCTGTCTCGTGGTGCCGGCCGAACCACAAGCCGATCCTCGAAGCGCAGATCCAGAACACGAACGTGCTTGTCCAGCAGGCGGTGCTGCCGCTGATAGTCGCCGAGCCGGTGCCATGCCACGTCGGGGTTCTGTTCCGGCAGCTTGACATCGACCCCGTCAGTCATGTGCAGGTTCCAGCGGCGGCCGCCGACCCGCACGGCCGCTTTGACACGGGCCATGAGCTCAGGCTCGCTGGCCAGCATTTGGACCAGCGCCGTCGCATTGGCAGGCGCATCCTCCCCCACCACGACCATGAGCCCGCTGAACGGCCCCACCTCGTCGCGAAGGATGACCTCGCCTGCCTCGTCGATCAGCGCGAACTTCTTGTCGTGCTGCCACAGGGCGAGCGGCCGCCGTTCGACGATCTCGATCACGATCTTGTCCGGCAGCACCCGCCGAACCGACGCCTCCCGCACCCATGGCAAGGCCTGCACCCGCTGTCTGGCCTCTTCCAGGTCGACCGCGAGGATCGGAGTGCCGCGTTTGACGTCCAGAGCGTCGAGCAGTGTCGCTTTCGGCGTCTCCCCGCGGCCGACGACAAAGACATCCCGGACAACAAAGCCCATTCGCGCGGAGGCACCGATCATTGATTGCACGGCGTCGGCGGCGAGGCGGTGCGGCACCCTCGCCTCCCACGCAAGCCAGATCGAGCCGGTGAGGGCGACGATGAAAACCGCGCTCCAGACCGGGATCGCGCGGCGGGAACGCCACAGCGGAACGACGCGCGCGCGCGGCTGAGTCTTCTTGCGCGGCGCACGCATGCGCGACGCCATCATCGATCGCACTCCGCGTGCTCGACCATCCACGCCACCAGTTGCGGAAAGGAAATGCCGACCGACGCCGCCTGCTCCGGCACCAGTGACGTCGGTGTCATCCCCGGCTGGGTATTCACTTCCAGCATGTATAGCCGCTCGCCGTCCCAGCGCAGATCCGCGCGCGAGACGCCCCGGCAGCCGAGTGCCTGATGAGCGACGAGCGCCAGGCGCATCGCTTCCGCGTACACGCCGGGATCGACCTGCGCCGGAACCACGTGCCGCGAGCCCCCCGGCGCGTACTTGGCGTCGTAGTCGTAGAAGCCGCGGTCGGTGGTGATCTCCGTTACCGCCAAAGGCCGGTCCCCCATGACCGCGACCGTGAATTCGCGGCCCGGGATGAAGCGCTCAATCATCACCCGGTCGCCGAACTGCCAATCGTCGTCGAGCGTGCAGAGATTGGCGCCGTTGCGAACGATGTGGACGCCGACGCTCGAACCCTCGTTCATCGGCTTGATCACGAACGGCCGCGGTATCGGGTCGCCAGCCGCGAGTTGTCCCCGACTGACCACGACGTGTTCGGCAACGGGGATGCCGGCCCGCTCGAACACGAGCTTGGCCTGCGGCTTGTCCATCGCCAGGGCCGAGGCCAGCAGGCCGGAGTGCGTATAGGGAATCGACAGGATGTCGAGCAGCCCCTGGATCGTTCCGTCCTCGCCCCAACGGCCATGCAGGGCGTTGAAGACCACATCCGGTTTTGGCGTCAGCTGATCCAGCAGATGGCGCGGGTCGCGAACGACGTCGATCGCCCAAACCTCATATCCGGCCTGCCGCAGCCCCTCGGTAACGGCCGCCCCGCTCACCAGAGATACCTCGCGCTCGGCCGACCAGCCGCCCATCAACACGGCGACACGCCTACTCATCGCGAAACCTCCCGCAGGCACTGCTCCTGTGGAACTCCGATGCGCCGGATCTCCCACTCCAGCACGACGCCGGTTTCCGCCAACACGCGACGGCGAACTTCCTCGCCCAGCGTCTCCAGATCCGCGGCGGACGCGGTCCCGGTGTTGATCAGAAAATTGCAGTGCTGGGCAGAAACCTGTGCGCCGCCTCTGGTGAGGCCCCGGCAGCCGGCCCGCTCGATCAGCTCCCACGCCCTGGCTTGCGGCGGGTTGGCGAACGTGGAGCCGCCGGTCCGCGATCGCACCGGCTGCGTGCTTTCGCGCGCGGCGCGGATCTCGTCCATGCGCCGGGCGATTGCTTCCCCGTTCCCGGCAACCCCGCGCAGCTTCGCGGCAACAAAGATCCAGCCTTCCGGCAAGCCGCAGCGCCGGTAGGCAAACCCCATTTCGGCAGGTGCCAGGCGACGATGCCCGCCCCGGTCATCGATCGCCTCGGCTTCGACGAGCACATCTTTCATCTCGCTGCCATAGGCGCCGGCATTCATCCGCACCGCCCCACCGATGGTGCCCGGGATACCCGAGAGAAACTCCAGCCCCGCCAGCCCCGCGTCCTGCGCGATCCGCGCAACGTTTGCGTCCAGCGCGCCAGCCCCCGCCAGGATCGTTTCGCCGTCCGCTACAATGTCGGCAAAGGCGCGTCCCAACCGGACGACGACACCGGGCACGCCACCGTCCCGAACCAGCAGGTTGGACCCGACACCGAGCACCGTGACGGCGACGTCGGCGGGCTTGCCGGCGAGAAATGTGGCGAGATCCTCAATATCGGCCGGGCGGAACATCACTTCCGCCGGACCACCGACCCGGAACCAGGTGATCGGCGCCAGGGGCACGTCCTCGCGGTAGCGGCCACGTACCGCCGGCAGCCGGTCGATCAGGCGCGCGGAAACGCGGCGTTCGGGCATCATGCCGCCGCTCCCGCGCAACGCCGCCGCCACTCAGCAATTTCCTGTGGCAGCGCGTGCGCCCACTGACTGATGTTGCCGGCGCCAAGGCAGACCACGAGGTCCCCCGCGGTGGCGACATCGGAGACGGTCTGCGCCAGGGAGTCGCGCCCGGCGAGTGGAATCACCTGACGATGGCCATGCGCCCGCAGGCCGTCGACCAGGGCATCCTGGGTAATCCCCTCGATCGGATCTTCGCCGGCCGCATAGATATCAGCGACAATCACCGCATCGGCATCGTTGAAGCAGGAGCAGAAGCCGTCGAACAGGCTTGCCAGCCGGCTGTATCGATGCGGCTGAACAACGGCGATCACCTGGCCATGTCCGACGGTACGAGCCGCGGCCAGCACGGCCGCAATCTCAACGGGGTGATGGCCGTAATCGTCGATGACGGTGATTCCATCCACTTCACCGCAGCGGGTAAAGCGGCGGTTGACGCCGCCGAAGGTGGCGAAAGCGCGCGCGATCGTCGCATCGTCGATGCCGACGGCGCTCGCGACGGCCAAGGCGGCCAGGGCATTCTGCACGTTATGCTGGCCGAACATCGGCAGGAACAGATGCGGGACAGTCCGGCTGATGCTGGTCTTGCGGTCGCTGATCACGGCCGAGAAACGCACGCCTTCGCCATTGGCCCGCACGTCCGTTCCACGCACGTCGGCCTGCGGGCTGAAGCCATAGGTCACGACCCGGCGATCCAGCAGCCGCGGGAGGATTCCCTGCACTTCGGGATGATCGATACACAGCGCCGCTATGCCGTAAAACGGGATGTTGGCGGCAAAGGCAACGAACGCCTCGCGCAGCGCGTCGAACGTGCCGTAATGATCGAGATGCTCCGGGTCGATGTTGGTGATGACCGCGATTGTGGCCGGCAGCTTCACCATCGTCCCGTCGGACTCGTCCGCCTCGGCAACCATCCAGTCGCCCGAACCATGGCGGGCGTTGGAGCCCCACGCATTGATGATGCCGCCGTTGACCACGGTCGGGTCGAACCCGGCGGTGTCGAGGACCTGAGCGATCAGCGAGGTCGTGGTCGTCTTGCCGTGCGTTCCGCCTACGGCGATCGACCACTTCAGGCGCATCAGCTCGCCCAGCATCTCCGCGCGGCGCACCACCGGGATGAGCGACCGGCGAGCGGCGACCACCTCCGGATTGTCCGCCTTGACCGCAGAGGAGATAACGACGACCTGCGCCTCGCCGAGATTTTCCTCACTGTGACCGATGACGACGGGGATTCCCTTCGCCTGCAACCGTCGGATGTTGGCTCCGTCGGAGCGGTCGCTACCCTGCACCCGGTAGCCCAGACTGTGCATGAGCTCGGCGATTCCGCTCATGCCGATGCCGCCGATGCCGACGAAATGAATGGGACCGATCCCGAGCGGGATGCTTTTCATGCCGCAAGCCTCCCACTGTTAATGGCCGTGTCCGAAGGCGACGCACCGATCACTTCGAGCACCAGATCGGCGAGGCGGGCGGCCGCCCGGTCGAACCCTGCCACCCGCGCTGCAGCCGCGGCCGTCGCCAGCTGGGCCGGGTGGAGGAACAGGCTCTCAAGCCGCGACGCCATCCCTTCCGCCGTCATCGTGTCCTGCGGCATCAGCCAGCCGCCGCCGGCGTCCGTCACCGCCCGGGCGTTAGCGGCCTGGTGATCGTCCGTCGCAAAGGGATAGGGCACCAGCACCGACGGACAGCCGACCGCCGTGATCTCGGCAATGGTCGAAGCACCGGCGCGGGCGATCAGCAGGTGCGCCGAAGCGAGCCTGGACGGCACGTCGTCGAAGAAGCTGGCCAGTTCGGCACCTACGCCGATGCGACGGTAGGCGTCCTCCACCTCCGACATCGATTCAGGGCGGCACTGCTGGCTGATGACCAGCCGCGAGCGCAGACGCGCGTTCAGCCGATCGATCGCCGCGGGCACCACCTCGCCGAAGATGCGCGCGCCCTGGCTGCCGCCGAGGATCAGCAGGCGGATGGGGCCGGTCCCTTCCGGTGGCTGATAGGTCCGCTCGCGGAGCCGGGCGAAAGCCGGCCGAACCGGCATCCCTGTCCGGACGAGCTTATGCTCCACGCCCTTGGGTAACGCGGCGACCGTTTCAAAAGCCGTCGCAATCCTGCCGGCCCTCCGGGCGAGCAGGCGATTGGCACGGCCGAGCAGCGCGTTCTGCTCATGAATAATGGTCGGAATGCCGAGGATGCTGGCTGCGAGGACGCTGGGAACCGAGGCATAGCTGCCGAAGCCGACGACCGCGCCCGGCGAGAGAAGGCGCAGGCCCCAGGCCGCCTGCGTCAGTCCAGCGGCCAGTTCGGTGAGGCTCTTCAGCCGCCCCCATGCCGACTGCCCGGCAAGACCCCCGCCGCGGATTCGCCGCACCTGGATGTCTCCGCCGAAGGAGACACCCCGCCGGTCGGTGAAAAGGACCGGCTCCATCCCCCGCTCGCGCAGTTGAGAGGCCAGCGCTTCCGCCGGAAAGACGTGCCCGCCGGTTCCACCTGCCGCGAGGACGATGCTAACGCGTGCGGCGCTCATTGGCGCCCTCCCGGGTCCGGCCGGTCACGTGTCAGGGCCAGCACCATGCCCATGCCCCAGGCAAGAGCGATGGTGGCCGAGCCGCCGTACGAAATGAACGGCAAGGTGATCCCTTTCGGCGGGATCAGGTGCATGGTGGACGCCATGTTCATCAGCGCCTGCGCGCCGAACAGCGACAGCAGCGCTCCGCCAGCCAGCAGCACGAACAGGTCGGTGTCCTTGAACGCCCGGATCAGGCCGCGCAGGACCACGAAGCCGAACAGCCCGACCAGCAGAAGGCACAGCAGCAGGCCAAATTCTTCGCCGGCGACGGCGAAGATGAAGTCGGCGTGCGCGTCCGGGAGGACCGCCTTGACGTGGCCCTCGCCAGGGCCCCGACCGAACAGCCCGCCGCTTTGAAAGGCTTCCATCGCCCGCTTCACCTGGTAGCCTTCGCCGCTTGCCGGATCGAGAAACTGATCGACCCGCTGGTGCACGTGATCGAACATGAAGTACGCGCCGATCCCGACACCCGCGAACAGCAGTCCGAGAAGGGCAATCAACGCCAGCGGGCAGCCTGCGAGGAAGATTTGCAGACACCACACGCCCACCAGCAGCAACGTCGTGCCAACGTCCGGCTGCAGCAGAAGCACGCCGGCCGCTCCGCACAGCAGCAGCGCGGACAGCGGATAGCCGGCAATTTGTTCACGGCCGCGGCTGTTGGCGATCAGCGCGGCGCAGACAACCGCAAAGGCGGGCTTGAGGAACTCGGAGGGCTGGATCGAGACTCCGGCGATATAGAGCCAGCGCCGCGCGCCCTTCACCTCCGCGCCGAAAAACAGCGTGGCGATGGTCGCGACAAACGCCACCAGGAGCAGGATCAGGCCGCACCGCTTCACGCCCTGGGGCGACAACAGCGACGTCATCAGCATGACCATGATCGCAACCGGCAGGTATGCCGCCTGGCGACGCGCGAAGTAGAACGGCTCCAGGCCGATCCGTTCCGCGACCGGTGGCGAGGCGGCCATTGTCAGGACAATGCCCAAGCCGGCAATGAGGATGATTGCCGCCACCGTCCAACGGTCGACGGTCCACCACCACCGCGCGAGCAGGCTCGTATCCGTGCGGGAAAAGGTCAGGCTCATCTCGCGATCTCCCGTACCATCGCGCGGAAGGCATCGCCGCGTGCTTCAAAGCTGCGGAACTGGTCGAAGGAGGCACACGCGGGAGAGAGCAGAACGACCGGGTCGTTGGCCATGTCGGCGGCGGCCGCCTCCCGCGCCGCGGCAAATGCCGCCGCAAGGGTTCCGCATCGCACGGAGGGCACCTTGCCATTCAGTTCGCGAGCGAACGCGGCCTCGGCCTCACCGATAAGGAACGCGCACCGGACGCGGGCGAGCCAAGGCAGCGTGGCACTAAGGCCGTCTTCCTTCGGTCGACCACCGGCGATCCAGTAGATGCGATTGTAGCTGGCCAACGCCCGCGCCGCGGCATCCCCATTGGTCGCCTTGGAGTCGTTGACGTAAGTCACCTGATCGACGACTGCGATCCGCTCCTGCCGGTGGGCCAAGCCAGGGAAATTCAAGATCGCGTCCGTCGCCGCATGGATCGGCACACCCATCGCGTAAGCGACGGCGTACGCTGCAGCGGCGTTCTGCCCGTTGTGCTCGCCGGGGAGGGCCCGCGCCTGGCGCAGGTCGATGATCGGCTTCGGCTCGCCGCGGATCGCGTCCCACAACAGGCCATCGCTGACAAAGACACCGCCGGCAACCCGGCGGCGCCCGGAAATGACCAGCACCCGGTAGCGGCCGCCCCGGCTGAGGTCGGTGCAGAGGGCCCGGCAATGCTCGTCATCCACGCCAACGACGGCCGTTGCTCCCGCTGGCGCATCGGCAAAGATGCGCCGTTTGGCGGCGATGTAGCCGTCGATGCCGCCGTGGCGGCCCAGGTGATCAGGCGATATGTTGAGTAGCACAGCTGCATTAAACACTAGACTTGGCGTTAGCTCCAACTGATATGACGACATCTCCAAAACACAAATAGTTTTTGTGTCGAGCGGTTCGAACCCGAGGACTGGGGGCCCCAGGTTGCCCCCGACCCGCACGTCCCACCCGGCTGACGCGAAGATGTGGCCAATCAAGGCGGTGGTTGTCGATTTGCCGTTGGTCCCGGTGATTCCGACGTAGGTCGCGCGGGGGTGCGCCCGGAACAAAAGCTCAACATCACCGATAATCTCGACGCCCGCCGCACGCGCTTTGGCGGCCACCGGATGGGGTGCAGGATGGGTGTGCGGAATGCCCGGACTGAGAACCAGAGCCGTCGATTCGCGGAGGTCCTTTCCGGCGAGGTCAACCAGGGGGATTCCAGCCGCCGCCGCCACGGCGCGTGCGCCCTCGCTGTCGTCCCAGGCCCAGACGGTGCGGCCGGCCGCGAGCAACGCTGCCGCTACCGCGCGCCCGCTCGCCCCCAGACCAAGCACTGCCCAGGGTCCGTTCGGCAGGCCGTCCAGAGCGATCATGCGAAGCCTCCTCAGCGCAACTTCAGCGTCGACAGGCCAACGAGCGCCAGGATCGCGGCGACGATCCAGAAGCGGATGACGATCGTCGGCTCCTTCCAGCCCTTCTTCTCGAAGTGATGGTGAAGGGGGGCCATCCGAAACACCCGACGGCCGGTCAGCTTGAACGACGCCACCTGGACGATCACCGATACCGTTTCCAGGACGAACAACCCGCCGACGATCGCCAGCACCAACTCGTGCTTGGTCGCGACGCTGATCGCTCCCAGAGCGCCCCCCAGCGACAGCGATCCGGTGTCGCCCATGAACACGCGGGCCGGCGGTGCGTTGAACCAAAGAAAGCCCAAGCCGGCACCGATCAACGCTCCGCAGAACACCGCAAGCTCGCCGGTGCCCGGCACGTAATGGATCTGCAGGTAGTTGGCAAAGACGGTGTTGCCGACCAGGTAGGCTACGAGGGCAAACACCCCCGCCGCAATCATCGCCGGGACGATCGCCAGCCCGTCGAGCCCGTCGGTGAGGTTGACCGCGTTGGACGAACCGACGATGACGCCGACCGACAACAGGATGTAGACGAAGCCCAGGTTGATCAGCAGGTTTTTGAAGAACGGCACAGCCAGCTGGTATTGCAGTCCCGCCGGCGTGAGCTGGCTGATCCACAGGGCCGCCGATCCGGCGATGATTACCTGGAGGAACAGCTTGGCGCGGCCCGGCAATCCGCGGCTGTTGCGGTGGACCACCTTGCGATAGTCGTCCAGGAAGCCGATGGCGCCATAGGAGATGGTGACAACCAGCGAGGCCCAGACGAAGCCGTTGGTGAGATCGACCCACAACAGCGTCGAGACCGTCAGGGCCAGCAGGATCAGAAAGCCGCCCATTGTGGGGGTGCCGCGCTTTGTCAGCAGGTGGCTCTCCGGCCCGTCGCTGCGGATCGGCTGGCCGCCGTTCTGTCGCGACCGCAGCAGGGCGATCAGTCTCGGACCGAAAACGAAGCTGATCAACAACGCGGTGAGCAGCGCCCCGCCGGAACGGAACGTGATGTAGCGAAACACATTGAGGGGCGAGAAGGTGTCGGCGAGCGGCACCAGCAGGTGATAGAGCATCCCGTCAGCACCCCCCCGACGCGGCAGCGGCGTGCAACTTGCCGTCGGCCGTCGGACCGGCGCCGCCGCCCCGATCCAGCGCCAGCACCGCATCGACGACGAGCCGCATCCGGCTGCCGGCCGAGCCCTTGACAGCGACAACGTCGCCCGCATGCACCGCCGCGGCGACCAGCGGCGCCAAAGCCGCTGAATCGGCGGCATGGCCGGCACGCAGGGCCGCGGGCAGCGCCTCGCGCAGGTGCGCCGACATCGGCCCGGCGGTAAAAACCAGGTCGATGCCGTTCTCAACCACTGCCGCAGCGAGGGCGGCGTGCAGGGCCGCCGATGCCGCGCCCAGCTCCAGCATGTCGCCAAGCACGGCGATGCGCCGGCCTCCCATCCCGGGGCGACTGCGACCGAGCACCTCGAAGGACGCCCGCATCGACGGCGGGCTGGCGTTGTAGCTGTCGTCGATCAACTCGAGGTCGCCGTTTTCAAGGCGCACCCGCGCTCGCAACCCCCTGCCCTTTGGCGGCCGCAGGTCGGACAGCGCGGTGGCGGCGGCGCGGACGTCGGCACCCAATGCCGCAGCACAGGCCAGAACACACAGGGCATTGGTGACCCAGTGGCTGCCTGGGACGCCGACGAAGAAGGACAGGCGCGTGCCCAGCACGTCCGCCTCGATCCGGGAGCCGCGCTCGCCCTGATCGGCGGCGATCAGCCGCGCATCGGCAGCGTGGTCGCGCCCGAACGAGAGGTTGCGGCTCACCCCCGCTTCTGCCGCTTTCCGCACCAGGCGGCGGAAATGGGCATTATCGCGGTTGAGGACTGCCGTCCCCCCTGGCTCCAACCCGGCGAATATTTCCGCCTTCGCATCAGCGATGTCCTCGGCCGAGCCGAAATTCTGGAGGTGCACCGACTCGACCGTCGTAATGGCGACGACGTGCGGGCGGACAAGGGTGGTCAGCGGCGTGATTTCGCCGGGGTGGTTCATGCCCATCTCGAAGATGGCAAACGCCGACGACCGTGGCATGCGGGCGAGGCTGAGCGGCACGCCCCAGTGATTGTTGAAGCTGCCGACGCTGAAATGGGTAGCCCCTTGACGCGACAGCGCAAGCGCGAGCGCCTCCTTGACGCCTGTCTTGCCGACGCTGCCGGTAATTCCAGCGATGCGCGCGTCGGTTCGGGAACGGCCCGCGCGACCCAGCGCCCGAAGCGCCTCGAAGGTATCCTCGACGCGCAGCAGCGGCGCGTCCTGGCCCAGCGTTTCGGGGCGCCGGGAGACGATCCCCGCCGCCGCTCCCTTGTCCAGTGCCTGGGCCACGAAGGCGTGAGCGTCGAAGTTCGGCCCCTGCAGCGCGACGAACACGTCGCCGGGCGCGAGCGATCGCGAATCGATGGAGACGCCGTTGGCGGTCCAGTGGCCCCCGGATCGGCCACCCGTCGCTTCCGCTGCGGTCTCGGCGGTCCACAAGGGAGGTGCATCGGTCATTGCTGGAGATCCCGTACGGCGTCTCGCACCACAGCAGCGTCATCGAACGGCAGCACGGTCGGTCCGACGATCTGTCCGGTTTCATGTCCCTTGCCGGCAACCAGCAACACATCGCCCGGTCGAAGTGCCGAGACGGCATGGAAGATGGCTTCGCGGCGGTCGCCGATCTCCCGGGCTCCGGGACAGGCGGCCAAAATGGCCCGACGGATCGAGGCGGCATTTTCGGTGCGCGGATTGTCGTCGGCAATCAATACCTGATCGGCCTCCGCGGCCGCGACGTTCCCCATGACCGGCCGCTTGCCGGCATCGCGGTCGCCGCCGCAGCCGAAGACCACGACGAGTTGCCGCGCCACCAGCGGTCGCAGCGCCCTGAGCGCTACCGCGAGCGCGTCCGGGGTGTGGGCGTAATCCACATAGACGGAAGCCCCTGCTACGCGGGCAACCCTCTCCAGCCGGCCGGGAACGGGCTGCAGGCGGGCCAGCGCATCCAAAACGGACTCCGTATCGCCCCCGGTCGCCATCGCGAGGCCCGCCGCGGCAAGGGCGTTGAGCGCCTGGAAATCGCCCGCCAGAGGCAAATCGACCTGCCGCTGCCGCCCTTCGATCGACACGGTCAGCCGCTGTCCGTCGACTTCGGGAAGCGCGGCGTCAATGCGCAGGTCCCGGCCTTTCACTCCATAGGTCATGACACGAAGCCGACGCGCCTCCGCAACCTGCCGTACCCGGTCGGCATGCCCGTCGTCCGCACAGATGACGGCCGCCCCGTCGGCGTCGATCAGCTCCGCAAACAGACGAAGCTTGGCGGCGAGGTAGGCCTCCATGGAGCCGTGATAATCAAGGTGATCCCGACTCAGGTTGGTGAACGCGGCGGCGGCGATGCGCACGCCATCGAGCCGGTACTGGTGCAGGCCGTGGCTCGATGCTTCCATGGCCAGCCGCTGCACCTGCTGGTCGGCGAGTTCCGCGAGGGTCCGGTGCAGGCTGACCGGGTCGGGTGTGGTGAGACTGCCGGCTCGGACGAACCCCGGAGCGGTGACCCCCAGCGTTCCCAGCGAAGCGGCGGCGTAGCCGAGCGCGGCCCAGATCTGGCGAAGGAACCAGACCACCGAGGTCTTGCCGTTGGTGCCGGTGACCGCTGCCACGGTCGTCGGCTGACGACCGAAGTACGCGGCAGCAATCAGCGCGAACCGACGGTGCGGGTTGGCATCGTGGAGAATCGCCAGTGGCCGGCCGCCGGGCGCCGCGCTCGCGATTTCCTTTGCAGTATCGGGCGTGGTCAGCACCGCGGCCGCGCCACGCCCCACGGCGTCGCCGATGTAGGCGCGGCCGTCGGCACGGCTGCCGGTCAACGCCGCGAACAGAAAACCGGGCTGCACCTGCCGCGAGTCGGCGGTGAGCCCGGTGATCTCGACGCCGGCGATATTGACGCCGTTCAATCCAAAGTCGGTCCCTGCCAGGAGGTCAATTAGCCGCAAGTTGCTTTTCCCGCTTCTTGACGCCAGGCGGCTTGACCGCCTCGATCGGCGAGCGTGGCTGCTGGGGCAAGGTTTGCGGCTGAGGGGTTTTGGCACGGCGGACGCCGTCCGGCAATTCGTCATCCGGCACCGGCGGAATACCGAGCAGCGGCGCCATATGCGTAACCAGACGCGCGACCACGGGTGCTGCGACCCAGCCGCCGGTGGCATAGTTTGCCGTCGAACGATTGCCCTTCGGCTCGTCCAGCATGGCGAGAACCACGTAGCGTGGCGCGTTGATCGGGAACGCCCCGACGAAAGACGAAATCCGGGCATTCTGGACGTACCGGCCGTGCACCAGCTTTTCTGCGGTGCCGGTCTTCCCTCCCACCTTGTAACCCGGGACGTCGGCCTTGGTGCCGGTGCCGTGCAGCACGACGTCGCGCATCAGGTCGCGCATCTGCTTTGACGTTCGTCCCGAAAGGACCTGTTGCCCCGCCGCGGGGGCCGCGCCCGGCTCCTGCAGGCTTGCCTGGATCACTTCACCACCCCGGTCGTCTTCCGACACCAGACGGGGCGGGAGCAGCGTCCCCCCATTCACCAGCGCTGCCACGCCGCTGGCCAGCTGGAGCGGTGTGATGGCAAGCCCGTGGCCAAAGGCAATCGTCATCGTATTCACTTCGCGCCACGGATTGGGAACCAGCGGCGCACCCACCTCCGGCAGCGTGATCGGCGACTTGTGCAGCATCCCGAAGCGGGCCAGGTACTGCCGTTGCAAGGTGGTGCCCACATCCATCGCCATCAGAGCCGAACCGATGTTCGACGAGTACACCAGGATTTCCCTGGTCGACAGCCAGCGATTTTTCGCGTGGTAGTCGCTGATGGTGAAACGCGAAATGCGCAGCGGGCGGCTCGCGTTATATCCCCCGGCAAGGGTGGTCGTGCCGCTGTCGAGCGCCATCGCGACGGTAAACAGCTTCATGGTCGAGCCCATTTCGTAGACGCCCTGGGTGACGCGGTTGAACCGCGCTTCGTCTTCCGAATCGAGCACCGGCTCATTTGGATCAAAGTCGGGCAGCGAAGCCAAGCCGACCACTTCTCCGGTCGCGACGTCCAGCACCAGTCCCGCCGCGCCCAGCGCGTTGAACTCCCGCTGAGCCACCAGCAACTCACGGCGCAGGATATGCTGGACACGCACGTCCAGGCTGAGATGCAGCTCGCCACCCGCGGCAAGCGTCCGGTTGTAGCTTTGCTCGACACCGGCAAGCCCCTGGCCGTCGATATCGGTGACCCCCACGACGTGGGCTACGGCACGTCCCTGCGGATAGACGCGCCGCCGTTCATCAACGAAGCTGATGCCGGGAATGCCCAAAGCGTTGACCCGCTGCTTCTGCTCGGGCGTGATGCCCCGCCGCACCCAAACGAAACGCGAGGCACTCGCCAGGCGGGCGCGGATCACCGCGCGGTCCAGGTCGGGGAACACCTGCCGCAGGTCGTCCACCGCCTCATCGGGGTCAATGATTTCCTTCGGGTCGGCATAAATCGATGCCGCCGGGAGACTGGTCGCCAGCAGCACGCCGTTGCGGTCGAAAATGTCGGCACGCACCGTCGGATTGCCACCAGCCAGCGCCGCCACCGCCCGGCGCTCGGGAGTGCCGCCAAGGACGGTCAAGTCCAGCAATCGGACTGCCATTACCAGGAATGCCAGCACGAAGATCACACCACAACCGAGCAGCCGGTTGCGCGCGGTCTCAAGCGCCCGATGGGAGACACCGACGAGGCGACGGGTGGCCGCCGGCTGGTACGCCATGCTTGGCTCCGTTTGTTCTACGTTCATCAGTGATGCCCCCTGCCGGGGATGGTGCGGCCGGCCGGCGCATGCGCCGAGACGGTGGCCCCGCCGCTTGGGATCAGCGAGGACACCTCATCCAGCGTTGCGAAGGTGCCCAGTTGCACCGGCTCCACCGGGACCAGGCCCAGATGGGCGCTCGCCAGCCGGCGCAGACGCTCCGGTTCGACGAGCAAACTGAATTCCGCCTGCAGCACGTGCGTTTTCTGCTGCTCGGTGGCAACCTCGCGGCGCAGGCTGACAAGGTCCTCTTCCAATCCCTGCACCTGATGGGTCACGGTGAGCAGCACCACGCCCAGCGCTCCCGCCAAGAGCATGCACAGGACCGTGGCCTGCCTTACGAACGTCGACCAACCTGTCATGCTGCCCTCCTCTTGGCGTGGGCTGTATCCGTTGGCGGTGCCGCGAGCCGCTCGGCGGCGCGAAGCCGGGCCGAGCGCGCCCGCGGGTTTGTCGCCACTTCGCGCGACGACGGTCGCAATGGGCGGCGCGTCAGCAACCGGAACGTGGCTGACGGCTCGCGATGCGCCGCAGCCGGAAGGTGACGGGAACCGTGCGGATCGCCGCCGCTGCGGTGTCGCAGGAAGCCCTTGACCACCCGGTCCTCCAGTGAATGGAACGCAACGACGACCAGCCGGCCGCCCGGCACCAGCATCGCCTCCGCCGCCAGCAGGCCGCGCTCAAGCTCGCCCAGTTCGTCGTTCACCTGAATCCGCAGCGCCTGGAAGGTGCGGGTCGCCGGATCGATACCGTCGGCGGCGCGGGGCAACACCGAACGAACGATATCCGCCAACTGGCGTGTCCGCTCAATCGGGACGGCCGTGCGGGCCCGCACGATCGCCCGGGCAATGCGCCTTGCAAACCGTTCCTCGCCGAGCCGCCAGATCAGGTCGGCCAGGTCTTCTTCGGAGAGCTTGTTGACCGCATCGGCCGCGGTGGCTCCGCCGCTGCTGTCCATGCGCATGTCCAGCGGGCCGTCGAAGCGGAACGAGAAGCCGCGCTCGGGTGTGTCCAGTTGCGGCGAGGAAACGCCAAGATCGAACGCGATGCCGTCGATGGCCCCGATCTCGCGCGCCGCGGCGATCTCCGGCAGGTCACTGAAGCGGCCGTGCGCCACCGCCAGACGGCCAGCATAGCGGCCGACCAGCGTCTGCGCCCGCAGGCAGGCTTCGGGATCGCGGTCGATGCCGAGCACCCGGCAGGAGGCAGCTTCAAGCACCGCCGTGGCGTAGCCCCCGACGCCGAAGGTAGCATCGACGTAGACGCATCCGGCCCGAGGCGCCAGGGCGTCCAGCACCTCCGCCAGCATCACCGGCGCGTGCGCGCCCGGAACGGTCGGCGCGGTCATCGCGGCGTCTCCGGCCCCCGGCGCAACGGCAGGGTCGCCCCGCGTTCGCGCAGCCGGTCGAAGGCCTCGGCATGGCGCTTGTCGTAATTGGCCGGATTCCAGATCTGGAACGTGTTGCCGAGCCCGACGAACCGGGCTTCCCCGTCGAGGCCCGCGTGCTCGACGAGGGCTGGAGGCAGCACGATGCGACCTTCCGGGTCGAACGGCAGGGCATGGGCGCTTCCGAGAATAACCGCGGCCAGATCGTGCTGCTCGTCAGAGAACAGCGCCAGGTCATCGAGGCTTGCAGTGACCCGCTCCATGAACTGTTCGTCGCACCCTTCGATCGCCGCCAGCTTTGGCGAAGGATAAACATAGATGCCTGAGTAGCCGCCCTTCGCCTGGTAGTAGTCACGGTACTGCTTCGGCACAGACACTCGCCCCTTGCGGTCGATTTTGTTGGTGTGCTGGCCGACTAATAACGGCATTGCGGCTCCCGCGGTAAAGCCCCGGCTTTAGCGTCACGGTTTTGCGTCTTTCGGCGGCTGATGGCGCCCGTCCCCACCTGCCCGGCCGAAGTGATGAGTAATGGGATATCATGGGCAGCAATGGTCGTCAATGGGACATGGTGGACTCGGGTGGGTTAACAAATGCTTATCCACAGGGCGGAAAAGATTCGCGACGATTCGCCAAGTGATGCTGCAATTGCAGCAAATCCCACTACATGCGGGCGTGCGTCGCTCTGCGCTTACAGGATTTGCGAATCAAACCCGGTGGAGGCCGGAAGCAAGTGAATCCTCGGCACCGCTTGTTCTTGTTATGTTCATGCGCTGCATCCGAGGTGCACGCCGCGACGCGCCGTCTGGCCGCCGCTCCCCCCCCCCCCGGTGGCAGAATGGGCCAGACGACCTGTAAGCCGGGTTCTGTTCCCGCCGAAGCGGGCGATGGCCATTCATCTGGGACGCCCGTCACCGGGCGCCTCGCGCGACCGACCCGGACGGCGACGCGGAAACCCGCCCGCCGGCATACCCGCGCGAAGCGGGCGGCCGGCATGCCGTCCCTACTTGGTCTTGCTCCCGGTGGGGTTTACCGTGCCGTTCCCGTTGCCGGGAACGCGGTGCGCTCTTACCGCACCCTTTCGCCCTTGCCGGCAGACGCGAGGTCCCGGCCGGCGGTTTGCTTTCTGTGGCACTTTCCCTGGGGTCGCCCCCGCCGGGTGTTACCCGGCACCGTGCTTCCGTGGAGCCCGGACTTTCCTCCCCCGCCGGCTACAGCCGATACGAAGGCGGCCATCCGGCCGTCTGGCATTATTCATGCTAGTCGTCGCCGGGCCGATTGCAAGCGAAGCAACGCCATTTATGTCGCGCGTTACAGGTCAAGCACGGTGTCGAGCCCACGATGGACGCCAACCAGTGCCGAGACCTTGCGAATAGCGAGCAGCGCCCCATCAACGTATGGCCGCGCGCTGCTTCCGGAGTCGTGACGGATTGTCAGCTTTTGATCAGGCATGCCGAAGATGGTTTCAGCACCATCCTAACCCCCTCGACCAATGTCGCCGGACAATTGTCTTCCTTAATGAAATTCGGCGCGTCCCTTCATCGCCAGCAGGCCTTCATGGTCGGCAACCCACAGGTCGCGGCCTCCATCATCGCGCGGAGAGGCGCACACGGTGAATGGCTCGGCGTCCATAATCGGCCGATGACCCCGGAACTCGAAGCCGGTGACCGGCCGGTCCGGAGAGGATCGAACGGCGAGGTCCAGCATCAGCGTCGCCAGCAGCGGGCCATGCACCACCAGCCCCCTGTAACCCTCGACCGTCGTGGCATAGTCACGGTCGTAATGGATGCGGTGGCCATTGAACGTCAGCGCCGAATAGCGAAACAGCAGGGTACTGTCGGCGATCACACGGTCCACATGGGGCGCATCGGTGGGCGCCGGCTCGCCACCGCGGCCGGACGCGCCCGCGCCACGGTCCTCGCGGTAGACGATGTCGTGCTCGTCGATCACGGCCAGCCCCTCGGCACCGGCAATCTCGTGACGAACGGTCACGAAGACCAGACGCCCGCTTCGCCCTGCCTTGACCACCACGTCGAGGATCGTCGAAGTCCGCTCGACCTCCTCGCCGAGCCGCAGCGGGCCGGGAAAGCGGACGCGGCTGCCGGCCCACATCCGCCGCGCCGTGCCGACCGGCGGCAGGAATCCGCCGAGCGCGGGATGCCCATCCCGACCCAAACCCGAGCGAGGGACAATCGTCCAGAAATAGAGCCAGTGCCGCAGGGGCGGCAGCCAGTCTCCCGGACGCAAGCGCGGCTCTGCCCGATCGAGCGCGGCCTGCAACGCAACCACCCGGTCGGCGTCCAGCCGATCGGTCGCGGTCTCCGTTCTGCCGATCCACTCGCGCAGATGTGTCTCTTCCGTTTGCGCCATAACAGCCCTCGCCCCGACTCTCCACCCGACCGAATTGGCGGCTTGCGTCCTTCCGCGGCGGTCGCGCCACAACCGGATGTCGCCACTTTACAAAGATTTCTCCTTTCACATCCCGATGCGCCGTGCAAGATGATGCCGGCGCCCGGTCGACGCGCCGGCGGCCAACGGCAAATACATCCACCAGCGCAGTCAATTGAACGGCCGTAGGGGAGGACGAGATGGAAATTCACAAAGTCGGCGTGGTCGGCGCCGGCACCATGGGCAACGGCATCGCCCAGGCGTTCGCAACCTCTGGTTACGACGTCGTCATGCGGGACATCAAGCAGGAATTCGTTGACCGCGGCATGTCAACGATCCGCAAGAGCCTGGAACGCATGGCCGCACGCAACAAGATCTCGGGCGAGGCCAAAGATGCCGCTCTGGCACGGGTCAAGGGCGCGGTCGACATCGCCCCGCTCGGGGATTGCGACCTGATCGTCGAGGCGGCCCTCGAGAACGTCGATCTCAAAACCAAGCTGTTCAAGGAGTTGGACGAGGTCTGCAAGGCGGACGCCATCCTGGCCACCAACACATCGTCGATCTCGGTCACCAAGATCGCCGCCGCCACCAAGCGGCCGAATAAAGTGATCGGCATGCACTTCTTCAACCCCGTGCCGGTGATGCAGCTGATCGAGGTGATCCGCGCATTGCAGACGGACGACGAGACCTGCGAGGCGGTGCTCGACACCAGCCGCAAGGTCGGCAAGACGCCGCACCTGGTCAAGGACTCCTATGGCTTCGTCGTCAACCGGGTGCTGATCCCGATGATCAACGAAGCGATCAACTGCCTTTACGAAGGCCTCGCGGGACCGGACGACATCGACGACGTGATGAAGCTGGGCGCCAACCACCCGATCGGCCCTCTGGCGCTCGCCGACCTGATCGGCCTCGACGTTACGCTGAACGTCATGGAAACCCTCTATCAGGGCTTCGAAGATTCCAAGTACCGCCCGAGCCCGCTGCTCAAGCAGATGGTCGATGCCGGCTACCTCGGCCGGAAGAGCGGCCGCGGCTTCCACAAGTACGAAAGCTGACCAGCCCCGTCCAGACGTTGGGAGGCGGCGCGACCGCCTCCCAACGCTGCTCGCTCTCGCTAAGCTCGTAATATAGCTGCGGTTTCAGTCGCCCATTTCTTCAGAATGCGGCAGGGTTTCGGCAGTGGACGACAACTCGTTCGTCCACCATCCGATCCGTTTCAGGAGGAAGGTACCTCCGAAAAAATCGAGGCCGATCATATCTCCATGATCATTGATATCGATGATCTCGCCCAGGTTTACGTCTGCCGGCAGATTCGTCACGAGATCAGCGATGTTCAATCGCACGCCCGGCTTGGGCACCAGATAACTACGGCTGAACCGTTCCTCAGGAGGATTGGTCACGCGTGTAATTACAATGTCGTTGTTGTTGTTGAAAACCAGGCTGTTGCTTATGGTTGGGAATTCCGGAGTGCCTTCGACGAAGTAGGTCTTGAAGGTCCCGGCTCCGTTCCATACCCCGATGCGTTCCTGCCCGCCCGAAATGAACGAGTAGCCGAGCACATCTCCCCGGTTGTTGATCCCCAGGCCCCAGGCGTTGATCTCTGTCGGCAGGGGATAGAGCAGCGTTGTCGCGCCACTCCACGGGTTGAACCGGAAGCCGGTTGCCGGGCGGCCCTGCCTTCCTGAGAGTATACCCCAAATATTCAAGCCGGTAACCCTGGGCTGCGTGACACCAGTGCCGATGTCGAGCGGCCTCGCTTGTCCATTTATGTAAAGCAAATAGGTGGCTTGCCCGACATCGTCCAATGACCGAATGACGGCAATGCCGGCATCATTGACCTCGATTACCGCACTGCTGCTTTCGCCCGGTTGAGGCGGGATCAGTTTCACTGAATTGTCACGGAAGAATGCGGCTTGCTCGACGAAATTCACGGTATCAACCAACACGCTGCCGGCGACAACGCCCCTGTTGTTGGCGGCGTAGACGATAAATGGCTGATCCTCCTGCAGAACCTTCACCCGACCGCGCACGTAAACGGCAGTATAAGGAAGTTGCACGCTGCAATCTTCGGAAGCACATTCATAGGCATCGCCATAAACCTTGCCCGCGTCGTCGATTTCCTTGGGGTCAAACGACTCCACTCCCGGCGGCAAGCCGTCTCTAAACGACACATAACGGTATCGGAACTCCTCTGCATGAGCAGTTGTAGCCAATAGCCCGAGTATGTACGCCGCGACAAGCGCAAATCGATTTGCCATTTGTGTTCTCCCACTCCACACCTTCTAACGCTTCACAACGTCTTTTTATTATAATTCTTGAGAGTACGGCCGCTCATTCACTGCTGCAAGCAGCCGCGTCGCAACAATTTAGCGATTTTACATGAGATTCTTCTTATGTATATTGTACCATAATCAGCAACTTTGCGCCAATAGAGATATCTTTTTCAGCATTTCTTTAGTTCATCCTCATAGCCATCGCATCTCAGATCAAACCAGCGCTCGATCGCGGCGGTGGTCCAGGCAGCGTCCTTGTCCCGGTGGCAAGCATTGCAGGCGGTCGAGGTTCCGAACTAGCCGCGCCAGCCGGTGGTGATGGTGCGAGGCGGAGGCGCGAGAGTGGCACATCCCGCAGGACTCCAGCTCCTTCGCCGACGATCGGGGCCGCTGCGGCGGGCGTTGCCGGCACCCGCGCCGGCGGCTACATCAAGGCCCGGGTACGGATCGAGGGGACGGGAATCACTGCGGGTGTTTGACGCTTTTGCCAAGGCGATCCGCCAACTCGGCGATCCGGCGATGCGGCGCGTGCTGTTTTTCAGCGTCGGGCTGTCGCTGTTGTCCTTTCTCGTGATCTGGATCGCCGTCGGATACGCGCTGACACACGTGACGTTTTTCCAGACCGGCTGGCTGGAGGCGGCAATTGACGTGCTCGGCGGGCTGGCGACGCTCGCGGTGAGCTGGTTCCTGTTCCCGACGGTGGTCAGCACTACAACCGGCTTCTTCCTCGACGGCGTTGCCGAGGCGGTCGAACGCAAGCATTATCCGTTGCTTCCGCCCGCCCGCAGCCAACCGATCCCCGAAATTCTCGCCTCTTCCGCGAAATTCCTTGTGGTGATGCTGTCCCTTAACATGATTGTGTTGCTGTTTTTGTTGTTGCCGCCGGTATTCCCTTTTGTTTTCTACGCCGTGAACGGTTATCTTCTTGGCCGCGAATATTTCGAAGTGGTCGCCGCACGCAGGCTCGATCCACGTGCGGCCCGAGCCCTCCGGCGGCAGAACGCTGGAACTGTATTTGCTGGGGGAGTCCTGTTGGCACTGCTGCTGACCGTTCCCGTGGTCAATTTCGTGGCGCCCCTTCTCGGGACGGCGGCAATGGTGCACCTCTTCGCAAAGATGCAGCGGCGGGCCTGAGCTTTTGGATATGACCGGTGTCCACCGGTGAAGAACTAAGGAGAGCGAGAGGCGATGTTCCGAAAAAGCAGCCCCCATGCGGATGTCCCCGAGCCGGTTGTGGTCGTCACGTCGCGGCCGGAGCCGGTCGAAGAGGAAAAGCCGGCAAAGGCGCCCGTGCGACGGACCGTCGCGGTTCCGTCCCGTCCGCTCGGCAATACCGGGTTTCCCATCGATATCGGTCGCCGCGGCGACCCAGCGGGAAGTTCGGGGCGGTCCGATGCCTCCAACTCGCCGGGTCGGGACAAGAACCTGATCATCGGCAAGGACGTGCGGCTGAAGGGAGAGGTCACCTCATGCGATAAGCTGGTCGTCGAGGGGGAAGTGGAGATCCTGCTTTCCGGCTGCCGGAGCCTGCACATCGGCCCGTCGGGAGTCTTTCGCGGCAGGGCGGTCGTCTCGGACGCGGACATCGCCGGCCGCTTCGAGGGCGAGATCGAAACGAAGGAGCGCCTCGCGGTTCGCGCCAGCGGCCGCATCTCGGGCAAGGTCCGATATGGCCAGATCACCATCGATGCCGGCGGCCAGGTGACGGGAGAGATCGTCGGTGCGGATGCGGAGTCGTCAACCTCCGCTTCGGTCCCTCCGACGGCAGAACCTGCGGGGCCCACGTCTGCGGTGCCGGCGATCGCGGCGGAGCCCTCGTGAATGACCGCGTCGGCCGTCTGCTAAAAATCGCGCCGGTGTTGGCCATGGTCGCGGCCTGCGCCAGCACCCACGACAAAATCCCCGAGAACAGTGGCATCCAGACCATCCCGGGATCAGGCCACGGCAGCCATCCGACATCGGCAAGCCGGAGCAGCGAGCCTGTTTCGGCCCCGACGCAGCTCGTCGGCCTCGACGCAGAACAGCTGGACGACCTGCTTGGACCAGCGGATTTCATGCGCAGCGACGGTCCGGCCGAGATCCGTCAATATCGCGACAGCGGGTGCGTGCTCGATCTCTTCCTTTATGCCGACGCAGCCTCAGGACAATATCGCGTGTCGCACGTCGTCGCCCGCGACCGGCAGACTGCGGGCGTCGCGGGACAGGCTTGCGTCGCGGGCCTTCTGCGCACCCGGCAAGCCGGATAGCGCAACCGGGAGTTCCTGATCAGTCCGGGCGTCGGGGGTCCGCCTGCCCTGCCGCGGGCGAAAGGGCGATGTCCGCTGTCTTCGCCTCATATCGGCAGAGGTCGCGGATCGGACACACAGGGCAGCGGGGCCGGCGCGCCAGGCAGATGTAGCGGCCGTGGAGGATCAACCAGTGGTGCGCGTGCCGCAGCCAACGCTCGGGCGTGCGCGCCAGAAGGCCGGCTTCGACCGCTTCCGGCGTTGCGCCGGGAGCCAGCCCGGTGCGGTTGGCGACCCGGAAGACATGCGTATCGACCGCAATCGTCGGCTCGCCGAAGGCGACGTTGAGAACGACATTGGCCGTCTTCCTGCCGACGCCGGGCAGCGCCTGCAGCGCTTCGCGGTCACGTGGCACGGAGCCGCCCCAGTTCTCGACCAGTTGCCGGCTCAGCGCGATGACGTTTTTTGCCTTGGTGTTGAACAGCCCGATCGACTTGATCCGCTCGCGCAGGCCGTCCTCTCCCAGCGCCAGCATCGCCGACGGGGTGGAGGCGACGGCAAACAGGGGCTCCGTCGCCTTGTTGACCGATGTGTCGGTCGCTTGCGCTGAAAGCACGACGGCCACAAGAAGAGTGAAGGGGCTTTCGTAAACGAGCTCGCTGCGCGGCTCCGGATTGGCCTCCGCCAGCCGCCGATACAGTTCATCGACCTCGGTGGCGTTCAGGGAAGGCAAGACATCAGCCGCGGGTTTCGTCGCCAGTCCTTCGCTTCGCTTGGTCCGTTGCCGCATTTCCCCTCGCCCGCGGGCTCCCATATCTGATAGTAATTATCGATCTCCGTCGCAGGCGGTTGGATGCCTCAGACAGATGACACTGCCGTCCTTTACAGCGCCGTGCTGCGCCCGCACCGAAGCAGCGGCGTTGTCGGCGCGCGGGTTGTGACCATCATTGTCGCTTCCCTGCTCGGTGCCATCGGCACGGGTTTCGTTCTGGCGGGTGCGTGGCCAATCCTGCCCTTCCTGGGTCTGGAAGTCGTCCTGCTGTACGCCGCGCTGCGCTTCAATCAGCGCGCCGGCAACGCCGAGGAGGCCATCAACCTCACGCGGCGGGCGCTGACCGTGCGGCGCACGGATCATTGGGGCAACCAGTCCTCCTTCTCCTTTTCACCTCACTGGCTGCAAGTCAATCTGCTGCCGCTGCCCGGCAACGATAATCGGCTGGAGTTGCGGTCGCAGGGACGCTCGCTTGCGATCGCCAACTTCCTGACTCCGGATGAGCGGGAAGTGCTTGCCGGGACCCTGCGTCGGATGCTCGGGCGCCTGACGTTCCCGTCGGTGAATCCGGTTCCGGCTGTCTGAAATCGCGCGGAAACCAGCCTTGGCCAGCTAGGCTGCTGCTATGGGGCAAGGCATGGCGTATTCCCGACCGTCGATTGTTTCCGCCAGTTACCGCACCGACATCCCGGCGTTTTATGCGGCGTGGTTCCGCGCCCGCCTGCAGGCGGGGTTTGCCCGCGTCGTCAATCCCTACGGCGGCCCTCCTTCGTGCGTTTCTCTCGTGCCGCCGGATTGTCTCGGCTTCGTCTTCTGGACACGCAACGCCAAACCTTTTCTGCCAGTGTTGGACGACGTGCGGCGCGCCGGCCTGCCGTTTTTCGTACAGTTCACCGTCACCGGCTATCCACGGCCCCTCGATGCCGCGACGATCCCGCCGGCCGACGCGATCGCCCAGATCCGCGAGATCGGGGCGCGGCATGGGCCGGGCCACGTCGTTTGGCGCTATGATCCCATCATCTTCTCGACGCTGACCGAGCCCTCGCACCACCGGGACGGGTTTGCCAGACTGGCCGACCGGCTTCATGGGACCGTCGATGAGGTAATCGTGTCGGTTGCGCAGATCTACCGGAAGACGGCCCGCAACCTTGATCACGCCGCGCGCAGCCACGGCTTTTCCTGGCGGGACCCGGCAACCGGCGAAAAAGATCACCTTGTCGCCGACCTTGGAACCTTGGCGACCGAGCGCGGCATCCGTCTCAGCCTCTGCGGTCAGCCGGAGTTGCTGCGGCCGGGTGTCGCGGAAGCCCGCTGCATCGATGCCGACCGGCTTTCACGCCTCGCCGGGCGGCCGCTGCCAGCCGCAGCCAAAGCCCATCGCCAGACGTGCGCCTGCTATGCCTCGCGTGACATCGGCAGTTACGACAGTTGCCCACATGGGTGCGCGTACTGTTATGCGGTCTCAGGGCGCGACGCGGCCAAGCGCCGGTTTGCGGCTCACGATCCGACGGCCGAATACCTCCTTCCGCCAACGCGCGGAGCCGCTGTCCCGAAACGGCCGTGTGAGTACGGGCGTGGGTCAGTGTGACTCGTCGATCCGCGAGCCGCCGGGTCCGGCCGTTCTGCGGTAGGGGTCCGCGACCGTGGGATCGGCGTCCGGCTTCCGGAAGTGCAGGATGCCGTCGTCGGTCGGGTCCGTTGATGGCGTCGCCTGCGGCGTGCCCGGCTTGGGGCCACCCCGCGCGATTCCGACGCGCGCCGGACGCAACGTCCTGTCGTGCAGCAGGTAGCCGGTCTGCGCAACCTGCACCACCGTTCCGTGCGGCACGTCCGGGTTGGGCACCTCGTACAAAGCCTCGTGCACGTGCGGGTCGAACGGCTGGCCTTGCGCGGCAATCGGCTTCACCCCGTAACGCTCCATCACGGCGAGCAATTCCTTTTCGGTCATGGCCACGCCCTCGGTGAGTGCCGCCAGCGCCGGATCGGCTGCGCGCGCCTCCGCATCGACGCTGGCCAACGCGCGTTGCAGGTTATCGGCGACCGACAGAAGATCGCGGGCAAAACCGGTAATGGCGTACTGGCCTGCTTCCTGCCGATCGCGAGCCGCGCGCCGCCGCACGTTCTCGGTCTCGGCAAGCGCCCGCAGGTACTCGTCCTTGAGCTTTGCGTTCTCCGCCTCGGCGGCCAGGAGACGCTCCGCCACCGCCGCCGCTTCCACTGGTGCCTGAATATCGACGGCCGCCGCGGCCACCGTCGCCGGCTCGCCTTCGACATCGCCCCGCCGCTCGGGTGCGTTGTCGCAGGGCTGGCCATCAAATCTTTTCTCAGTTCCCGTCATCGTGTCTTTCCCGCTTTTCTGCCGTCAGCCGATGAGACGGCCGACCAATTTCGCCGTGTAGTCCACCATCGGGATGATCCGCGCATAGTTGATCCGGGTCGGACCAATGACGCCGATGGCGCCGACGATCCGCTCTCGCCCGTTCCGATAGGGGCTGACGATCATCGAACAGCCGGCCACGTTGAACAGCGCGTTATCAGAACCAATGAAGATCTGCACCCCGTCGGCATGGTCGACCATCGACAGCAGCTTGACCAGTATTTCCTTGGTCTCCAGAGCATTGAACAGCGCACGGATATGCTCCAGGTCACTGATCGCCTGGACATCTTCCAGCAGATGCGCCTGACCCCGGACGATCAGGGATCCGCCCGGCTCGCCGCCGGCCCAGATGGCCAGGCCCGACTCCACGAGCTTGCTGGTCAGCTGACCGAGTTCCGCGCGGTGCGCCGTCAGCTCCGCCAAGATTTCACTGCGTGCTTCGACGATCGTCCGCCCGACCAGGCGCGCCGACAGAAAGTTGGACGCCTCCACCAACCCCGAAGGAGGGAGCCCGGGCGGCGTTTCGATGATCCTGTTTTCGACGACGCCCGTTTCCGTGACCAACACCACCAGGGCGCGGCCCGGACTGAGACTGACCAGCTCAATATGCTTCAGCGGATGCTCTGTCTTGGGGGCCATGACCAGTCCGGTGCAGCGTGTCAGCCCCGACAAGGTCTCGGTCGCCCGCTCCAGCAGCCCCTCGATGCTGGCACTGCTGCCGGCACACCGTTCGGCAATGCTTCGGCGCTCGTCGTCGCTCAGATTGCCGATGCCGAGCAGGCCGTCGACGAACAACCTGAGCCCCACTTCCGTCGGTACGCGCCCCGCCGACGTATGCGGCGAGAACAGCAGCCCGGCGTCTTCAAGGTCGGCCATCACGTTGCGGATGGTCGCGGGCGAAAGCGAGACCGACAGCCGCTTGGAGATCGTGCGCGAGCCGATCGGCTCGCCGGTTTCCAGATAGACATCGACGATCTGCCGGAAGATCTCGCGTGACCGTTCGTTCAGCTCCTGGATCATCACCCTCGAACCACGAAACCCCGCACTGCCTCGGTACCGTATCGCACGGGTGATGTAGTCGGAGGGGGCGAAACCGTCAACGAACCGACAGCAGGCCGGTCGCAGGTCCACTTGTTGTAGCCCATAGCAAATATTGGAGAACCCCGATATAAAGCCGATGGGTTTCGCACGGTGCCACGCGTGTGCACCGTGCAGGTAATCGGCCCAAAACGCCGAAGCCAAGGGAAGTGCCGCCAAGGCACCCGCCAATGGGGAGACCGAGCGTCGTGGCGGACGAGGGTCCGATTCTCGACATAAGGGACGTTTCGCTCAGCTTTCGGGGCGTCCGAGCCCTCAATCGCGTCGGCTTTTCTGTTGCGCGCGGCGCCCTGTTCTCGATTATCGGGCCGAACGGGGCCGGCAAGACCTCGATGCTGAACTGCATCTCCGGCCGCTATTCGCCGTCGGAAGGGCACATTTTCTTCGAAGGCCAAGACATCACGCGCCTGAAGACGAACGGGCGGGCGCGGATCGGCATCGGCAGAACGTTTCAGAATCTGGCGCTGTTCAACCACATGTCGGTGCTCGACAACGTCATGGTTGGCCGCCACCACCTGCTGCGCAACAACTTCCTTTCGGGCGCCCTTTACTGGATTGGCGGGGCACAGCGGGAGGAACTGAAGCATCGGCATGAGGTCGAACAGATCATTGATTTCCTGGAAATCTCGCATATCCGCAAGGCGGTGGCCGGCACGTTGCCCTATGGCCTGCGCAAACGCGTCGAACTCGCGCGCGCGGTGGCGCTGAAACCGAAGCTGATCCTGCTGGACGAGCCGATGGCGGGGATGAACCTGGAAGAAAAGGAGGATATGGCCCGGTTCATCATCGACCTGAACGAAGAGTGGGGCATGACGGTTGTGATGATCGAGCACGACATCGGCGTGGTGAACGACATCTCGCACCGGGTCGTCGTTCTCGACTTCGGGAAGAAGATCGCGGAGGGCGCACCGTCAGAGGTGATCGACGATCCGCAGGTGCGCAAGGCCTACCTCGGCGAGGAGGAACAGCCGATCCCGGACCCGGTGCCGACGATCGCCGCCAAGGTCGTGTCATGGCAGTAGCGTCAAAGGAAACCTCCGGTTTCGCCGACGTCACCGTCCATGACACCTTCGCCAAGTTGCTGGCCCATAATGCCGCGACCTGTCCGGACCAGATCGCGATGCGCGAGAAGTCGTTCGGCATCTGGAGCGCCTTCACTTGGCGGGAGGTTCACGATCGGGTCAAGCATATCGCTCTCGGCATGCGCGCCCTGGGCCTGCGGCGCGGTGATGTCGTCGCCGTGATCGGCGATAACCGGCCGGAGTGGGTCTGGGCCGAACTCGCCGCCCACGCGCTGCACGGCCTGTCGCTGGGTCTCTATCAGGATTCCATCGGCGATGAGGTGTCGTGGCTGTTGCGCTACGCCGAAGCAAAGCTGATCGTCGCCGAGGACGAGGAGCAGGTGGACAAGCTGCTCGAACTGATCGTCGAGGTGCCGAGCGTCCGCCATGTGGTTTATTGCGATCCCCGCGGCATGCGGAAATATCGAGATGATCGCCTGCTAAGCCTCGACGAACTGATTGAACTGGGCGCGAAGGGGGCCGCGGCCGATCCGCAGCTTTATGAGCGGGAGGTATCGGCGGGGTGCGGCGAGGACGTGGCGATTTTATGTACGACCTCCGGCACCACCGCCCGGCCCAAGCTGGCCATGATGCAGTCGGGCCCCTTCCTGCGCCACGCGCTCGACTACCTGAGCGCGGATCCCAAGGCCCCCGGCGACAACTACGTTTCGGTGCTGCCGCTGCCGTGGATCATGGAACAGGTCTACGCGGTCGCGCAGTCGCTGATCAGCCGAACCATCGTCAACTTCGTCGAGGAGCCGGAAACGATGATGGCCGATCTGCGGGAGATCGGCCCCAGCTTCGTCCTGCTGGCCCCGCGCGTCTGGGAGAGCGTTGCTGCCGATGTCCGGTCGCGGATGATGGATTCCACGTGGCTGAAGCAGCGGATGTTCGACGCCGGCATGCGGTTCGGCCTTCGGGCTCTTGAGCGCGGCGGCCGATCTGTGCTGGCGGATTTCCTGTTGTTTCGGGCGCTCCGGGACCGGCTGGGGTTCTCGAATCTGAAATCGGCCGCCACCGGCGGTGCCGCGCTGGGGCCGGACACCTTTCGCTTCTTCATCGCGATGGGGGTGCCGTTGCGCCAGCTTTACGGCCAGACCGAGCTGGGCGGCGCGTATACCGTCCACGCAGCGGATGCCATCGATTTCGATACCGTGGGTGTGCCCTTCACCAACGCCGAGGTGCGCATCGACAGTCCGGACGAAAACGGTGTGGGCGAAATCCTCGCCCGAACCCCCGGGATGTTTTCCGGTTACTACAAGAATGAGGAGGCCAGCCGAGCCGACGTTCGCGACGGCTGGATGCATACCGGTGACGCTGGCTACTTCAGCGCCAGCAACGGGCATCTCGTCGTCATCGACCGGATCAAGGATATCGCCACCACCGACACCGGCGCCCGCTTCTCGCCGATGTTCATCGAAAACAAGCTGAAGTTTTCGCCCTATATCGCCGAGGCGGTCATTCTTGGGCACGGCAGGCCGTGGCTTGCCGCGATCATTTGCATCCGCTTCGGCATTCTGTCGAAATGGGCGGAAAAGCGCCGGATCGCATTCACCAATTACGCCAATCTGGCCGCCCGTCAGGAGACCTACGCGCTGATCCGCGACGAAATCGGGAAGGTCAACGCGAGTCTGCCCGACGCCCACCGGATTCGGCGCTTTCTCCTTCTTTACAAGGAACTCGATGCGGACGACGGCGAGTTGACTCGAACCCGAAAAGTGCGGCGCAGTGTCATCAATGACAGGTATGCCGACATCATCGCTGCTATCTATGGCGACCAGCCGCGGGTCCACGTCGATACCTGGATTTCGTTCCAGGACGGAACCAGGTCGCGCATCGTCACCGACCTGGAAGTAACGACGCTGACGCCGCCCGCCTTGCACACGGAGGCGGCGGAATAGCCGACGGGGAGAAGCGTTCGGGATGGCCAACAACCTGCTGCTGCAACTCGTGGTCAACGGGCTCATTCTGGGCACGCTTTATGGCGTCGTCGCCATGTGTTTCACCCTGATTTACAAGGCCTCGCAGGTGGTGAATTTCGCGCAGGGCGAATTCCTGCTGATCGGGGCCTGGGTGTGCTGGTGGCTGCTCGCCGATCTTGGCCTGCCTCTCTGGCTCGGCTTCCCGGTTACGCTGGCCTTCATGATGATCTTCGGCATTGCGCTTCAGGTGGTGGTGCTGCGGCCGATGATCGGCGAGCCCATTATCTCGGTGATCATGGTGACGGTCGGGCTGTCGATCTTTTTCCAGGCGGTGATGAAGTGGATCTTCGGGGTCATCGTCCAGCCCTTTCCCCCGATCTTCGCGGCACAGACGGTGTCCATCCTCGGGCTCAACGTGCAGCCCGCCTACCTGATGAGCCTCGTCGTGTCGCTCATCATCATGGGCGGCTTTGCCCTCTTCTTTAAATACTCCCGGCTCGGTCTGGCGATGCGGGCAACCGCCTTCAACCAGCAGGTGGCGCAAAGCCTCGGCATCTCGGTGCAGAAGATGTTCGCGCTGTCGTGGGCGATTTCGGCGATGGTCTCATCGCTTGCCGGCGTGGTGTTCGGCATCGTCAACGGCGTGTCGTCCGCCCTGTCGCTGTTCGGCATCAAGGTGTTCCCGGCGGTCATCCTGGGCGGCCTCGATTCCATCGTCGGTGCAATCGTCGGCGGGTTGATCATCGGTGTTCTGGAGAATGTCGCGCAGTACGTGGACAGCCAGTGGCTTCACATCGGTAATCTCTACAACATCGCGCCGTTCTACGTGCTGGTGATCATCCTGATGATCCGTCCCTACGGTCTGTTCGGCACCGAAAAGATCGAACGGCTGTAAGAGCAACGGAGCGCGGCGAACGGGGAGCGATCAAAGATGGCCGGGAACACAGCGACGCGCTGTGGCGATTTCAAGACCAGTTACGCCGCCGATACGACCCTCTTTGCGACGGCGTTGTCGCGCAACGCCACGCTGCTGGGCATCGTCCTGCTGGCGCTGGCGCCGCTGTCGTTCGCCGGCATCGAGCCGGTCAGCGACTACTGGATCGCGCTTCTGATCCAGATCGGTTACCTCGGCATCGCCGCACTCGGCCTCAACATCGTGGTCGGTTTTACCGGCCAGATCTCGCTGGGACATTCCGCCTTCTTTGGCTTCGGTGCTTTTGCGTCCGCTTGGCTCAACAACACGTTCGGCATTCCGGTGGTCCTGGCCATGCCGCTGGCCGGCGTGATGACGACGGCTGTCGGCATGGTCTTCGGCATTCCCGCGGCGCGCATCAAGGGGCTTTATCTGGCCATTGCCACCCTCGCCTCCCAATTCATTCTTCAGGACTTCTTTGCGCGCGCGGACTGGTTCACCGGCGGAACAGCGGGCGCGTTGGCCGCGCCGGTCTCCCTCTTCGGTTGGGAACTGGCAACCGATCGCCAGTACTTCTACGTCGTCCTGGTCAATGTCGTCCTGCTCTACCTGGCGGCCAGCAACATGCTTCGGACGCGCGACGGGCGCGCGCTGGTTGCCGTGCGAGATCATTATCTCTCTGCCGAGGTCATGGGCATCAATCTCGCCAAGTACCGCATCCTGTCGTTCGGAATCTCCTCCTTTTACGCTGGGACCGCGGGCGCTTTGTTCGCTCATTACCTCCAGTACGTTTCGGTAGAGGGCTTCGACCTGCTGCTATCGATCCAGTTTCTCGGCATGATCATCATCGGGGGGCTCGGTTCCGTCTCCGGAACGTTGATGGGGACCGCGTTCATGGTCCTGCTCCCCGAGGCGATGGGAGGAGTTATCGGCGCGCTGCAACAGACGGAATGGGGAAATATCCCGGCGATCACGCAGGGGCTGACGTTTCTCAAGCAGGCGGCCATCGGCCTCGCCATCGTGCTGTTCCTGATATTCGAGCCCGACGGGCTTGCCCACCGCTGGCAGCTCATCAAATCCTACTGGCGCCTCTATCCCTTCTCGTATTGAGAAAGGCGAAAGCATCGCCGCGGGTGCGACGACAATCGTGACCAACCAAGGTGAGGGAGATACGACCAATGAGCAGGCTGACAGGCGCCGTCATTACCGCGGCTCTGGGGGGCATTTTCACGATCGCAGCGGGCAGCGTGATGGCGGCGGACCCGCTGGTCGGAAACCTTGTTGATTTCACCGGTCGTACCGCCCAGGTGGGGACGCCTTACGGGCAGGCAAAGATCGACGCGGCCGCCTGGGTCAACGCGCATGGCGGCGTCAACGGCAAGAAGATCAACCTCCAGACGTTCGACTATTCCTACGAAGTGCCGCGCGCCATCGCTACCTACAAGCTTTGGAAGCAGGACGGCATGGTCGCCCTGCAGGGCTGGGGCACGGCCGATACCGAGGCCCTCGTCGGCTTCGTCGCCGACGACCAGATCCCGTACTTCTCCGCATCTTATTCGGCGCATCTCACCGATCCGCTGGGCCAGGGCACCGAAACCAAAAAGCCCTCCCCCTACAACTTCATCATGGGTCCGTCTTATTCCGACGCCGTCCGGGCGATGCTGCAATGGGCGAAGGCGGACTGGGAGAAAAAGGGCGGCAGCGGCGCGCCCAAGTACGTTCATATGGGGGATAACCACCCCTATCCGAACGCCCCGAAAAAGGCTGGTGAAGAATACGCCAAGGAGCTGGGCTTCGCGGTTCTGCCGTCCATCCAGTACTCGCTGGCACCAGGGGATTTCAAAGCTCAGTGCCTGAGCCTCAAGCAGTCCGGTGCCAATTATGCGTTCCTTGCGAACACGTCGGATTCAAACGTCTCGCTGCTGAAATCGTGTGCGGCCGTCGGCGTCGACGTTCAGTTTCTTGCGAATATCTGGGGCTTCGACGAAAGCCTGATGAAAGCGGCCGGAACCGCCGCGAATGGCGTCGTCTGGCCGATGGGAGCCGCGCCCTGGAGTGCGGACGTCCCCGGCATGAAGCTTGTCCATGACATCGCCGCAGCCGCCGATCCGAAAACCACCTACAAGTCGGTGCATTACATTCGCGGAATTTGCTCCTACTACTACATGAAGGAGGCGATGGCGTGGGCGGAGAACAACGGTGGCATTTCCGGGCCCAATATCAAGAAGGGGATGTATCAGAAGAAGGATTGGGTGCCGGAAGGCCTTGAGGGCGTCTGCCTGAAGGCAACCTGGACACCGGAGGATCATCGCGGCTTCAATCAGGTGCTCGTCTATCAGGGCATTGTCAAAGCGGATCCTCCCGCCGACGCCGATATCGGAAAGCTGATCGCCGATGGCACTCTGGGGATGAAGCAGGTCTTCGACGTGACCATCCCGCGCCGGAAGGAATGGCTCGGCTGGTGATTGACCTCCGACATCCGCGGCGCGACGCCCTCACCCCGGCCCTCTCCCGCCTGCGGGAGAGGGAGGGACCCGCAAAGCGGGAGGGTGAGGGCATGACCGCCGCAGTCGAACGGACCGGGCGATGACCGAGCCGGCCGCGAAGATCGAGCCGGCGGCGCCATTGCTCGGCGTCAACAATATCGAGGTCGTCTATAACGACGTCATTCTTGTTCTGCGGGGCGTCTCGCTTTCAGTGCCGCGGGGGGCGCTAGTCGCCTTGCTTGGCGCCAACGGCGCCGGCAAGTCCACGGCGCTGAAAGCGATCTCGGGCTTGTTGAAGACGGAAGACGGCGAAGTCACCCGCGGCGAGGTGATGTTCGACGGCGAACGCATCGACCGGATGGCCCCGGAAGCAATCGTCCGACGCGGAATCTTCCAGGTGATGGAGGGACGGCGAATCGTCGAGGACATGACTTGCATCGAGAACCTGCGGCTTGGGGCGTATACGCGGCGCGACTCCGGGATCCGCGACGACATGGACATGGTCTTCGGATACTTTCCCCGACTCAAGGAACGCACCGGGCTCGCAGGCTACCTCTCCGGCGGCGAGCAGCAGATGCTGGCAATCGGCCGGGCCCTGATGGCCCGTCCGAAAATGATGCTCCTGGACGAACCCTCGATGGGGCTGTCGCCGCTGCTGGTCGGCGAGGTCTTCGATATCATCCGCCGTCTGAACAGGGATCTCGGCATCACCATGCTGCTCGTCGAGCAGAACGCCCGGATGGCGTTGAAGGCGGCCGACTACGGTTACATCATGGAGAATGGCAAGGTTGTCCTCGACGGCGGCTCGGCTGACCTCGCAAGCAACGAGGACGTGAAGGAATTCTACCTTGGCGGGGGCGGCGAACAGCGCAGGTCGTTCAAGAACCTGAAATCGTACAAGCGGCGCAAGCGCTGGCTCTAGGGCGCTCCCGGTGTGAAGCCTCGTCGCAAAGTTGGCTGATCGCGGAGCACGACCGACAAATTCGTGACACAATCAAGTGTCAGCATACCAAACTATAGACCTCCTACGTGACCGACCGGAGTTTCCCCCAGCTCCGGTCACCCCGATCGGCTATATGCCGAACGACGGCGGCCAGTCTCCCCCAACTGGCCGCCGTTTTTCGTTGTCCACTTTGCCTTATCGCCATAATGCCGGTAGCTTCGCGATAACAGCGGAGTGGATATGGTCGGTCTTTCGGTCGAGAACCTCGTTTGCGTCCGTAGCGAACGCACTATTTTCTCTGGACTGTCATTTCGCTTGCAGGGGGGTGACGCGTTGGTCCTCAGCGGCTGCAACGGAGCCGGAAAATCCTCGCTGCTGCGCGTTCTGGCGGGATTGCTACCGGCGGCCGGCGGCCGGATTGCCTGGGAGGGGGTAGATATCGGCCGCGACAGGGACAGCCACCGGGCGCACGTCCGTTTCGTCGGACATGCCGATGCCGTCAAATCCGCACTGAGCGTAGGCGAAAACCTCTATCCCTGGGCGGTTCTCTGGGGCGGACGTGCCGCGGTGGCCGAGCGCATCGGCAGCGCACTCGCGCACTTCGGAATTCCGCAGTTGATGGATACGCCGGGGCGCTGGCTGTCCGCCGGTCAGCGACGCCGCGTCGCCCTCGCCAGACTGCTGCTGGCGCCAGCGCCGCTCTGGCTGCTGGATGAGCCGCGCACGGCTCTCGATACCGACGCCGCAGCCCGGCTGGATATGGCCATCGAACGGCACCGCAAAGGCGGCGGCATGGTGGTGATCGCGCTGCACGAGGGCGCGCGTCCGCCGGGCGCCCTGCCCCTCGACCTCGACGCCCTGCGAGCGGCAGCGTGCTGAGCGGCGCGCTCGCGCTGGTCCATCGCGAAATCCGGCTGGCGGTACGCGAGGGAATGGACAGCCTGATGGCGATTGTCTTCTTCGTGCTGGCTTGCGTGCTGTTTCCCCTCGGCGTCGGGCCGGAGCCACATATGCTGTCCCGCATCGCCGCCGGCATTATCTGCGTCGCGGCCCTGCTCTCAGCCCTGCTGTCGCTGGACCGCCTGTTCCAGGCGGATTTCGAGGACGGTTCGCTCGAGCAGATGGCGCTGTCGTCGATGCCGCTGAGCATCGTCGTCCTGGCCAAGGTGGCGGCCCACTGGCTGACCACCGGACTGCCGCTGATCGTCGCGGCACCGGTTCTGGCGGTCTTGCTGCAGCTCGATGGCCATGCCTATGGGGCGCTGCTGGCCGCGCTGGCTCTGGCAACGCCTAGTCTCAGCTTGATCGGGGCTGTCGGCGCGGCCCTCGTCCTCGGCGCGCGGCGAGGCGGCGTCCTGCTGGCGCTCCTCATCCTGCCGCTTTACATTCCGCTGCTCATTTTTGCGGTCGCGGCGATCGATGCTGCGGCACTCGGCCTTCCTGTTCGTCCCCATCTGCTGCTTCTCGCGGGCGTTTCCGTCGGTGCGCTGGCATTGGCACCGGGGACTGCCGCGGCAGCGATGCGCCAGGCACTCGCGTAGCGGGGTTCCGCGGACCGTTTCCTGGGGCGGGGCTCCTCGAAGACCGCGCAACGCCAGCGCGCCGCGGCCTCACGCCAGAGCCCTTCGGGACGACACATCCTCGGTCAGCCGAGGACCGGCCGTTCTTTCCCCCTCCCTTACAGTTCGGCGGTATAGCCCTCGTGGAAAGCGTTATCCGACCGGAACTGCTCCTGGATGGCGGGCACCTTGTCCGCATTGGCGATCAGGGCCTCCACGCAATGCGGATCGAACTGCCGACCTGCCAGCTCCGTCAGCAGGCGAAACGCCGCCTCGTTGGTCCAGGCATGCTTGTAGCAGCGGACCGTGGTCAGCGCGTCGAAGACATCGGCCACCGCGACGACGCGGGCTTCCAGCGGGATGTCTTCGCCCTTGCGTCCGCTGAGATAGCCACTGCCATCGAACGCCTCGTGGTGAAACCGGACGATGTTGCGGAGCACGTCCACGTGCTGGCCTATACCCACGTGAAAGCCGCTCGCGATGCTCTCGACGATTTCCATGCCCGCCGAGACGTGCGTCTTCATGATGGCGTACTCGTCGGCCGACAGTTTCGCTGGCTTCAGGAGGATGCGGTCGGACACGGCGATCTTGCCCACGTCGTGAAGAGGCGCGTAGAGGAAGATAAACTCCACGAACTCGTCGTTGATCCCCCAGCCGGCGTCGGCCAGGGATTTCGCAATCAGACGTGAGTAGCGGGCCATGCGGTCGAGGTGGGTTCCCGTTTCCTCGTTATGAGTGTGGCTCATCTTTCGCGCCACCAGGATCGCGGAGCGCAGGGCGGCGACCCGCGAAACCTCGTTGATGATCAGCAGAGAGATCAGATGCGCGTAGGTCGAAAGATGGCGGGTCACGTGGGGCGAGAAATAGCCGGGCTCCGACGAATCGAAGAAGAGGAAGCCGAAGAAATCGCCATGATCATAAAAGGGCAGCGTATACGTCGACCGGTAGCCCGATTGAAGGAGCCTGCGGATGTGCTCGCTGCGAATGCAGGCACCATTCCACATGCGGAGTTCGTCGATAACCCGGCTGGAATGACGTTCGGCCAAGTCCCGCAGCGACGGAACCTGCTCGAGCTTCGCTTCATAGTGAGAAAACGGTGGATCGCCTTCCGTGGAGTGTACGAAGGTTTTCAGGATATCGGTCTGCTCGTCGTAGATGGCCACGGCCACCCGGTTGATGAGCGGCAGGTCCCCCCGCAAACCGTCGTGAATACTTCGAAGCTGTCCCTGGATCGAGACGGTATCGCTAAGGGGGTCAATCACGTCGTTTGGCCAAGACCGAAGCTGTCGGAGCACGCATTCAGGTTATCCCTGGACCAACGCAGAAGCCAGCGCCTCCTGCGTGTGGTTCGCATTAAGCCCCTGACGATCGATCGATGGGCTGGCAAACTTGTCTTTTTTACCGCATTTCAACAAAAACGTGTGCGGGCATCCTAATGCGTGTTCTTCCGACTTTGCGCCAGCTCAAGTACCTGGTAGCCGTCGCCGATCATCGCCACTTCGGGCGGGCGGCCGACGAATGCCTGATCGCTCAGTCAACGCTGAGCGCCGGTCTTCGCGAACTGGAAGACCTGCTGGGCGTCACGCTGGTCGGGCGCGGCAAACGAGAGGCGACGCTGACGCCGGTCGGCGAGGACATTGTCGAGCGGGCGAGAGGCCTGCTGCGCGACGCCGACGAACTGGTCGATGCGGCGCGGGCCGGTAACCAGCCGCTCAGTGGCCTGCTGCGGTTGGGCGTGATCCCCACCGTCGCTCCATACGTCCTGCCACAGGTCTTGTCGGAGTTGCGCCGCGCGTATCCGGACCTTCGCCTGTATTTGCGCGAGGAACAGACGGCACGGCTCCTGGAACTGCTCCGGCGGGGCCGCCTGGATGGGGCCCTGATCGCCCTTCCCTACGCCACCGAAGGGCTGGAAGAAATGCGCCTGGATGAGGATCCGCTGCTGATCGCCTGCCCCAGGGATCACCGCTTTGCCCAGCGGACCGCCATCAACGTCACAGAGCTGTCAGGCGAAAAATTATTGCTCCTGGAGGATGGCCACTGCCTGCGCAATCACGCACTGACCGCCTGCAATCTGTTACCCGGCCAAGCGAACGAAGACATGCAGGCGACCAGCCTCAGCACGCTGGTGCAGATGGTCGCGGGGGGCCTTGGTCTGACCCTGGTACCGCGTCTCGCCGCCGAAATCGAAACGCGCCGCGAGCCGGCGCTGGCGCTGATCGGGTTCGCCGACCGTGCTCCCGCCCGAACGATCGCCCTCGTCTGGCCGTCGCGCAGTGTGCGAGCGCCCGATTTGCGTCTCCTCGGCGAAGCGGTGCACGCGCACCTCGCAAGCCTGCCCGCCGCGGACGGTAGCGCACCCGAGCGGGATTCGCCGGGAGATTGATCTATCCGGCACGCCCCAGGGAGGCTGCGGCATCCTCCAGGTCCGAGACCTGGGATCGCTCGATGCCAGGGGCGGAGCGCGCCATGACGGTTGCCGGCGCGCGAAAGCCTCGCTTTGTCGAGGTGTTGAACATCTCGTACTCATCAATCTGAAAGCGTTCGACGATGGCCATCAGACGACGCTCGTCTTCCGCTGCGATGCGGGTCCGCCACGAAAACAGCACGTCTCGCGTCCTGTTCGCGCGAATGGCGTCCTTGGCCTGGGTCGTGCTCAACTTTCGGGTGGAGACCGAAGGCTGCTTCGCGGCGCGCATCATTGCGTTCAGCGGCGACAGACCATAAGCCCGCGCCCAACAGTGGACCACTTCGTCCGGATGCTGAATGAAGTGTTCGTAGGTCACGAAACCCCAATTAGGATACTCGGTGAGATTGGCGAAAAGGGGTCGGTTCTCGAGGCACCACACCAGAACGAACTTGTCCAGTCGCCTGTCACCGCGGATGAGGTCATGGCAGAAGCCTTCCAACCCATCGTTCAGATACGTCTCGACGTACCACTTCGAGCCGAGAAACGGCCGATAGTTCAGTTCCCAGCCATTGCGGAAGCATGACATGCTTTGCGGAATGGGGTGCCGGAACAAAACAAGAATATGGTCGCCATACGTCTCGTGCATCAGCGGCGCAAGGCACGAGCCGTTGGTCTCTTTGAAGACGAGCCGATTACTGTGAAAATGAAAATTATAGGCCCAGAACCTCCACGGCTCTCCGACATGTAACCGGCCACTCCGGATCAAGTCAACATACTGCTTGCATTGGATCTTCTCTTCATCTGTCAAGTCCACGGCATGGCCATTATCGAACTGGAACAGATAGCGCATCTGCAAAGCAGTGCTGGTGGCGAGCGCAAACGGTTGATCAATGATTTTCAGACCTTTGGTTGCACCGAAAACCTGTGCAACCAGCGTTGTACCGCTGCGCCGCGAGCCAAAGATCCAGATATTTTTTTCACTGCCCTGCCGGTGGCGGTTCAGGCCATACCAGATGCCTACTTTGGCAAGATCCCTGAACTGCATAAACAGCGCCTCTTTGAGGAACGACACTCTTCACCTCGTTCGGGCCAGTGGGCACTGTTGCCAAGCCGTGATCAAAAGTCCTACTCAATCGCGCGATCTCTTTCTGGCAAAATCGCGCGGCTTCGGTGATCGGTGCTTGGGTTGTATTCTCAGGGGCTGGGTAATAGGGCCACTTTCCGGAAGCGTCAACGCGAGAAAGCCGCCACCCGGAATCGCCGTCGAACGCCGGCCGGCCAGCGAGGCGGTCGTTGTCGTGCGACGACAGCCTTGATCGGCAGATCGCTCGCTGATTTACTCTGTGTGCGCGGCGCCATTATGGCGCCGCTTGGCTGGGATGGATGGCCGAGCGGCTGAAGGCACTCGCCTGCTAAGCGAGTATGGGTCAAAAGCCCATCGAGGGTTCGAATCCCTCTCCATCCGCCACCTGCCGTCGATTCCGCGATATTCTGTGAGATCGCTATCCGATAGCCGCCAATGGCGGCATTCAAACGAGGTACCTCGCCAGCATTTCTGCGCCGAGCAGCAGGAGGCAGATGAGGAAACCGCGACGGAAGGCCTCGGGGCTCACCCGATCGCGAACGATCTGCCCGGCCCACATGCCGGCCAGTGCGGGGATGATCGCCAATCCCGACAGAGCTAGAGCATCGAGCTTTTAATCGGACGCATAGCCTGCGGCGATGAGGTCGTTTCGGCATTTGTCGGGGGTGTAGAGGGCGCAGATGTCGCCGACGGCGCGCCAGGGGGCGTCGATGGTTCTGGCGCCGATGCGGCGGAGATGAGCTTTGAGCTTGGCGAAGGCCATTTCGATCGGGTTTAAGTCCGGGCTGTAGGGCGGCAGGAAGAGGAACCGGGCGCCGCGTTCCTCGACGACCGCCTTGGCCTTTTCGCTGAGCCGCCGGTGTCGCCGGGCCCGGCCACGCAGCCGGGTCATCTTCGTCGTCGTCGCCGTCTCGTCGACGAAGACGAGGCG
>WBZV01000033.1_pt2 | contig 69016 bp, 57 predicted proteins | sample 5204221 | NCBI WGS metagenome assembly WBZV01 (sample SAMN12344360, study PRJNA552823) | activated sludge metagenome | biome: Activated sludge suspended growth; feature: Nitrification reactor; material: Wastewater; isolation source: activated sludge from nitrification reactor of wastewater... | reverse complement strand
ACAATGGAGATGCGCAGCCCTGACATCTTCATAAAAAAATGTCCCAATGAAACAATGGAGATGCGCAGCCCTGACATCTTCATAAAAAAATGTCCCAATGAAACAATGGAGGGACGCAGCCCTGACATCTTCATTAAAAAATGTCCCAATGAAACAATGGAGATGCGTAGCCCTGACATCTTCGTAAAAAAATGTCCCAATGAAACAATGGAGGGGCGTAGCCCTGACATCTTCGTAACAAAATGTCCCAATGAAACAATGGAGGGGCGTAGCCCTGACATCTTCGTAAGAGCGTAGCCCTGACATCTTCGTAAGGGCGTAGCCCTGACATCTTCATAAAATAAAATTGAGCATTAAATCAAAGAATATGTAATACAGCAAAATAATTAAACACAAAATGCGTAAACAAATAATTTCCCTCAGGGGCGTTAGACCTGACATCTTTGGGTATCATATTGTTCAAATAGAAATTCTTGATTAAAATCTATTTTATTTTTTTCTAAGAGCTGTTGGTATTCATCCCTGAATGTACTTTTTTTGTGATGTTCTGGTTGGTTTAATACATATTTTACGACGTTATCAATATCCTTACTGGAATAGGTAAAAGCCCCGAATCCCTTTTGCCATGCAAATTTTCCCCGAATGATATTTTTTTCATTGAGCCATTTGGATGAACTTGCTTTTACCTGCTCCATCAATTTTGATGGGGATACATTTGGATGCATCCCTACCAAAATATGGGTATGGTCAGGGTTGCAATAAATAGCATAAGTCTTACATGAATGATTGTTAATAATACCACAAATTACTTTTTCTAATTCAATCCGAATAAATTCCTCAATAAGGTTTTGTCTTCCTCGAACTGCAAAAACAAATTGTATGTATAATTTTGTATATGTATTGGCCATAATGATAATTGATGGATTAGAAAAACTAAGTTATTCTACTTCAATTTTCATTTAAAATTAATCCAGTGATGCATCTGTTTTGTATTCACTTATTGATTAAGTAACATTATTGATTAAACTTTCCTCCTTAATGATTCAAATCGTATTGAATCATTGATTCAATGCATCTCCTATTCATAATTTTTCTTATCATATTGGTATTAAGATGTCAGGGCTATGCCCCTCCTTATTATCGTTTCTGTGGATGTTACGAAGATTTTGGGGCTACGCCCCTATGGAAGATGATAGGGCTTCATCGTATTTGCCTATAGCACAATCCAAAGTAAGAGAAAACATACTACAATGAACAATCTAAAAAAATCGGACGTCACACGAATACTCCATTAGCAAATGCCAACACAGAAATTTTCACCTGGGGCGAAGCCCCTCCATCTTCGTAAAACAATTGAGCATCAATTCAAAAAATAATTAAAACAGCACACAAAAATAAAAATTGGGCAATCACCCAATTTCCCTCAGGGCAGAGCCTTTGAATTTCCTAGGGGCATAGCTCTGACATCTACGTAAGGGCGTGGCCCTGACATCTTCGTAAGGGCGTAGCCCTGACATCTTCGTAAGGGCGTAGCCCTGATAGCTTCGTAAGGTCGTAGCTCTAACATCTTCGTAAGGTCGTAGCTCTAACATCTTCGTAGGAACATATCCCTGACAATATTACAAATCATAATCTTAAAATAAACACCATTTTCTAAATTATTCAACCCCCAGACTCGTTTAATCGAAGGCTTTGATGAATAATGGATTCAATTTAATATTATAGACTCCGTCAATACGACTTTTTCACTTTCCATAATCCGAACATGATAAAGTCCTTTGGCTAAATTATCCATGTACAAAACATTGTTGCCTGCAAAAATTCTTTGCCTGAATACCTGATGTCCAATACTGCTTATCAGAATAACAGACATTTGTTTTGGATAATAATCTTTTACCAAAATCTGAAGAATCTCGCCACAAGGATTTGTGGCTAAAATCACTCGTGTTGACAATTGGATTTGGGCCTGAATAGTTTCGTCACTCACCGGTCCAATTTGAACTTCCTTGCATATTTTGTTACTTCCATGCACATTGCTTGCAGTCAAACAAACGATATATATACCTGTATGCGAAAATTCATGTTTAGGATATTGTTCTGTACTTGTATTCATAGATGAGGCCGCGTCACCAAATTCCCAAAACCATTTAGTGGGTTGATAAAAACTCAGATCTACGAAATCAAATTTCAGGTAATTTGTACTGTCCTGATCATATCGAAACCTAGCCAACACTGATTTATTTATTCCGAGTGTATCACAAGGGCTTCCTTCCATATCATAAAGTCTGTAATGCGGAAAACTTGGCATGCTTTGGACATAAGTAGTAGGTAAATAAAAATCATGTTGCCTTAAGTTACAGGCTTTTCCCTTCCTTTCAGGATTATGAATGACATGAAAAACATTGGTTTCATTTGTGGTACTGCAATATATTTTATTGTCGGGAGCCAACTGTAGTTGATAGAAGCTCAATGGAAAACTGCCCGGTGGAACATAACCATCGATGGTATCGATCAAAGTATATGAATTGACAATCACCCTTGCTGAAAGATCATACTGGTAAATTGAAAAATTTGAGGATAGATATAAAAATTTACTGTCAGCCGAAAAAGCCACCCCCATAGGATAAAACTTCTGATCTTCCATTGGATAATTAAGTGGCAGATATCTGAATAAATCTCCAGAACATCGGTCAAAATGATAAAGATGAATCCCGTTGTACATAGATACAATGGCATAGTATTTTCCATCCGGAGAAAAAGCGGCCTGTACTACTTCTGAAGGTCCACCCCAAACAGGTCCTATGTTTTGGGTTATCAGTTTTGATAAACCCGATGGAGTCAGCAGAAACTTATTAAATAAATCTGTGTAGCCATGCTTCATAATAATCCACCAATCCCGGCCATTACCGTGTCTGATGGCCTGTAAGCCCGGAAAAACGGCATACGTTCCATAATTCTTATTTTTCTCAACAACCGATGGTTTACCATTTTTGATGACAACGGTGGTTCGATAAAAATTGACTATGCCAGAATTTCTTTGGTCTCCTAAATGAAAAAGATAAACTGAATCCTCAGAAAAGCCTGGAATGAATAATTCCTGGTTATTTTTTGGGTAGAACAGCCAATCTTTATTTTTACAATAGTAATCGTATGTATCACCTGGATTTATGCCGTCTCCGTTTTCGATGATCTGGTGATCTTTTCCATAAATGGCACAACCATTTGTATACAATAACAAATTGCCCTCAGGATCGCAAAAAGAATTGTATTCTTCAAGCCTGCAAAATATTTCAAAATACTGTTTTGAAATTAAATTTTGATCAAATGACAACAGGGTGCCGCCAAATTTATCTGCTATTCTGTTTGGTTTATGGCCAAATACCCATTGAAAGTCGTGTTTGTCCTGGCAAAAAATGACATGATGGGCCAGGACAATTAATAATGTAAGGTAATTTTTCATATAATGTTTTAAAAAAGCCTGCTCATTCAATTAATGAGCAGGCTGCTAATTTTTTAAAGAATACAAATTCTTTCAGTCATGTATCTTCCATCTATTAATTCCACTCCCAAGATATATATCCCTGGTCTCAGCGTTGTAACATCAATTGCGATTTTTTTCTTACTTTTTGGTTGCAAATTCTTTGTCATACGGCCATCCAAGTCATATAAGTATCCATTTAACATTTCTACATTGGATATCACATTGACCTGGTCAACATCAACAGGGTTAGGGCAAACTACAAATGCCAAATCACTTTTTGATTTATCCAATAAGTCAGTATCTCCCATACTTTCAATTTTTTGAGTCTTGCTCTTTCTTAATGATTCTTCTGAATCTTCTCCTTCAAACCATACTCTGGCATGCAAAACAGCTGGGCCTCCTTCACCAAAATCTTGTTGAGCAATGGCCTCCACATTTGCATAATCTGTAGAATCTGCCGTTCCAATGAGCAAATGAATGATAAAAGTGTTCATTGTCTTAAGGTTTGTCTCCCATATAGAATCAGTAGAAATACCGGCATTTTCATCTTCAAGTTCATCCAACTGCTCCGTTCTCATTTCTTCAATCTCAGCATAAAGGCTATCCTTAGTTTCATTTAATAGTTGTAAGGCTTCCAAAAATTCCCCCAGGCTGTTTTGGAACAGACTATCCAAGCCCAATGAATCCTGCCAATTGTGATTTTCAAACAAGGTATCGATTGAATACAGGGCTTCATTTTCTTCTTCACTGATATCATCTAATTGTTCCTGAATGGAATCCGGGATTTGAATGGCCATTCTGATTTCTGTCAAAAGGCTCGCCAATTGAGCTGCAGTAGATTCATTATGATTTTCCCAATAATTTTGCGCGGAAGTATCGCAATTCAATAAGCCGGGATTAAGAATCAATCGCTCCAACAATCTGTAATCAGCGTTAAATTCAATTAAGGCTTGTGAACTTCCCTCCGGATATTCACCGTTTATGATCTTCCAGTCATATAATGAAAATCCCAAAATATTTCCACAACTATCTGCCAATGAAGGAGCACTGCAATCATTTGCTACTGTGTTCACAGATAACTCAAACCAATCTGGAGGATCTATTCCAGTTGTAGGATACCGGATGCAATTGCTGGTCTCGATCCAAAATTTACTGTCTGAAGGAACCGATGCCTCGTTAACTGCTGCCCATGAAGAGATAGGTATTGTACAATCCCATTCATTTCCTCTCCGGTCCTGCACTCCTATTCGCCCTTTTTCAGTCCTATGATTTCTTATATAAACTCCCCTGAATGCATTGTCAAACGTACTTGTGGCCAGGGATGATCTGTCGCAATTTCCTAAAAAATAGAATGACTCTCTTGGATTTTTAAAATAATTGTCACAATAATACACATTGGTGAATTCCGCACCTTCGAATCCAATATTCATCGTCCGATTTGTTCCCGATTCAAAGCGATTATTGGTAACCTTGTGTCCTCTTCCCAGACTTTGAGCTGTAACACCATTTCGCATCGTCAGCAATGAGTTATTTATGAAATAAAATGAATCCTGATCTATTTCAATAAAATTTGAATTATAACAGCGAATTTTATAACCGCAAACCATGTCTTCAGTCGAAGTAATATTAGACCTGTTTCCACGAAACTGTATCTCCTCTCCTCCGTACGAGACGCTCGTTTCAGAAACGTGTGCAGAAAATGCATTGGTATTGTCATTGCCAATGTAAAACTTATTATCATGGATGGTATTGATCAGTCCAGGGCTGCCAGCACTTCTGCTTAATAAGATTCCATAATTTGGATAGGTCTCATTTGAAGATTTATTTACCTGAAATGAAGGTGAATTCATATTGAAAACATTACCAATGATATCAATTTTCTCTCCAAGCACATTGTATTCAGATAAAATACCATTACAGCAATCTGTAAATATACAGTATTGTACGTCCAACCTGGTAGAATGCGCATAAATGCCAGCATAAAAATTGTCCGTAAAATTGTTCTTCTTTGAGGTCAGGTTGCTACCTTCTGCATAGATCCCAGATGATAAAAATTCATCCAATTCTGTCCCATAGATTAAATTAAATGTTGCACCCTGCATGGTCATATTTGTGTTTATTATCTTAGCACCGTGTACAACCCTGCTGAAAGTAAAACTTGAAGAGCTATTGCTGCGTCCAATAGTAGTTACACAGTTTGTTAACAAGAACCCGGCATAAGGAGTTCCGGCATCATAATGATCGAGAATTTCCTGATCCGAATTATAATGTGGTCTCATATCCAGATCTTCAATGCCCCTAAAGCTGTTACCCAAACATGCTCCGATTTTTAATTGATCGCCAAGATTCTTAAATCCAACAAAATTCAAGGTCAAATCATTATTCAGTAATCCAATACCCGTGTTAGGTCCAACTGAAAACGCATATTCTGCATCTTCAATAAAGCAAGAAATAAGTGAAATTGATTTTGCATACGGTGCTTCAATTCCCCTCCACATTTCATTACATGAAAAGAATTTGCAATTTGCGGCATAAAAACTCTTCGAATTCTCTATGATAATTTTTGCACCATCACCCATTTTAAATCGCAAATTATTTCCGCGAAAGTGCTTATCAATTTTCAATGTACCTTGTATTAAAATTAGATGCCCTGTTGTAGGGGTGACGACGCCGTTACCATCGGGTGTATAGTAATCAGAAATTTCTTCTTCAGAATTGATATCCGAACCAATAATTTTATCCGGTGCACCGCCTCCATAAATTCCACATAGCCTGGTATCAATACAGACTTCATTGAAAGTGACATTAGCGTCCAAACATTGCACCTGCCATAGCTTTTGCCAACGTATGAAGTTAGGAATATTAAAATTTACAAAGAATAATAACATAAAACAAAGTGACATTTTGTTACCAAAAAAATGTCGATTTATTGTAATTGAGGTTTTCATATTTTTAAATTAAAATGATTAATAGAAATAATTTTCACACACTGGCCAAAACCAATGCCGGATCATCCATTCATACTGATTGAAGTTAAAGTTGATTAGACAATCAATTTCCATTATGAATAGCAGTGATCCATATCACTAATATTTGACTCTATTAGTTCTAAGAAAATAGTCCGAAAGTATTCCTATTGAAATAAATTATACCCGATGTAACAATTTCAGTTGCTTTCATGCAAATAATAAGAATAATTTCGGCTGCTATCAGCCAGGCGGATTAAAGTCTAATGGATCCATAGTGTAGTATTTTTGGGTTAATAAAAATATTCCAACTCTGAGTTTATTAAAGATCTGATTTCAATCAGATCTAAAAGACAAAATTCAGTACAAAGCAAAAAAAAAAAAAAAACGATAAAACCAAATTTTTGAATGATTATTTTTAAGTGATATGAAATTTTAACACATAGAAAAAATAATCATCCGAGTAAATCTGTTTGTTAGTTGAGATTTAGTTCCTATTTTATTACCTTTTTAAATGCGTTCTTTTCGATTACTTGAAGTCCTGGCTGAATTATGGAATCAGGATAGCTAACGAATGCATAAAGCCAATTAAAAACCATACGCATTGATGGCACAACATTGGTAAAATATAGAGATGTGAGTTTGGTGAGGCGGATTTATTTTAACAACTGCTTCGCAGCCTCCCTTATCGTCTCTTCCTTCTTTGCAAAACAAAAACGCAAGATACCCGGATCAAAACCATCATGATAAAATGCAGAGATCGGAATCGTTGCAACTTTGTTATTGGATACAAGCTGTTCGGCGTAGGCAACATCACTTACTTTACTGGAATTCGCAAATCGAGCTAAAGCAAAATAACTTCCCTCACAGGGCAACCATTCGAAATCGGTAGCAAGCATTTCGTTGAAAAAGAAATCCCGTTTGTTTTGATAAAACTGAGGAAGATCCGTGATAAAATCTGGAAAAGCCTCCATAAATTTTGCAATAGCATATTGTGCGGGCGTGTTTACACTAAATACCAAAAACTGATGGATCTTGCGTATTTCTCTGGTGATATCCTCGCGGGCCACAGAGTAACCGATTTTCCATCCGGTGTTGTGCAATGTCTTTCCCATCGAAAAACAGACGACCGACTGTTGCATCATATCGGGATAATTCAACGCACTTTCGTGTTTTCTTCCATCAAACACCAACATGTCGTAAACCTCATCCCAAAGCATTAATGTTTCATGTCGTTTTCCGAGCTGCTGAAATCTCAGCATATCCTCCTGATTCAGAATTCTACCGGACGGATTGTGCGGGTTGTTGATCACCATCAGGCGAATAGGTTCTTTCTCCATCAAATTTTCCACTTCTGTCCAGGGAATAGAGAAATCAGGTATGTTCAATCTCAGGTACACAGGTACACCTCCATTGACGATGACCGCCGGTCCGTAAGAATCATAAGCCGGTTCAAAAATCAAAACCTTGTCACCTGGTTTTACCCATGCACTGATGATGGTATAAATGGCTTGTGTGGCTCCAGCAGTGACTGTAATTTCAGTATCCGCATCCGCGATAAATGCATATTGATGTTGAAGGCGCTTCTGGATTTGTTGACGCAATATGGGTAATCCCGGCATGGCAGCATATTGGTTGTAGCCTATTTGAACGCCTTCCTGTAAATAATCAAACAACTGCTCCGGTGGAGAAAAATCCGGAAATCCCTGAGCCAAATTGGTGGCCTGATGTTGTTGAGCCAGTGCGGTCATTTTCGCAAAAATGGAAACTCCCGCAACCGGTAATTTTGATCTGATTTGTAAAGTCATGTTGAATCAATACTAACGAATGTTAGTATCCTAGGCTTTTACATATTTTTTGTAGATGCGGTCAATTTCTCCTGCCAGACGGTGATCTTTTTCGGTAACCATATCCCCTTCATCGTGTGTGGTGAGCGTAATTTCCACTTTATTCCATGAATTTTTCCAGTCGGGATGATGATTTAATTTCTCCGCCTGAAAGGCTACTTCGGTCATAAAAGCAAAGGCTTCGCCGAAATCACGAAAATCAAAGCTTGCTTTTAGTTTGTTGTTAGTTTCTTTCCACATGGTATTTCTATTTTTTTATTTGAAGTCAAATGAATAATGGTGAATCTCACGAATGGCATGTTCCAATAAGTCAATAGCGCCATCCACGTCTTCCTCGTGAACCATCTCGGTTACCTGATGTAAATGGCGGGTTGGAATGGAAATGGCTCCTGCAATGGTACCGTTTCCGGCTCGTTGTACTGAGGCTGTATCCGTTCCCCCTCCGGTCATCAATTCAGCTTGCCATCGGATTTTGTGCTGATGAGCTACCTGTTTCAAAAATCGGACCATCCGGTAATCAGGTATGACACTGGTGTCGTATAATTTAATGGCCACCCCATGTCCGAGACGAGTCACCACTTCATGGCTTTGCGCTCCTGGTACATCATAGGCAATGGTCGTATCCAGATTGATGGCAAAATCCGGAGCAATGCTGGTGGCGGCAATTTGCGAACCGCGCCTTCCCACCTCTTCCTGAACGGTAAAAACTCCATATATACCCACCTCGGGTCTTCTGATCTTTAACCGCTTCAAAACTTCCACCAACACATACACACTGATCCGGTTATCCAAGGATTTCGAATTAAAGCATTTTCCCATTTTGATCATGTCCCTTTCCCGCGTGATGGGGTCACCTATTTGAATCCACTCCACCAATTCATTTTTAGCATATCCGGTATCAATATAATAATCCTTGAGTGCAGGGGCTTTTACCCTTTCCTCCTGATTCATGGCATGGATTGGTTTGCTCCCCATTACACCCTGAATATCTTTTTTGCCATGAATCCATACTCGTTGCGCCGTCAGTGTTTTTGGGTCAAATCCACCCAGGGGTAAAAATCGGATGAAACCATCTTCATCAATATGTTGGACGATGAAACCAATTTCGTCCATATGGGCCGTCAACATAAGTTTTTTTTCGGTCTTCCCGCCAATAAATCCGATGAGGTTGCCCATGGCATCAGTGGTCAATTGGTCAACCTGCGGGGTTAACAATTGCGTAAGGAGGGCACGGATGGGCTGCTCAAAACCTGGTGCTCCGGGAGCTCCAGTTATTTCTTTCAACAAATTAAATTCGGCCATTCAATCCTTTCATTCGGCCAAAATTAAGCCAATCCGCCTAATTCATTAAATATGGCTTTTGGTACTATATATCTTCCTGATTTTTATGAGCTTTGTGCCATGCTTAGTCTAAGAAGTCTTGCCAAAGAAACCATGATTTATGGCATGAGTTATTCTTTAGGCAGGCTCCTCAATTTTTTGTTGGTAACGGTTTACCTGACTCGGGTATTTACTGAGGCTAAAGCATATTTTTCTATTTATAGCGAATTGTATTTTTTAATCGCATTGTTTTTAGGCATTCTGAGCCTCAGAATGGAAACAGGCTATTTTCGCTTTGCCTCCGATACCGCACATCGCTCAAAAATTTATCCCCTTGCATCACAATTGGTAGCAATCGCCTGTATGGTATTTTTGGGCTTGGTCTACGGAGGGATTGATTGGATTGAAAGCATCCTTCAATACCCAAATCTCAGGTCTTTGATTTATCTGGCTGCATGGATCACGGTCCTGGATGTGATCTCAGCCCTGCCGTTTGCTCACATCCGTTTCGAAAAAAAACCATTGAGGTATGCCTGGATCAAACTCAGCGGACTACTTATCAACATTATTCTGGTCCTCATTTTTTTAAATTTGCTGGGTGGGGATCCGGGAGAGAAATTGTATTGGGTCTTGTTGGCTAATCTCCTCGGAAGCCTATGGGTTGTCGTATGTCTGGCTCCTGAAATGAAGGCCTCCTTCATTCAGGCCGATTGGACCCTTGCCCTAAAATTACTGAAGTATATCGGCCCTTTGGTCGTGGTCACCTTTTCATTTATCGTAATTCAATACGGGGCAACGAGTATTCTTAAATATTTTCTTCCCGGACAAATTATTGAAAACCTTGAAGCCAGCAGTCAATACAATGCTGCGATGCGTCTTGCAGTGATTATGAATTTATTTGTGACGGCGTTTAACTATGCTGCAGAACCCTTTTTCTTTCGATCGGCCAAACACGAAAATGCACCTCATCAGTTTGCGCGATTGTCTTTGTATTTTCTCATCACCTGTTCAATGATCTATTTGGTGACCTGTCTATTTGTAAGTGACCTCGCATTGTTGCTGGACAAGAATTTTCGCAGTGAATTGCATTTGGTGAGTATACTCTTGCTTGCCAATATCTTTATGGGCCTGTATTCGAATATTTCCAGTTGGTACAAACTTTCCGACCAGAATCATATGATGGCTTTGGTGAGTATTTCAGGGATGTTGTTGTTGATTTTACTCAATATCCTGTTGATTCCTGCCTATGGAAACGAAGCTGCCGCCTATGCCAATCTGACCGCCTATGTGTTTATTTGTGGAATGGCTTATTATCAAGGACAAAAGAAATTTCCAATACCTTACCAATTAGTGCAAATGACCGCCTGGTTGATTTCCGCTGTGATATTGGTTTATGGCTTACCCCTGCTTTATGGCTTTATTCAATTGGATCCGTTGACTTCCAGTTTTATTTCAGCGATGGTTATTCTCCTGTATGGTTATGCTGCCTATGTATGGGTGTATCGCAAGGACAAACTAACAAACGTACGTTAGCACCAGTAAATAGTTTCTGTATGCGTTTTAATCAATTGGCTTTCAAAAAATAATCCAATAGCCACTTAGAATAGATTCTAAAATTGCCACACGGCAACTTTTACATATTCATTCCCCCACACACACTAAGGACCTGGCCGGTGATGTAGCTGGATTGATCTGATGCTAAAAAGAGTACGGCTTCTGCAACTTCTTCAGGTCGCGCCAGGCGTCCGAGAGGTATGCCTTTGAGAAAAGATTCCTTGGTTTTTTCATCCAGGACATGGGTCATTTCCGTTTCGATAAATCCAGGAGCCAATGCGTTGCAACGGATGTTTCGGGAAGCCAGTTCCTTGGCCATGCTTTTGGTAAAGCCGATCATACCTGCCTTTGATGCAGCATAATTGGATTGACCGGCATTGCCGAACACGCCTACTACAGAGGATATGTTGATGATGGATCCTTTTCGGGTCCGCATCATGTGTTTGGCTGTGTGTTTGGTCAGGTTAAAGCAAGATTTCAAATTGGTTGTGATGACCTGATCCCACTGTTCTTCGGACATGCGAAGGATCAAATTATCCTTGGTGATTCCCGCATTATTGACCAGCACATCCAATCCACCTAAATCATTGACCACCGACTGAACCAGCTGATCTGCGTCTGCATGAACTGCCGCATTGGAACAATAAGCTTTAGCTGAAACGCCATAAGAGCGGCATTTTTCTGCAACTGCTTCGGCCTTTTCAGGGGATGAAACATAAGTAATGGCAACCTGTGCGCCGTTTTTAGCCAAACATTCTGCAATGGATGCTCCAATTCCGCGGCTACCGCCGGTAACGAGAGCTACTTTTCCTTTAAGCATGTATTTGAATTTAACACAAATATATAGGGTCCTTAATAATCATGGAAAATTAATCCTGTCCCTGAAAATACGATTAAGGCTTAATACATTTGAGAACGAAAGCAACAGTATCATATATGGTAATTACCTCTATATTAAATATATGTTAAAACATTATATATATTATTTGATATAATATTTGGTATTTTTATATATATGTAATATATTTGTTATCTATAAATTAATAAAATTCCCATGAAATCCTCCACACCTCCTCCCTTTAATAAAGTTACTTCCAAATACTAAGCTCGTAATTGCGATTATTATTCTGATATGACGGTTCAAGGCAAAAAAACGGACGCTGGCTTTCAAGCAACAGTACTTATGGACAGGCAGGATGATTGTGCAATATTAAGAGTCTATGATATTTATGGTCGTCTCATATTTACAACAAACAATTGCTCCATTCAGGAACAAGATATTCCCTATTCCGGAATTGTGATCTTTAGATTTTCATCAAAGAATAATACCACTTTAAAAGCGCAAAAGCGATGTTTAATTCATGGCAACAATTTAAAATAGCCCTGTTGGTAGTTTAGAAAATACAGTGTAATGAAGAATTTAAATTCATGGGCCTGGTGCCTTATTGTAAACTTTACGTTGAATAGCAATTCTTTTTCTCAAACTTACATTGCCCCTATGGTAGGTTATGATTTTCAACAAGTAATTTCTGATCCAATATTTAGGCTATTCTTAAATAACAAAGGGTTTGGAAACAGTAGTCCTTTGATAGGAATAAATTTAAAACAGAGAATATTCTACAAGTTTTACCTTCAATTGGGTTGTGATTTCACACATAAGCATGTTGCAGGATTACCTGATGGATCAGTTGGCCAAGAATTAGTTTATCATTATAACTATTTAAAGAATCAATTCTTAATTACATATTATTGGAAAAACAAATGGAAGTTTGGTGGAGGTGTAACTTACAATATTGTAAATAATTTATATGAAGAATATATTGATATCGACTTAAAGAGTGACCCAATTAATAGCTATTATGAAATGGGTTGGGTTTATTTTCTTGGACTCAGATACAATGATTTGGAGTTTGAAGTTTACTATTATAGTAGACTTGGAATACCAAAGGAAGGAGATACAAGGAGTTTCTACCACCTCCATCAAATTCAATCCTTAGGCCTTCGTGTGAGTTACAATTTTAAAATCTTCGACGGATGTAAGAAAAAGGATTTGCCTGAACTGCAGCCTGGGAATAAGATGGCAATTGTGGAGTGAAGTAACCATAATTACTCTCCTTCCCTTGGTTCTTCACTACCAGTGTTATGATTGAAATCTTTATATACATCTCCACTTGAATGATCGCGCAATGCCCCGGTAACACTGCTCAGGACATTGATTCTATCATTCCATTTCAAATAAGCTAATAAAGCAAAAACCAATGCCTCCTTGCAATCTATTAAAGTAGAATTAGGAATGATGTATTTCCATTTGGTCTTATTCAATGAATTCAATCGCTCTAATAAAAAATCATTGTAAGTACCACCCCCAGTGCATAGAACTGAAGCTTGATTACTTCTTTTCTCCGGACTTATAGAAATTAGTGCTTCAATAAAATGATGAATTTGAAAAGCTATATGTTCGACTGACGTCCGCAATAAATCTTCGATGCGATAGGCTGAAGAATTCAGATCGTTTTTGAAATTCACTTCAAACCATTCCCGGCCCAGGCTTTTTGGAAAAGTTAAATGATAATAATTCAAAGCATTCCAACGATCCAAAACTGTGGAGAGGACTTTTCCCTCGCGTGCAAGTTTTCCACCTTCATCGAAATTCAAACCTATGCGTTGACTAAGATTGTTCAACAACATATTGCAAGGACTTATATCACAAGCTTTTCTCAGCCCCTCCAGATTCCAGGATATATTGGAAAAACCCCCGAGATTAAGACAAAATTGATATTCTGAAAATAACATTTCATCTCCAATGGGAACCAATGGCGCTCCATGTCCACCGAGGGCAACATCTTGTTGGCGGAAATTGCACACGACCGGAATTCCCGTTAAATGATTGATCTCTTTACCCGATCCAATCTGCAGAGTATAAGCTTCATCCGGCCTGTGAAAAATGGTATGCCCATGTGATCCGATCAGATCAATTGAAAATGGGTATTCCTTCAAAAAAACTAACACTTGTTCGCTCAACCAAATTCCATAAGATACATCCAACTCTCGTATGGCATTGGGCGCAGTAAAAAATGCATCAGACAATCTGGACTTCCATTCTTCTGTGTATGGAATGGTTTTGGTCGCCAGAAATTCAAACTGCAATTTGGGAGATTGCGAAAACCGGACCAAAGCCAAATCCAGTCCATCGAGAGAGGTCCCTGACATTAATCCTAATACGTTCATTTGAAGGAGGCTAGATACTTGAGGATAAAGGCTAAAGGTAAAAGGCTAAAGGTAAAAGGCTAAAGGTAAAAGGCTAAAGGTAAAAGGTAATTCAAATTTTACTATGTATTTGTATTTAAATGTTTATATTTTTCTATTTCAAATAAAGGAATAAGTAAATGGAAAAATGTAAAATTCCACAATCTCAACCTTTAGCCTTTGTCCTTTAAACATGAGACTTAATAAATCGCCATGTCAAACAATTTGCGGTATTCCTGAGTCATGGGATGCTGGTTACCGAGGAAATGAAAAAGGGCTATTCCCGTCCTTCGGGGTAGTTCATTCTGAAATCCAGGTTCCTGGTGAACCGCTTCGATGATATTCTCGATGGCTTGAGCCATATGAGTTTTCAATATTTCATTTTTTGCAGAGTTCAGTAATCGACTGGATGGACTGTTTCCTTCAGAGACGGCCATCCATTCGGCGACGGCTTCAAGGTCTTTGATCAAGTCAGGTTTCTCCAAAGCATCCGGTGAACTTGGAATCCTGGATAAAGCAACAGGCGAATCGAAAAAGACTTCATGCTGTACCAGTAAGTGAATGGCTTTCTCATGATCTGAATTACCTTTCAAAAACAGCTTGAGTTTTTCTACCAGATTTTTATCCGGCAGCGATGAATGTCCGGCAATCAGCTCATCGAAATCATCGACCTGCGCTTCCACCATTTCGGGAAGGTCCAATCGTTGAAAATTTGCCTCCAGCCACTTTCGGATGGTGTCTCCTGATTGGGCGCCAGTAAATTCATCAACAATTTTTCCTTCGTACACCAATTTACAATGAGGAATACTTTGGATTTGAAAATACGACGCTATTTGCTGTTCGACTTCTGTATTGATCTTTACCAATGCCCATTTGCCCTGATCCTCCTGTTCAAGTTTCTCCAGTACCGGTCCAAGAACCTTGCATGGACCGCACCAGGGTGCCCAAAAGTCAATGAGGACGGGTTTCTCAAAACTCAGATCAACGACATCGCGTTTAAAATCGAAAGCTAATGGTTCCATGGCAGTGATTGTTAATTCAAATGTTTACAATATGGACTAATAACAGCCATTGTGTCATTAAGTTTCTATTTTGTCGTACATTGAAAAGCGATGAAGAGATTTGTCCGGGATGCATTCAATTTTTAACTTTGCATCAAACTCAATGCAGCATGAAGATCCTGATATCAGTTATTTTGGTGTTAAGCATGGCATGTCGAAAGCATCCCAATGGTGAAGTTTCATTACCTCTGAAGCCTTTGAACCAAGAGAACTTGGAGGGTTCATGGGCCAGTAAACCAGAAGCACCAGCAGAAATCCGTTTTCATGGGGATAGCATTATGTTCATCGAAGACCAACAAGCGTTTGCTTACATGATTACAGGCGATTCCATACAATTTGAGTTTGAATACGCGACATTTTGGTACCGCATTGAATTACGGGGCGATGACCAAATGCGTATGTATTCCCCCCACATGTCGATCGCTTATGTCCGGGTTAAAGAACAATAAGTATTTGACAATCAACTATATACATTATTTTATTTAAAACTGCGAATAATTTGTAAGAATCCGTAAATTTGCCATCCCTTTAGGGTCGGGTGGCCGAGTGGCTAGGCAGAGGTCTGCAAAACCTTGTACAGCGGTTCGAATCCGCTCTCGACCTCAAAACATGAATTTCCCCTTATTCTTCCGGATAAGGGGATTTTTATTTTCAAGAATTTTATTGCATTCCAATTTACTTTGTTCATCTGCTGAATCGAAAGGAGCTCACTGAATGAAGTATTTCTGGTTTTTTAAACAAACTTTTTTGTTGCATTACCCCAGATGCAAATACGACTTTATTTGATGCCAATTCAGCTCTGTTTCTTGCACATTGGCCTGACTATATTCATTAACTAAAATTAGCTTTTTATGAAAGGAATGCTAATCTGGTCTAATCCATTTTCAATGTGTAGGTAATACTGACCGGGAATAAGATGATCAATGGCCCAACTTAGATTGATCTCTTTTCCAAATGCCCGTTGGGTAGCCCATTTTACACCATTGGCATCTACAATAGAAATTTCAAGTCTCTGCAATTCATCAAATGTTAGTTCTACATTAAGTATTTTGTTCGTGGGATTTGGAAAGAGTTTGTAATCCATTAAATGCCGTAGTTCATGAATGGATGTATTCAAATTGACTATGGCACAATAATCTTTGGAACAATTCATACAGTCCGTTAGCGTAAGGCAATAGGTTCCCGGCGATAAATTGGAAAGCTCACATGTGGTATCGCCCGTTGCCCATTTATAGGAATATGGAGCACATCCACCCATTGGGTTTATTTTTATCGAACCATTATTTTGACCATTATGTGAATGTGTGATTTGTGCTAAAACATTTAATGATGATGTATCACTATCGATAGAGGTGGTAACTCCAGCACTTAAGTTATAATAGCTACCACTTCCGGTGGTCTTCAATGCTGTGCAGCGCACCATATATTGGATGGGGCCTTTTTCGATACAAGCGTCTATAAAAAAGGTGTCATTCACTGAAAACTCATTCAATAAATGATAAACACTATCACGGGTATATTTTCTGTAAATGTAAAACCCTGTTGCATTTTTTGGTTTATTCCAGTCCAAACGGATGTGAAGATCTTCATTTTTTGCTTTTAAATTTTCAACCGGAGGCAACACATGCATACGGAGCGTTGGATCGCCCATGAGGGCTGTAGAAACATATCCTCCATAGAATCGCGGAGTATATAATCCTCTATTGTTCATGGTAATTTGAGTGGAATAGCCAATGGGTTCACCAAGAGCCATATGATGCAAAAACCAAACAGGTCTATTTCCCCAAGTGCTGGCCAGGCAAGTTTTTGAGGCGATGGCTCCCCGTAAAAAATTATTGGGGTAATCCCAATCACCAAAATAGGAACCAAACAACATAGTGAACATCGTTTGAAGGGAATCTGTTGTAAAATATGTTGTACTGGAGATATCTGACGCACTTTCTGGGCCACCGCCTCCACAACCATAAGACCAAAGAAAAGATTGATTGGAGAGTGTTTGTCTGTAGGGCAAGTCTTTTACATTAGAAAAGCCAAACATGGGTGTAAAATTTTTCCACCCGGATTGTCCTAATCCTTCAATATCTCCAAAATTATTATCCACAAGACCTCGTTCTGATACCATTATTTTCCCAAATCGCCAATTGTGGTTTTTATCCAAATATCGTCTCAACAATTGCTCTTCAGATTCCGGAAATTTATTCATGTTGCTAAAATCAACTCTCCCTATTTGCCAATGGACTTTTGCAGGATATACATTATTATCAAATTTTCCATCACCCGGCACATTATCATTTCGCGAACTTGCTGGCGCTTTGGTATTGACTGTTTGATCATTCCATTGGCCATCGATTGTTCCATAAAATCCATCACAAGGCCATGCTCCTTTGTGATCACTGTGATGCCCGTCGGGTGCAATTTCACCGGAATAAGGTACGGGTATTCTTCCTAATAGAAATAAAGCTTGATGCTGACCAGGATGGGTATTTGCCCAATCGAGAATTCTCCTTTTTACAAGATAAATGGAATCACTTCTATTAACAAAAATTGTATCTGCTAACCAGCCGTCGGACCTTAAATCATCCAAGAGTCTTGAAGTTTCAAATGCCAAAGTATTCTTAAAAGTGTGATCGATAACCACCAAACATGTACCTCTTTGGTGTTTGGGTGGAATCTTAATACCAGCAAAAATGTAACCTGCACCAAAATTTGCACTGCCGTCACCATAAGGAAATGCAGGTAAACTTTTAAGTATCTGGTATTCATATTCAATGCCTTGTTGGACATTCGAATCGATCCAAGAAGTAGTGTTGGGTTCGAGATGCACTCAGCTATCTGTCCAAGCATGATCAAGGGCTGATTTCCTCCAAATGGTATAGCCTCCATTTGCTGTATCCAATACCCAGCTTAGTTTAATTTGTGCCGGATTTTCCTGAACCAAGGCTTGGATTAATACTGACTGCCTGGCATCATAAATGTGCTGGGCAAAATTGGGTGTATTAAAGCCAATACAAAGTAAAAATAAACCACCGGTAAATTTCATTTTCAAAGTTAAGTATATTTAAGATTGCTGCTAAATCAAAGGACTATAATTTACCTTTATGGGTAAGCCATTCTCACCCTGGAAATTAAATTTTTGTTTCCAATCCACCTCTTTTGCCCGATACCATTCATCCTTGGCTAAAGTTAGCTTGATCCTTTTTCCTGGGCCTCCTATAAAATGGCAACTATTACAGCTTCGGTGAATTCTGTGAATGCCTTTCTACACAAAATAATTTTTGATCAATACATAAATGTATTGGTAATCATGATTGTTTCTCTAGGGGACTGAACTAAAAAACACAGAAATATTATATATATTTCAATATACCCATTTGAAGATTACTTATTGGTTTTAGGTTTCGACAGAAATTTTCCAAGAGTAATTGAAAATGAAATATTGTAAACTGAGAAATAAAAAAGTTCCTCTTTATTGAAATACGTAATCAGATCACCAAACAAGAAAGAAGTATCAAACTGTAGCCAATCATTTAATTTCAATTTAAATCCTAAAACCAAATCCAAGTAATATTCTTTATCCTCAAATAAATGAATCCCATAACTTTGTGGCCATGTATTGCAAATTCCTAATCCAATACCTAAGTTATTTTTGTAAAAATATTTCCTGAACATTAATGTATTTTCATACAAATAATAAGTTACAATATTTGTGGTCTGAAAGAGGCCTGGATTAATTTTTGCACCTCTTGCGGATAAATACAAACCCGCTTCAATTGATTGAGAGTGATCTATAAAATATTCGAATTGCATTCCACCTTTCCAAAGTAATCTTGGTTTAAAATTATAATCAAATGGAACCAGTTTGTCATGAATTTGACTATAGTTCAAACCAAGATTACAATTAATGTAGAGTTGCCCTAATCCTTGAAATGAAGGAATAATAAATAACAGTATCTTAATCAACTTAAATATTTTTTACTCAATCGATCAAGTCATGATATAATGTGCACCCACCTGAACAATTACTAGATTTACAAAATCTAACTGAAATAGCTGAAATACAATCATTCATGTTCGAGCAAAATGGCCAAATAAATCCCCAGTTCTCTTTTTTAAAATTTGGAACACTCCAATCAGGATCCTGGGTACCATATTTAGCATGCATGTTCCAAATTTGCATATAACAGCCGCTGGGGAACTGAGGATAACCTGCGTTTCGAAACATAACAAATTGAATCACAGTGCCGTTTCCTGAGTAGCCATTATTGTCGTACCATGTTTTTGCAGAGCCTGACTGGTGCAGTTTCATTGAAGATAATCTATCATTAAAATTGCTCGTACCATTTTGCATTAGCACATAAGCCAAATTTGAAATATTGTATTCGTCTTGGCATGTTCTGGATGATTCATATCTCCGCAGTGCAGGTGTGACATTTGAAAGCGTGAAAGATTCACCCTGGTAATTAGCATGTTCGTAGAAAGTGGCGAATACAGGAGCGCCAGGAAAACTTGCTGTTGAGGAAGAATCTGGCTCAGTTAAATAATTTGCATCGTCCAGATTTCCAATAATCGTGGTATCGGGATGTAGATCGTTGTAAATTAGTATAAAATCATTTTCTCCTATTTCAGAGATGAGTTCATCATCTACATCACTATTTAAGGGTGTGCCCGTTGTATCTTCACTATCAAACAATAGAGTATATGCTTCTCCTTCATAAATGTAATGTTCAAAAATCGTATCGTTGCTCCTCATTTCTTGATCTACTTCCTTGTTGTAAAATTGTTCATTAGATTTTTCGCAAGATGCTAAAATTGAAAGTCCCGTCAAAGTCAAAAATAATAAATTCTTCATAATAATTAGTTTTAGTTAAATAATTTGGATACATTTGTAATATGAAATATGTGCTCTTACTCAGTTTGTTTATATTCACCTCTTGTGATGATTCAGGTATAAACAATTTAAGAGAATTTTACTTATATCAAGTTGGTTTAAATTCATTCCCTTATTCCAATAAAGGTCTAAACTGGGATTCCATAGATGGTCCTGATATTGTATTAGAAGTATTTATTAATGATACCAATTACTTCACTTCAAAAGAATCAGAATTTATGAATTTCAATTATAATGATTTACCCATATGGTTCACATTAGATAGTTTGCTATATCTAGATCCAAGTTCAAATATCAAAATCAGATTATTGGACGTGGATAATTTCTCCAGAGTTGTAATTGATACACTCGAATTTCAACCTCGCCTCATTTTTGAATTACCTCTCATTGAAGGTATCACATCTGACTCAACCGAATGGAAATTCCATTATGTTAGCAATTAAATGAAAAGCGATAATAATTTTTTTTCTTGCAGTTGAATACTTAAGTGCGTTTCAATTTTCTGCAAAATTTACTTTCAGTAAACTAATTACCTATTTCAATTCTATATTTGAAGTTAAAAGTGCATTTCTAACAGACTTAGGTAGCAGATAAATCTTCAGTGATTTATTCTTAGGACCATTATCAAAATTATTTTAAATTTAGCGTGTACATAGGCATGGGGTATTATAAGGTTTAATAAGAATTAACGCCTGTTAGTAATATATTACCGGCATACATTAAAGTAATTAAATGCAATATATATATATATATATTGTCTAATATACTTAACATTTTATTAACATCCTATCATAAATTGTCTGGTCTCTCACAAGAATTTCCATCTGCATATCAATTGTTAAAAGACCAGTAAAATGTTTTAATCCTTATAAATACGGCCTTATTTCCTTACCATAGCATATCTACGAATCCTTAAACCCAAGCAGTTTTAGATCTCTTTAAGCTGCCAATACTACCGTTCTCTATGGTTTAATCGCAAATTTCTAATGAGTACTTATTCACTCCATATGCCCATAAACAGCTTGCTTCTATTCTGATAATTATCACCAAATCAGCTGACCCTAATCCATGAACTATAGATTCGCTCATAATACATTTAATAAAGAACCATGTTTCTTGTAAAAAACATTGTAAATGAAAAGTGTAATATCTAAGTTATTTGTTTATATGCTGTTATTGGGATTAAGTGCCTGCGGCAAGGATGATAACCCCTCGCCGGATTCCGGAAAAATAGAATTAGGGACCAGGGTAGAAGTGTATCGACAAACAGTGAATACACAAGGTGGACTTTTAACCGTTCCTGCGACGGGAAGTCCTGTTGATGAATTGACGATTGAGATCAAGGAAAATACTTACCTCGAATCAAAAGAGTTTGTGGTTGGCTATTATCCAATAAAGTCACACGCCTTTGGAACTAATTTTAAACCGGTGACACCGGTAATTGAAGTGATTAATGAAGGTGAATACGCCGGAAAGGTTATGTATTTGTCGATGGACATCAGCAAAACAGAACAGGAAAAACTAGCTCCATTTTATTATGACCGCATCACGGGTAAGTTGGAAAGTATTCCCATCATCGGATACAAAGACGGAAAACTCACCATTGCCCTAAGGCATTTTTCACTTATTGTGGTAGGTTCATTTGAAAAGGAACTTTTTGCCTTGGGTGGATTTTATGAGACCTATTTTGACCCTTCTGTAAATGGCTGGTCTTTTACCAATAGTGGTAGCTGGTCCAGTATTGGAAATTGCGCAGGAATGTGCATCGGAGCAGCATATTATTACCAAAACAGATCGAGTGCGATATTGCTTAAAGATCATTTCGACAACCATGGATATTGGTTTCAGACACCATCTCTTGAAACCGATGATGCAGATGGAATCCGCTTCGCAAGTGCATTGCAATACCTATATGACAAAACATGGAATGGAGCTTACTCAGAGTTATTTGAGCAGAATTTTAACAGCTCTGATGAAGACAATTTTTGGAGTATGGTATATTCAATATTTATGAACAAAGACCCCCAATTAATATGTGTAGGAAAAGCAGTCAACACAGAATTTGGCCATATGGTATTGGCTACCTCCTATGAATTCATTGGTGATGAAGTTCATTTTCAAATTTATGATCCAAACTATCCCAATCAGTTAAATGTACTGAAATATAATTTGCAAAGCAATACCTTTCAACCTTATATATCTGCAGAAAATACTCAGGCTATTTTAGAAAACAGGTATTATGAATTCCGTCAAATTGTACATATTCCCTTATCCACAATTGTTTCCAAGAAGGAAGTTGAAGCATTATTTTTGAAAACAGCCGATCATACCATAGCGTCTGATATTTTCCCCGCATACGAAATCTATGCGGTCCCAACTGCTGAAGGATACAACGAAGTCAAGCTTCAAGATGCCACAAAAGGCACCATCAATGTTCTTCCATTTAATGAATTTACCCTTGCTTTGAAAGTCAATGCTCCTTACTCAATAGATTCATTCGGAATCGCCAGCCATTTGCAGAATCCTGAAACCAAAGAATGGGAAATACAAGATCCGGCCTCTCTGATCAATTTAACAATGCCTGGCAATCAATTATTAGGTGTTCATGTAAATGCCAATCGATTCAACATCCCAAAAATTTGGACCGGATTCCAATATTATAAAATTGAATATCAAAATATTTGGATTGAAGCAGATCCTCAAGAAGCACAAAAAAACGAAAATATAGCATTTCAATTAAGGTCCAATGGAAAAATTCCCGATGGAGCACGAATTGTTTGGGATTTTGGTAATGGCCAGAAAAAAACAATTTATAACGACACCCTAACCAATTTTAGCTACCCTTCAATTGGCAGTTATACGGTAAAGGCGACTGTATTTGATGTTATAGCCAATAAAGAATTTGGAAAGACAAGCCTCCAAATTACAGTAAGTGAACAAAAATACGAAAGATTGGATGCGATCATTCAAGGAAAAGATGTCAATGATAAACCTTTCCTATACGATGATGGACATACTGAAAGCGCCATAAGTTATTCTAACGTACCTGCCTTCTATAATCTCCCAAAATTGAAATGGACAGATCTTAGGTTTCAAGCTGAATTTGATTATGGTGATACCACAAACTTTTCCAGGGAAAAATTATCCGGCGTATTGTCCAGTGATCTCAAAACCATTTTATCACTCCATTTAAACCATTACTATGAAACGGATGAGCTCATTTACGAGTCGGAAGCGGTGTTGGAAAATCTAAGCGTAAAGGAATTCAATAAAGAACAGTTGTATGTAGATATTCAGGGCGCTTCCACTAAATCGCATATCATCCAGTTGCGATCCGCATATAAGGACAAATTGCCAAATGGAACCATAGTCATCAAGTCTTCCTTAACAAATGTTGATTACGACAAAACCAGAATTTATTTACAATTTACAAACGATTAGAATAATATTGAATAACGTATAACAAGGTACCATCCGGAATTCCGGACTGTACCTTATTATACAAGTCAAGTAAGGCCAAGAAGGGCTTTCATTTCTGAACTTTATCCCTGCTAGTGTTTATGATTGTTTTGGCTACTGGCATAATCAATCATCCCCTGAAAATCGATGACCACCACCGGCTCATTTCCTACTACCCATGCATCGTGACCCATGGGTAAATAAGAAACATCTCCCGGTTTACAATCTAATATCGTACCATCATCCATCTTAACCCTGAGGGTTCCGGAGACGTGATATTGAAAATGAGGGGCATGGCAACTTTCCGTTTTGGCAATGGGTTTAACGGCTTCTGACCATTTCCAACCCGGCTGAAACACTGCCTTGCCAATCATCGCCCCACCGATTTTTGCCAAATCAACTTTACCCAAGGGAAATGTTCTGACGTCATCGGGCACTGAAAAATCAATCCTTGCTGCTTTTGCTTCGTTGGCTAAAGAGGCTTGAGCTTGTAGACTCTTTGTGCTCAGCGATAAAATCAAAACTGAAAATACTCCTAAAAAATACTTTGCTTGCATAATCATGTGTTTAAAGAATTAAATAATTACTTTGACCATACAAACGTATGCAGCTGTTTGATCTCTGCATTGTAAGAAATTCCTAAAGATTTGTATAAATCAGAGATTCTGCCTCAGTACAGCCGGACTCATCCCGGTTTTCTGTTTTACGAAATGGGTAAAATGGGCCTGATCCTGAAAATTGAGTTCGAAAGCTATTTCGGATATCGATTTGTCTGTTGATCCCAATTGGACTTTTGCCTCCAATAAAAGCATATCACTGATAAAATCACGCGGACTTTTTCCAAAGGTTACTTTTACTGCATCTCCAAGATACTTCGAACTGATGTTCAATTCTTTCGCATATCTGGTCACCGAACGGTTGTTAGCAAACTGATGTTCAACCAGATGTTTGAATTTCGTGGCAATTTTTGTAGCCCTGCTGCTGTTTTCCGTCAGCCTGTTTACATAAGGCCTGTAAATTTCGCGGATCTTCAGGAGCAGAATGTGAATATAGTTGCGAAGGATAAAATCCTTTTCATACGAGAAAGAATGATATTCATCTATTATATTTTTGAAGGCTTGCTGTATATTCAAACTATCTTCTTCCTTCAAATTGATGATGTGCTCAGCATCGAATTCCAAAAATGAAAATTCATCTGTCAAAGGACCATTCACCAGATTCTGAATAAACTCCGTTTTAAAATGAATGCAGTATCCTTTGCAGTTTCTGATAAATTTAGACGCATACACCATATTCTCAGGAACGATGACCAAATCATTTGGTTTCAGCCAGCGATAATCAGCACCTAAAAGCACATCGTGTTCTCCTTCTGTCAGTAAATACACCAAATTAAATCTGCGCCTTAATGCCCTGATCCCTTTTTCCGGATCCACATTTTTGTGTTTGTCTTCCAGTGTACCCGGCATGACCATCATGTTGATATCGTAAGGCCGGAGGTCCCGGTTGACCAGCTTTTCAAATGAAGCCAGGTCATTAATGAGTAATACTTCTTTTTTGCTTTTAGGCATAAATTCTTTAATCCCAAACCAAATATACAAAATCAATTCTCTATTAAAGACATGTATTTGCATTTAGAAATAAAGAATCTGATACATTCAGGTCTTATGACTAATAGGAAAACTTTGAAGGTTCATTCTAAAATGAATGTAAGTATTTTACATTCTGCTCTTTCAATAATACGTACAAGGTGACGAATCATAACAGATCATTCAAATCAAATATTTAATTGGTAGCAGAAAGCCATTCCAGAATTTCTTCAGACAGTGGACTTTCTTTATATGATATTACACGAACCCATTTCCCATTTTCATCAATCAGAAACTTTTGAAAATTCCATTTGACATCGGCATCCTGAACACCGTTTTCAGCCTGTTTGGTAAGCCATTGATATAGTGGATGTTGATCTTCTCCTTTGATCGATATTTTTGCCATCATCGGAAAACTAACCCCATAGTTTTTCCTGCAAAACTGCTGGATCTCTGCATTCGATCCGGGTTCTTGACTGCCAAAATCATTGGAAGGAAAACCCAGAATGGTAAATTTTTCACCGCCATATTTTTTGTACAATTCTTCCAGCTCAGCATATTGGGGTGTATAACCACATTCGGATGCGGTATTGACGATGAGAACTTTTTTTCCTTTTAATTGAGTAAAATCGAATTCTTTATTATCGATTGTCTGAACTTTAAAATCGTAAAAACTGTGCATCGTTTGTGAATGGGTTGTTGTGTACATGATAAGAAAGAAAGATAAAACAACAATGAGTTTCATAACGGATTAATCATTAGACAACAGATAATTTCTTTACTTGTTCACTGAATCAGAAAGGATCTTTTTATTAAAAAAAAAACAGGGGGAGGAGAATTTGCTTTTACTTCACCAACACAAAAGCTGACGAAGCGCAGCTTGTCAGCATGCAGACCAAATGCGTCAGCACCCCGCCCAAAATACAAAATCAGAATGAGCGCGAGAATAAGGATTAATTTTTTACTCTACCAACACAAATCCCGCCCACTGATAAGGATCTAATCCTATCTCCCTCAATTCTTTTTGCGCCGCATGAAATGCATCCGGTATAGTCATTTTGTTCTCCAACCATTTTTTATAAAAAGTTGTCATTAAGAGCGATGTTTGTTTATCAGGAACTTGCCAAAGACTCATGATCAAATATTTGGCTCCGGCAATTTTGAATGCGCGTTGTAATCCATAAACTCCTTCGTTTCCTTGAATATCACCAAGACCGGTTTCGCATGCTGATAAAACAACTAACTCTGTATTGGATAAATTCATTTGCGATATTTCATAAGCAGTGAGAATTCCATCTTCTCTTCCTTCAAGGGTTTGTTTGCCTTGCCAGGCAGCATTGCCACCTGCCAATATAAGTCCGGACCTTAACATTGGATGATCACTCATTTTAAAAACAGATTCTTGACTGCCAACTGCAAACTGTGAACTGCCAACTTTTTCTTTTGGATCTTCGAAAAAGTATCCGTGTGTTGCAATGTGCAAAATTCTGGGTGATGGGTTTTTATTTGCTCCAATATTTTTAAAAGATTCTTCTGTTGCTTCGTATCCTTTTTGTAATTTGGTTTGGACTCCAGTTGTCTGCATGATTTTTTCAATGGCATTGACCTCGCGTTCAGTACCCGGCAAATAATTCCAGATACCACCTCTTAAGCTAGAGTCGATGGAATTAAAAGATAATTCTCCTCTGGATCTTGAAGCTACCAATGGTTCATTATTTAAAAGCATACTGTCTTGTTCAAATTGAATTCCTCCAAACAAAACAGCATTGATATTTGAATTTTTTAATTGGGTGGGAATCACCAATTGTCGAGTACTGTTTACTTCGATGAGTTTATATCTATCCGCTAATGTTTCGGTTTCATTTACCGGAATGGCATCCAGATTAATTCTGTGCAATAATCCGCTGGGTGAAAAATAAATCGTATTAATATGAGTCAACTCCTTTTCAAGAGGCTTCCACAGAATTTCATACAATGATTTTTTCTGAGTTTCAACTGAGACTGCACCCCGGTCTGCTAGTGTATAGAGGGAGTTGACGTAATCTGCTTTGCGTTCTGATTTGGAATTCAATAAGGAATCCAAAGACTTTTCTTCAAAAAGTGGGATAAACTTCGGTTGTTCCAGCTCGGGTAATACCACGAGTGCGGTATACATGATGCTGTCCGTTTCATGAGGAAAATTGACTTGAAAATGAAAAAATTCAATAGCTGCCTCAGATTTCTCTAATCTTGCTTTCACTTCGTGAAACTTTACCTGACGGATGGCATCGGCATAGCCAGCTACCGAGCGGGCAAGTTCTTTTTCGGCGGCATTGGCTCTTTCTTCGAGTTCATCAACGCCCTGTCGCTCTGCAATAGGATTGGCGTATTCGGCAGCGAGGCGGCGGCGGTACCCTTTGAGGCGAAGGTTGATTTCTGCTGATTCAGGTGAAACCAATGAGGGTGCGTTTAATCGGGAAGCAGCCGACAGAAGAAAGCCTTTGTGAAAAAGGGCATGGTTGAATGCCAATGCTGGCATGTTTCCAGTCGAGTCAGCAGGCCGTGAGAGTAGCTTTGCTCCCAGCATTCCCCCGTCAGTTTGGAACTTAGCAGCATACATAGCAAGCTCCCGTTCGGAAAGATAGGCAGCTGCTCCTGAAATTCGCGCTTGTTCCAGCGCGGATGCGGCTGTCAGCATAGATTCCGCAGCAAAAAAATTGCTTTGTTTTTCATATAAAACAGCGAGTGCATTCAGGCAATCTGTATAGCCAGGATGTTCTTTTCCCAGCACTTTTTCCCGGATAACTTTGGATTCAAGGTAAAGCAGCTCAGCGTTTTTAAAGTTGTTTAAGTTTATATACGATTCCGCTAAGTTGTAAAGACTTTGGGCATAGTCGGGATGCTCTTTTCCCAGTACTTTTTCCCGAATCGCTTTGGCTTCAAGGTGAATCAGTTCAGATTTTCTGTAATCATCCATGCTCTGATACAAATTCGCCAGGTTGTTAAGAATAGTAGCACAGTCAGGATGCTCTTTTCCCAATGCTTTTTCAAGGATGGACAAGGCCTCGAGGTAAAGTGCTTCGGCTTTTTCGTAGTTGTTCAGGTTAATGTACAAATCTGCCAGGTTGTGCAGGCTTTGGGCATAATCGGGATGCTCTTTTCCCAGCACTTTTTCACGAATAGCTTTGGCCTCGAGATAAAGCGGTTCGGCTTTTTCGTAATTGCCCATGTCATCGTACACCACTGCCAAACCTTCAAGACTGTTAGCATACAAGGTATGTTCTGGCCCTAATACTTTTCCAAAGACTGCTTTGGCCTCGAGGAAAATTGGTTCAGCTTCTTCGTATTTGCCCATCAATTCGTACAAAACCCCCAAATTGTAAAGGCTTTGGGCATAATCGGGATGCTCCTTTCCCAGAATTTTTTCCTTTATACTCAAGGCGTCGAGGTAAAGCGGCTCGGCTTTTTCGTAATTGCCCATTGAATTATACAGGTTCGCCAGGGTGTTCAGACTTCCAACGTATTCGGGGTGTTCTTTTCCCAGTACTTTATTCCGAATAGATAAAGCTTCGAAGGCAAGCGGTTCAGCTTTTTCGTAGTTGCCCATTTCCCTGTACAAAATTCCAAGGTTATTCAGACTCTTTGCGTAATCGGGATGCTCATTTCCTCGAATTTTTTTTATAATGGATGTGGATTCAAGGGCAAGCGACAGAGCTTTTTCATAGTCGCCCATTATCCGGTACAAATTCGCCAGACTGCTCAAGCTACTGACATAATCGGGATGCTCTTTTCCCAGCACTTTTTCCCGGATGGCTTTCGAATCGAGGTAATACTTTTCAGCTTCCTGAGCGTTGCGCATGGAAAAAAACAAATTTCCACGGTTGAAACAACAGGCCCCATAAACTGCTGACTCCCGTCCCAGTTTTTCGAGGGCGATTTTTTCGGCGATTGTATTAATTTCCAGCGCTTGTTCAAAGTTCTTTTTAGACGCCAAATTACCGGAGACTTGAATAAGGCTATCTACTTGTTTGAGTGCAACGGAATCTATTGTCTGTGCTGAAGAATTTATTGTCAATATTCCCAATAAAATCAGAATCTCATATTTCATAATGTTCTTTACTTAGGGTAAAGATACCCTACAAGCACGAATACTTAACTTACCAAATCAAATCCTATCTGGATTGGGTTTGAGTGTACGGGTGATTTATTCTACTTACACAAAAGTTAGAATGCGAATGAGTACGGAGAATGAAGATGGCATATCATGAATATATTACTCAATTAACACAAATCCTGCCCGAATGATGCCGAGGCGAAGCTTGTCAGCATGCTGACATTTCGACATGTATATATACTTCGAAATAAAATCACAAATGTCGGAATCGTCAGCATCCAACATTTATGTGGGTGCGTATATGTTTTACAATCAGCCATAGAATTCAATGCGTACAAAACGATACTTTTCCTGTCACCAGAATATCCATTAATGATTGCTATCATTGAGTTAAATCAATTATAGTATCACAGTACTATGCTTATATCCTTTAAAATTTGAAAATAGTTCACGGTAGAAAAGCTGCACATTAAAACCCAAAACAATATTCTTAAATTGCCTGCTGAAAAATCAACCTTTTAAAATTTTTATAGATTGAATGGAAATTAATAAAATTGGCCTACTTATGGAAATGTTAAATTATTATAAATCCATTCCTTGATCCTATTTATTTATAATTTTAGTTCTCCAATTTTTTAGAAACGAGATTAAAAATTATCAATATGAATTTACTTAAGCCCTTTTTGATATCAGCGTTCCTGATTGTACTCTATGGATGTAACGTTACACATCTTCAGGCACAGGCATTAAAGCTTCCCGACAATGGTGCCAATTATAAATGTTTGACCGGAAGAACCATCGGATTAACAGATATTGAAATTCGATGGAATGCTCCCGGAGTGAAGGGGCGCGAAGGCAAAATTTGGGGAGATTTGGTTTATTACGGATTCTCGGTATTGGGTTATGGGTCTAACGTGGAATCACCCTGGAGGGCTGGCGCTGATGAAAGTACAACGATCTCATTTTCAACCGATGTCAGCATCAATGGTAAAAAACTCCCTGCTGGCAAGTATGGATTTTTTACTGCGGTGTATCCTGACTCTTGCATTCTGATTTTTAACAAAAACACAGAAGGATGGGGAAGCTACTTTTACAATCAAGCATTAGACGTCCTTAGAGTTACAACGCGGCAAATTAAAGAGCTGCCCGTAAGCACCGAACGATTGGAATTTATCTTCAACAATCAAACCTCGCATTCTGTAGAAGTTGCTCTGCGGTGGGAGCGATGGCAAATTCCCTTTAATGTGGAAATTGATTTGAACTCAACCATTCTTGCATCCATCCGTACACAACTCAGCAGTGGCTTGGGGTTTGATCCACCCAGTTTGGAAGCCGGAGCACAATGGTGTTTAGACAACAACATTAATTTTGAAGAAGCCTTAAATTGGATAAACTCTGCTACAAATCCAAGTTTGGGTGGTGTGAGAACTTTTAAAACACTATCCACACATGCAGGTTTACTTGAAAAAACCGGACGGAAAGTTAATGCCGATAAGATGATGGCTGAAGCCATTGAACTTGGAGGACCCATAGATTTACATCTATACGGCAGAAAACTGATTTCGCAAAAAAAGTATGCTGAGGCCATGGACGTTTTTGACAAAAATTTCACAAAACATAAAGGAATATGGCCTACCCATGTGGGAATGATGCGTGGATATTCAGCTCTGGGGAATTTGAAGAAAGCCCTCGAACATGCTAAAATGGGTCTAGCACAGGCGCCGACTGATGAAGACAAAAAGAACATGGAAGGCTTACTTAAAACCCTTGAATCGGGAAAACTCCTTGAACAATAAGACTGTCAGAGGAGAAAAGGAAACAAGGCTTTTCTTTCCTTGGGATAAGCAGGAAATTTTTCAATGTACCAACGGTGATGGCTCATTGCTCTGGGCACTAAATTGGCAAAAGTCCACACAGCAAAACTCAGGGCAGGCAGATTCCAGGCCATTAATGCAAATCCTATCCATTCAATGATCTCACCCAGTAGGTTCGGACAGGAAACGTAGTTGAACAGAAATCCTCTGGGAATATGATATGTTTCGTCACCGGTTTTTCGCAGATTCATTAAAATTTGATCTGATCTCAGGTTGATCGACATACCTGAAATAAAGAGGAAAATACCAATGATAAAATTTGCATTCCCCAGCCAGTTTTCACCATATACTTCCAGGGGTGCCATTGTGGAGAGATAATACCCATTGAGTCCTGCATTCACGATATTAAAAAAAATTGCACTCATTACAATGATCAGTGGCATTTTCTTTTGAGTCGGTTTAATCCGGAAAGGAAAAATCAGAGCTCTGTTCAGGTAGTGCGCTATCCACAGCACAAAAAGAATCCAAACATATCCTTGAAAAGATCTTTCGCCAAACAGGAGAAAATAGAACATGATGAGTAAAGAAGGAAGTTCCATCACCACCCAACCCCATTTGTTATTTACCATGAATCCCAATCGATTGTGGCTATGTCTACCAAATGGTGCGGTGATGAATTGAAGTAAAATAAAAACGAAAACACCTATCCCTATCCACAACAAACACAATATTTCAAATGGGAGGGCAAAATTCATGTTTGCTTTAAGGTTTAATTTCAAAGCTTTTATATCGGATTTACATGATAAGCTGATCGCCTATTTGCTAACCTATGTCTAAATACTCTACTAATTTTAATAACCAATCCAATGATTAAAATCCATACATTACTTCAGCCGAATCGTATTTTCCAGATACCCGGGTCTCCGGTGAATCGTATTCATCACAATTCTACTGTTTACTAACAAACGTTCGTTAGGACTGAACAGATAGATTTGTGGTTGAAGTTCGTAAATGGCTTTTTGAAAATCCAGATAGTATTGATGACGCAAATCATTTTGCTGGGCCGTCCGTATTCCTATAATCAACGAATCCACCAATGGTGATTGAAGTCCACTCCGATTTCCGCCTCCAGGTTTGGAGGCAGAACTGTGATAAGATTGGTAAGGATCGTAAAAACTAGTCACTTGTTGCGTGATGGTTGCAGACAAGATATCAAAATTGCGGCTATTTATGTCGTTGCGCAGCAGTGAAGCTTCTTTAGTTTCTGGTATAATTTCTATACCAATCTTCCTGGCTTCCTCTTTCATCAGTATGGCTATGTTTTTGCTGACTGCTCCAGACACTAAAAACCGCAGACTGAGTTTCATTTTCTTACCACCAATCACTTTATCCAACCAACCATCTGAATCAGAATCACTCCAGCCATTTTGCATCAACAGCTCCTTGGATTTTACAGGGTCAAATTTCACCGGTTCTAAATTTCGGTTGTAATAGGGTTTGGATTGCAGAACGGGCCCCGTAACAGGATCTGCCAGGCCCTGCATCAAATCTCTGATATAAGTTTCCACATCAGCAAGATGCGCCAAAGCCTTGCGAACAGGCCATTCAGATAAAATGGGGTTCCTGAGGTTTAGTTCCAAAATTGAATATTGAAAATGCGAAGCGGTCAAAAATTTTAGCTGCGGATTATTCACAGAATCTTTTCGGAGATCTGAATACTGTTTAGGAGAAATGTCGGTCATCAAATCAACACTTCCTTCCTTAACAGCCAGTATGGATGCAGCTTCATCCGGCATCACCAGATATTCAATGGTATTGGGTTTGGACTGGAGCATTGGACTTAGGTGTTCAAAGTTTTTACCCCACCAGTTCTGCTTTCTCTCCAGGACAATTTTCGAACCAGATTCCCAGGATTTCAAACGGTAGGGCCCTGCACCCTGTATTCCATTTTTACAATAAGTGGCACTTTCAAATTGATCGGCAAATCGCTTTAATCGTTCGTGTTCCTGTACGCTCCAATGTGAGCTGTCGCGATGTACCAAATCTGAAAGACTAAATGTTTGCATGATTCGCTCAGGGTCATAAATGTGTTCAGGGTATAAATTAACATTTCCACTGGCCTCTTTTCCCAACATATAATTCCTGGAAACTTCAACATTTATCTCTCGTGGATTTGAAGAATCCACTTGAATGGTTTGTATATTTTTTAAAAAACTACGCCAGCTTGGATTTTTTAAATAGGGATTTAATGCGGCTTTAACCGTAAATACATAATCATTGGCCTGAATGGATTTTCCATCATCCCATTGAGCTTCCTTCCGAATGGTGGTACGGTACCAAATTGAACTATCCGTGGTTTGAGAAACTTCAGGAACATTTTCAACCAGCAAGGGACTCAATTCCAAACTATCCGGACTGAATTCAATCATCGGTAGCATGACCAATGCTTCAATTTGTGTAGCCAATGTACTTTGCGATACAATTGGATGAAGACAATCTACATCTTCACGGATGCGAATACGCAAGGTAAATTCACTTTCCTTAGGATCAGTCTTACATGCAACCATATGAGTGAATACCATCGCGACCGTTAGACAATATAACAGCATATTGGATATGCTTAATGTAATGGTTGCTGATTTGACCTGCATAATAAACTTGTTTTGAATCAGAATGTTATAGTATTATCCCTTGCCAGTAAAGGTATGCAAAATATTTTAATCACAGGAGCGAACGGACTGATTGGAAGAAGGCTTTCAGAAGACCTCCAACAATCTGGCTACCATGTCCGTTGGCTCATTCGAAAAAAAGACCCACGGTTTACCTTTCCACAATTTTTATGGGATCCGGCCCGAGGGGAAATTGACTGCGATGCATTCGATCAACTCGATGCGATTATTCAATTGGCGGGGCATCCAATTGCTTCTGGCTTATGGACCTCTTCGAGAAAAAAACAAATTGTTGATTCAAGGTTGAATAGCATTCAAACCTTGTTAAAATGTTTGACCCATAAAAAATTACATATCCCTCATATCGTTCAGGCTTCCGCCACTGGTTTTTATGGTGATCAACCTGGCAAAATCCTCACCGAAGATTCGGCTAACCCGCCCAAAGGTTTTCTGAGTGAGGTTTGCCATAAATGGGAAGCTGAAGCTTTATCCCTTCAATCGGTTTGCAACAAACTAACGATTGTTCGTACTGGATTATTTCTGGATCACCGTGGTGGGATTTGGCCTAAACTCCTGCTCACAAAGCCCATCCATTTTTTAAGTTATCCGACCCCGGGACTTCAAATGTTATCCTGGATTCATTACCAAGATTATCAAAATGCAATGCGTTTTGTGCTTGAAAAAGGTTTGGTGGGGCCCGTCAATTTCACTGCACCCGAATCCAACTCTGTAAAAAATATGATTGAAACTGTTGCTAGGCTTGAAAAATTATCCGTGATCCCTGGACCTCCATCCTGGTTGCTGCGGCTGTTTCTTGGAGAAATGTCTTCCCTGATTTTAGATTCGCAACAGGTCATTCCGCAAAAATTATTGCAAGCAGGTTTTCTCTTCAATTACCCTAATGCACAAACTGCGGCAAGTGATTTGATCAAAAGTAAATGAAAAACCAGCGAAATGATCATTGAATCACCATTCTATCACTGTGTCTCCCATAAATAAATAGAATGGGATGAACTTCAATCAGTGACAATTTACACCACCAGCGGATGGACTGATGTAGGGAATCCCAAGGTTTAGTCCCCGGAGAATGAGCAAACTTGCCATCAGTATTACGAACCAGGGCATACATTTTTGGACTATGCTCCGGTATCGCTGATTTAGTTTTGCTCCCGAAACCATCCAAATAAACATTAGCGGAAGGGTACCCACTCCAAAAAAAAACATGATTCCTGCTCCTGCCCACACACTTCCAGAGGCCATTGCGTGCATCAGTGCAAGATAAACCAATCCGCATGGCAACCAAGCATTTAACACACCAAGCTCAAATGGAAACCAAAATCCTTTGGGTCCAACGACCAGATGGGCCAGTTGTTTTTGTATCCAAAGATTCCATTTCGCCAATACGGATAACTTCTTAACTGCTTCAAGGTTCATGATAAAAATTATAAGGATAATGATACCTGAACCAATGGATAGCAATTGTTGCATCCCTGCCAAGAAAAACTGGTTGCCGATCAGTCCCAATATTAGACCCATCAAAGCATATGAAAGAGATCTTCCAAAATTGTATAGGAGTGCTGGAACGAAGGTATTTCCATTTTGGGTAAGTGTCCATGCAATGGGTCCACACATGCCAATGCAATGCAGACTTCCTATCAAACCCGTTCCAATGCCGGTGAAGAGGATCAGTTCAAAACTCATGTACGTTGAAAGAAAAACTTCTGTCTAAACGCTAAAGGTGTCTGATGGTTCATCCACTCAATTCTCACCTGGTACTGTGCCTGAATAAATTTGGATGAAGGGAGATACATATTTCCCGTAGAGTCAATGTTTAAATCAAATCTGAGGTCTTTGGATTTATCCGACAGACAAATGAATTCAACGTTTCCTTTTTGAAGATTGTCTACGCTTTCTCTGGAGAAGGCAATTTTAACCTGTTCAGCATCGTTTCCAATGTTCACCTGATAACCCATGGAATCGAGGTTTCGGACACCTTGCAGGGTTTGTGCAAATTGCTTTTCCTTTTCGTAATAATGGCTATCCATTAATTCATTGTTTTGCTGTGAAGCAACAAAAACAAAGTAGAATATCATCACCAAAAAACCGGTATATGCTAAAATAATTCGATAAGACCAACTCATGTAAGATTTATTTGTACAAGCCTAAAAAATTCGTTTTTACCAACTGTATTCTCTTATTGTTTTCATAGACACCCAATTCAATGGGTGTTTTTCTTTGTGTTAATGAATTTTTATCGAGTATGACAAAGAACTCACGCTCATTTACAATTTCTGGCTTCAAAGATTTCTCTTTATCTCCAATAAATCGAATTTCTCCTGGCCTGTTTTCCAAACGAATTTCGATGGTTCTTTCGCGATTGGTCTTGTTGAGAATTTTAGCCACATACAAATTGCCTATGGTATTGTTTTCCATCTCTTGATACAACTGTCCTTGCGCCCTTTTGACATAAGTATCAATGCTGTTGCCTTTCAACACCAGAAAAGTCATTAACGCTATCAAAAATACCAACACAAAGGAATATGCTTTCATTCGCCCTGTAAAATGAAAAGGAATCTTATTGGCGATTTCATCTTCAGAGGCATAGCGAATCAATTTCTTAGGAAATCCGATTTTTCCCATGACCTCGTCACAGGCATCAATGCATGCGGTACAACCCACACATTCCATCTGAACTCCGTCTCGTATATCGATCCCTGTCGGGCAGACGTGTACACATTTCATGCAGTCAATACAATCACCCAGTTTTCTTTCTGTTCCTTTTGCAATTTTCCCTCTTGGCTCGCCCCTCGAATAATCGTAAGCGATTTGCATGGTGCTTTTATCAAAAAGAACACTTTGCAGACGTCCATATGGGCAAATCGTAGTACACACGATCTCTCTTACATAAGCAAATACCCCATAAAACAATGCGGTAAAAACCATTAAACCAATAAACAAACTCCAGTGTGCTTCTACCGGATCCTGGATGATCTTAATGACTTCATCAATCCCCAAGATATAAGCCAGAAAGGTATGAGCTATCAAAAAGGAGATCAATAAAAAAATGAGGTGTTTTGCTAATTTCCTAAGCATTTTTTCACCATCCCATGCCCGTTCTTTAAGTGCTTTTTGTTGATTGGGTGAACCTTCAATCCACCATTCAATCCGGCGGAAAATCAGTTCCATAAAAACCGTTTGAGGACAGGCCCAGCCACAAAACAAGCGCCCGTAAATAATGGTAAACAGCGCGATAAAAATGATCAAAGCGATCATCCCAACGGCAAAAATGAAAAAGTCCTGAGGAAAGAATATTTTACCGAAAATGATAAACTTACCTTTAACTACATTGATCAGGACGAAAGGTTCGTTGTTGTATTTTATAAACGGGATACCAAAAAAAACCAGGAGATAAATGATCAGCGATACATTACGCCATTTGAAAAAAAAACCAGAAGGTTTCAGTGCATAGATCCACTTTCTCTTTCCGCCACCTGTAACGGTACTGATCCGGTCTCTGAAACCCTCTGCATGTTGTAAATCTTCCTGATTCATAATGTTTTTCCAGACATTGTGTCTTTTTTGGTTGTGTCAAGAACTGCAGGTGTTGCTTCTTCTTTATAAAGCTCTCCTTGAGGTTCTTTTGCTCCAGCCGGATTGGTTCCCTTCAGGGATTTGATAAAACTGGTCAATTGAGCAATCTGACCTGCTGAATAATCATCTTTCCATGATTTCATTCCTTTATCGACTACACCGTATTTAATGACTGAAAATATATTTTTCACAGAACCCCCATGAATCCAGTACTCATCGGTAAGATTCGGACCTACAATACCGCGACCATCTTCACCATGACAAACTGCACATGCTGCTTTAAAAATCGTTTTGCCTTCTTCGAATTGTCCATCGGGTAAAAGGGCCACTGTATTCTCGTCCACCAAATTAGATTGCCCTTTTAGAAATTCCATTTTTTCTTTTTCAGCTTCTTTCATACTGATGTTGAATTCTTCAATCATCAATGGAGCAGCATGAGCAACATGGTACCGATATAAATAAATTCCTGCAAACACTATAGTTCCTAAAAATGCAGCGGTAAACCATGGAGGAGTTATATTATCCAGTTCGCGTATGCCATCGTAACTATGACCCGTATCTATATTGCCTTCTTCTTCCATCGGTTTGAATGCATTGATTTTATCCCACCAGGTGATCTGTTTGGAAGGCATACTGAGTTCATAAGAGTGCAAGCCAGTGAATTGTTTGATCCAGCGGATCATATACATTAAAACCATTAGCTCAACAGCGATCAGCACCAACAGGATCCAGGATTGTGGGCTTAAAGAAAGCAGAAACGACTCCTTTTTTGCCGCGACCGCTGTCTGTGCCATAAGTATCTGTTGAGAAAGACCCATGATCACTAATATTGCGATGGTTTTCATTTGACCACCCCCCATCTTTTGGTGAAAATGAGCTTTAATTGCCGTCCGCAATAAAAATGAAAAGATGATTATGACGAATGCCAAGGTTAGAGCAATGACAAAAAGTGCGGTATCCAAATGAAATGGTGAACTGCTTTGTTCAGCAGGTGCAGCAGCAGTTTCCGCCTGAGCCACCAAATTTCCAGTGACTCCGAACAAAAACAATGTTATGATAACTTGAATGATATTTTTCATAAAAATAATTAATTTATAGATGAATCCTTTTTATCCAATGGCAAGTTTTCCATGTATTCAATACTTTCTTTTGAAGCACTAAAGGCTAAATAACTCACCACCAAAAAAAATACTACAAACAGGATAAGTGAAATCAATGGATAGATTTCGATTCCTGCAATTTTCTCTAAATAATAATTGAATTTCATACCGTTTGCTTTTTCTGATGTTTAGGTAATTATTTTGTCTGAGAAGTTCTGGTATCCTTTCCCAGCCTTTGCAGATAAGCAATTAACGCAATGATTTCTTTATCCGCACCAATTTCAATTTTGTCCTTTTTCAAATTTTCTGCTATACCTTCTGCTTGCTTCAACAAGATTTCGTTTCCGGTTGCTTCAAGTTTTTCAGCATAGGGTACACCCATTTTGCGCATGGCATGAATTTTAGATGCTGTGGTCGCTGTATTTAAAGTATTTTCAAACAACCATGGATAGCGAGGCATGTTGGTTCCTGGAGAAACTGAAGCAGGATCTAACATGTGGTTGAAATGCCAGCTGTCAGGATATTTTCCGCCTACCCGGGCAAGATCTGGTCCCGTGCGTTTACTTCCCCATTGAAATGGATGGTCATACACAAACTCTCCGGATTTAGAATATTCGCCATATCGTGTTACTTCATATCGGAATGGGCGTATCATTTGGGAGTGACAGTTATAACATCCCTCACGAATGTAAAGATCACGGCCTTGTAATTCTAAAGGTGTATAGGGTTTTACACTGCTGATGGTTGGCACATTAGATTTGACTAAAAATGTGGGTACCAATTCAACGATTCCACCGATAGCCACTAATACCAAACTAAGACTTAACATCAACACTGGTTTTCTTTCCAGAAAGCCATGCCATATATAGGATTTTGGAGGGGTAAATTGTTTTTGCAATGGAGCTGCTTCTGCAGTTTCACTTTCAATGAAACTACCTTGATTTGCCGTTTTGATTAAGTTGTAAATCATGACAAAAACACCCACCAAGAAGATAGTTCCTCCCAATGCCCTCAAGAAATAAAATGGAACCACCGTTTGCACAATATCAATGAATTGGTATTGCAACTGTCCTTCAGGAGTAAAGGCTTTCATCATAAAGTAAGCACGGAAAGCTGACCAGTACATTGGGATGGCGTAAAGAATTATCCCAAGGGTGCCAATCCAAAAATGCATGGATGCCAATTTTTTACTGTAAAGTTGTGTATTGTACATTTTTGGGATCAACCAGTACATCATACCGAAGGTCATGAATCCGTTCCAACCCAACGCTCCAATGTGCACGTGCGCTACTGTCCAGTCGCTGTAATGCGAAATTGCATTGACATTTTTCAAAGACAACATGGGACCTTCAAATGTAGACATACCATAACAGGTTACGGCTACAACAAAAAATTTCAACACGGGATCTTCTCTCACTTTATCCCAGGCTCCACGCAAAGTAAACAAACCATTCAGCATACCTCCCCAGCTAGGTAAAATCAACATGATCGAAAATACCGTTCCTAAAGATTGTGCCCAATCGGGCAATGCCGTATACAAAAGATGGTGAGGTCCGGCCCAAATGTAGATGAAGATCAAAGACCAAAAGTGAACAATGCTTAATCGGTAAGAATAAACCGGCCGATCCGCTGCTTTTGGAAGAAAATAATACATAAGACCCAGATAGGGGGTTGTTAAAAAGAATGCAACCGCATTGTGTCCATACCACCATTGCACTAAGGCATCCTGCACCCCTGCATACCAGGAATATGATTTAAACAGATTCACTGGCATTTCAAAAGAGTTGACAATGTGCAACATGGCTACGGTAACCCAAGAAGCAATGAAAAACCATATCGCTACATACATATGTCTTTCCCTGCGTGTAAAAATGGTTCCAAACATATTGATACCAAATACCACCCAAATGAGCGTAATGAGGATATCGATGGGCCACTCCAACTCTGCATATTCTTTTCCGGTGGTAATACCTGCAAGCAGGGTAACTGCTGCAAGTACAATGATCAATTGCCATCCCCAGAAGTGGATTTTACTGAGCAAATTACTCCACATGGAGGCTTTTAATAATCGCGGAATTGCATAATACACCGCAGTAAAAATTCCATTCCCAACAAAAGCGAATATCACTGCATTGGTATGTACAGGCCTCACCCTTCCATAGGTAAGGAAGGATAAGTCAAAATTCAAAGCCGGGAATACCAGTTGAAAAGCAATGACTACGCCAAGCAACATTCCGACAGCTCCCCAAAAAACAGTCGCTATCGCAAATAATCGAGGAATCTTGTTGTCATAAATAAATCGTTCTAGTTGCATAATTAGTCTTTTGTAATTTCTTGTGATTCAATCGTATCGTCAAATAATATTCTCTGAGCTGGAGAATAGATATCGTCAAACTGACCATCCTCAGAGCTCCATAAAAAAGCGAATAAAAATCCACCTGCGATGCAGATACTGACGATGATGAGTAAAATGAGTACGTTCATATTTAATTTCGCGTAAAATTGGTCAACTATCTCCCCGTTTGCCTATAATAACCGTCATTGTCATGGATGATTTTCATCAATAACTGGTAAAATTCGATGGTTAAACTCTTCATTCGATCATCCATTAAGACCCAGTTTTCGGGCGGCTATCCTGGTGAAAAAATAAGTTAAACCAATGATACTCAATGAACTAGCCGGCATCAAGACGGCTGCAATGACGGGCGACAATTCTCCCCTGAGCGCAAAAAAACTTCCAATGAGGTTATAGAGAAAGGAGTAACCAAATACGATTAAGATGATTTTTCGGCCATCTTTGACAAATTGGATCAATTTTGGAAATAAATGAAACGAACTTCCATCGAGGATGGCATCACAACCCGGTGTAAAGTTGTTTTTATTCTCCGTCACCGCTATGCCAACATGGCTTTGTTTTAAAGCTCCGGCATCGTTTAGCCCGTCCCCTACCATCAGGGTTTTTTCACCAGCCCGTTGCAACTGACAAATGTATTGAAGTTTATCTTCAGGACTGCAGTGGAATTTAACATGATCTTCCTTCTTTACCAGAGCATTCATGTATTTCTTTTCTAAATCATTGTCTCCTGACAATACCGAAACTTCATAGTGTTGCCGCGTTTTTTCGAATACCTCTTCCAGGTGTTGCCGGTATTGATGGCTGATGAGGAAATAGCCCAGGTATTTCCCATCTTCCCGTAAGTGAATACAGGTACCACCTTCTACCTTTGGTTCATCAACCCCTATAAAGGTTGCTGATCCCATTTTCAAATGGTGTTCTTCCAACCAGGCTTCAATGCCCTTTCCTTCCCATTGCTTAAAATGCTCTACTTCCAACGTATGCTCTAAATTTCCGTATTGAAATATGGCCATACTCAAAGGATGGTTGGATTGCCTTGCCAGCGAATAAAAACGTCTGGCCTGTTCAGGCAATAAATGAATTCCCACAAACTGTATGCGCTGACGGGAGCTTTCTGTTAAGGTACCGGTTTTGTCAAAGACTACATGATCTATGTGTTGCAAATGCTCCAATACATCGGCATGCCTGATATACATTTTGTTTTCGGCCAATATATTCATCACCTGGCCATTGGTATAATTCGCTGCCAATAATAATGCACATGGACAGGCCACAATCAGAATGGTGGTCATCGCATTCCACATAAGGTCATTTCGCCCTTGCTGATACCAATAAATCGCAGCCAATCCTGCCAGCAACAAAACGATGAATGTAAAATTCATACCCAGGCGGTCTATCTCTTTTTTTAATTGCGCAGGTTGTTTATTTTCAAAATGACGATTCCATAAACTGGTCAGGTAACTCTGCTCCACCGGCTTTTGAACGCGCAAGCTAATCTGGCCTCCTGTCTGTCTTGCCCCGGCAAATATTTTTTCATTATGCTTTACCGTTACATGATTGCTTTCTCCTGTAACAAAACTGTAGTCCAGGGCTGCGGTGCCTTGCAACAAAATACCATCCGCCGGAACGATTTCCTGATTGTGAATACGGATAATGTCGTTAACTCTCAATTTTTCAATGGGAACGGGAATCACTTGATTCTCCCGTTCGGTCAACACGGCAATTGGAAAAAACGAACGGTAGTTACGGTCAAAAGAAAGCGAACGGTTGGATCTATCCTGAACGAATCTCCCCACCAACATAAAAAACACAATACCGGACATGCTGTCCAAATATCCATTTCCCAATCCGGATTGAATTTCAAATAAACTTCGACCAAAGGTCAAAACAATTGCCAATGCGATGGGTAAATCAATGTTTAAATATCGACTCTTTAAGCCATGCCAGGCCCCTTTAAAAAACTCAGCTGCACAATAAAAAAATACAGGAAGCGAAAGCATAACAATCAACAAACTAAAAACTTTGCCGATTTGCGTTTCTTCCAATTCGCCTCCGGAAAAATACTCAGGTAAACTCAACATCATGATATTCGCAAATGCGAACCCTGCTACTCCGATCTTAATGATCCTGCTTTTCGAATTTCCGGGAAACCCTGTTTCAGCATTGGTTTTCAAATCCAACTGTGGTTCATATCCCAGGGTGGTCAATAATTCTACAATTTTACGTAACGAAGTCTTGGCTTCATCAAACACCAAGTGAATTTTCTTATCGGCAAATTGCACCCGGGAATAAACAATTCCTGGATCCATCCGGTGAATTTGTTCCAATAACCAAAGGCAGGAACTACAATGCATTTGAGGAAGAAACAGATGTACGTGCGATTGTTTGCCATCCGAAAATCTCAGCAGTTGCTGTTGTATTTCCGGCAGCTCCAAAAAAGCAAATTTCTCTCGCCACATGCTGAATTTCTGAGCAAGGCCCGGATGTTCATTGAGGTCATAATATTTGCATAGACCATTCTGATCCAATAATTCATAGACCAGTTTACATCCTTCGCAACAGAAATACTTTTCCTCCTGCCGGATGGTTAAATCATTGCAAATCGTGCCACAATGGTAGCATGATACTGTTGTATCGCGATTAGACAGTGAAATTTGTTGACTCATCAATGAATAATTTAATCATCGCGCTAAATTGGAGGATTGCTCATGGCCAAATGATGACCAGTATCATTTCGAAAAATGATCATAGTCACTAAGTTGTTTTAATAAAAATTATTGAGGGGTTTAGATTGTGTCTCTTCAATATTATGATTGCCGTTCGCTGGGATATAATTCCTCAATCACATGCAAATAAGTTCGAAAAGCTACAAATCGGTCAGCATACCGGTCAATGTGTTCCTTTTGTAATGCTGGAGCATATTGTGCCATATATTTATTTAATGCCTCCAGGTTGGGGGCATCGTACTGCAATACGAAAGTGAGACCATCCGATTCTTCTACATCCAATTTTGAAAATCTGCACTTGTTGAAAATACCGGTACTCAACACTCTTGGGACATGATGCGTACGCATCCAATTCAGCCAATCCTCATGAATTTCAGGGTGAATCTTCACCGTAACATTGTATACAACCATGGGTATTATTTTCCAGCTTAAAAGCCAAAGCTAAATGAAATTCCAAAACTGGACCTCGATTTTTCTCCCTGAATCAAAATATTGGAGCCATCCAGCTGGGTGAATATCAATGTTTTTGGGGCATTATCATAAAGATGCTTATAGTAAATACCTATCTCAAAATGATCTTCGATTCGGATGTCCAACGATGCAATTGCGTCAATAAAATAATCGTCACGAACATCTGTTAGTTGGCCATTTGTTGTGGTCACTCTGAAATTTTCAAACGGTAGTTTTATAAATGAGTACAATTTAAATTTATAACCATCCTTTGGGCGCCAAACCAATCCAGGCCTGAGTTCCCACTTCAACTGATTAGTAGGTTCAAATGCATATGAAATTGTGGTATCTTTTTGATTGAATATGAAAGTCTTGTTAAGTGTACTTTTTTCCAATTCATAATAAACACCCATTAAAAGGGATAATCTCAGTTTACTGTATTGCTTGCGGTTTGAAATTAAAAATCGATGTCTGGTTTTCGAAATGATGTCAATTTCTCCGGTTGTCAGTTGCAGGGTATTCTTAATTGGCATACAACTTTGAAGACATCTGACCAAGTCATTGCCATGCATTTCATAACTTGGTTTTTGATTCATTTCATCCCGGTTGCTCCTTCCTTTTGATGTAAGACCTGAAGAAAACAAACTAAAAATGAATCCACCCCCCACTTCATAACGCTGATCTATTCCTAAAAAATCATCGTTGAATCTTTTAGCAATGACGTAGTTTTCAAGCCATAATCCATGTGCCCGGTAATCCTCATCCAATTTAGCGGTATACTTTTCAATCAATCGTTGGTACTCTTCCTTATAGACCTCTGGTTGCTCCATTTCTTGTTTCAAGTCCTTGATTTTCTGTTCGATTTTCTTTTTTCTCGATACGGGATCCGGTAAGTAAGGATGAAAATCAAAGGAAATATCAATGTTTGATACGTTTTCCTGAAAACTACCATTCTTGAGTTGAGTTTGCAAACCGGTGGTGAAATCAAGTTCATAAGGATACAAGCCCTGATCCATGCTGATTCCAGCTTCTACCCGGAATAAATTATCTTGTGTGGTTTCATGACCATTGAACCCAAAGCTCCCCTTTCCATTCAGTCTATGCTCTTCTTCCATGTAGGCAAACAGATTGTCCAAAAGTTGTTGGGTCTCAACCATAACCGTCGAATCTTCAGCAGATTGTATCAAGGGTTGGCCTGCCCAACGGGACGCTATTTTTTTGGATTGGATACTTTGATAGACTTCTCTGAAAGCTTTATCACTGACTTGTGCGTAAAGACTTTGGTTGACATTCCCCATCATCAGGAGGAGCATCGTTAATTTCAAAATGGATAAGGGTTTCACTTTATTAAAGACTGATCTTACTGATCCAAGCAGCAAAATTTTTGCCAATTTCAATTCCTTACTGAAAGCTTTGCTTCAAACATCCTAAATCGGCTCGTTTATCCCATGATTCAAGCATTCTCTATTGGATTTACCACCATCATTGATGATCTTCCGGTAATCCCTCTATACCTGAATAAGGCCACATTTTTATGCTTTATTTACCCTTGAATTGAAACTGAATGTACCGGATATTCTTGCCTTTATCGCGATGCATTCGCTCGTAATACGTCTGAATGTTGTACTCGGGTTCGATGGCGGATTGGGCATAAATATTTTCACAGCATTTAACCAAATTATATTGCGGATGTGCTTCAATGCATTCCAAGCTGAATTCGTATAAAGTTGGATCGTCTGTTTTAAGGTAAAGCATGGCCCCAGGTTTGAGAATTTCCATATATCGGTCCAGAAAACTTTGAGAAGTGAGTCTCCGTTCAGATTTGCTTTTTCGAAGGAACGGATCGGGAAAAGTGATCCAAATTTCACTCACCTCACCCTGATCGAAAAATCTGGAAATCATTTCAATGCGGGTCCGTACAAACGCTACGTTTTGAAGTCCTAAAAACAAGGCTGTCTTAGCGCCTTTCCATATACGTGCCCCTTTTATATCGACACCGATAAAATTTTTCGCAGGATACAATTTTGCCAGACCGAGACAATATTCTCCGCGCCCGCAAGCCAATTCCAAAACCAAGTCATGGTCGTTTCCAAAATATTCCCTGCTCCAACGTCCTTTATAATCAACTTGTCGATCCGCACCTGAATACAAATGAGGATCTTCAAAACTAAAATTTTCAAACACATTGGGGAGTTGGAGATTTTCCGCAAACTTTTCCAATTTACTTCTTTTGCTCATAAGGCATCCTTTCCCATAATTTGATCAATAATTTGAAAGTAACTTTCCAATTCATGCATTTTCTCATTTTTCTGATCATCCATTTGAAAGAATGAAGTGGGATCTCTGAGCATTTGCTGGATATTGGCAGCATCCATCGGATTGGTATATGCCTGATGCTGTGGTCTGATGACAAAAACAGGACTCAGACAATTGGGAAGAAATTCATATAATTTAAAATCATATTTAAGTTCATAAGGCAGAAAAAAAGCCGGATACCGATCACGTACCCATTGTTTCAGACCATACACCGGATTGTCTAATATTAACATGCGAGCGGGCATCATGGTATTGACATAGCAAGCCACAGGAGATAAAAAGTCCATGGCATAAAGCAGAATGCTATCTTCTCGAAATCGCTTGTTTATCCAGTCCATGCAGGCCAAGGCATCTTCTTCCAGACTGGTTTCCGTCAGGTTTCCCGCAGATTTGCCAAAACCCCTGAAATCCGGTAATAAGACGGCATAACCCCTGGATACAAATACCTGACTGAGGAATTGATAATCATCCAGGTTCCCCTGGGCACCATGGAGTAACAATACTACCCCATGAGGTGTGGACCTGGGCTGGTGGTATTGAGCGATCAGATGCTGTTCGCCCGGTAAAGGAATTTGTATTTCCTGGATTCGGTTGTTTCTAAATGCATTATACTGACGAGTCCTCTCTGTTTTAAATATGATGGGATTGATGAGGATGTATAATGAAAATAGACCCACCAGGTAAAGCATGGCCATACCACTGGTCAGAAGCATGATATTCTTCCAATTCCAGGTCATGGAGGCAAGGTAAATAATTACAAGCAATTGTTTTCAGCCAAAAGACCTGAGTTTAAGAAAAATCCATATTGCAAATTCTCCATAGTTATGGTTAAGGCCATATAGACCCATTGGCTCGATCGTTTTATGACGACTGATCTATTGAATACTCCAGTTTCAACTCAATTATCTTGGAATTTCGGAAGTATCGATTTCAAGTTCATCCACTTCAACGACCAAAACATTCCAATCGGAACTATCAATCTCCAATGAATCCTCATCGATTACTACAGGTTCTGAAACTTCAACTGCAGGAATTAAGATGGCTTCAACGTTATCTACCTGGCTTTGTTTGTTCGCATCAGAATCCAGTTTTTCAGTTTTGCCTTGAACATCATTATGGTAAGGGGTCTCTTGCTGGGTGCCTGACTTTTGACTTAATTTTGTTACACTCGAGGAAGGTTTTATTTTGATTACCTCCTGCGCTATTTTTTTATGTCCGTGTAGTTCAAAGCTCATGCCTACACCCATCCCCAATCCGATGAGGCAAAGGCTGATGGCAAATGCAGATAACGCGGTTTTCATCTTTCCTTTTTAGGTTTGACCGCATACCGCTAGCCTGGTAAAAACAAGCTGCGCTAAAATTTTGTTAAGAAATCGCTTTCTATTGCCTGACGATTCGGCCGCCAGGGTTCATGTCGCACCAAGTTGGGCAGGGGCCGGCTTGTCCATTTAATGAGGGTCTTGTCTGAAATCCCTTTGGCTTCGAAGCTTCTTCAATCAACCTTCCCGTACCCGCAAGATCGGCCAACGAAACAAAGATGGTCTTTCGGTCGGTGGTGGTCATTCCCGGATATACCCTGAAAGCTTTAATTTGCTGATCGGCTACCAATAATTGATTGAGGTATCCAATAAGGCCTTTGTCCAAACTGAATCCAAAACAATCATTTGGATAAGCTGCTTCATATGCTGAATAAGCATTTTGAATGTTGGTTACATCGGCCTCTAGAGTTATACCAGCTGGCGGCGCAAGTGTTGTTTCACAAGCGGTAGGATTTTCCTTTAGGTATTTGCAACAATCGATCGTAGAATTACCCCAAATGAAGTATCCGATCAATACTCCACAACAAAGACAGATAACGCCAATTACAAGTTCTTTCGCCATAAAATAGTTTTTATCGTGTTTGAAATTATGGCTAAATATAATCGTTTCTGTAGATTTGTCCGGCATGACGAAGTATCTTCTCTTTTACTTTACCACATTAATTTGTTTAAGTTGTAAGTACTCCACCCAGACAAAAGAGTCTTCTGTCTGCAATGAATGCATACAGTTTTTGGACCCCCAACATTTTATCTCTCCCGTACAACTTGCTTACCAGGCATTAGAATTTAGTTACGATCTTCCACTGGCCGAAAAACTTCTTCGCGAACAAATCCACAAACATCGCTCTTCCAGGTCCATTGATTCGTTGGTTTTTCTGGCCTGTCACTACCTCGTATTACCTGAAATTTCAGGGGTGGATCCAAAGTTTACCCAGGAGCTTGTACAAGAGCTGGAAAATCTTGAACTCGCCGTGACTCAACCGATCTTAAGTTCATTAATGCACTATTCCCTCAATCACCATTATTATCAGCAGTCACAAGCACTCCCTTGTTTTAGCCATGCTTACAAAATTCTTTCCTCCAAAACCAATGACAACCAACCAATTCAGGTCTTGTATCATCTTGCGCTTGCAAAATCCAGCGAGGTGGCCAGGGACTTCAAAACCTCTATAAAGAATTTCCTATCCGGTTATTATTTAGCTGAAGAAGCCCAAGTTGAAATACTTAGAAACAAAGTTTTAAGTGAATTATCAAGTTTTTACATACGATCGAATTTGCATGAAAAAGCATTTGAGTACAAATTGATGGAATTAAAGAATAGCCCCAAAGATTCATTGAACTATTACTTTGCTTTGCTTTCGAAATTAGAATGCATTCGAAAAATGAACTCGGATGGAAGTTTCAACTTGCAGGAGTGGTACAGTATTGTCGATTTCGCCATAAGAAATAAGGCCAGGCGGCTTGAAGAATATGCTTTTGCTTTCTTTCGCACCAGTATGATCGATGCAGGCCGTCCTGAGGATTTGCTCAACATTTATGATACCCGGTATCCACTGCAATTCAAGCGCTTTAAAGAAATCCAGAAGATCAGTTACCTGAGACTGCTGGCAGCCTATTATGAATCCGTTGAAAAAATGGACTCTGCCCAATATTTTTATACTGAGTCCATCCGGAATTGTGAACAGAAGAAGCTTTCTACCGGTATCCGTTATTCTATTTATCTCCGATATGGAGATTTTGCATTCAGAAAAGGTAATATTAATGAAGCAGTGAAAGCTTACCTTGTTGCATTTGAAGCTACAAAAAGTATGAAAATTACAGAATATCAACTTCAGGTAGCCAAAAAACTCAAAGACATTTTTCAAGAGCAACACAAGGACAATGATGCTGTGCGGTATATCCTGAGTTACCAGGCCTTACAAGACAAGGTGGACAGCATCATGCACGATCGCGAAGTGGTCAAGATGGAACTGGACAACAGCGAACAAATTCATTTATTGCAAAAAAGATTTGAAGAAGAATCCAAGTTAAATATTTATGAAAATCAATACCGCTTGATTGCTATTTTCATTTTGATGGTTTTTATTGTTTTGTTGGCCGCTGCACAATTTCACGTCCCTATTTGGATTATCCGTTCACTGGGTTTTCTGGCATTTATCTTTTTATTTGAATTTCTGATTATCCGGTTGGATAAACCTTTGCATTCTCTGGCTCACGATGTACCCTGGAAATTATTTGGTATCAAGGTTGCATTGTTTGCTTTCCTGTTGCCGTTTCATCACTGGATTGAAAAGAAAGTCGTTGGTTTTTTGTTGGAACGAAGAAATAAAGGCGGCACCCTGCTGCAATTGAATGGTTCTATTTTTAAGAAATGGTTTACCCAATTGAATCGTACGGAGGAATAACCGAATAAAAGATTTTTTTCAGCTTCACATTAACTTCCACAATTCTAGACACTCCCCAATATTGCTCATGGATACCCCATAGGATTTCCATCCTTCATTTAGAATACCTGAATCGGATGGTATTAAACGAACTAACGTTTGTTAGTTTTCAATAACGCTGATCCTTAACATAAGGAATTTTTTTCATCCGGTCCACTTCCAGACTTGGAAATCCAAAATCTTCCACCACCTTACCCTCCATGCGGTAACAACCTTTTCCCTGAAAAGGGTACCGTTCCAGGCAAGGAGGAAAATGCGTAGTGTCAAAAAAACGGCCCTGCCGATCCACCCATGTGCCAAAGGCCATAAGTTTACCTTGCTTGGTACGTACGGGTTTCTGGGTAACATAGTAACCCACCATACTCACCGGACGACCCAGATGTTTGAGCATCTCCTCACTGCGAATAGCATTCGGTGGTGTTTCCTGCATAAGGTCAAACGGACTGCACAAGGGAAACCCCAGCAATTCAATTTCATCAAAGGCCTGGTCAAACAAACCTTCTTCCAATGTTGGAATCTCAAAATGTTCAGTACCATCGGTAAACAAGTACGATGGCACTGCCTGTGTTTTTCCCATTTCAGGAACCGCGTTCTTGTGCCACATCAATTCAGCCTTTTGCATTCCGGTAAACGAAAATGCTCCGATGCGAATCAGCAACAACAACTGCTCGCGACCCATGGGTACCCTTCGGATAAAATCGTCCAAATCGACATAGGCTCCGTTGCGCTTGCGTTCCCGTACCATCCGATGTGCAATGGATTGCTCCAGTGAATGGATGTGAACAAAACCTACCCAGATGGTTTTATCCCGGATGGAAGTCAGGTATTCGCTATGGTTGACACAGGGTGCTTTGATGATGGCCCCACACATGCGGGCTTCATGCAGATAAAGTTCGGTATTGTAGAAACCTCCAAAGTTATTGATCACCGCTACCATAAACTCCAGTGGAAAATGCGCTTTGAGGTACAGACTTTGAAAAGATTCTACAGCAAAGGAAGCCGAATGTGCTTTGCAAAAGGAATAGCCGCTAAAACTCTCAATCTGTCTCCACACTTCGGCAGTCAACGCGTCTGAATAGCCCCTTGCTTTACAATTGTTGAAATACTTCTCCATGAGGTTGCGAAACGTATCTGAACTTTTTCGTTTACCGGTCATGATACGCCTCAACACGTCCGATTCATCGAGGTCCAGTCCGGCGAAATGATGGACAATCTTCATCACGTCTTCCTGGTAAACCATCACGCCAAAAGTTTCTTTGAGGTGTTCTTCAAAAACCGGATGCAGGTAGGCCACACGATCCGGCTGGTGAAACCGCTCGATGTACTCACGCATCATGCCGGATTGAGCCACTCCGGGACGAATGATGCTGCTGGCGGCCACCAGGTGTACATAGTTGTCGCACTTCAGTTTGTGCAATAAACCCCGCATGGCCGGAGATTCAATATAAAAACAGCCGATGCAATGACCCGAACGCAGTTGACGACGCAAGTTTTCATTGCTTTTGATGGCCTGGATATCGTGAATCTCGATGCTCTTACCCTGATTCTGCCGAACCAGATCCACTGCATCTTTGATGTGCCCTAGTCCGCGTTGGCTCAGGATGTCAAATTTGTGAAAATGCAGGTCCTCGGCTCCGTACATGTCAAAATGGGTGATGGGAAATCCCTTGGGCATTTGCTGAAGAGCCGTGTGGTAATGCAAGGGGCGTTGGGATATGATGATGCCTCCGGCATGTATGGACAGGTAATTGGGAAATTTTTCGATAAACTTTCCGTAATGAAAAATATGGCGTGCAAACGGGTGGTGTTTGTGTTCTGCTTTTGGATGGTCAATGATGAGGTCAATGTCGCCTTTTGGTAAACCAAATACTTTGCCGAGTTCGCGTACGATGGACTTTCCCTTGAACGTGTTGTAGGTGGCCAGTAATGCGGTATAATCTCTTCCGTAGCGTTCAAAAATATATTCTGTGACATCATCCCGCTCACTCCATGAAAAATCGATATCAAAATCCGGCGGACTGCTCCGATGGGGATTGATGAATCGCTCAAAATACAAATCCAGTTCGAGTGGATCCACGTCCGTGATAAACAGACAAAAGGCCACAATGGAATTTGCTCCGCTTCCACGTCCGACATGGTAATAACCGGCCGATTGGGCATAGCGCACAATATCCCAGGTGATGAGAAAATATGCGCTAAACCCCAGGCGATGGATTACCTGCAGTTCGCGGCGTACACGATCCGTGGCGCGGTCATTGTGTGAGCCATATCGTCTGCGGCATCCCTGAAAAGCCAGTTTGGCCAGTAATTTATAATCTCCCTCCGAAGAACCGGTAAAATTTTGACGGTTGTTATGATTTCCGACTTCCATCTCAAAACGACAGGCGTCAAGCAGGTATTCTGTATTGCGCAATACCTGTGGATAGGCTGCAAACCGCTGCCGGATGGCCTCCGGCTCCCAAAACACTTCGTCTTCTGCCGCACAATCTTCCAAGTCCAGTTTTCCAATTACCAGGTTGAGGTCAATACAACGGAGCAATTTATGCATGCGAAAGCCCTGCCCGTCAAGGAAACTAACCGGGCTAAACACTACGAGCTTGTCCACGTGAGGACGCAAGGATGAAGAAAAAAGGGCAGGTACTTCCGCTGGCTTTATTCCGATGTACTCATAATCTTTCAATTCGTTGACCGCACAGGGCAAACTCCTGTAGATCACAAAACAGTGTTGCCACTCCGGTGCCCGAAAACTTAAGCCCCCCGCATCAGCCTGACTGAGATGGCGGTTGATCTCGGCAACCCCCTCTGCATCGCGGGCCAATGCCGTGAAAAGAAATTTTCCGGCACTGCGAAACTCCATCCCATACACCGGCCGGATACCTTCTCGCCCACAAGCCTGCGCAAAAGCATAAGCCGCCGAACAGTTGTTGATGTCGGTCAATGGCAACACGCCAATCTCCCTGCGCGCCGCCTCCTTCGCCAATTGCTCAGGGGACAAAGTCCCGTAACGGAGCGAGAAATAAGAGTGTACCGACAAGTGCATGTAAATCGAATGTCGAATTATTCGTCAAACATAGACGATATTTTAGTCCTACGCAAATTTGAGGGGTGTTTTAGACAAATTTTTTTTTATTTATGTTTAAAGGATTGATTATGAATAGGGTAATTGATGGCCCTGCGAAAGGCTTTGACGTGATCGCGTGTGAGAATTTCTTAAAAAATCGATGCGGACTGAATTTCTCTTGACCGGAAGGTGCACCCAGCCTTGCGTGGTGGACATAAACTCTGCAATAAACTTAAAATGACTATAAAGGAAGAGCCCGGGCGGCTTTTAAATTAAGCAAACCAAAATTTTTCAATATTTTTATCAAAACTTAGACCTCATCATGCGAAACATTTTGTTGACATTTTTGATGGCCCTGCTGTATGGCCAAGCGCTGCACGCGCAAAGTTTGTTTTCAGATGGATTTGAATCGGGAGACTTCCAGGCAGGCCGCTGGATGCCCACCGGAAATGTCTTCATCAGCCAGGAGAATCCGGCCTCCGGAATGTATTGTGCCCGCGGAGAAGGAGCCTATGGTTTAAACAAAATCATTACCAACCTCAATCAGGACAACATTACCATCGAATTCAAGGTACGGCCCGGACAAACATTGACCACTTGCATGATCTTTCGAATTCGTGATTCCAGTCATGCTGCTGCCAGCACAGGACCCGGAATCATATTGACCAACAATGGAATCATCACCGGCGTCAATGGAGGAGGTCAGGGGAATCTGAGAGACCTCGATGTTTACGATGAAAATCAGTGGTACCATTTCAAGTTAGACCTGCATATGCGCAGTGGATTGTACGACATATACATAAACGGAGTAGCCAAAGCCAAAGATTTTCAGTTTTTCTCCAGAAGCTTTAAAAAACCCTATTTTATGACCTGGAACAGCATCGAAACGACCGGAAATGTGAGTTACGATGACTTTCTGATTTATGAAACCGGAACAGTGGGTCTATCGGAAGAAAACCTATGGAGTCGGGTACCGGAAATTTTCCCGAACCCTTCTTCTGGTCGCCTGTATGTGGATTTAAAAAATCCACAAAGTCAAATCATGTTAAAATTATCCGATTCACAAGGAAGACTGGTATTCCAATCCAATCTTGGTGATTCAAGAGTATGCGATTTGAATTTATCCCATCTTCCATCCGGTATTTATCCTTACGTCGTGTATCAGGATCAAAAAATCATACATCAGGGGCTGTGGGTGAAGGAGTAGCACGAATGCGCCAAATGTTCTAAATGGCTGGATTCATCATCTGAATTGCATGTATTTGCTTTTCACGTAAACCAATTCCATCCAGTGGAGAGAACAAAATGCCGTTCATGGGGATGTAAGGTTGAACCCTGTCGGGGTTCTATTCAGTTGTGGCTTGATACAGCAGGTTGGCACATGATGTGATGAGAATAAAGAGAATGATCAAACCAACTGCTTATAGATACGATAAAGAGCCTCAGCATTGACTGCATCATCATGGTACTTTTTTACATACGCACGGCTGGAATGTCCTGACTGATGCCTGAGTGAGGAATCCAAGATCAGTTTTTCAAGCACCTGCTCAATAGTATCAGGATTGGCATTGTGAATTGGAATATCCTTAGGATAATCCTGACCTATTACCGGATTGATGTAGCAAATTACGGGCTTACCCAGCGCCATGGCTTCCACCGCTGCGGTACCGTGGGAACCAGTAATCAACTGGTCGATGAATACATCGCAGTTGGCTACCCAATCGAGTGCCTCCATTTTTGACATACCATGAATCAACTGAAAATCGAATGTGTACTTCCTTTTTAAAGACTCTATTGCGGCTAATACGTACTTCGTTCCCTTGCCTCCGGTTCTCGATGCTGAATGCACCACCAATGGTATTTTCTGATCAACAGAAGGAAATCGCGGTTGATACTGCTGAAGTCCAATGACCTGATATACGCGAAACCTTTTTGGAAAAAGTTCGCGGCGAATGTAATGACCCATTCCAATAAACTCCAAAGGCACAAAACCTAATTTATGAAATAAACTTTGGGTTCTAAACGATCGTTCGGCTGATTCAAAATGGTATTCGTAATTACCCGATTCTTTTTCTCTCCGGTAATAAGGATTGATCTCTTTATCCATGTCGGGATTCCTGATTTCTGATCCACACCACATGACCAAGCCTTTTTTCTTCATGTTCCTCAATAGGCGAAACTCCAATGGATATCGCAACAGGGGTATGTAATTAAAATCCCAATACCAATGGATGATATCGGCCCATTCCAATTCTCTTTTTAATATCCTCAGGTATTTGAAATAGGCCACAATCCGCTTGAAAGGATTCATCGATACCAATCCTGCTGGCAATTGCCTACAGTGTTTGGAGGGAATCATCTTGCTGACATGGGTGGTATAGGCCCGGATTTCAAGATCTGAATAACCAAGAAGGGCTTCCACGCGATAATCCATATCCGAAGATACGTTGTGTGGAAGCATCAATATTTTCAATCGACCGTCGGTATGTTGATCACTTGTATTGCTCATTCAATCCGTCAATCATGATCTGTGTGATGTCATTTTTTGGATCCCAGTAAAAAATGTTTCCATCACGGGCTACGCTGAAAATGTAATCAAACTTACCGTCTGCATTGAATTCCTTTAGGAAGGCCACCACTTTCTTGTGTAAAGCCTCATTAAATTCAGCCGTTTCTGCAGCAAATTGCTCACCCATTTTTTCTTTTTGTTCCATTAAATCACGTTCCATCCCGGCCAATTTTTTTTGTGCCCCCTCCATTTCATTACGGGTCATGTTTTCAGCATTCTTTTGAAGTCGTTGAAACTCGCTGCGTAGATTTGCTTCCTTTCCCTGCAGGTCCTTCATAATGAGCTCCTGCTTTTTCTTAAAATCTGCCTCGGATTGTTTAAAAAAATTGAGTTTGGACAACAAACTGTCTGTATGGAAATAAGCAATATTTCCCGCAATTTCATTTTTGGTTAAATCGCCTGTACTTTTATTCCCATTGGATGCTGATTTTAATTGTTGATTTTGAAACCACAAGAAAATCAGACCCATAAGTGTAACTGCATGCAATATCCAGTTTAGATTTTTAGTATTCATTATTATGTTTATTAATAATTTATGATGAAACTAACACACGTTAGTATTAAAATTCTGCATTTCCGGGAAAGCGAGGAAAGGGTATGACATCGCGTATGTTTCCCATCCCTGTAACAAACTGCACCAATCGTTCAAATCCAAGTCCAAATCCCGCATGCTGGCAAGTGCCATAACGGCGCGTATCCAAATACCAATAGAGCTCATCGGTAGGAATGTGCATTTCATTCATGCGTTGAACGAGTTTGTCCAGACGCTCCTCCCTTTGCGAACCTCCAACAATTTCCCCAATGCCTGGGAACAAAATATCCATCGCCGCAACCGTTTTACCATCTTCGTTTTGCCGCATATAAAACGCTTTGATGCCTTTTGGGTAATCAGTGAGAATCACGGGTTTTTTAAAATGTTTTTCTACCAGGTAGCGTTCATGTTCAGATTGAAGATCGGCTCCCCATTCTTCAATGACATATTGAAATTTTCCCTTTTTGTTGGGATTGGATTGTTTTAATATTTCAATAGCAGCGGTATAGGAAATCCTTTCAAATTTGTTTTCTGTACAAAACTTCAGTCTTTCCAACAGTCCCATTTCATTTCGCTCCTGCTGAGGTTTTTGCTTTTCTTCTTCCAATTCACGCTGATGCAAAAATTCCAGATCCTCAGTACATTGTTCCATGACTTTTGCAATGACGTCTTGCAATAACTCTTCAGCAAGGTCCATGTTATCCTGTAAATCATTAAAAGCAACTTCCGGTTCTATCATCCAGAATTCAGCCAAATGCCTCGGGGTGTTGGAGTTTTCAGCTCTGAACGTAGGACCGAAGGTATACACCTGACCCATGGCAGTTGCTGCCAGCTCTGCTTCCAGTTGTCCGGATACCGTAAGATTGGTCTTCCTTCCAAAAAAATCTTTTGAATAGTTAATGGCTCCGGTTTCGGTTCGTGGTAACTGGTTTACATCCAATGTACTGACCTGAAACATTTCACCGGCACCTTCTGCATCAGAAGCCGTAATGATCGGCGAATGTAAATAATAAAACCCCTTCCGATGAAAAAAGTCGTGGATGGCAAATGCCAGGTGGTGCCTGATTCTGAATACTGCACTAAAAGTATTGGTACGAAACCTTAAATGTGCAATTTGACGTAAAAATTCAAGACTGTGTTTCTTGGGTTGAAGGGGATACACGGAAACATCACAATCTCCCAAAATTTCAAACTCAGTGACTACCAACTCATTTTTCTGGCCTGCGCCTTGCGAAGCCACCAGTGTCCCTTTGGCCGATACCGCTGCACCAACGGTTATCCTCTTCATCATGTCGGGATCCAACTGATCAGGATCCACCACCAATTGAAAATTTGACAACCGGGATCCGTCATTTAAAGCAATAAACCGATTGTTCCGGAAAGCGCGAACCCAACCCATCACCCATAATTCCTGGCCGGAGGCCTCCATTTCAGAAACAGCAGATAATTTTATCCTTCGCATATGCATACTTAGGCCGCAAAGATAATCCTTATGACCATAAAATTGCGCTTACAAGCTTTCACCAAAACTCAAGCATTAGATATTTTTCACCTTTCCTTGAATTCCCTATATATGCGTTTAGGATATTGAATATCAGGGATTTATATTATGCAATTTTTGGTGCAAATGCTCCACGGCAGTCTCATCCAACAAGCCTGAATATTTAGCCTGTTCGAGTTGGAAAAACCACTCCAGTAATGCCGCTGCCATTGGATCTTCCGGATGGCTTCGCAACAATTCTGTTGCTCTTTGCCTGCTCATTCCAAGGTTGGTTTCATGACTCCATTTAGTCACACGTTTTAAAAACTCCTGTTCTAAAAGTGTAACAGGATCTTCAAGATTACTTTTTATCTGAACCTTAGATTTCAATTTTTGACTTTTATTAAAATACAAACTACCAGATACCACTAATGGGATCATACAAAAAAAGAGGGTCAATGGATTTTCTTCCAAGGGTTTAGACCATATGGAAGGTGGCACCAACGGCTTCAGACCTATTTCGATTTTCGCATTTCTATCTTGCTCACTTATCCCTCTATCATAAATCTGAATGAAAAAACTATCTTTAATCGTTTGGTACTTTCCCAATTTTGGTTCAAAATAAATTAACTGAGGTTGCAATTTGAGAATGCCTGATTTTTTTGGAACCAACAAGAATTCAAATTGACAACTGTGATTCATTTCAGGTTCATCGGTAATTTTTAATGGCGCATCTGCCTTCCCTTCTGAAATTTCATAAGTGGAATCCATTTCAATAAATTTACCTTTGAGGCCATTGAAATTGGCATTGCCCCTGATTTGAATTTTCAAAAGTATAGCGTCTTGCAACGCATATTGTTTATCCGGATGCTCAACCGTCATATCCATCTGACCTACTGCACCTGAAAAATTTACAGGTGCATTCGGAGGTAATGGATTTACCTGAATCGTTAATGCGTTGGTAGAAATATTCTCTATCTGCTGTCTGAAAAATGAACCTATACCAAATCCAAAAGGATCGTTGTCTCCCTGAACGACCCTATACACCATAGGATCAACCGTCAATTTTCCTTCGCGAATTGGATACAGACTTGTCTTGGATAAAATGCGGGTCATATACTCGCGGCCCTTGTAGACTTCCCTTTGCACGGGATTGTTCAACATATTCACGGGAAGATGGTGAAATGCATCCAACGAAGGTGTTGACGCTGCTTCTACACTTTCAATGTTAACCCGCGTGTACAATTTGTACATCAATTGACATTGCTCGCCGACATATAGATTTTGTTTATCTATACTTGCAATGACAAAAATCTCCGACAGCCCAGATGACCCAGGACTTGATTTCACCACTTCTATGCTCAACGCCTGCGTGCGCAGTTCTCTACCATCAACCGTAATCCTTGCCGGAGGTATGGTATAAATTCCTGGTTTATTGCACAACAATTCAAAAACATATCCCTGGTTGGAACTTTTCCGACCATTGACAATGGAGGTTTGAAATGATCGTGATGGTCCTGACAATAATTGCAACGACCCAAAATCAGGAGCTTGAAACCGGCTGCCTTCCGCATTGTACAAATTGAATGTTACGCGAAAGCTGGAACCTTGCAGAACTGTTTTAGCATCGGTCTCTGCTTCAAATCGTTGCGCTTTTACTGACAAGCTCAACAAGCAAACGATAATTACCCATAGAATTTTCATCAAATTTTCGTGGGTTTCCTTTTACTTTTAGCCGGTGGAGTCGCAGTTGGCTCGTCCATGAAAAATTTACTTTCCTCACGATTCTTGGGATGTTGCCTGATCCCTTGTGGATTGGGCAGAACGGAAATAAAAATTTCCGGAGTCTTCAATTCATCTTCTTCAGTGATCAATTTTGCTGGTGAAATGCTGTACATACCTGCACTGTTGGCTTCCAGATAATAACTGTATGAACTGCTTTGCTTTACTTCACCATTCATGATGGAAAAACTTGACGAGGTATTAGGGCCAGCCACAATATTCCAACCTGCAAATTCTGGCGCCTCAAATCGTCCTTTTCCATTCATGATTTCGAATTTTACCTCCAGGTAATTACCGAGCAACAGGGTATCACTGCTCACGGATACATTAAACTCCAATTTTTGAGCATTCAGCCCACTTGCGGCCATCCAGAAAATAAATAACCAGGTTTTCATAATGCATTCATTTTATTTCAAGTGAATCAAAATTTAGTTCGTGTCTTTTTTTTGCTATTTCAACGTTTGGTCTCAAACAGTCATTCCGATTTAATTTCAAATCATCTTATTCGAATACTGTCCTTTTCAATCATAACGGATTTATCGGTATAACAAATTTAACTCTTCTTGGTTTTCGCCTTGACCCGTCAATAATGACATAGTGGTCTACCAATCTTTTTGACGTTTCGGTGAACTGCTTTGCACCTTTTGCATTTTTGATCTTGTTTTCTGGTCTTGATCTCCCACCATGCGCATTAATTGTTCCATCTGGTCTTTGGAGAGCTTACCTTGTTGGTTAAATTTATCTTCAGCCTTTTCTTTTTGTTGTTGAGGTTTTTGCTGCTGTTTTTCGCCCTGATCCTTTTGCTCCTTTTTTTCTTGCTCATTGGACTCTTGAGGCGGTGGGGTTTGTTGCTGATTATTTTGTTGTTGTTGTTGCTGCTGCTGCTGTTGAATGAGCATTTCTTTTTTTGCAAGCAATAGGTTATTTCTTGCATCCTGATCGGCCGGATTTCTCTTAAGGGTCTCTTGATATGCGTCGATGCTTTTGTCAAAACGCTTTTCTTGAAAATAAGCATTCCCCAGATTGTAATATGTTTTAGCCAATCGCTGTGGATCTTCCGCTGACCTCAATCCTTGTTCATAGAACTCAATGGCTTCTTTACTTCTCCCTTGTTGGTACAAACTATTTCCCAAATTATATAAGGTCTTGAAGCCGGGCTTGATTTGGTGTGCATTCCGGTACTGTTCTTCGGCGTCCAGATAACTGGAATCCTTGTAAAGCTTGTCTCCCTTCAATAAATACAAGCCTTGATCCTGTGCAATTCCACACATCAATATCCAATGTACAAACCACCGGCTCAGTAAATTTTTCATATTTTTTTACGAACGATTAAAGTTTCAGCCAGCAAGAAAATGATGGCCATTGCAAGAAAATATTGAAAATAGGAATGGTAACTACTGAATGACTGGTAAACCAATTCTTTCCTGGCCATTGCAGAAAATTTTTCCTTCAACCTTGCAAAATCTGACGCATCACTTTGAATCTCCATCAACTCACCTCCAGCAGTCTCGGCTATTTCACGCAATAGTTCCCTGTTGGGTTTTGTCATGATCAAATTACCTGCTTGATCGGTTCGATAGTTTTCTCCTCCAGAAAAAATGGAAGGAATGGGTCCTCCTTGCGGAGTGCCTACGGGAACGGTAAAAATGCTGATGCCTTGTTGATATGCTTTCCTGGCCGCTTCGACGGCTTCGCCTTCATGATCTTCTCCATCACTCAGTAAGACAATGGCCTTATGAAACCCCTGTTCTTGCCCAAACGATTTTACGGCCAGATCAATAGCCGAAGCCAATGCAGAACCTTGTGTGCCCAGGTTTTTGGGAGATGCCGCATCGGCCATATTGTATACGGTTGCCAGATCTGTAGTTAAAGGTGTATGGAGATAAGCGCTACCCGCAAATGATATAAATCCCATCCGCTCCGATGGAAAGCGTTCGATGAATTGTTTGACCCACAATTGGGCTCTTTCCAAACGGGAAGGTTTGATGTCTTCACAAAGCATACTTTGCGATACATCCAAAACGACAAATACATCTACACTTTGAGTTTTCCCTTTCTCCATCTTTTTTCCAAATTGCGGATTGGTCATACTAACAATAGTTAGTAATAATACGACCATAAACAGTCCAAACTTTGTACTTTCCAGGTTTTTCGAAAACAGTCTCATCTGACTTAAAAGTTTGGATTGCCCAAGCTTATCCATGTTTCGCTCCCTGGACTTCTGAGCCAAAAAATAAATCAGTATGAATACCGGGATCAGCAGCAGTCCATAAAAATATATTGGCTCTTCAAATCTGAACATATTGTATCGATGCTATTAATAATTAACTCTCAATAGGCTGAATCGCAATAACCACTCCATCAACAATAAGGTAACTGCAATCCAAAGAAAAAATCTAAACTCCTCGCTGTAACGCTTTATATATTTTACATCAATTTTTGTTTTCTCCAATTGATCAATTTCTGAATAAATTTCGGCCAATTGCGCAGCATTGATGGCTCTGTAGTACTTCGCTCCTGTATATTGACTGATTTGTTTCAATAATTCTTCATCAATGTTGACAGGTGCCATACCGAACACATATTCTCCATGAGGACTTCTTCCAACGGGTGAGTAGGCTTCTCCGTTGGTGCCCACTCCTATGGAATAAATTTTTATTTGGTACGACTTCGCCAATTCTGCCGAAACTGCAGGAGAAATATCACCTGCGTTATTCACACCATCTGTAATCAAAATAATCACTTTACTTTTTGAAGTGTCATCGTGAAGACGATTGATTGCGGAAGCCAGTCCCATGCCAATAGCTGTACCATCTTCCAATAATCCACATTTCAACTCCATCAAAAGGCTTTTCAATGCATCATGATCTGTCGTCAGGGGACATTGGGTAAATGCTTCACCACTAAATGCTGTCAGTCCAATTCTGTCATAAGGTCGCTTGGCAATAAAATCCACCGCTAGTAATTTACTTACTTCCAAACGGTTTGGTTCAAAATCCTGACTCAGCATAGAAGAAGATAAATCCATCACCATAAAAATGGAAATACCCTCAGCATTGATTTTTTCTTCCTTTAACAACCACCTGGGTCCAGCCAATGCCAGAATCATAAAACATAAAGTAAAAAGCCGTAACAGTGGTAATAATTTAAATAATCTCAGTTTCCAGCTCCTTTGAGCTGGAAATCGCAAAATGTTTGGATAGTACAATCCATTTACTAACGTATGATGATTCTTATATAACCGGTATGCGAGTAAAGGGATCACTAACAAAAATGCAAGAATCCAGGGACTACTCCATTCAAATCGGTTTAATATCAACTCCATCTTTCAGGTAGTTTTTTCAAAAACAATTTATCGTGTTTATCCATTGCAAAAATTCCTCTTGCCATCAATGATTCCTTCTTCCAAAGGCTTACCAGCCACAAAACAGGCAAGAAAAAAGCAATGATGGGAATTACCAGAAAAAGAATCAATACTTGCCATCCTCTGTGAATACCGGATGAGAGTATGTTAGATTGCCAACGATAAAGACTTCCAGTTTCTGCTTGATGCATTTTAACCCAGCTTGCAGGCAATTCAAATCGCTTATGCATAAACAAATTTCCATACAAATCCAGCGTCTTAATGGAAGGGTCAAGTGTATAGGCATTCAACAACGCATCAGGTATGGTATCCAGAGGTCGTGAAAATTGACCTGCCATCGATTGCCCCAACAACTGAAGATAATGCGTCTTACTTTGTTTTAATAACTCATTGCTCGTTGTTTCCTGGGTCAATATATACTCGCGTAGTTTAATCCACCAGGGCTCGTGATGACTCAACTCGGGTATCCGATTGGCAAATTTTACAAGATCACTTTGTTTGAGCAGTTCAATGGCAGTTGCATGGGAATCAAGTATTCCCCATTTTTCAACTAACATTTGTTCGGTATCATGTGTGGTGTGCTCTAATGCAGGGATCTTCAAACCATCGGTCATAAATTTCCTAAGGATCTGACTAAGACCGTCGTAATACTCTTTAATTTTTCCTTGTTGCCAGTACTGATGGGCTGACAAGTCGTCCAAAGCCTGCAAGGCAAGAGCAACAGGACTGGGTAGTTCCGGCAATGAAAAAGATACGACAGGCGATCGGTCTGCTCTAAAAAACTGCCACAATACCAGGAGAAGTAATATCAGAAATGTTATTCCTAAAATTAGCTTAAGGCCTATGTTTGAGGCTACTTCAGTCTCCTCAATATTTTTTATTGGTCTGAATGATGTAAGGCTATCCGGTTGAATGTACACATTCAGAAACAGGTTCTGGCCCAATGGTTTTCCTTCTTGCACGTCATTTATCATACCCAAAGGCGGCAGGATAAAATTACCGGTATCAAATACAGTAAAAAGTATTTTTCTTTCATATACTCCGGTTTGTTGCTCCCAGACCCCCGGTAAGATCATATGAAACCAGGGCATCGTATCCAACTGAATCCATGCATTGTTTGCGGCAAGGGTATCTGAAGTCTTCAGGTATAGGTATTGTTGTGAACCCAATAACATTTGGGTAGAATCCAGCGATTGGCTGAATGAAATCTGTCCACAAACTTTCCCCAAGGAAAAGCAAATTACTAACACTTGTAAGTATGTTGCTATGACTTTCAATTCAACTTCTCCTTTTAAAAAAATTCAATAATATTTTGATATATCCATCATCTGGTGGAAGTTCCATAAAATCTGCACGGGCTCTTAGCAATGTCTGCTTTGTTTTGGTCATTTGTTGCTCTTGTTTCCGAACAAAATCCATTCGCCATGGCCGATTTGAAGTGTCTATGAGTTGTTCATCTCCGCTTTCCATATCTTTCAGCAATAGCAGTCCTGCAGGAGGTATTTCCCGTTCCAGATTATCGCGTAATGCTATACCGATGAGATCATGTTTGCGAGCAACAATCTTGACCATGGTTTCCGGAAGCTCTTGTTGAAAATCAGACATCAGAAACGCTATACAGCGTTTGCTTTGCACACTGTTGAGGTATTGAAGTGGTTTTTGATAATCGGTTTGAACAGCCTCTGAACGTCTGATGAGCAATTCCCGAATGATGCGAAGAATATGTTGTTTTCCTTTCTTGGGAGGAATGTAAAGATGGATGCGGTCACTGAATAAAATCAAACCAACCTTATCGTGATTTTGTGTCGCTGAAGAAGCCAATACGGCAGCCATTTCGGCTATCCATAAAAATTTCTCTCTGTTGTCCGAACCAAACTGCATGGATCGACTGATATCCACCATTAGCATCAATGTCAGTTCTCTTTCCTCTTCAAATACTTTCACCTGAACTTGTCCTGTTCGTGCTGTGACGTTCCAATCAATGTGCCGTATATCGTCCCCAGGCGAATATTCACGGACTTCAGAAAAAGACATCCCTCTCCCTTTAAAACTGCTGTGGTAGGCACCGGAAAACAGGTGCTGACTCAGTCCCTTGGTCCTGATTTCAATTTGCCTGATTTTATTTAAAATATCCTGGGTCAGCATCGTTCAATAAATTCTTTTCAGCGGGCCTGTCTTGCGAATTTTTTCAGCTAACAAAGAATATGGAATAATAATTTTCCGATTACCCCAAATTCTGCTAAAATCAGAACTGAAGGAAAATCCTTCAGGTCGAAGGGTCCAATGTTTAAAACCTTCATTTTGCAGATATAATTTAAACCTACCTGATGTATTCACACTGGCCATTTCCTGTTTTTTCCAGGAGATGTATTCTTCAAAATACATTTTATAATCAAAAGAACTATCAAATAACTCATCAATTCCCAAAACCCTTCCTGATTTCCGATCAAACGTAAACGAGAGGTTCCTGTCACCATCACTCCAGGGTTCTGCAAAACGGAAAATTCCACTGACCCAATCTTTGGTGATCCAGTCAATGTCCATGTAACATGAAAATGATTTGGTATTCTCCACCGGAGTGTTTTGATAATAACTGACAACCTGTTCGATCCATTTATTTAAAAATGCATTTAGCCAAAGATCAAATTCTCTGTCATTGAGGTGCAAGTATTCTGCATAGATCCTAATTCCCGGTAAATTGACATTTTTACATTTTAATACATACCGCTGCTCGGATTCCCAGTTTTCTGAAATCAATGTGGCATTCTTGAACAATTCGTCAGCCTGATAATGCCGATCATCTATTTTTTTTAAATGAAATTCTTTTACACGTTCACCAAAAAAATCATGCATCACGACATTCATTTTTTTGCAATCTGGTTCTTCACATTCACCACTGAGCATGTACCCGGTGAGTTTGTCCGGTTTACTTAAGGTTCCATAAATCCTTTGATCCACATCACTTTGAAGTTGAACTTTGATTGGGTCCCGGTCCATAATTCCAGAAAAAGACTGATACCAATGGTTCAATGCACATTGTGGCATTTCATAGCCCTCACGGTTGACTTTTACAAATTCAATGTAACTGCCAGTTTCTTTTCTTGCTGTCATGATTTGGACGCGTAGTCCGGAATCAAAAAATCCAGCGATCAAAAATCCCTTATGCTCAAAATGTTGATCCTGCATCACCAGTTTCAATTGATTTGGATCATATCTACCTTCGAGATACAGGCTATCGTTACGATCAATAAACTTAATGATTCCCTTACAGTCCGTCTGATCATGCCCCAAGGCAAGGACATATCGTTCTCCCCGGCTTCCTATTCCAGAATAAAGCTGCACCCATAAACCTTTACTCTTATTTCCAAACAACTCAATAACCTGCCGCACTGTGGTTGCGGGTGTGACCGTCTGTGCCCCCAGTACTATGATGGATAGACACCAGGTCAATATGGAATAAACGATGCGCATGAGATGAATTTAGGGTACTTCAACTTTTGATAAAATTCTTGAAATGATTTCCTCCTGGTGTATGTTTTCGGCCTCTGCCTCATAACTCAAGCCGATTCGATGCCTAAGGATATCCCGACATACCTGTTGTACATCATCCGGTATAACAAAACCTCGGTGTTGCATAAAAGCGTGTGCCTTACTGGCCATTGCCAAAAAAATACTTGCTCGCGGGGATGCCCCATATTGGATAAAAGATGCCAGCTCTTTCAGTTGATAAGATTCAGGTCGTCTGGTCGCAAAAACCAAACTCAAAATGTACTTTTCAATCCTTTCGTCCATATAAATTTTCTGAATGGATTGCCTGGCTCTCAGAATATCTTGTGGGTGGACTACCGGATTAGGCTTTTGTAAGACTTGTTCATTCAGATTTCTTCGGATGATGATGCGTTCTTCTTCAAATGTTGGATAATCGACCAGGACTTTCATCATAAACCGGTCAGTTTGGGCCTCCGGTAATGGATAGGTACCCTCCTGTTCAATAGGATTTTGCGTCGCTAACACGAGAAATGGTTCTTCCAAAGGATACGTTTCTTTACCAATGGTCACTTGCTTTTCCTGCATGGCCTCAAGAAGTGCAGACTGAACTTTAGCCGGTGCTCGGTTGATCTCATCGGCCAAAATAAAATGTGCAAAAATAGGCCCCTTGCGGATGGAAAATTGATGGTCCGATGGATTATACACCATCGTACCGATGATATCTGCAGGCAACAAATCCGGAGTGAACTGAATTCTGCTGAATCGGGCATCAATGGATTGAGCCAAAGTCTTTATCGCCAGGGTTTTAGCCAGGCCTGGAAGACCTTCCAATAATATATGGCCTTTGGTCAATAAGCCTAAAATCATACGATCGATCATGTGACTTTGACCTACTAAAATTTCCTTTTGTTGAGCCACCAATGGCTTTAAAAAGGCGCTCTCAATCGCAATTTGCTGATTTAAAGCTTCGATGTCAATGTATTGAGACATGGTTTTAATAAAATTTATCTTGCAACAGGCGGCGAAATTATCAATTTTGCGTTTTGTATACATCAATTCGCCACGTGCAAAAACGGAAATTACAGGATGAAAACATACTTCTTGTGCCTCTTTTTATATTTTTTTAACACTTTTACCGGTTACAGTCAGGATCCTGGCCTGCAAATTCTGCAAACTACCAGTATTCAGCATCTAAAAGGGGGCACCCTTTTGGTTCGCCTGGAATCCAAAGAAAAAAAACTTAATTACCTGCGTCAATCTTTATTGAATCCGGATTGTGATGCACGATGCCGATCAAAAAAAGAAGAAGAAATCCAGGAGATAGATCAATCGGCTAAACGGTTCAATCAGACCTTCATTCAGGCATTCCGCAAGCACTTCAATTTTTGTGATTTGTTATTTTATTATGACAAGGATCATCATGCGCTAAAATCGGCCGGTTGGGTTGGAAATTATTTTTTAACGGACCAATTATCCAACCAAACTGCCAGACCTCTGAATCCGGATTCCTGCTATATTTTGTACAAAGATCTTACCCCTGAATCTCAAGCTGAAGGTTGGTTGGTTCAAACTCTGGATGGCCAATTTTTAGGAAAAGGATTTCCTTTCATTATTGAAAACAATGCAAAGACCTTGATGAATTATTTTGCCTCCAGTGACCATTTGACCAAGAACTGCAATTACATGGTTCGAAAATTCAACAAACAATTGTATAAGTTCCATTCACAAGCTGAAATAAAAAAGATCAAAGCATTGGAAGTGAAGGACTGAGTGGTTTTTCAAAATTCAGACGAATAGGTTTTGATTTTTTAAGGAATGCAATACCTTGCCATCAACCGGAATAAAAAAATCTTAAGGGATTTAGCCCTGTCAACTATGCCCAAAAAGATTCTAGCGGTTCAATTGCCTTTCGTTGATTTTTATTAACTAACATTTGTTAGTAAATTACATATTTCTTCGGTACTTACCGCCCACTGCATACAAGGCTGAAGTAATCTGACCTAACGAACAATGCTTGACGGTTTCCATTAAACATTCAAACATATTGGCATTGTGCAAAGCTGCCTCCTGAAGCCCATGCAGACTGTTATCGACTGCATTCTGGTGGGCTTGTTTTAAAAGCATAAGTGAACTGATCTGGTCATTTTTTTCCTGATCTGTTGCACGGATTACTTCCCGTGGTAATACGGTTGGAGAGCCGTCTTTGGATAAAAAAGTATTCACCCCAATGATAGGATATTCACCAGTATGTTTCAGGGTTTCATAATAAAGACTTTCCTCCTGAATTTTACTGCGCTGATACATGGTTTCCATAGCACCCAATACTCCACCTCTTTCAGTAATGCGGTCAAACTCAGTTAAAACGGCTTCTTCTACCAGATTGGTCAACTCCTCAATAATAAATGAACCTTGCAATGGATTTTCATTTTTTGCAAGTCCGAGTTCGTTGTTGA
>WBZV01000074.1_pt1 | contig 69042 bp, 72 predicted proteins | sample 5204221 | NCBI WGS metagenome assembly WBZV01 (sample SAMN12344360, study PRJNA552823) | activated sludge metagenome | biome: Activated sludge suspended growth; feature: Nitrification reactor; material: Wastewater; isolation source: activated sludge from nitrification reactor of wastewater... | reverse complement strand
GAGGCGGAACATACACCCGGCGGAATATCCAGTACGTGCTCGCCGAAGATGTCGCGCAACGCCTCGTGCACCGGCTTGCCGCCCTTGGCGACGGTCTCCACGCACCCGGTTGCCGGCACATAAACGACGGCAGCCTCTTTCGCCGGCCTGGAAGGTCGCCGCCTGAATTGGCGTTTTTCGAACTCAGGCCGGTTGCTCGGCAGATCCTCGACGTAGAGCGTAACCTGAACGCCGCCATTGCTGTATCGATCGATCACCTCGGCGAAGTACGCCTGCCCTGAACCGTCGCGCTTTCGGAACCAGGAACTCATGGCGGCACCGAAGCGCTTTATGGCGTCGTCCGTACGGTTGAGCGCCAAGTCTGCTTGGACTTGGTATCGCCGTCCCTGGGAGCGCTCGACATAGTAGTCGAAGTATCGAATCTCTTCGGCCGCCCGAAACAGCCCATCGTCGTCGATCAGCACCCGCAGCGCACGCTCCTGACCGTTCTCGAGGTTGGCCAGCCGTTCCGCGAGGCTTTGCCGGTCGGGCGAAGCGTTCAGGAGCGCTGCATAGCCGCGTTCGTCGGACATGAAATGCGCCCGCTCGAAGTCGGCAACGATTTCTGCTCCGGCATCGTCATCCCAGGCATCAATCGCTGCCGCCAACTGCCGCGCCACCTGGGCTTCGTCAGCGCGCCAATCCACTGTCTGATCGATGTCTCGAACACGGCTGCTCAAGAATTCACGGATGGTTTGCGCCGGCACCTGGCGCAGGAATTGACGATAGCTGAATGGCAACATAGCCCCCCTGGCTCGGCCCGAGGCGCCTCCCCTATGACGCCTACGCGCTTGACCTCAGAAATACGATAGGCCTATAAACTAGACGTATAAGTGCGAAACGTCAATCTGGTTGATAAACGCACCGAGGGAGACAACCATGATTCAGTCGGGCGCATCGCTTGCCGATGCCGAGCGGAGCTTGAGGTGGGGCGTCGAGCGCCGCATGGAGTTCATCGATTTCCGGCTCTATTGGGAAGGACGGATCAACCGGGCCGATCTGATGCGGTTCTTTGGAGTGTCGGTTCAGCAGGCCTCGGCCGATATCGCTCGCTATCAGGAGCTGGCGCCAGACAACCTGACCTACGATCGCAGCGCCAAGCGCTATCTGGCCGGCGCCGGATATCGGCCGGTGTTCAGGGTCGACGACAGCGACCGCTACCTCGCTCAACTGCGGTCATTGGGTGAGAAGCTGATCCAGCCGGAAGAGGCGTGGATGCTGGAGATCCCGAGCTTCCTCACCCTTCCGCTGCCGAGCCGGCCGATCGATCCCTCGATCCTCAAGGCGGTCCTCGCGTCGATCCGACAGAAAACCGCGATCGAGGTGCTGTATCAGTCGATGAGCCGACCCGACCCGTTATGGCGATGGATTTCGCCGCACGCCATTGGCTTCGACGGCCTTCGTTGGCATATCCGCGCCTATTGCCACCTCGATGGCTTCTTCAAGGATTTCGTATTCGCCAGGATCCACGAGTTCCGGGGCACGCGACCCGGCGATGTCGATCCGGCAGGGGATCGAGCGTGGATCGAAACCGTCCCCGTCGTCATCGCTCCGCATCCTGATCTGTCCCAGGCGCAGCGGAAGAGCATCGCGCTCGATTACGGCATGGTCGACAGCGTCCGCGTCATCCAGGTCAAGCGGGCGTTCCTTCTCTATTTCTTGCAGCGCCTCCGGCTCGACGAGACTGGATCCGGCCGTCGCGCGGCCGAGCAGCAGATCGTCCTCGCCAACCGAACAGAAATCCTGGAGGCAATGGCGACGGATCGCCATGCCACGCCCGCACACGATGCCGAGAGCGGGGTGCAATGAACTATCTGCCGGCACAGGATCCCTCATCCTACCTCGACGGGCTCAATCCGGCGCAGCGGGCCGCGGTTGTCTTTGGAGTTGCGGCGGAGAGACCAGTGCGATCGACGCCGCCGCTGCTCATCATCGCCGGAGCGGGCACCGGCAAGACAAGCACGCTCGCGCACCGTGTGGCCCACCTCATTCTCAACGGTGCTGATCCTCGCCGCATTCTCCTTCTTACGTTTGCCCGCCGGATGGCGGCCGAGATGACGCGAAGGGTCGAACGCATCTGTGCAACGGCGCTGAAGGGACGCACGTTCGCCGTCGGCGACACGATCGAATGGTCCGGTACGTTTCACGCGGTCGGCGCCAAGCTGCTCCGGCTTTACGCCGAGAACATCGGCCTGGAACCGGAGTTTTCCATCCTCGACCGTAGCGATGCCGCCGACCTGATGGACCTGGTTCGCGACGATCTGGAACTGTCAAGGACCGGCGGCCGGTTTCCGAAGAAGGCGACGTGCCTTGCCATCTACTCCTACGCGGTCAACGCGCAGATCCCGGTTCGGGAGGCGCTCGACCGCGCCTTTCCCTGGTGCAGGGAATGGGCGGAGCCGCTGACGGGTCTGTTCGCCCGCTATGTGGAGACCAAGCAGGCGCAGGCCGTGCTCGATTACGACGACCTGCTGCTCTACTGGTCGCAGATGATGCAGACCGGCGAGATCGCACGTCTGGTCTCCGAGCGCTTCGATCATATCCTCGTCGACGAGTACCAGGACACCAACGCTCTGCAGGCGTCGATCCTGGTCAGCCTGAAACCGGACGGCACCGGCGTCACCGTTGTCGGCGACGACGCCCAGGCGATCTACTCCTTCCGCTCGGCGACGGTGCGCAACATCCTCGACTTCCCCAGCTGCTTCGATCCGCCGGCCGAGGTGGTGCGGCTCGAACAGAACTACCGCTCGACCCAGCCCATCCTGGAGGCCTGCAACCGCGTCATCGCCCATGCCGGCGAGAGCGTCACCAAGACCCTGTTCACCACCAGGGCCGATGGCCGACGGCCGCTCCTGGCGATGGTGAGCGACGAGACCGCTCAGGTCGACGTCGTGATCGAACGCATCCTCGCCAACCGTGAAGCGGGCACGGAACTTCGCGATCAAGCGGTCCTCTTCCGTACGTCGCACCACGCGAGCCAACTCGAGGTCGAACTCGTCCGCAGGAACATTCCCTTCGTCAAGTTCGGCGGCCTCAAGTTCCTGGAAGCCAGCCACGTAAAGGACATTCTTGCCGTCCTCCGCTGGGCGGAGAACCCGCGCGACCAGGTCTCCGCCCTGCGTGTTCTCAAGTTGATCCCTGGCGTCGGACCGAAGACGGCGCGCCGGGTTCTTGTCGCCGTGGAGCGCGACGGCCACAGCCTCTCGGCCCTCGACCGCTTGCCGCCCCCGTCAACGGCAGCGGAAGCGTGGCCGGATTTTGTGGGCGTGATGATGGAACTGGCGGCGGCGCAGCGTTGGCAAGGGCAGGTGGAGCGGCTGCGGGTATGGTACGATCCGCTCCTCGACCTGCTCTACGACGATCCCCGCCCGCGCCGGGGCGACCTCGATCAGCTGGAGCGCATGGCTGCCCAGCATCCGACACGATCGAGCTTTCTGACCGACCTCACGCTCGATCCCCCGGAAGCGAGTGGCGGTGAAGCCGGTGTGCCGCTCAAGGACGAAGACTGGCTCACGCTGTCCACCATCCACTCTGCCAAGGGCCAGGAGTGGCGCGCAGTCTTCGTTCTCAACGTCGTCGATGGCTGCATTCCGTCCGATCTGGCAACGGGGACGCCGGAGGAGATCGACGAGGAGCGGCGGCTGCTCTACGTGGCGATGACCCGGGCGCGCGACAATCTCGTGCTGATGCAGCCGCTGCGTTTCTTCATTCGTGGGCAGGCTCGCGGCGGCAACGCGCACGTGCTCGCACCACGCAGCCGATTCCTTACCTGCACCGATCTCGACGCGTTCGAACTGGTCGGCGACCGGCTCTATCGCGGGACGGGCGAGGAGATCGCCGATGCGCCTCCGTCGGCCAGCGTTGATCTCAAGGCGCAGATCCGCGCGATGTGGCAGATCGCGCAATGATCAGCCAGCTGCCAGCAGTCCGGCCAATTGCCGCGCGTTCCGCACGCCATAGTCGCCGTAGCAGTTGTTCATCAGCACATGCACCCGGTCCGCGCTCTCGGCGAGGCGGCGGATCGGATCGACCCAGCCCTTCAGTTCCTCTTCCGTGTACAGGTAGCGGAAGCGCTCGGCGGCGCTGATATTCGGCTTCTCGTAAGTCTCGGTGTTGTGGCCGTGGAAGCGGATGACGGCGAGCGGGCTGGTCGCAGCCACCACCGGCGGCGTCGACGAGCGGAAACCCTGCGGCTCGTCGGCAACGACATAGGAGAGGCCCAGCTTCTCGAGGAGAGCGAGCGTCTCGGCCCGGTAGTTGTCGGTCATCCAGCCGCCGCCGCGGAACTCGACCGCGATCGGCCAGTCGCTGCGGTCGCGAAGCTGCTCCAGGTAATGGATGTGATCGCGCCTAGCGGTGAACCAGTGCGGGAACTGAAATAGCACGCAGCCGAGCTTGCCGGAGGCCGCCAGTGGCGCCAGGGCTTGTGTCTGCATCTCCCAGATCATCTGAGCCGCGTCTTCCGGCACATCTCGCAGGTAGACGCGGGCTTTGTCGGTGACGTCGGCTGGCAACAGTTCCTTGACCGTTGCTGGGATCCGCTCGACGACAACGGGGTGATGGGTGAAAAGGCCGAAGGCCTTGATGTTGAAAACAAAGCCAAGCGGCGCTCGGTCCACCCAAAGGCGTGCGTTGCGCTCCGACGGCAGCGCGTAATAGGTCGCGTCCACCTCGACGATCGGAAACTGGCTGGCATAGTGAGCGAGCCGCTCAGCCGCCGTCCTAACGCTCGGTGGATAGAAGGTGCCGGCATCGATCAGCGTTCGATCAGTCCAGCTGCAGGCGCCATAATAGATGTTGCCGACCGGCTTACCCGGCTGAAAAGCAGCGGACTGGTCATCGGGTCCAGGCATCATCCGCCGGTGCGAGATGATGTCGTGCGCGCCATCGGTGTTCGCCGTTTGACGGCCGGAACTGCCTCGCCCTTCTTCCGCGAGAGTGCCGCGAGCCCGATCAGTGACATCACCACTGGCGGCAGGCATAACGCGACGACCTTGGCGGCATGGGCGAATGTGTCGATCTTCCGCACGTCCAACCTCCGTCCTTCAGCCGATGGCATTGCTTCGGTCAAACATGGTGAGTTCCCATCAACCTGGCAGTACGTAATTCTTGTTTGTGGAGCGACCCCAACGCGATACATCAGCGGCGTCTTTTCAGCGGGGAATCCCATACTTCACGCTGTTCGGATGGCTTTGAGCCGATCAAGCGCCCGGACTGCCGATTGTTTCATCTCGGCGATTAGATCTGCCGCCTTGGGGACAGAGGCAATCAGTCCAGCGACTTGACCGGCAAATGCGGGAAGAGCCTCAAGATTGCCTGTTGTTGACCTGAGCGGTGAGTCCGTACTGAACTTGTAAATGGGACGACCATCTTCGTCCGCGATCATTTCTCTCGGCAGATTTCCGGGATCATTACCGCGAAGCTTGACGGACTTGTCTTCGGTAATGCTGTTGCGGATCACTCGAACCGGCGATTCCGGTGGCCAGTTTATGGCGAACAGGTCGGTGTAGACCGTGTCTTCCGAGCCGGCGGCAACCACCCGCCGCTTGTGAAATTCGTGGGCGAACGATTCCTCGGTCGCCAGAAAGACCGTCCCGCAGTGGATCCCTTGGGCTCCAAGAGCCAATGCCGCGACCAACCCTTCTCCGGAAGCGAATCCGCCCGACGCAACGACCGGAATCGAAACAGCGTCTACCAACTGCGGCAGCAGAACGAGGGATGAGACGACGCCTCGGACATGCCCGCCAGCTTCAAAACCCTGGCCAATGATGATATCCGCCCCGGCCCTTTCCGCCGCGACTGCTGCCCCGACCGAACCGACCTGATACAGCACGAGGCACCCAGCGCGCTTGGCGCGCATGACAACATGTTGGTCAACATCCCAAAAGAAACAGATCGAATGAACGCGCTTTTCAAAGCAGACTGCCAGCTCCTCTTCAAGCAGCGATCGGTCGGTGGCTGCGGGTATGAGGTTCGCGCCGAACGGTTGATCGGTTCGCTCTCGGACGGCATCGATCTCTCGCGATATCACCTCCGGCTGTTCCCGAACCATGCCAAGAAAGCCGTAACCACCGGCGTCAGATACGGCCGACACCAGTTCCGCTCGCGCCACACCACCCATGCCCGCCTGCAAGATGGGATATCGGCAGCCAAGGAGATCACACAGAGGCGTGTGCAGAACCGGTTCGGCAGTCATTAGTCTTGCCTCGCAGCATTTCGCTCCAGGTACTCCTTGAGTGCGACCGCATTGTTCCGATCGACGTCACGGGCCCCGAAGACCAACGTTGTGGGTTGCCGGCGTACCGTTTCGACGAGCCTTGCGATCGCATTCGGGCGCTCGTCCAGCTCACGGAAGTAGCGATGTTTGAACTCCTGCCACTTGCTGTGGTCATGGCCGAACCATTTGCGGAGCTCGGTCGTCGGCGCAATCTCCTTGGCCCATTCATCCAAGGCCAGCGCCTTTTTGGATATCCCTCGGGGCCAGATGCGGTCGACGAGGATGCGATAACCGTCCGTGTCGGCAGGTCTTTCGCGGCTGCTTTTCAATGAAACGGTCAATGTGCATTCCCGGGTCTTGCACCGGCTTGCGCTCAGGTCTCCGCCCCAAAGCCCCGAAGACACCGACCGGTGCAAACGCCAGCGTTCGACGATCAGGTTTCCGGATCGATGGCATCGAGAGCGAGGGCGGAGTGGGCAAAGGCGCCTCCTGCCCGCATTTCGGCGGCGACCCAAATGGCCTCCATGATCTCTGCCGCGCTGGCGCCGCTGCGGCGTGCCGCCTTGGCATGGCCGCGGATGCAATAAGGGCACTGGGTGACATGCGCGACCGCGACGGCGATCAACTGCTTCGTCTTGGCCGGCAGTGCTCCATCCTTGAAGACCGCCCGGCTGAACTGGGTGAACGCCGCGTCGATCTCCGGTGCCAGGTCGTGTCGCTTCTGAGCCAGTTGCCTCGTCGATTGCGGGTACAGCGTCTCGGTCATTCCGATCATCCTCCCGTTTGGAAAAAAGATATATCGTCGGTATATGTATTGAACCGCCTGCATGCGTGGCGAGGGTCCGCGGCTCGTCACCGGAGCTGCACATGCGCCTGACGACCTATACGGACTACGCGCTGAGGGTGTTGATGTACCTCGGGCTGCGCGGCGACGCGTTCTCGACCATTCAGGAGATCGCCGAGCAATACGGCATCTCGAAAAACCACCTGATGAAACTGGTGCATGTGCTGGGACAGCTTGGCTACGTCGAGACGGTGCGCGGCAAGAAAGGCGGTCTTCGTCTGGCGCGGCGCCCGGAGGCGATCACGATCGGCGAAATCATCCGGCAGATGGAACCGGACATGGCGCTCGTCGAGTGCTTTCGAAACACCGATATCCACTGCCGGATCGTCAAGACCTGCATCCTCCAGAATGCGTTGGGCGAAGCCCTGGACCGCTTTCTCCAGACCCTCGACGGCTACACGCTCGCGGACCTGCTGGCACCCGCAGAAGATTTGGCACGATCGTTTCCCGTCCACATCGAGCACCCGCCGGCGGCTGTCTCGAATTGACCGCGACCGTCTGAGATCAGTGGTCTTTCCGGGATATCCGCCGGCGGGCATGCGGTTTACTCCGCCGCGAGCGGGCTTTCGCCCTTGCGCCCGGTTTCGAGCGACACCCGCCCGAGGCTGCCGCGCCACAGCTTGAACAGGAAGAGACCGATCAGCAGCGCGCCCAGCCCGAAGACGATGTCGCCCGGCACGCGCATCCACACCAGGGTGCGCACCAGCGGTGACTGCACCACCTCGACCGACCGGGCGTACCAGAACCCCTCGGCAACCGCCGCCCAGCCCTGGATGGCGCCGATCGGCAGCAGCGAGAAGAACAGCATCATCGCGAGGCCGATGTTCAGGCCCCAGAAGCCCCATTTCAGCAGGCGGTCGTCCCAGGCGTCCCGCGCCGTGAGCCCGCGCAGGCAGAACAGCATCAGGCCGATCCCCAGCATGCCGTAGACGCCGAACAGCGCGGCGTGCGCGTGCACCGCCGTCGTGTTCAACCCTTGGATGTAGTAGAGCGAGATCGGCGGATTGACGAGGAAGCCGAACACGCCGGCCCCCAGCATGTTCCAGAAGGCGACAGCGACGAAGAACAGGATCGGCCAGCGGTAGGCGAACACCCACGTCGCCGTCTTCGTCACCCGGTAGTTGTTGTAGCCCTCCAGACCCAGCAGCACGAGCGGCACCACTTCCAGAGCCGAGAACACGGCGCCGAAGGCCATCACCGAGGCGGGCGTACCCGACCAGTAGAGGTGATGCAGCGTGCCGATGATTCCGCCCGAAAGAAAGATGATGGCTGAGACCAGGACTGCCGAGGATGCGATCTTCGCCCGCACCAGCCCTAGTTTCATGAACAGAAGCGCGATGACGGCGGTCGCGAACACCTCGAAGAAGCCCTCGACCCACAGATGGACGACCCACCAACGCCAGTACTCCACCATCGCCAGGTGAGTGTGCTTTCCCCAGGCGAGCCCGGCGGAATAGAACAGCGCGATCGCGACGGTCGAGACAAAGACCGAGGCAATCAGTGACCGGCTGTCGCTGGGCTTGCGCAGCGCCGGCCACAACGCCCGCCCGACCAAGAACAACCACAGCAGGAGTCCGACGAACAGCAGGATCTGCCAGAAGCGGCCGAGATCGACGTACTCGTAGCCCTGGTGACCGAACCAGAAGTTGGTATCGAGCCCCAGTCGCTGCTGGACCCCAAGCCATTCGCCGGCGAGCGAGCCCGCGACGACGACCAGCAGGGCTGCGAACAGCACGTTGACGCCCAGCGTCTGCCACGGCGGATCGTATCCCGAGATTGCCGGTGCGATGTAGAGGCCTGTGGCGAGCCACGCCGTGGCGATCCAGAAGATGGCGATCTGAGTGTGCCAGGTGCGCGTGACGGCGTACGGCAGCCAGTCGGCCAGCGGGAAGCCATAGAAGTGCTGGCCCTCGACGGTGTAGTGCGCGGTGAGCGTGCCGAGACCGATCTGCACCAGGAACAGCAACATGACGATGGCGAAATACTTGCGCGTCGCCAGCATCGATCGCGTCGGCCGCAGTGCTTCCATCGGATCGCTGGCCGGCGGACCCGCCGCCGGTTCTTCGTGAATCTGGGCCGCCTGATACCACACCAGAAGGCCGATCGCGCCGATCAGTGCGATGAACGAGGCCACCGACCACACGACCGCCTCGGTCGTCGGCAGGTTGCCGATCAGCGGCTCGTGCGGCCAGTTCATGGTGTATGTGGCGGTGTCGCCGGGCCGGTCGGTCGCCGTCGCCCACGAGGCCCAGAAGAAGAACGTGGTCAACACCGCGCGCCGCGAGGCGTCGGGGATCGGGTTCTCGGGCATGGCGTACTGCTCGCGCAGCACCGCCTGCTGCGGCGCCGACCCGAACAGGCCTTCGTAGTACGCCTGATTGTCGCGGATCGCCGCGGCGCGATCATCCGAGACCGTCAGGACACCCGTCGCCGGATCGACCCGGTCGTTGCGGATTTCTTCGCGCAGCCGCTCCTTAAGCGCCGCCTGAGCTTCCCGGCTTACCTCGGCAAAGGGCACGCCGAAGTCACGCATGGCCCAGCGGTCGAGGATGAAGGTCAGCTCGCGATGCAGCCAGTCCGCCGACCAGTCGGGCGTGAGGTACGCGCCGTGCCCCCAGATCGAACCGAGCTGCTGGCCGCCCATCGACTGCCACACCTGACGGCCGCGTTCGATATCCTGGGCAGTGAAGAGCGTCTCCCCCGGCGGTGTTACCACCGCGGACGGAATCGGCGGCCGGTGCACCCAGATCTGCTGGCCGATGAAGCCCAGACCGACGAACGAGGTGACGACGATGATCGCGAGCACGATCCATAGACGCCGGATGTTGTGCAACTCAAACCCTCCTCTCTCTCCAGGCAGCAGGGAACCGGTCAGGCTGCACCCGATCGCCATGTGCGACCGTTCGCCCATGCCTCGACGGACTTCGGCATGGAAGCCGTCCCCGCCCACATGCCCGGGGCGTCTTGCCAATTAGATGTATGTCTGATACATCTTTAATTGCTGACGCACAAGATGCATCCGGCATGCATCTTCAAATCCAGCCTGGGCAGGCCGCTGGGTCCCGCAGAGTCTTTTGCCGTGCAGGTGAATAGCGGATCGCGGTGATTGTGGGATTGCTGATGATGATCGGGAGGGAAGCCAAGTCATGACCACAGCCTCGACCGCGGGTCCGGTTCCGAGACTGCGAACCACGGCAGGACCGGCGCTGCTCAGCTACGGGTTTCGTCCGTTCTTTCTGCTTGCCGGAAGTTGGGCTGCGATAGCGTTGTTGCTGTGGATCGCAGATTTTCTCGGGTTCGTTCTCCTGCCAACCGCGTTCGATCCGGTGAGTTGGCACAGCCACGAGATGCTGTTCGGTTTCGCCGCGGCGGCCGTTGCTGGCTTTGTCCTGACCGCGGTGCCGAACTGGACGGGGCGGCTGCCGTTGCAGGGAGGGCCACTGCTGTTTCTCGTCGGGCTGTGGTTGGCGGGACGAGTTGCCGTGATCACGTCGGCAGCTATCGGCGGCTGGACGGCAGCTGTCGTCGATGTCGCCTTCCTGGCCGTGCTGCTGGCTGCCGTCGCCCGTGAGATCGTTGCCGGCCGAAACTGGCGAAACCTCCCCATCGTGGCTGCCCTGGCCGCGCTCTGCGGCGCGAACATGGCATTTCACATTGGGGCACTCACCTCGCACGGAACGACCGCGGCGGCGCGCTTTGCGATCGCCGCGCTCATCGTCCTCATTTGCCTGATTGGCGGACGCATCATTCCGAGCTTTACCCGGAACTGGCTGACGAAGCAGCGAAAGAGCCGCCTGCCGGCGAGCTTCAATGGCTTTGACAAGATCGCGCTGGCGGTGACGTTGGCTGCGATGGCCTGCTGGACGTACGAGCCTCAGTCGTCTCTCACCGGAGTGGCCGCCGCCGGCGCGGCAGCGTGCAACCTCGCGCGTTTGGCACGGTGGGCGGGTGAGCGGACAACGCCGGAACCGCTGCTGTGGATCCTCCACGTTGCCTTCTTATGGGTTCCGGTGGGCCTCGCGCTGCTCGCGATCACCGCATTCGGAGGTGGCATCGCACCGTCCGCCGGCCTCCACGCCCTGACCGCCGGCGCCATCGCATCGATGATCCTGGCCGTGATGACCCGGGCGACGCTCGGCCACACCGGCCATGAGCTGCATGCCGGACTGGGCACGACGGTCATCTACCTCCTCGTCCTGGTGGCGGGGATCAGCCGGGTCTGGGCATCGCTTGAGCCTCAGCTTTTCACGCCCCTGCTCATGACGTCCGCAATCGCCTGGGTGGCCGCGTTCGGCGCGTTCCTCGGCGTATTCGGACCCATGCTGGTTCGGCCGCGCGTGCGGCAGGCTTCGTGAGAATGGAGAGATCGACATGGACAACAAGAAAGGGATCGGGGAGCGAGACGACGCACCTACGTTATCGTCTCCGCCCTGTTTCCTGCATAACGCCGAACCAGCCTACCAGGGTTATCTGGAGCGCACCCAGGTCCTCGCGCTGCTCGACGAACTTCTGGAGGCGGAACGCGCGGGCGCCAAGGTTGCGCGGACGTTGACGGCGGAGGTGGGCCCCGGGCCGACGGGTGAGGCCCTCGCCATGTTGGCGACTGACGAAGTTCGGTTCTGCGCCATGCTCGCGAGGCATATTAAACAACTGGAAGCCAACCCCAGCCAGCGTACCGGAGCCTTCCGCGAGAAAGTTCTCGCCTTGGAAGGACTGGACAACCGATTGCGCTTGCTGAACCACGGCCAGGGATGGGTCGTCCGCAAGCTGCAGGAAGCCTTGCCGCGGATTGCCGATGAAACACTGCACGCCGACCTTGCAGACATGCTTTCCGTCCACGAAACCAACATTCGCAAGTGCGACGAAGTGTTAAGCGGATAATTCGTTGATCGATACGTCCGCCGCGAGGAAACTCTCCTTGGCAGGGAACACGCTCAAGCTCCTCGACGACGACTTCAGCAGAAGCGAGCAAGGCGTCGGTGAGGATCAGCGAAAATGTGGTTCTCGCTTTCCCATCAGCGTCCGCTGAGGAAGGTGATAAAATCCCCTTTTTCCTGTGCGGTGCAGGGTCGGCCGAGGACGTTCTGGCAGTCGCGGCGGAAGCGCCTTTCGACGTCGGCGGCGTCGGTGAACCGGCTGGGCTCGACGGAGACGGCCATTGGCTCGATCGGCCGACCGGATTTGACGTTGCGACCCGGCATGCGCGGATCCGCCGTATGGCACGACGCGCAAGCTGGCGTCTGCGGATTACCGCCCGCGTGGGGTCCCCGATACAGCACCTCACCGCGCGCCGCGGAAAAGCCGGCGAAGTCGGGCGTCTCCGCCTTCGCCTGCCGGGCATACGTATCGAGGATCACATCGCGGGCCGGCTCACCGGCGATGGCGACTCCGCTCAGGCAGAGCAGCCCCGCCGCCAGTACGGCCGCCGTTCCCGCACCTGTCTTCGGCCGCCGGAGGGAGGATGGGCGTGCGCGAGGCGAACCGCCCGGTGAACGGCGCGTTTTCCGCCAATAGAGGGCCAGAACCATCGCCACGTGCGCAAGCACGAACCAGGGCGCGAGTTCGCCGATCGCTTCGTGGAGGTGCTCAACGGGAGGGACGAAGTCGGCAACGGCACCGCTGCCGGCAGCGGCTCCGACAAACATGAGCAGCGCAACCGCGGCCAGCGACAACAACGGACGACGCGGCAGCGACTGGCTTCTGCCCTGCAACGCCCCGTTTACCCACTCCCGAAGGGGCGTCAGCGTCGGACGAGGCAGCCGCAGTGGGCTTCCTTCGGCGACAAACACCCCCACGATTACCCGGAGCGCGAGGGCCGCCAGTACGGTGTAGCCGGCGAACTGGTGCATGGCGTAGGTGTCCTCGTCGCTGCTCAGATAAGCGACGATGAATGCCCCCGACAGCAGTGCATGCCAGCCGTACAGCAGGCTGAACTCGATCGCCCTGGGTCTGCGACGGACGGGCGCTTGCCGTGTGTCAATTGTCATCGTGATATACTCTTTCGCTCCGCGGCTGATTGTCCGGCGACACGAAGATTCCCGGCCCTGCCGACAACTGCCAGACTGCCGCCAGGGCGCCGACAACGGCGGCTGCAATGAGGGTTTGGCGCCCCATCTTCCACAGCATCCACTGCTCTCCTCCGATCTGGTGCAGCAACCAGTCTATCGCCGGACACCTGAACCACGGCTGAGGCGACCGTTCATTTCCGGTTCAGATACGGAAAGCGACAATCGCCCATGCGCAGCATGCGTCTTCACCTCGTGGCCGCGTTCCTGGTCACCGTCCTGCCTTTGTTATCGACGGCGATGGCCGACGATCAGGACCGGGCGCGCGAAGATGTGGCGGCCGGACGGATCCTGCCGCTGGCGACAATTGTGGAGCGGGCAACGGGGCAGTTCGGCGGTACCATCCTCGATGCGGAGTACGAGCGTGACGACGACGACCATGGCGATCGGAACCGGCTGCCGCGTCATCGCTACGAGCTCAAGCTGTTGACCGTGGACGGGCGAATCCTGGAGCTCGATTACGACGCGGCGACCGGTGAACTCATCGGCGAGCGGGGTCGGCGGCGCGAACATCATCGCTGGCGGCATGGCCGTCCTGACGACGAGTGAGAGGGATGCGCCTCCTGGTGGTTGAAGACGATCCAATTCTCCTGCGCCAACTCCGCGAGCGATTGGGCACCGAGGGCTATGCGGTCGATGCAGCAATCGACGGCACCGAAGCCGCCTTTCTTGGATCGAACGAACCTTACGATGCGATTGTCCTCGACCTGGGTCTGCCGCGGCGAGACGGGCTGTCCGTTCTGCGTAGCTGGCGGGAGGAAGGCCTCAGCATCCCGGTGTTGATCCTGACCGCTCGCGATCATTGGCACGACAAGGTGCTGGGCATCGACGCTGGCGCCGACGACTACCTTGCCAAGCCCTTCCACATGGAGGAACTGCTCGCCCGCCTTCGCGCGCTGATCCGCCGTGCCCGCGGCCATGCCTCATCCGAGTTGCGGGCGGGGCCGGTAGTACTCGACACGCGGACCGGCACCGTCACCACCGATGGTCAGCCGCTCGATCTGACCGGCTACGAATTCCGCGTCCTTTCCTACCTGATGCACCACGCCGGCGAGGTGGTGTCGCGGACGGAGCTGACCGAGCACGTCTACGCCCAGGACTTCGACCGCGATTCCAACACCATCGAGGTGTTCATCGGCCGCCTGCGCAAGAAGTTGGGTGGGGATCTCATTAAGACGGTCCGTGGCCTGGGCTACCGGCTGGAGATCCCGCCGGACGACGCCCCGTGACACCTCCCGTCGGCTCGCTCCGTCTGCGCCTGCTGCTGGGCGCTGCCGTCTGGATCCTGCTCGCCCTGGTGATCGCGGGCCTGGTCCTCGCCGAGCTTTTTGCACGCCACGTCCAGGACCGGTTCGCGGTCGAGCTCGGACATCACCTCGATCAGTTGGCGTCGAGCCTGCGCATCGATGCCGAGGGCAAGCCCGACCTTGTTCGACCGCTCCCCGACCCCCGCTTCAGCCGTCCGCTGTCAGGTCTCTACTGGCAGGTGTCGGCAAACGGCCGCGTTGTCCTGCGCTCGCGGTCCCTGTGGGATCAGACGCTCGCCCTGCCAGCGGACGCTTCAGCCGAGGACGGACGCGTGCGTCAGTGGCGGATCGCCGGCCCCGAGCGCCAGCCGCTTTACGGCCTCGAACGCTCACTGCTGCTGCCGGAGGGGCCAGAGTCGCTGCAGGTCGTGGTCGCCGAGGACCTCGGGGAACTGGATGCGGCCTTTCGGGCGTTCAATCGCACTCTGGCGCTTTCTCTCGCGGCCCTCGCGGTTGTGCTAACTGTCGCTGCCGTTGTCCAGGTGACGCTCGGATTGCGGCCGCTCGGCTGGCTGCGCGACGAACTGGCCGAAATCCGCAGCGGACGCAAGCGGCGGTTCCAGCGACCGATGCCGAGTGAAGTGCAGCCGCTGATCGACGACCTCAACGCGCTGCTCGACCACGCCGACGAAGTGGTCGAGCGGGGACGGCTGCAGGCCGGCAACCTCGCCCATGGTCTCAAGACCAACCTGGCGGTGCTTGCCAACGAAGCGGAGCGCCTGGCCAGACCTGATGCGCAACGTGAAGACGCTGAGATGGCCAGGCTCGTGCTTTCGCAGGTGGCGACCATGCGTCGGCACATCGATCACCACATGGCGCGCGCCCGAGCGGCGGCCTCGCGTGGATTGCCGGGTACGGGGACGGACGTCGCTGACTGTGTCTCGGCGCTGGTGAGAGTCCTGCAAAAAGTCCACGCCAGCCGCAACCTCGCGATCCGCGCCGAAGTCCCAGCAGGGCTCACGTTCGCCGGAGATCGGCAGGACCTGGAGGAAATGTTGGGCAACCTGCTCGACAACGCCTGCAAATGGGCGAAAGGAGCGGTTGCCGTGATGGCTGTGCGCGAAAGCAAGCAGCTGATCGTCAGCGTCGAGGACGATGGCGTCGGCCTCTCATCGGAAGTCTTCGAACGCGCGCTTTCGCCCGGCACGCGCCTGGACGAAAGCGTGCCAGGCACCGGCCTCGGCCTCGGCGTCGTCCGCGACCTGGTCACGTCCTACGGCGGGAAGCTCGTCTTCGCTCCATCTTCGGAGTCAGGTGGACTCCGCGCTTCGCTGCACCTGCCGGCGCTATCTTGATCCCGGAACCCAGCGAAGGACGCTGTCGCGGATCCACCCTATATACCTTGTATGCTTTGCAACCCATTGCGGCCACAGCATGACTTGGGTTGAAATCGACGTTTGCGAGATAAAGCGATAAAGCCGCTCGCTCCGCCGCTCTGACGTCAACATTCGCGTGCGTTGCAGCGGCGACGTTGGCGCGACTGCGCTGGAGTACGCAGGATTTCGCGCCCTCTTGCTTCCATAGTGCTGACTCGGGGCAATGTGCCGCTGCTTACTGCCGATACAGCATTCAGCTAACTATTTGATATCATAAAGAGAATTTGGTTGCGGGGGTAGGATTTGAACCTACGACCTTCAGGTTATGAGTTAGTTCGGTGCGACTTTGATCCTCTACGCACGTTTGCGCACGAATACGCTAAATACCTGATATCGTTGACATTTTGTGGTCAGTGCGGCATTCTCCCGTGCGATCGGCTACGACGAATTTCCTTCCCTCTTGCTGACATAGTGCTGACTGAAGGAGCCGCCGCAGCCTGATCGGGTAGCAGATTGTCGATCAGGAAAGGCCGCATGGGCAAGCTCACCAAACGCACGATCGAGGCGCTGGCGCCGCGAGAAATCGACTACATCGCCTGGGACAACGACGTCCCCGGCTTCGGCGTGAGAGTGATGCCGTCTGGCCGCAAGAGCTTCGTTCTGCAGTACCGCGCCGGCCGCCGGTCGCGGCGGATGGTTCTGGGCTACGTCAACGTCGTAACGCCGGAGCAGGCACGCGCGATGGTCATCCAGCATCTCGCGGCCCTGCGGCAGGGCGTCGATCCGCTGGCCGAACGAGATGGCGACCGCGACGCGGTGACCGTTAAGGACTTGGCCGCGCGGTTCGAGGCCGAGCACATCGCGGTGCACCTGAAGCCCTCGACGCAGAAGGAGTACCGGCGCAGCCTCAAGAAGTTCATCGTCCCCTTCTTCGGCAACCGGCCGATCGCCGAGGTCAGCCGCGAGGAGGTCGCCCGCTTCCACCACAAGTACCGGCACGTTCCCTACCAGGCCAACCGCTGCCTGGAGATCCTCTCGAAGATGTTCAATCTCGCCGAGCTGTGGGGATTGCGCCCGGACGGATCCAACCCGCGCAAGCACATCAAGAAGTACCGGGAGGAGAAGCGCGAGCGGTTCCTGAGCGCCGCCGAGCTGCGGCGCGTGGGCCAGGTGCTCGACGAGATGGAAGCCGAAGGGCTGGAGATGCCATCGGCGATTGCTGCGGTGCGGCTACTCGTTCTCACCGGCTGCCGTCTGAACGAGATCATGACGCTGAAGTGGACCTACGTCGACCTGGCGACGGCGACGCTGAAGCTGCCGGACTCCAAGACCGGCGCCAAGGTCGTGCACATAGGCAAGCCGGCAGGGGATGTCTTTCGAGGCATCCCCGCCCTGCCCCGCAATCCCTGGGTTATCACCGGCAAGCTTACTAGCTCCCGCCTTTCCGACCTCCAGCCGTTCTGGCAGCGCGTCCGCGCTCGCGCCGGGCTCAAGGACGCTCGCATCCACGACCTGCGCCACACCTTCGCTTCGGCCGCCGTCGCCGCCGGCCAGGGGCTCCCGATGATCGGCAAGCTGCTCGGGCACGCGCAGGTACAGACGACGGCGCGATATGCGCACCTGGCGGCGGATCCGGTGAAGGCGGCGGCGGAGCGGGTGTCTGCGGTGATCGCAAGGGCGGTGCTCGGGAAGTAGGGAGTAGGAAGCCACGCAGTCAAGGGTGATGACTACGTATGGAATCAAAATTGCGGACATTACGTGCGGCGGGAAGCGACATCTCGGTCTTGTGAATGCGAACGCTTTTTGTGTTCGCTAACTGGTGTCAGTTTCGTGCCCGTTTAGCGCTCTCCGACGAATAGTCCGCCGCCCTGATGTGCATCGCGGCCGAGCAGAATTGGCCCTGCGATGCCGACGGCAAACCCGAGGCGCGCCTCGGCGCTGATGCCGCCGCACGGGCCGACATCGATGCTTCGGACTTCGATGCGCGGCTGCGGAAGTCCCCGCCGGAGGCACTCTGCGCCAAGGTCGCGACCGCGGCGGCCTCAGGATCGGCCGAGCATGATGGATGCCACGTCGGCCGGTAGAGCAGCGGCAACGATTCCCGCTAGCGGAGCGCCCCGTCACAGCACCGCGGGTGCCGCGACCAGCGCCTGAACCAGGCGAGCGGCGATGGCGGCCACTCTCCGGTCCCGCGCCAGCGCGCGTCGTGCAGGCGCACGGTGACGAGGAGGGTGTGCCTCATAAGGCCGCGTTTGCGGCTTTGCCTCCGGCAAACTGGCCGGCCGGACCGCCGCCGGCGGCGACGCCCTTGAGGCGATCACCCCGTCCGCCGACGAGCCCGAGGCGGTCCGGGCCTGGGTTAACGATCCCGCTGCCGCGCCGCACGGCGGGGAGTCGCTCCTCGATTTGCTGGCGCGGGTGGGCGGCTGGTTGGATCGCCTCCAGCCGGAGCCGGAACGGACGGGTACCAGTCGTATCATCGCCGTCACCCATCCCGCCGTCATCCGGGCCGCCGTCGTGCATGCTCTTTGCGCCAGCGCAGCCTCGTTCTGGCGTATCGACGTGTCTCCGCTCTCGTAGGTCGGTTCCTCGGTTGTGCCGGCCGATGGACTCTCAGAGCAAAGGAGCGCGCGGGAAGGCAGCATTCTGCTGACATGCCTGAAGTGGACGCGTTAGCAGGACCATTTGAAACAGGACCATTTGACGCCCCTCCTTGATCGGCGCCCTGGCCAGACGCACAGCTATCGTATCAAAGGCACCGGCCGGCAATGCCGACTTGGCTTATGGCTCGGCCGCCGCAATCGCGCTGATCTAGGGCGGGCGCGTCATTGCCGCGGGGCAACCCGAGGACGTCCTCGCCGAACCGCAGCTGTTGCGAAAAAGGGGTTGCGCATGCCGCTGGCTTTGGCAAAGAGCAAGTTCCGACCCCTTGCCGACCGTTTCAAGCCCAGGAAACAGCGATTGCAAGCGGCAACCGCTTCGGCGAGGATCGACGCGTCGGATTACCCCGCGACGGAACGACAGATTGGGAGCCGGGCATTGGGCGTTGGAGGCAGACACCGTCGCGCTGCGAGGGTCTTCGCCCCTTTCGCAAGCCGGCGCGCGCCGCGGCTAACATGGCTCGCTGTTCTACTTCTGCTCTTTCAGACCTTGCTGCCGTTGCTTCATCGGCCACCGTATCCGACGGTCGATGATGCCGTCCCGGCTTGGGTTCTGGCTTCGCTCTGCCGCAGCGGAGCGGCGATCGACCCGAGCGGGCAGCAGGCGCCGGCGAAGAAGGCGCCGTTCTGCCCGATCTGCCTGTCCACGCAGATCTCTGGCACATTCCTGCCGGCAAACGGTGTTGCCGCCCCGCCGCCGCGCGATCTCGACGGCATCGTCCTGCACAATCCGCCGCCGGTCTTCATTGCAACGATCCGTGATCGCGTCCCGTCGGCACGCGCGCCTCCTGTAATCGGCTGAGAGGCGCGTCCCGACCCGCTCGACAACCGGTTGGAATGCGCCAGCCACCCTACCAATGCGTTGTCTTGGTTTTCTCAGCTCCTTCAGGAGAGGACATGCGTGTGACCATGATCCGGAAATTTCTTGCGACGTTCGCCGTCATCGGGGTTCTGTTTTCCCTACCGGCCTTCGCCAACAATGGCTCTCTTTTCGTCAACCTGACGACCGACGAGGGACATCGTGCCGAGATGGCGATGGTGTTTTCCAAGCATATGATGGAACGCGGACACCCGGTCACCATCTGGCTCAACGATAAAGGGGTGTTTCTTGCGTCAAAGGAGCACGCCGGGAAGTTTGCCGACCAGCAGAAGATGCTGGGTGAGCTGATTGCCAAAGGTGCGACGGTTATCGCCTGCCCGTTCTGCATGAAGCATTACGGCATCACGGATGCCGCCCTGCTGGAGGATGTCAAGGTCGGCAATCCGGATCTCACCAGCAGTCTCTTGTTCAAGGACGAGACCAAAACCCTGACGTGGTGACACGTTATGCGGGCGGGCGGACTGTGGGGACGGGTTCTCCGTACGCAGTTCGCCGCCCGTTTGTCCGGAAAGGACGGCAGAAAATGAAAAGGAACTCTCTGGCTCTCGTTGCGATGGCCGCCGTCGTGACGGCGACGTCTTCCATCTGGGCCGCCGACTACAAACTCGGCGACGTCGTGATCGATAATCCATGGGCCCGCGCTTCCGCAGGCACCGCGGCCAACGGTGCCGCCTACATGGTGATCTCCACGAGCGGCGCTGCGCCCGATCAGTTGATCGGCGCGTCGACGCCGATCGCCGAAAAGGCCGAATTGCATACGCACCTCATGGAAGGCGACGTGATGCGCATGCGCCCCGTCAAAGCAATCGAAGTCAATCCCGGCGAGCCCGCGACCCTCAAGCCCGGCGGCCTCCACGTCATGCTGATGGGTCTCAAGGCCCAGCTGAAGGAAGGCGAGCAGTTTCCGCTGACGCTGACGTTCGAGAAGGCGGGATCAGTGACGGTCGAAGTCGCCGTAGAAGCAGCCGGTGCCGCGGGACATCACGACGAGGGCGGACAGCAGCACTGACAGCGATAGCCGAGGCCGCGTCAGACAAGATGAGACCGTGCAGGTGGTCAAGCGACATCGAGGCCCTGGCAACAAACGGTTCATCGGTTGGCTTGCCGTCTGCTCTGCTGACCGGGAGAGGCGCACGGCAAGATGGCGTTCTTCTCGGGGAGGCCGAGAGCTGAAGTCCGAATGCGCCTGGACGGGACAGCCCGGGTGAACGCGCCGCTGCGCGCCCGCCTGCGGACGGCCGTAGCGGTGCTGGTGCTGCTGGCGACGGTGTTGCGGCTGTCGGTGGCCGTGGTCATGCCGCTGGCCATGCAGCCGGTGGCGCCCGTCCCCGCCAACGAAGACTACGCCCGCTTCGTCGCGGTCTTCGGCCCGGATGTCACCATCTGCGCCGCGATGCCGGAGAAGAGCAGAGATCCCGGCTCGCCGCCCTCCCGCCCGAGCAACCCCGCCGATTGCTTCGTCTGCCCGCTGTGCACCAGCCTGCGCGCCGCGGCGATGGCGATGCTGCTGCCGGCACCTCCGCCGCCGGTGCCGCATCCGCTGCTGCTAGCTGAAAAGGGGCCCCCTCTCCCCCCCGCGGACGACCGCCTGCACCGCCGGCCAGTCTCACCAGCTCTCGCCCGCGCCCCTCCCGCCGACGCCTAGTTCGGCGTCGTCCACCTGCCGCGCCATCCGCTGCGCAGGCGCGCCGCCGTTCTTCGCGAACAGTTAACCATAAATTCGCGCCAACGTTCGAATCTTCGAGCGAAGTGTTTTTTATTGTCAAAATTTAATATTGAAATGATCAAGACAAATATAAAAACCACAACATTTGCGCTTGACTCTTAATAAAATTACCTCTTCTTATTCGCTCCAGTGAGGCAATAGCTTGCCGAGCACATTGTTTTCGATTGTCGGTCAAATTGGCTCGTGACAACGGACGATATCAATGTCTCCGGATGGCGGAAGGCGTCGTTAATTGCTCTTTACTGGGCGTCTTCTTAAATTCCGCAAAGACACGGAGGAGCAGGTCATGCGCGTTAGAAAGTGGGCTATGGCGGGAGCGCTTATCGCCAGCGCAATTTTGGCCAGACAGGCCGCCGCCACTGATTTCAGCACCGATCCGTTTGTCCCGCCGCGCGTTTACGCTACGCCGGACGCCTCCACGCTGAAATACACGACACCCAGTCCTAACGGCATCCCATACCGGTGGTGGGTCACGTTGGGCGCGAACGGACAGGCGAATTTCGGCTACTACGTTGGCGCGAGGAGCTGGTGGGAACCCGCAAACCCTCCGGAAACGCCTGGCTGGACCCACAATTCCAACTGGGTCGCGCTCACCCTGAAGAGAGGCGCCTGGGTGACCATCACAGTCGGTCCGAATGTCCCCGTACCGTGTGCGCCGCCAAGCCAGCCAGACGCCTGCGATGCAACGACTGGCCGCACGGGAAGCGACCTCTACCCCGCAGTTTCACTCTACTCCGGGCACGATACGACGTCCGCGCAGGACCACACATTCAATCCGGTCGGCGATGGATGGTGGTCGACGATCCAGTATGAAAGCAGTTCTCGTAGAGCTAACCCTAGAACGCATGTGCTTGTCTATAAGCGCTGGCTGCCTGCGGGTGAATACACGATCAATATCGGCGGCGCCGGAGCACAATCGCCATACTGCGACCCGACCAAGCCGTGCTACTCCGGCGGTCAGAGTTACCAGGCACGGATCACCACCAGTCCACGGTGGTGATTAGGACTAAGACCTGATCGGATCGTCACGAAGCAGCCGTCGGGGGCGTCGCCGCCCCCGACCCCCTTACTCACGAAACAATCGGAACCGATCGTTTCTGGAGAATCTTTCTATGCCTGGATCCCGGCGGTCCCGCCTGATTTCGATCGCAATTTCGGCCAGTCTGGGGCTCGCCTCGGTTGCCTGCTACGTCACGGACGCCGCAGCCACCGGGCGGAAAGCAGAAGTACATCGCGCCGCAACCGACGACGTTATCGTCACGCGGAACCCCTTCGGCAAGCTGGGAACGGCGTCGACCAACGCTTTCAATGGCGGCAGCACGAACGCCTTCTTTACGCCGCTTGGCACGAACGGCCGAACCTGTGCGACCTGCCACGTGGTCGACGACGACTACTCCATTTCGCCAACGACCGCAAAGAAGGTTGCGCGGCAGGACTTTCGAGATCCGCTTTTCGATCCTGTCGACGGGGGCTCGAACTGTCCGCCGGAGGACCCCAACCAACTGCCTGACGCGCGCAATGCGGGCATGCTTCTGAACTACGCGCTGATCCGTGAACAGATTGCCATTCCCGCCAACGCCGAATTCTCGCTTCGATACGCAACGAATCCGCATCGATGCCTGATTGCTCCTGGATCGCCCGAACTTTCCGGAAAGCTCGTCCTCTTCCGTCGGCCATTGCCTTCGACGAATCTCCATTTTCTTTCCGACGTAAGATGGGATGGTCGGGCAACCGTCCAACCAATCACGACGGGCACCAATTTCAGCAATATCGGGCCCCTCGTTGCCGATCTTGCCAGTCAGGCGAATACAGCCTCGATCGGCCACGAATTGTCGCCGCCGATCGTCGGCACCCAGGCGCTGGCCGACATGGTCGAATTCGAACGGAACCTCTTCTCGGCGCAAATCAGCCTCGGCCCTCTCAGGGACCTGGGGGACAGAAGCGGTCCGATATACCTCGCCTCTTCTGTCGCGCCAGCCTTTTCAACCGGACAGAACGATCCGTTCGGCAGCAATTTTTCCCGCAATGTCTTCACCCTCTTTGCTGACTGGGAGCCCGACTTCAAGACTCGAAGAGGCGATCGTGACATGGACCGGCTCGCCCCGTTGCAGAGGGCTATCGGGGAGGGTGAGAGGATTTTCAACAACCGCAGTTTCGTGATCGCCAATGTCAAAGGGCTGAATAGCGCTGCGAACGATCCCCTTTACAACTCGGCCGATCCTTTGGCGGGGCAGCAAATCGTCGGGACGTGTAGCGTTTGCCACAACACGCCGAACGTCGGGAACCACTCCAAGCCGCTGATGCTCAATATTGGCGTCGCCGACGCGGTTCCACTCGACAATCGGGGCCGACCGATCTTCGGCGTTCTCGACACCAGAAGTCTGCCTGTTTACACGCTGGCGTCATCGACGCGCTCGGTCGTGCGCGTGACGGATCCGGCGCGTGCACTCATCACCGGGCGGTGGACCGACATCGGAAAAGTGAAAGTACCCGTTCTGCGAGGCTTGGGGGCGCGACCGCCATACTTTCACAACGGCGCGGCAAGAGACCTCACGGCGGTCGTCGCCTTCCACAACTCCCGCTTCAACATCGGACTAACCCCCGACGAAAGCCGCGCGCTGACGCTCTTCCTTTCCGCGCTGTAACGAGGTGCTCACAGACGCTGCGGGGCCATCGGGAAAAAGTATCATCAGGAAAGGCGAGAATTATGCAAAGTTCACTCCCCACCCTTTGTTGGAACGCCCCTTGCGGTCGTTGCACTGGTCTCCTGCGCCCCCTGGCATTGGCTGCCGTCGCCGCCGGTTGTGCCACATTCCCCGCCAGCGATGCCGCCGCGCACGGCTACGCCGGGAAACGCTTCTTTCCGGCGACGATCACCACTGAAGACCCGTTTGTCGCGGACGAGCTGTCGCTGCCGACGGTCAGCTGGCTTCGCAATGGAGAGCGGCCCTCCGAGGGGCAGACCGACGTCTCGGCCGAGTTTGCAAAGAGCATCACCGAGAACCTCGGGATTAGCTTCGAGGGCACCTGGACCCACCTCGACCGCCGCAATGAGCAAAACAAGAGTGGCTTTCAGAACCTCGAGACCGGGATAAAGTACCAGTTCCTCACCAATGCCGAGCACGAGGCAATCATGTCGGCCGGGCTGGGCGTGGAATGGGGTGATACCGGCGCGCGCAAAGTCGGCGCGGAATCCTCCAGCGAGATCGCTCCGACGATCTTCTTTGGCAAGGGCGCCGGTGACCTTCCCGACTCCGTCGCACTCCTGCGGCCGTTCGCAATCACCGGCGAGTTGGGCTACGCCATGCCCACCGACTCGCGACACACCACGCGCGAGGTGAACGAGGACGGCGAGGTCGAGAAGGAAGTGGAAAAGCGGGCACAGTCGCTGGTCTACGGCTTCTCGATCCAGTACAGCATGCCCTACCTGCAGGCGAACGTGCAGGATCTCGGCTTGCCAGACTTCATCAATCAATTCATCCCCCTGGTCGAATTTGCTTTCTCGACGCCGGTACAGCATCGCCAGGGCGCCGACACCGAGGCCTTTGTCAACCCAGGCGTCCTGTGGATCGCCGACGGCTTCCAGCTCGGTGTCGAGGCCTTGGTGCCGCTGACCCGCGAAAGCGGGACTGGCGCCGGTGTCATCGGTCAGCTCCACTTCTATCTGGACGATCTGTTTCCGACCACCATTGGCAAGCCGATTTTCTGAGGTCGCGATGCGTATCCGTCTCTTGCCCTGCCTGGTTCTGTGCATGCTGCTCGCCCATGCTCCAGGGGCCGCGGCACACGCGTTGCTGAAGCACGCCAGCCCCCCGGTGGGCGGTACGGTGAGCACGCCCCCGACGAAGATCAGCCTGCAGTTCAGCGAGCCCATCGAACCAGCCTTCTCGCACATCAAGCTCGCGACGAAAGCGGGGGATGCCGTCGAGCTTGGACCTGTTTCGGTGGATCCGAACGACAGCGCGCGGCTGATCGCCGTTGTCCGGCCAACGCTCGCACCGGGCGGGTACAAGGTAAGCTGGCGCGTGGTCTCGGTGGACACGCACAGCACCGAAGGCGACTACACATTCGAGGTGAAGCCGTGACGCGGGATCGATGATTGGCCTCCTCGCCTCGGGCGTCGGTCAATACGCCGCAGTGATGGTCTTGTTCGGATCATCACTGTTCGCGCTCTATGCCGGCGTCAGCTCGCAGGCTTCCGAGAATTCAGCGGCAGACCGGCGAATGCAGCACTGGCTGGCCCGCCTTTTTTGCGTTAGCGCACTGCTGGCCACGATCTTCGCATTCGGTACGTTGCTCGCCGTGGCGAGCCGGATGAGTGGCGATCTGGTTGATGCGTTGCACCGTGAAACGCTGCTCTCGGTCCTCTTTCGCACCCATTTCGGCGAGGTCTGGCAAGCCCAGGCCGTGCTGTCGCTGCTGCTGGCTGCGGTCTTGCCCATCGCTCTGAGATTTGCGCGACAGCGAGCCTGCTACGTCGGAACGCTGCTTGTGGCGGGTGGTCTCCTCGTCAGTTTGGCGTCCGTTGGCCATACGGCGATGGATCGCGGGATTTCCGGTGCGCTTCACCTCGCCAACCACGCGCTTCACGTCATGGCTGCAGCGGCGTGGCTCGGTGGATTGCTACCGCTGGCCTTCGTTCTCGCCGCGGCGCACCGCAATCCATTTGACCCCTGGTCATCCATGGCGCGCCAGTGCCTGGCGAGTTTCTCGAAGATGGGCGTTGTCGCGGTCGCCGTGCTGATCCTCACCGGTATCGGCAATGCCGGATTTCTGATCCGAGATACCCATGCTCTGCTGATCACGGACTATGGGCACGTCCTGCTGCTCAAGGTGGGCTTATTTGCGCTGATGCTCGCTTTCGCCGCCAGAAACCGCTTCGCGCTGATGCCTCAGCTGGCGAACCCGGGCGCCGTGCCGATAAGCATCGCCGAGCCGACCTTGTCGGCGCTCCGGCGAAACGTGCTTTGCGAACTGGTTCTCGGTGTTTTGGTGCTGGTCGCGGCAAATATTCTTGGCGCCTTACCGCCACCGCTGGGTTAGACCCCGTCGCTGCGGTTGGGACTGTCCACGCTAACGCCGCATGAACGGCGGTCGCGTAAGGATGCACTTCATGACAAGAGCAAAAGAGACGCACAGGCGCCCTGCCGGCAGCAATGCGACTGCAGCCAGGCGGGCGTTGACACACTAAACGCAAGCTGATCCAAGCACACCTGCTCCTTGTGGAGACCTATTTTCTGCGAATGGCATCGGAGAAACATTCGGCGGCGACTCGGCCGTTCGCGCGCCATCCTAGTCCGGTCACGCCGAAGCGCGAAGTGCGAACACTGGCGATGAAGAACAGGGGCTGAAGGGCGCTCTTCTGGCGTTCGACCCATCGACGCTAACGGGGTTGGATTTGGAGCAGTCCGTTGGTCGCGACTGGGGGCAATGCGGAAAATTGAGAGGCGGGCCCCGATCGACGTTCATTTGACCCATGGCGGTGGTATCAGACACGAAGGAGAAGCCGCCTTTGCTCCTCCCACGCGCTGGACAGCGGCTTGGCCAGGTCGTCCAACTGCATGTTCTTCGGCTGCGACCGTCGAGGATGGCCTCGACGATATTCGGCGCCAGTGATCGTGGTGCCGTCGACTGCCAGTTGGGCCGCGCCGGTGCGCGCTTCGCCGTCATGCGGCCTGCGCCTTTCCTCGGTCGCGCGCAGCTGCTCGACCAGCGTCTGCAGACCCTCCGCCCGCAGTCGCACGGCGATGTGGTCCTCCGCCACGTCGACGCGCGCGACCAGCAGCCGGACGATGCGCGCTTGCTCGGTGGGGAACAGCTCCTCCCACAGCGGGGCAAACTCGGCGATTGGGAGCACGCCCTCGCCTGATCCCGCATCACCTGATAGTCCGCGAGCATCTGCTCGATAGTCGAGCCAGCCGGCAAGTGTTCGAGCTCGTCGGCTGCTCGCCCCAGGAACTCCCGACTATATTCCACAACCGGCGGACAAGGCGCGCCGTCAAAACGTTCCGTCGCGCATCCGGTGAGCAAGCTCGCCGCGATCGCGAGGACGGCGGCTCGCAGCCTCGAGCTGGTCACGTTGCACCTCGACAGTCCGCCGCATGTTCTCGACACGCTCGGCATTGCGGCCGGCCTGTCGGGCGCCGAAGAGAACCGCGGCGACGCCGGCCGCGGCAGCAAGCCATCCCAGGAGTGTGAGCACATGGCGCAGCAGCCAGCCCTGGAGGAGCAACCACATCACCGCAGGCCTCTGCGCCGATCATCGATGCGGGCCCACAGCATGATGCCGATGCCGATTAGGGTGACGGCTAGCAACCCCCACTTGGCGGCGTCGAGGTATGGCACGACGCCAACAAGCGCGTCGTGCGCCTGGCCGACGGTGTCCTGGATCGCGCCGATCGCTCCAGCGCCAATCGTGCCGACGGCGGCCACCTGCCCGCCTTTCACCGTCCGCGTCTGCTGTAGCGAGCGCTCCGGCGGCATCACACCGGCGCGGACCAGCGCCGCGTCGATCTGCGCATCGGTGTACGGCTGGCGGCCGTTCTCCACCCGGATCATCGCCGCGAGAATGGGCTTCAAGCAGGCGTAGTCGTGCAGGTCGAGCGGCTCGTCGATGCCAAAGCCGCTCGCCTTGGCGACGTGCCGGGCATACGCCTCGGTGTCGTTCTCGTTCGGCGGCGCCCACACCGCGACCAGCTTGCGGATGGTGTCGAGGTGCCGGCGATCGTAGTGCGCGATCAGCAACACCGCCGCCGCCCGCAGTCCCATGATCGAATCGTGGAACTGCTCGAAGGCGCCATCGCTGTTGTGCTTCGGCGGTACCCGCCCCTGCCACGGGTTCTCTGCAACGAGTCGGATGTTCAGCGGATTGTTGTTGCGGATGCCGCGCGGCAGCATGGTTTGAACGGTCATCGTTTCCTCCGGACATGAAAAAACCGCCCGAAGGCGGCGTGGCAGAAGTCGATGCCCGCCGGCTCAGTGCAGGCCGACAGGGTTGGTCAGCAGGTAGCCGATGATCGACAACAGCAGCGCGATCAATGCCCCGGTGATGGTGACGCCGGTGTTCATCACCCGCTTGAAGATCTCATAGATGACGTCCTCCTTGGCGACGTGGCTGGTCAGCGCATCGCGGATCTGCTGGATGTCTTCCTTCACCGTCGCCAGCTCCGTTCGCTGGTCCTGGACCATCGCGCGCAGGCCGTTGTTGAGGGTGCCCTTGATGTCGGCGACATCGCTCTGCAACGTGCGGATGGCGGCGGTGTGTTCGTCGGGGGTCATGGCTGGAGAGTCCGCTTGAGGCGAGCCTTAAGGAGCAAAACGAGCTGCGGGCTACGCGGCAATCGCCATGTACCGCCGGCGCGGCGCCGTCGGCGTCGCCTCCAGCTGCAGCACGGCAAGCGCTAGACCAGCGACGTTGACGGTGGTGCCGGCAGTCTCAGCGCGGGCTCGCCATTTCCAGGTGGTCGCCACGGCGGCGAGCATCTGCCGCTGCGCCAATCCGGCGCACTGCCAGCCCGCGGCGTTGGGCGCCTCGCGGTTCCACTCCTCGACGGTGCTGCCGTCCCTGGCGACGTTGAGATAGCCGGAGACGGTGGTCGAAGCGGTGTTGTAGGCGCCGACGGCGATGATCGCGTGCTGGAGCGCCAGTGGCGTCGCACTCAGCGTCAGAGAGTCCTGATTGCTGGCGCTCGTGGTGTTCTGCGTAGCGTGGTTGGAGGCGAACCAAGCGTTGTCGAACGCATCCAGCCGCAGCGCCAGGACGCGGGCTCCCTGGATGTAGCACAGCGTGCCGCTCTCCGACCGGTATTCCAGCAGGACGGTGCGGCTCGCAGCGGCTAGGCTCAGTTTCTCCATCACCGCGAACGGCTGGTTGTCCCAGTCGTCCTTGCAGTACCACGCCCTGTCTCCGTAGGTGATGGCGCCGGTAATATCGTTGAGCCGGCAGCGCATGGCACCGAGATTGGCGTCGCTGGCGCGCGTCGCCGACGCGATCACCAGATAATCGCCGGGCGAGGCGGGGGTGAACGTCAGCGTCGTCGCGGTCTGCCAGCTGGTGCTGCCGGTGTTCACCTGCCCCAGGCTCTCGGTGTAGGCGTCGGCAGCATCGGCCTTGATCAGCAGCAGGCGGACATCGCGGATCTTCGTGGTATCGCTGGCGTGCGAGGAGTTGATGTTGACGTCGAGCTGCTGTTCGCCCGGCGCCGAACCGAAGCTCAGCCGGGCGATGCCGAAGAAGCCGACCCAGTCCTGCGGGCTCGATGGCTCCTGGCGCTGCATCGACTGCTCGAGGAGCATCGTCTCGGCCTGGACGTGATAGACCGAGGCCCAGCCGACGTGGTCGTTGGTGCCGCTGGAGTTGGTGAAGGCGGCGGACGCGAACAGCCAGTAGTCGGCATCGTCGTCCGGAGTGAAGGTCAGCGACAGCGTGTTCGTCCAGTCGGCGCTGGTGGTGCTGCTTTCGGCGAGGCTCTCCGCATAGAAGCTCTGGCGCGCAGGCATGCCTTGGTCACTCTCCATGCAGGTGGCGACACGGCATCACAACAGCGTCGCCGCCAAGGTGATGGCGATGTCGGCGAGACTCGCGTCGGCGGTGGCAGGTGCGACGACGCGCAGCACGTCGCCGGCGGCGAAGTCGGTCTGGCTGCCGGCGAAGGTGGCGGTGGTGGCGGAGCCGGCGACCGTCGCGGTAAGAAACTCGCTTCCGTTCTTCTGCATCGAGAACACCGCCGTGCCGGTGGCGGCGGTTCCGGCCTTGAGGCGCGAGGCTGCGGCATTGGCCGGGATGCGGAACGGCCGCGAGGCGACGAACAGCAGCACGACTTCTGCGTTCGATGGCTTGCCGACGATGCCGCAGAGGATGTCGTAGGGGACGAGGTTCTGCGGCCTGACCTTCCTGTGCGCGGAGGCGCTGGCATCATAGGTGCAGAGGAAGTCGGCCGCCTTGTCGGGTGCGGTGTCCTCGGCGAGGCTGTCGACCGACACGGCGCCGGTCAGCCCGAGCGCGCTGGCGACCGGTCCCACCACGTCGAGCGTGCCCGCGGTGAGGCTCAGGTTGGCGGACGGGGTGATCGCCTCCAGCGCGCCGCTGCCGGCGGTGGCGCGGCCGGCGAGCTTGCCGGTGGCGAAGCCGCCGAGTTCGGTGACGCTGATCGCATCGCCGCCGCCGGACTTGTGGCTGCTGGCATGCGACGTCGGAGCCCGAGCGTCAGACAAGCGGGCATCGTTGCCGGCGCAGGCGGTGGTCGCGGTCGCGCCATAGGCGACGGCGATACTGCCGCCGGTGTCCGACAAGCCGGTGCCGCGCGTCCTGGCGTAGAAGTCTCCTTTGTCGGTCAGGTCCGCCGCACCGTGGGTGTGTGCCGTCGGCGTGCGCGCATCGGAGAGCCGGGCGTCGTCGCCCTGGCAAACGGTATCGGTGCCCGAGCCGTAGGTGGGCGCAATCGTCACTGTGTCGGCCGCGGGATCGGTGGTGACGGCAATTCCGTTAGCGCCCGCCAGCGTCAGCGTGTCCGCGGCGCCATCGGCCACGACGTCCGCTTGCCCGGCAACCGCGATCGTGCCGAACGCCGGAGTCGAACCGGCAGGGCCGACACCGGCGATCGCCGCGACATCCGCCGGCGAGAAGCTGCGCAGCTCGGTCTCGACCGGATCGGCGATCTCGGCGGGGGTGATCTTCGAGGGCAGCAGCCGCGCCGCCGAGGTCTGATCGACACCACGGATATAGAGGGCAAAATCGAGGAGGCGCGCCTGCTCGCTGCCGTTGCCGCCTTGTCCGAACAGCGCCAGCTGCGCGTCGATGGTCTGCCGCAGCGTGGGCGGGATCGGCTGCCACGGCCCCCACAGCGTCTGGTTGGCCTCGTCGAGGGTGACCGTCGCCAGGGTCGGCGTCCAGCTGGCACCGCCGTCGAGCGAGAACGACCACAGCAGCTGCGCGTCCATGGGCCCGCCCGGCGATCCCACCCGCACCACCAGCCGCATGTCCTGGTAGCCGCGCAGGTCGAGGCCGGTGAGGCGTGCCTCGACACCCACCGGGAACTCGCCGGTCGAGATCGGCACCGTCCACAGCTGATCGCCCGCCCACGCCGGCTGCGAGCGGAGGAAAGCGTCGTCGGAGAAGCCCTCGGTGCGGTTGTCGTCGATGTCGTAGGTCAGCCGGTCGAGACCGTTCGGCGCCTCGACGCGGACCGCCTTGCCCTGGCCGATGAAGATCTCCTCGGTCAGCACCGGGTCGTACCACAGCATGGCGCCGGTGGGGCCGTCCTGCCGCCATTGCCGGTTCTCGCCCTCGATGCCGCGGAGCTTCAATTGCGACCAGGTCAGCCCGGCGGTTGCCGTCCGCTGCGCTGCGATGTTGCCGCGGATGACGATATTGTGCGGGGTGGCGCTGAACTGGCTGACGATGATCGCGGTGTCGACGACATTGTCGTTGCCGTACTGGTCGGCGGTGACCAGGTCGGTGACGGTGTTGGCGTAGACCAGCACATCCTCGATCGGCCGCGCCCCCTCGCCGTAGCTCTCGTCGGAGCCAAGGAACACCGCGTAGTTCAGCGGCGCACGGAAGCTGTTGCCGAGGATGGTGATGTGCTTGCCGCCCAGCACCTTCGCGCCTTGCGCGTTGTAGACGCGGTTGCCCGTGAAGCGAAACGCGCGCTGCTGACCCGGGTCGTCGGCGACGACCGCCGATAGATTGGCGGCGCAGCAGTCGTCGATGATCCACTCGAAGTCGGAATCGGTGACGGCGACGTCGGCGCAGTTCGAGGCGTTGAGGCCGTCCCGGGCGATACGGTTGAGATGGATGCGGCTGGCGCGGACCTGGTTGCAGTAGCCGAAGGTGAACGCCATCTGCGAGGCCCAGCGGCCCTCGACATCGATCAGCTCTACCCGCTCATAGTAATCGAGGGCGATCAGCCGGCTGGCATCGCCCAGCTGCTTCATGGTCGTCTCGAGGTCGCCCTCAAAGACGATGTTGCGGATGACGAGCGTCTTGCCCGGGCCGTCGTCGACATCGCGCGCCAGCAGACGGTAGGCGGTGCCGTCGCCGGGATCCTCGCCGCCGGTCAGGCCCGCCGTCGTCGCGGCGACGCCTTTGTACCAGCGGCAAGAGCCGCGTCCCGTCAGCTTGAGATCGGGGCAGCTGTCGGGATCGATGCCGTTGAGGTCGCCTTCGTGGCCAATCCTGAAGTCGCCCGCCATCAGGATCTCGCCCGGCTGGCCGGATGCCTTGATCGCGGCGATCGCCGCACGGATGTTGGCGTTATCGGCGCTGGACCCGGTGCCCACGAGCGGGATCACCTTGGCCGGGAAGCTGATCGAAGCCAGCGTGCTGCGCTCGGCCGCGGTCATCACCACCTTGCCGCCGCCGTCGCCGATCTGACCGGCGGTGTAGTCGCCGGCCTGTGCTCCCACCACGCCGGTGCGGCCGAACACCGAGGCGACGCCGCCGCCCCCGCCGCCGGCCTGCACCCAGACGGCGGCGCCGGTGGTCGCGTCGGTGCAGAAGAACAATCGACCGGCAGCGACGTTGATCCACACCGCACCACGGACATAGCCGTCGGCGGCATCGTCGTTCACCGTCGGGTCGGTGGTCGCACCATAGTTCTCGATGATCTCCCAGGCGGTATTGCCGGCGTTGCGGCGCCGAAGCAGCCTGCCGGCATCGTTGCGCCAGCGCATGAACGGATAGGTGACGGACGGCGCGAAGGCGCCCTCGTGCTCGGTCGCGGCTGCCTGGTCGGCGAGGTTGAAGTCCTGGCGGACCTGCGCGCCGAGCCCGGTCGGCACCGCACCAAAGGTTGCGGACTGGGTCATGATTCAGATGCCAGAGATCAGAGGTCAGATGTCGGAAAGACGAAAACGTCAGCGCGCCCGCAGGGCCGCCCCAAGGGCGCGCTGTCCTTTGAACTCGACCGAAGTACACTGAGCGCAGCGAAGGACTTCGGTCGAAACCTCATAACTTGATCATCACGTTGATGTAGCAGGTCGGCTGGATGTTGAAGTGCGGCTCGCCCGAGCCGGCCGAGCCGGTGTTGCCGGAGAAGCCGCCCCCGGCGCCGGTCTGCACGCCGCCGCCCCAGGTTGGATAGGTGCGGTCGCCGCCGGACGCGCCGGCAGCCCCGCCGCTCATGCCGGGAACGGTGTGGGTGTGGGCGGGAACACCGAAGCTGTGGGTGTGCGCCGGCAGGTTGTTGAGGCCGAGCCCTACGAACTCGGCGCCGTGCCAGGTCGCCAGCCCGAAGTTGGAGAGCCCGGCGCCCCAGCCGGCGATCGCCAGCACCCGGCCCAGCACCTTCGGCAGCAGGATGTGCCGGTGCGCCGCCCAGTCCGCGGCTGCCGATGCGCCGCGGCCGGTCGCGGTCCAGCTGCCTGCCGCATAGAGCTTGCACCAGGCGTCGCTGGTGTTGGTCCACAGCAAGGTGAACAGCGCCTCGGTATCCGGGTTGGCGCGGGTGGTCGCGCCGGAGCTGCCATCGCCGATCGAGCCGTCGTTCATCATCACCCAGCCGGGATCGGCGATGGTCTTGAACGTCTGCTTGACATCGCCGGTGGTGAATGCGGTCTGCGGGATATCGACGTTGGTCCACTTCATCGGCGGGCCGATGGTGCCGACCGTCCACCAGCTGGTATTGGTCGGATCGCGCAGCTTCACATAGCCGGTGCCGCTGTCGAACCACAGCAGGTTCGGGTAGATCACCGGCGGCTCGGTGGCGCCGTAGTGCTGCGTCGTCAGCGCCTGGATGTTGGCGTTGACGCGGGCGCGATAGAGCGCGGCCAGCTGGTTGGCGATCGCGCCGAGATCGGAGGCCTGGGTCATATGTTGTCATCCGTGCGGCGAGGAACGACACGCCGGTACGCCCGCAGCGCCTGCCTGCTGCGCTTCGGCAGCGGCACGTTCAGCGTCTGTTCCAGGTGCTCCACCGCCTGCACCAGCGCCTCGACCAGATCGGACGTGTCGCGCTCGGCGGCGTCGAGCGGCTCGGTCGTGAGCGGCAGGAAGCAGTGGCGGCGGAAGTCCCAGCGATAGCCCTTCAGCCGCTGGCGCATGTCGTGGCCGTCCGGCAGGGCGACGGTGCCGGCCTGCGGGTCGGTCCGGTGCTGGTCGGCGGAAACGGTCTCGACGGCGACCAGCATGCCGTCCTCATCGAGCTTGGCGATATCCGGCATCAAAGCACCTCGTCTGCAGCGACGCGCAGTTGCGTGATCCACAGGTTGAACAGCCGGTCGTCGGAGCGCATCCGGCACTCGATCTGGCCGATGGCGCGCGCGTCGATCTCGGCGGAATCGATGCGCATGAGGCTGCCCCAGGCCGGGCTGCCGGCCGGGTTGTCGTCGGTCAGCCGGCCCCAGATGCTGGCATCGACCGAGGCGCCCAGCGTGCCGTCGACGTCCGGCCAGTCGTCGATCGCGCCGATCTTGGCATCCCAGAACTCGAACTGGTTGACCGCGTCGAGCTTAAGCCGGCTGGTCAGCCGCAGCCGGCGCACCGCTCCGGCGTCAATGCCGGCGGCGAACTGGTAGAGCCCGTTGCTGGCAACGCCGCCGGTGTCGTCCCAGTTGGTCAGCGCATCGACGTCGGGCACGGCGTCGAAGTCCTCGGCGTCCAGCATCAGCCCATCATCGACCACGGTGCACCTGGTCTTGACGCCGGCGAACGCCGGGTCCTCCTGCACGCTGCCGACCGGCGAGAACGCCAGCAGGCTCGCCTGCTTGGTGGAAACGAAGGCGACGCCAATGGACGGCCGGCCGTCGGCGTCGTAGACGCGGGCGAAGTAGGTGCCGGGCTTGAGCGGCAGGAAGACGTGCGTCTGATCGCCGGTGATGGCGCGCGCCAGCGACGTCGAGTTGGGCCACAACGTCGCATCCATGTCCGGCGAATGCCGGAAGCTGATCCAGCCGCCGAACTGCACGTCGAGATCCGGAGGCAGGTCCCAGCGCAGCAGCGCACTCCCGCCGACGACGGCGAGCGTCAGGTTCTGCAGGTCCGCGGGCGGCGACCTTCGGCCGGTGACGTAGTGGCTGTTGACCTGCGTCGCCGGCGAGGCGAGGTAGTTCGGGTGCGTGCACTGCAGCCGGAAGTCGTAGGTCTCGCCGGACTGCGGGCCGGTGATGACGACGCCGGTCGCCGTCTCCTCCTGCACCGTCGCGTCCTGCCAGGCGCCGTGCGTGCGGGAGACCCGGTAGAGCACGTGGATCGTTGCCCCCTCGATCGCGATCGGCTGCAGCTGGAAGACCACCCGTTCGATCAGCGTGCGCGACGGCGTCACCAGCATCACCCGTTCGTCGGAGCGGATGTCGAGCACCACCGGAGCCGGCACCGAAGGCGGCGGCGTCACCATCGGATCATAGGGCGGGATCGGCCCCTGCTCGGCGACATGCACGCCCGGCGCCTCGGCGATCAGCGTCAGCTTGGCCGACAGGTTCTCGCCGGGCTCGATGTCGCGGACGAGCACGCGCAGCGTCTCGCGGCCGAGCTCGCCGAAGGCGCAGAGATCCCCGGCGGCGGGTGCATCGATCAGCGCCGGCGGGTTGCTGAACCACAGCCGCGGCGAGACAGCTGCGGTCGTCCGCAAAGAGTAGAGGTCGGTGCGCATGGCGCCGGCGACGACGCGCCGGACGCGCAGGCCGTAGCTCTTGTTCGTCTGCATCGTCACCGGCGCATCAAGGGTGACGTCGGTGATATTGCCGGCCGCGTCCTCAGTGACCGAGGCGATGCGCGCCGAGGCGAGACCTGTGGCGATGACGTCGTGCTGCAATGCGACCAGGTCGCCGCGCTCGCAGGCCAGCTGCTCGAAGTCGCAATTGATGCGATGGATCTCTCGCCGCAGCCGCTGCTGCGCCAGATGGTAGCGGCCCTCCTTCCACGCTTGGTCGGGGCTGGTGAGCCCGACGATCTCCACCCGATCGATCAGCGTGGCATTAGCAGCCGAATAGCCGTCGTCGTAGACCACAACCTCCTCGGTCTTCCAGGAGGCCTGCTCGTTGACGAAGCCGATCCGGTAGCCGTCCGGTACCGGCTCGTGCGTCATCTCGCCCTCGTAGTTCCAGCTGTTGCGCGGCGTGAACATCCGCACCGGCACGCTGCGAGGCTCGTCGATGACCACCGAGAACTTCAGGTCGCGCAAGCTGACCATCGCCCGGCCGAGGCGGGCGATGCGGGCCAGCGCGACGTAAAGCGAGGTCTTGGCATCGAACACGCCGTTGAACTCTCGGCGTGCCGGCCGCGTCACCCCGTCCCAGTACGCCAGCCGCTCCAGGTCGATCTGCGCGTCGGTGGCCGGCTTCCGTCGGCTCGGGTGCTGCAGGATGTGCCGGAACAGCGCCGCAGGCGATGACGTCGGCCGCCAGAGCCAGCTGTTGGTGCTGGCGTCCCAGTCGCGGGCGATGGTCCGGGCGGTGACGTTGAACTCGTCGATCGTCCCCTGCAGCTGACCGGTGGCGCGGATGCGCACCGCGATCAGCGTGACGCCGGGGACTGGCACCGGATCGCCCGAGCTGATCGTCCGCAGCGCCGTCCAGAAGCACTTGGAGAAGTTCCGCTCCTCGTCGGTGTCGCCGGACAGCCGGGTGATCCGCACGTCGTAGCTCTGGTTGGCATCGACGGCGCCGTACTCGGCAGGCCGCCAGCGGTGCCCCCAGTAGAGCGGCGTCTGCTGCCGGCCGGTGACGGTGCGGACCAGCACCGTGCTCCAGAGGTTCCGGCCGGCCGGCGACTGCTCGATCTTGAAGGTGACCGACTGGTCCGACTTCTTGCCGGCAGGCTGGTTCTGGATGTGCACCAGCCGCTCGAATGCGATCTCGATCGCGATCTCGTCGGCCCCCGGCGCCGTCGTTCGAACCTGGCCGCCGGCGGCATAGGTCAGCGCCACCGACAGCGGGTCCTCGTAGACGTCCGACGGATAGAGCGAGAAAGGCTTGCCCTGATCGAGGTCCCAGGCCGATGCGCTACTGGCATCCGCGAGACGATTAAACGTGATGGTCTGGCCTTCGACGATCGCAAGGCCGTTGACCGTACCGGACCTGGTCGCCGTCCAGGTGTCGCCGAAGCCGGGGTTCGCAGGAAACACACCACTGGCCGGATCCCACCCGCCCTTGTCCGGCATCGTCCAGTAGCCGCGGCGCAGCTGCCATTCGACTTCGGCGTAGTTGCCGATCGGGGTCTCGCCGATGCGCATCGTCTCGATGTGCACGGGCCCGTGGCTGACCGCGAAGATCGCCCGCCAGTAGGTATCGGAGCCCACCACCTCGCGGTAGGGCACGGCGGCATAGGGCGGCGTCAGCCGGAAGCGGCCGCAGAGGAACGGCACCTTGCCCCAGATGTCGACGCGGTTGCGTGCGCCGAGGATCTGATACGTCTGGCTCTCGGTACCCTTGTCCTTCGACAGCTCCGGCACCGGAGGCGGCAGGAAGGTGTTGACCAGCAGCGTGCCGCCGAGGGTGACCGCGGCACCGGCGAGGCCGCCCGCGATCGCCGCCGCGGTCGTCCCCCACACCGGCGCCAGCGCGCCGTAGGTGAGCGCCGTAGTGACGACCGCAATGATGGCGATACCGACCATCGCCGCGATCCGCCAGCCACCGCCTCCTGCCGGAAGCAGCCGGATGGACAGATACGTCCCCAGCTTCGGCCGGACGCGATGCCAATTCTGCCGCTCGACCGCCTGCTCGCCGAGGAAGGCCACGCCATGCATCCGCAGCACGGGATCCGCCTGGATCAGCTCGACGATCTCGGCGATGGTCAAGCCCGCCGGCACCGCATAGTCGACGCGCCGCTGCTCGAACGGATGCGGACAGCAGGAGACGGCGAGGGTTGGCTGCAGCGGCGGCATGTACACCGATGGCTGCGGCGACGCAGGCGATGCGCTGTCAGGCAGCATCGGCGGCCAGCCTCCCATAGCGCCAGAATCCGAGGACCCGCCGGCAGATGGCCTGGTCCTCCCGATAGCGGGCGAGCACGGCGGCGGTGCCGCGCTCGACATGCAGCAGCCAGCCGGGTGCCACGGCGACGCCGACGTGCAGCGGACCGAACACCCAGCCGGAGCCGGGAACCCGCGCGGCACCCGACATCTCGACGACGTCGAATGGCTGCTCGCCGCCGACATCGACCCGCTGCCAAGCGCCGGATCCCTGCTCCGCCTCGATGGCCTCGCCGACACCGGCGGCATTTGCCGCGCTGCCATAGCTGGTGGCCAGCGACGGCAGCGCGACATTGGCCTGCTCGGCCAGCACCAGACGGACCAGCCCCCAGCAGTCGCAGCCCTGCCGGTCGCGGCCGAGATCAAGGAACGGGATGCCGATGTAACCGGCAACCCATGCAGGAGGCTGTTTCATCAGATGTCAGGGATCAGAGATGAAAGAACAGACCGGCGCGCACCCGCAGAGCCGCCCCCGCGCGACCGCGAGGGGGCGGGCCGGAGACTTGGCGAAGGCCACTGGGCGCGCGCTCAATACAAACCAGCGCGAAGTACACTGAGCCGCAGGCGAAGGACTTCGCGCTGAGAGCGATCATGGCCATAGTGCCCGGAACCGCCCGTCGAAGGTGACGTAGGGGAACTCCTCGGCGGCGAGGTCGTCGACGCTGAGCGTGCCGGTGACGAAGCCGACGTCGAACGTCGACGCCCGCCATTCGAGCCCGGCCCATTCGCGCTCGACGATGTCGGGATCGGTGCTGCGGACGATGCGGATGATCAGCGACGGTGGCGTCGTCAAACCGCGCAGCAGCGCGACGACCTCCTGGCTGGTGTTGTCGATCCGGATCTGCGCGCGCGGCGCGCGGCCTTCGGCATCGTCCGGCAATGTCACCTCGAACGGGAACGGCTCGTAGCTGGCACCGCTGCTGATCGTCACAACGCCATCCGAGGTCAGCCGCAACGGCGCCGGCAGTTGCGGGTGGCTGATCTCCAGCAGCACCAGCCAGGGTATAGCGCAGTCCTGCGCCGCGAGCTCGCGGGTCGCGGCGTCGGTGAGGGTCACGGCAGCAGTTCCAGGTCGAGGCTGACCCGCCAGGCGATGCCGGCAGCGACCGGCTCAATCGTGGGCGGCGGCACGATGCGGAAGGACCCCAAGGCGCCAGTCACCGGATGCACCCAGGAGAACGACAAGGCACCTCCCTGCAGGTCGGAAGCGAAGAAGCTGCGAAAGGTGGCGAGCTGCGACGGGCTGAGCCGGAACGCCGCCCTCAGCCTGGTTACCCCGGCCGTTGCCCGCCGTCGCGCCTTGGCCGGTCCGATGTCGGTGGCGCTGCGCACCAGCAAGTTCGGCGGCGTCTCGGCGAAGCCGTCCGCCAGCGGCCGCTGCGGCAGCGATGCCGGCCAGAGCGGGATCGCCATCGCTATCGTGCTCGGATCGGGTTGGCTGCGGCCGCGAGCGCGCGGTTGAGCGTGCTGCCGGGTCGCGTCGCCCGCCGCGCCATCGCCACCTCGACCGCATCGATGATGACGTTCAGGCTCAGGTTGCCGGAGGGATCCCGTTGTTCTTCGGTCGTCACCTTGGCGCCGGCGTTGTTGATGACGTTGACCGTGACCTGCGGGCCGCCCGCCGCTTCGACGCCGAGCCGGCCGGAGGAGAGCCGTTTCAGTGGCAGGACGGCTTCCGGCCCGGCCTCGCCCATCAGGCCCGTGCCGTGCGCCATCGGGAACAGGGTCGGCCGGTCGACCACGCCGCCCTGGGCGAACGGGATGACGGTGCCGTTTGCGAACACGCCGCCCTCAGCGTAGAGCCCGCCGGTGCCGGGGCCCGGTGCCGCGCCAGGCTCGCCGCTGCCCGCGACCGGCGTCGATACGCCACCGAACAATCCGGAGACCAGGCCGCCGAACCCGCCGCTGAGCGCCTGCGCCAGCGGACCGAGAACCGCCATGCGGATCGACAGCCGCGTCAGATCGGCGATCATCGAATCCACGAGCGAGGCGAAGTCGAGCTTGCCGGTGGTCACGAAGCCGACGAGCGCGTCTTCCATGCCCTGGAACGCCTGGGCCGTCACCTGCTCGGCGGCGCTCGCCGCATCCATCGCCTGGTCGGCATAGTCGCGCAGCGCCCGCGTCACCCCGTCCTGCCAGTCGCGGCTGCTGGCAAGCATCCGGCCGGCCGCCTGTTCTGCCTCGCGGTAGGCCTCGGCGATGGCGCGGCCGTGCGTCCCGGCGTCGATGGCGCCGGCCTGCATCAGCGCATCGAGCTGCTGCAAGGTCGCCGCCAGTTCCTCCGCCGGCGTGCGCATCTGTTCGGTCAGCCGTGCGCCCTGCTGGCGCAGCTGCTGCTCGGCGCGCAGGCTCTCCGCCAGCTGCTCGCGCGCGAGCTTCTCGTCGTAGAGGGCGCCAGCCAGCCGCTCCACCTGCACCCACTGCTCGTCGGTGGCGCTTTCCGACAGCCGCGATAGCGCCTGGTCGACGAACTGCCGGCGCTCGTCGCCGAACAGCGCCAGCTGCTTTGCGAGATCGTCGATCACCTTTTCGTTGGCTTGGTAGGCGCGCTCCGCTGCCGCCTGCTCGGTCGCCGACTGGCGTTCAGCGGCTTCCCGGGCCCGCTTGGCTGCCTCTTCCAGCGGCTGGTTGATCGCCGCGATCCTGCGCCGGGCGATCTCTTCCGCCTCATGGATCGCGGCGTCCACATTCGACGCGTTGCCGCCGTCGGACGCCCTCAGCGCCTCCAGGCGTTTCTTCGTCTCCGCCAGTTCGCGGTTGACCTGGGCGATCCGCTTGGCGGGATCCGTCGTCAGCTGATCCAGCGCCTTGTCCAGCTGGCTGCGTTGGGTGGCGAGCGCATCGGCGCGCCGTTCGGCCTCGGCAGCAAGCCTGCCGGCCTCGGCGCGCCCACGTTCTTCCGCCGCGGCTTGCGCTTCCGCATCGCCGATCCGGGTGAGCGTCGCCAATTCCTGTTCCAGCGCCGCCACACGCTGGCGCTGCTCGTCGAGCGCGAACCGCTGGCCCAGCAGCGGCGTGCCCGGCCCGCCGGCCTCGAGCCGTGCCAGCTCATCGCGCGCCTGCTTCAGCTGTGCGGTGGCGGTGGTGATCCGCTGGCCGATCGGATCGTCTTCGATCGCGGACGTGATCCCTGCGATCGCCCCCGACAGCAGGTCAAGAGCACCCTGCGCAATGGAAGTCACCGCCGGCGTGCGGCCGATCGATTCCAGCAGGTTGCCCCAGGCATCCTGCAGCCGGTTGGTGGCCCCGGTGAGGCCGCCCGCCTCTGCAGCGCCGGCACCACCGACCTGTTGTTCCAACGCATCGAGGATCACCCGCTGCGCTTCCGCTGTCCGGCCGGTCTCGACCAGCGTGCGGATCAGCTCCTTCTGGCTGTCTGAGAATGAAACACCGACCCGGCGCAGCGCGGTGAGGCCGTCGACCGGCTCCTCCAGCGCCTTGCCCAGCTGGGTGGCGGCACCGGTGAGGTCCTGGCCGAACACGACGCTCATGTCCTGCGCCAGGCTGAGTGCCCGGGTGAAGGTCTCGCCGGAGACCGAGCGGAAAGTGGCGAGCACCGCGGCAGCGTCCTGCACACCTTCCGCCGTCGCCAGCGTCGAGCGCTCGATGCCGTCGGCAAAGGAGGCAATCTCGTCCGCCGTCAGTCCCGACGCATGTCCCGTCGCCCTCAGCACCGCCTCCAGCCGGCGATACGACTGATCGGCCTTCGCCGCCTCGTCGAGGCTGGACTTCACGCCCAGAGTCACGGCGCCAATCGCCGCCGCGGCAGCCAGGCCGGCCGGTCCGAGTCGCATCAGCCCGGCGCCGAGCGGTCCGGCACGGTTGGCCATCTCCTCCAGGCCGCCGCGTACCTCTCCCGCCACCCCGTCCAGTGCCTGCAGCGCGCGCGAGGCCGGACGCGACGCCTCCTCGATCCGTTGCAGCGCCCGCGCCCCGCTGTCGCCGACGTCGCGCAGCTCGGCCTTCACCTTGCCGCCGTCGATGACGGCGAGGCGAATGGCGAGATTGCGATCGGCCATGGGAGAGGACTTTCAATCGTGTTGTGTGGCGAGGCGCGCGTTCAGCGCCGTGACCAGTCCGGCTTCGGCGGCGGGCAGCAGCTCGGCGACGCCACGGACGTCGTAGCCGAGCGCCGTCGCCAGTGCGATCGCGGCGGTGAGATCGAGTCCGATGACAACGGCTCCGTTCGGCGCCAAGCGCAGCTGGCCCGAGCAGCGGGTGATCACGTCCCACGCTTGCCAGCCGGCATAGGTCACCGGCGCGTGCTCGGAGTAGGGACAGCGTCGTCCATCGCTGCCCGCTTCGCCCTTGGCGCATGGCCAATCGAGCCCGGCGCAGCTGGCGCAGTACTCCGGCCCTCCGCCGAAGTGCCATTCGGCGCGGGCCTTCAGGCGTTTTTTTCCGCGTCCAGCAGCAGCGCCGACGCCAAGTATGCACTCTCGAAGGCGATGGCGATCGGCCACAGGTCCATCAGCGCGTCGACGCTCTCCGGCGTGACCGCCGCCGCATCTCCTGCAGCATCGCCGACGCCTTCCCAGTCGGTAACCGCGAGCTTGGCCAGCGCCTTGATCAAGGCCGCGCTGCGGATGCCGGCAGCTTCGCTGTCGCTCGCCGATGAGCTGGCAGCCCGCTGCGCTTGCGCGCGCGCCGCCATCATCAGTGCCGTCGTGCACGGCCGGACGTGCAGACGCACACCATGACCGAGGTCGAGCCAGTGCGGCTCCCTCTTGAGATCAAGACGGATCATCGGCAGGCCCTCGGTTGTCTGGATAGCGCTGTGCGAGTAGACCAACGGCCCCAACGGGATCTGTCAGACGCGTTCATCAGCAACAAGCGGGGATTTGGACATGAGTCCAACTTGGCAATTCTGGCTTAACTGGGCTGCGCAAGTTTTGATTGCAATAGGAACGCTTGGCGCAGTTGTGGTTGCACTGTTTGGAGGTTGGCTGCGGGCTCGGATTGCCCCACCGAAACTCATCATAAAGCTTGAAAACGAGCGCGGCGTAAAGGCGCCTTCAATTCTCACCGCGCCGGATGGAACGACCCGAGAAAGCGTCAGTCGTTGGTATCACATCAGAACTATTAACGAACGCAGATGGTCTCCCGCGACGCAAGCGCAGGTATTTCTCCTTCGTTTGGAGGAACCCGATGCTGCTGGCGAGTACAAGATGACTTGGGTCGGTGAGTTACCGCTTAGGTGGCGCGACCAAGAGATCAAACCTCTTGTGCGGACAATCGGTTACGATGCCGATGCAGATCTTTGCAGTGTCGTTAGAGAAAAATGGGTTGAACTACATCCTCTTATCGCGCCGATTGCCCTAAATGCACGACGCCGTGAGCCATGTAATTTGATCGTTAGCTTGCAGGCGCGGAGCCTAGAAGCGGACTCGAACCTGCTTCGTGTTAAGATTGCCTGGGACGGAAAATGGGCGGACGACGCCGAGGAGATGGCCAAACACATGGTCGTCACGGTCGCTTGATCCGAGTCGCATCCCGCAAGAACCCTCCGTTGTTTCTGGGCTTGGCATGAGCCATAGGTTAAGCGTAGCTGGCGACATCGTTGAGAAACCGGGCTCGCAGCATCGTGGCGTTACCTTCATCGTAAGCGGCGCGCCAGTCGAAGCTGGCCTCGACGCCACCGGGCCCGGAGATGCTGTACTTTGGCTTCGGCAGGAACACCCGGAACAGTTCGAAGGAGAGCTCCCAGCCATCGGTCATCGAGAAACCGTACTCCAAAGAGACAGGTTCGCCGTTCGCCGCCTCCCCAACGAGCGTGGCGCCGTCGAAACGCACGGTCATCGCGCCGGTGCACGTGGCGCTCGTCGGTTCGGCGGCCTCGATCTTGCCGTCGTCGCGGATTACCCGCACCCGCTCAAGGTTGTTGGAGAAGGTGAGGCTGCCGCCGGTGACGCCGGCGAGCGGCACGCCGCCGCGCTTGATGACGCCGCGACCCTGGCTGAAGCGCTTCAGCGCGAACGTGTCAGGCGTTGCGTTGATTGTCGCGGTCGCCTTTTCCTCGCCTTGGGCCACCAGCTGCACGGTGCCGTTCGCCGGCCCCTCGCGGCCCATCTCGAAGGCGAGGCTCTCCATTACCGTGCCGAGGTGGCGGAAGAACACCGGCGTGATCAGCTGCGGGTGGCCAATTTCGAAGGAATAGCTCGGGATGACGCCGCTGCCCGACAGCCATTCGTGCCGGTAGCCGCCGCCGGTGAGCGTCGCGGCCGACACCGCACCGTTGCTGCCGGCCGACGCCGCGAGTGTGAAGGCGTTACCGGTTGAGCCGACAGTGTCGAACTCGATCTCCAGCCGGTCGGCTACCGTGTTCGCCGTGTAGGTGCACTTCGAGACCTGCGCATCGGCCGAGGCGTTAAGAGCAGTGGCGAGAGCCGTCAGCGTGGCACCGATGCTGGCGCCGATTTGCGCCTGGTTGCCGCTGGGCGTGCCGGTCACGAACGTCCACGTGACGCCGTTCAGGGCGATGGTGCTGTTCGCCGCCGGCTGGCCAGCGAACGCGATGTGCCCTGAGGCCTTCGTCTGCGTCGTCGCCGGATCGCCGAACAGCCCGGTGAGCCAGAAACCCGAGCCGCGCAGATCGAGCGGGATCTCGATCTTTCCCTCGTCCGTGATCAGCCCGCGGTAGGGGTCCTGGGCGTTGCGTCCCCGGCCCAAGAGCGGGTCGTCGCCGAGCGGCTGTTCGCTCGACAGATCCGCCGACTTGAAGTCGAGCGAGCGGTAGCCGCTGAGCGGGGCGACACCGTAAGTGGTTTCGCGGCACGCTTTCAGCGTCGCGTCGGCGCCGTAGGCGCGGACCTTGGGCATGTGAGGCTCCGTGGTAGTGGGAAGTCAGCCGACCAGCGGATCGCTGACCAGGTACTCGATGGTCACGGCGATGCGGGCAGTGAGGATCGGCGCCGCGCCCTCGATCGCGAGGACCGACGTCTCCGGCGCGCTCCAGGTGAGGTTCTCGGCGAGGCCGCCGAGACTGCGGTCGGCGGCCAGAGCGACGCCGATCTCGGCAATCAAAGCGTCGAGGGCGGCTTCGCCGCCGCCCCCGGTGGACTGAGTCACGAATGCCTCGATCTCGGCGCGGTGGCTAAAGAACTCGGTCCGCGGGTTCAGCGTGACGTCCGGCTCGCCCGGATCGCCGTCACGCAGGATGATCAGCCCGACCGCCGGCACCGACTGCGGCAAGGCCTCGTTGCGCCTGACTGTCGCGCCAGGCACGCGCTGCAGCTGCTCGAACAGCGTCGAGAGAACCTGCTCGCGTTTCGAGGTCATCGCGATTGCTCTCGCCAGTTGCGCAGCACGAGCTGCGGCAGCGCGCGGAGCCATTTCTGCGCCGCGCCGTCGACATCGAGGCGCTTTTGTACCGTCACCTGGGGCACCAGGATGAACAGCGGCACGGTGGTGCGGCCCGACAGCCGGGTGAACGCCGCGCCCTGTCGCCTGCCGATGTTCGCCGTGGCTCGGCCGCGGTTCGTCAGTCTGGCGTTGTCCGCCACCAGCAAACTTGGGCTGCCTCGGCGGTAGACGAACCGCAGCCGCAGCCCGCGGATGCGCTCCCAACTGCCGGGGGTGATCTTCCGCCGCCCATCGCCGAAGCGGCCGGCGGCCGGCGTCGGGATGGCGAGGAACAGGCCCTGCTTCGAGCGGATCACGGCTCCTTCGGCATAGAGCCGCACGATGCCCGGCGCCTTTGACCAGATAGATGTAGCCGGCGGCACCGATGCTCGGTTGGCCCTTGGGGTACACCTCGCCGCGCCAGGTGTTCGCCAGCCGTGAGCCCAGGCCGGCGCCGGTGACCTGGGCGCGCAGGTCCGTCTTCAGGCCGTCCGTCGCGGCGCTGATGCCGGCGGTGACCGCACGCTCGGCAGCGCCGAGTTCAGCGTTCAACAGCGCATTCAGATCGCCCTGAATGGCCGCCCGCAGCCTCATGCCGGCGTTGCCTGGATCGTCCAGACGAGCCGCTCGGCGTCGCGGATCGGCTCGCGCTGGATGACGTAGACCGTGCCGTCCAATTCGATGGTGTCGCCGTCCGCCGGGGCCGCGACCTCTGATACGCGAACGTCGATCAGCAATGTCTCGGTGACGATGCGCGTTTCGCCAAGATCCCCGACCCGATCCGGCCAGCGCAGGATGACGCGCACCGGGGTGCCCGGATCAGCACCTCCAGCGCGATATAGCCCGTCGCGGCCCAGGTTCGGATCGGCGAACAGCGCATCGATCGCGGCAGTGAACACGGTTGCTACCATCGGCGACGGTGTCCTCTTAAGTTGGAGGCCCCCCTACCGCTCGAAGGACGATCTTCCGTGGGCGTGCGCGTCTTCACCATCGGTCACTCGACCCGCTCGATCGGCGAGTTCGTTGATCTGCTGCGAGCCGAGCGAGTGACACTGCTGGCTGACGTCCGGCGGTTTCCGCGCTCGCGCCGCCATCCGCAATTCAACATCGAGACCTTGCCCGCGGCCCTGGCAGACAGCGGGATCGATTACCGCCACTTCGAAGCCCTCGGAGGACGCCGCAAGCGGACCCTGACGGACGACGCCTCGCCCAACACCGGATGGGAGGTGGAGGGCTTTCGCAGTTATGCCGACTACGCGATGACGCCGCCGTTTCGCGACGCCCTCAATGCCTTGATCGGACTGACGCTAAGCCCGCTGCCGGCGATCATGTGCGCGGAAGCGCTGTGGTGGCAGTGCCACCGCCGCATCATCAGCGACTATCTGCTCATTGCCGGCATCGGCGTCGTCCACATCCTCGGGCCCCACGAGACGAAGCCCGCGGAACTGACACCGGGCGCCGAACCGCAACCGGACGGCGCCATCCACTATCCGCCGCCACAGCCGCGGCTCCTCTGAGGAAGGTCAGTTGCTGGAGGTGATCTTGACCGCGAGGCGCGGGCGCTTGTTGATGGGCAGCACCGAGGCCTCGGTCTTGACCTCGATGGCGCTGCCATCGGGGCGGGCCAGCTGGCGGGCGTACATCGGCAGGCCGATGGTGTTGACCGTCTCGATCAGGTTGGCGGGAGCACCATAGGTGACGAAGGTATCGAGGGTGCCCATCGGGAAGGCGATGCCCTCGCCCGCCGGCACCAGCGTTTCCGTGGATCCCGTCGAGAGCGTCACCGTCGCGTTGTATTCCTCGAAGACGATGCCGGCGAAGGGAAAGCGGCGGCGGGTGTCCTCGCGCAGCGGCTGGGCGCCGGTCGAGGAGAAGTACTTGTACGCATCCTCGACCTTGGCGTGGCCGATCAGCTTGTCGAAGAACTCCGGGCTGACCAACGCCAGCACCCCCGACATCGTCTCGCCCTTGAGTTCGGTCTCGATCTTGCGCAGCACCTCGCGGATCTTGGCCTGGACCTGCGTGCCGGCGGTGCCGAGGACGAAGTCGACCGACTGCTGGGCGAGACCGAACTCGGTGAAGTAATTGTAGAGAGTGGTGCCGGCGCCGTCCTTGACGATGCCCTTGAGCGCGTTGACCTCCATGTACTCGCGCGTCTGCGCGTGCTTGACGCGCATTCGGGTGAGCTTCCGTTCCATCACGGTGGCCAGCGGATCGGCGGCGTCGCTCATTCCGAAGCCCCTGACCCCCTGGATGTCCTGCGGGGTGATCGCATCGTCGTGCGGGATCCAGGGAATGGTGAACGAGCGCATCGCGCGGACATCGCGGTTGGCGACGGTGGCGGGTCCGCCGAGCGGCACCGAGGGCAGGAGGTTCAAGACGCCTTCGGCCTGCTCGATGACGACGCTCCTTTGCGTCACGCCTTCGAAGCGGAACAGGCCCATCTGCCCCAGCCGCGTGTAGACGTTGGGCAGGATGTTGAGGGCTTCAGTCATCTCGGCGAGCGAGTAGCCGCCGGCGTCGAACGGGTTGAGAATGGCAACCATGGTTCGGGTTATCCTTCGCTCGGGAGGGAGATCAGGCGGTTTCGCGGGCGACGAGGCCGACGGCGGCGAGCTGGGTGTGCTTCGCCGCCTTCTTGCCCAAGTCGTTGACGGTGGCATCGAAGCCGAGCGCCGCCTTGGAGACGATCACCGGGCCGCGGGCGACGATCAGGCCGGTCTTGTCGGCGGCCGTCGCATCGACCGCATCCAGCAGCACGGCGACGGCGGTCTCGGCACCCTCATCGCCGGTCACCGTGGCGTTGGGCGACAGGCGATACTTGCCCGACGCGGTGATCTTCCCCAGCACGGCGCCGAGCGGATAGCTGGCGCCGGCCTTCAGCGTCACCGTCTCGCGGCAGTAGCTGCCATTCAGCTCGAACTTCAACAGATCGCCGAGCGTTGGGTTCATGGTGAGAACGGGCAAGGGTCAGGACTCCTTCAGCGGTTGCCGGCGGCCGCCCGCTCGCGGGCGCGCTTGACGATGGGACTGTCGCCGGTGTGTTGAGCGGGTTGCGGGCTGATGGCGACGACGTCGGCCGCCTCCGAGCGAACGGCCAGTTTTTCCAGGATCGTCTGGCGTAGGGCGTCGGGCTTGAGCCCCCGGCGCATGGCGTCGGCGGCATCGATGTCGACGCCGAGCCGCGCCGCCTGAGCGGCGACCGTGGCGATCTCGGAGAACTCGCCGCGCAGCCGGTCGGCGATGGCGTGCGCGTCGGGAACGGCCGCCGGCATTGGACGGTCCGATGCTTTCTCGGGCGGCGCTTCGGTTTCGGGTTCAGGCAAGTCGGAAACGACGTCGGTATTGCCGGCGTCGTTTGGCGGCGCTGCGCCTGTTTCCTCTATTAGAGGATCGGGGTTGTTCATCACGAAGGTCCTTGCGGGTGGTGGGGATTGGCGAACGGCGGGTCGGCTCGCGGGCGGACCGGCGCGGATGCGCTGCGCCTCCATCGCCGCTTCCAGATCGGCGATGGCCTGGGGGACGGTGCCCACTCGGTCGGCAAGGCCGGCCTTGACCGCCCGCTCGCCGCGGTAGATCGCGGCTTCGGTGGCGCGAACGGCGTCAGCACCGAGGCCATGGTTGGCGGCGACGAGGGCGACCAGCGTATCGTAGAGAGCATCGACATCGGCCTGGATGTCGGCCGTTGCCCGCGGCGACAGCGGCTCGTGCGGATTGCCGTCGGTCTTGCGGGCCCCGGCGTGGATCAGCGTCCATTTCAGCCCGGCCTTGGCATCGGCGCCGCTCTCGTCGAGATGCAAGGCGACGACGCCGATCGAGCCCACCTCGCCGGTGCGGGTCAGGTAAAGTCGATCAGCGGCGGACGCGATGGCGTAGGCGGCCGACAGCGCGGCTTCCGACGCGACCGCCCACAGCGGCTTGGCGGATTGCGCTTTGATGGAGCCGATCGTCTCGACCAGGTCGAACAGGCCGCCCACCTCGCCGCCGGGTGAGTCCACCTCGAGGAGGATCCCGCGCACCGCCGGATCGTCGGCGGCATTGCGCAGCGCCTCGGCGACGGCGCCGTATTCGCTGGCGCCGAGCAGCGCGGTCAGCCAGTCGCCGCGGGCAACGAGTGGCCCCAGCACCGGCACGGTCGCGATGCCGCCTTCGGACACCGCGTAGTCCCGCGGGCGCGTCGCCTCCAACCACGACGGCAGATCGTTACGGCTGCCACTTGCGGTTGCGCTGGCGACCAGTGCCTCCAGGCGTGTGGGCGCGATCGCCCAGGGCCGGCCAACGATCCGGCTGGCGGCATCAGATGTGAGATTCATGCGCTGATCAGCCGGTGGTCATTGGTTCGGCGGTAGCGTCGGCAGCGGCGAACGAGGGGTCCGGCGTTTCCGGCTGCGCACCAAAGCTCAACCCGAGCATCTGCTCGCGCGACTGGTCGGCGGCGATCTCGGCGTCGACCTGCTCGGCGTCGTAGCCGCGCTCGGCCAGCGCCTGGGTGCGGCTCTTCAGACCGGCCGCGATCTGCTCGATCTCCGCCTTGGCGTCCTTCAGCGGATCGACCCAGTCCCACTTCGGCGGCAGCCAGGCGCAGGCGAGGTAGGCCCGCCGGTTCGCTGCGTAATCGGGGACGGCGAGCGCGCCTGCGAGCACCGCGGTGTCCATCCAGCGCGCCCACACCCGCCGGCACAGCTGCCAGACCATCACCGCATGTTGGTAGGCCTCGGTGCGACGGCGGAACTCCAGCAGCGCCAGGCGGGCGTTGGAGTAGTTGGCCTTGATCATGTCGTTCGACAGATACGCGTAAGGGATGCCAAGAGCGGCCGAGACCTGCAGCAGCGTGCGGTACTGGAACGGCTCGTAGGTGGCGCCTGAGTCGGCCGGATCGGAGGTCTGCACCTGCTCGCCCGGCTCCAGCATGACGATCTGTCCCGGCTGCAGATCCATCGTCCGTTCACCATCCTCGCCGGTGCTTTCGGCGACATCAAACGGCTCGGCCGGCGCCGGGGTGGTAATGAACAGCGCGTGCATCGCCGCCACCTTCTTGCGGTCGAGCTCGGCGTCGTCGTACTGGTCGAGGAGGAACAGCTTGACGATCGCCGGTGCGAACTTCGAGACGCCACGCAGCTGGCCGGCATCGACGGGATCGATGACGTGGATGATCTCCGACGCCGGAACGCGCACCGTCTCGCCCGCCAGTCCCGGATCGGTGACATCGCCCGGATGGCGGCGCAGGAAGTGATACGCTACCCGCCGGCCGATGCGATCGAACTCGATCCCCTGGCGGAGGACGCTACCGCCCGCCAACATCTCATTCCGCGTCAGCGGCAGCATCTCTGACGGCAGCATCTGCAGCTGCAGCGGCACCACCAGGCCGTCCTCGGGTCGGCGCGGCCGGAAGCGGAAGAACACCTCGCCGGCGATGAACACCTCGCGTGCCGCACGCCGCTGCAGGCCGTAGAAGTCGGTGAAGCCGTCGGCGTCGGCATCGTCGGTCCAGTCGAGCCACAGCTTCTGCACCGCTGCCTTCAGCGCGGCATCGATGATCAGCGAGGATGGCTTGATGCCGGCACCGACGACGTTGCCGGCCCAGCTCTCGATCGCGTTCGCCGCGTAGCCGTTGTTGCGGATCAGCCAGCGGGCGCGGGAGGTAATGTCGGCGCCGGATGCTGCGATCAGCGTGTTGAGGTGCGCCCGGCTGGGCTGAAAGCCCTTCAGCCGCCGGTTGCCGAGCCCCGCCTCGAAGCCGCCGATGAAGGCGCCGACGCGCCGTCGCCAGTGTGCGAGCATGCCCGGCATCAGAGCCCCTTGCGCGCCGAGGTCAGGATCCGCCGCCGCGGCGTGCCAGTCTCGGCGACGCTAATGCGCTTCTCCAGATCGGCGAGCGCCGCCGCCATCTCGGCGTCGGTGGCATACGTGATGCGCTTGCCGTCGTACTCGACGGTGCGGACACCGCGATAGCGCGCGGCGAGCAGCGCGTCGCGTTGCGCGGTCATCTCGTCGAGGGTCATCGATCAGCTCACGTAGCTCGAACGGAACACGCGGCGGCCACGACGCGGCGCCGCGGTCAGCCGGCCGGCAGTGGGCAGGTTATCCTCCCGGATGGCAGCCTCCGTCGTCTCGCTCTCGTCGATTGCTGCCGGCGCGACCTGCTCCTCCAGCTCCCGCCACTTGCGCTCCGGCCAGCGATCGGCGCCAGCGATCCAGGCGGCGGCCCGCGCGTACACCCGGCAGTCCAGCGCTTCGTTGCGCTCGCGCAGCTTCTGCCACTCGAGGCGGGTAAAGCCGCGGCGGGTCTTGACGGTGACCAGCTGCTCGGAGGCGAGCTGCCTGGTCCATTCCGCATCGACGCCACGCGGCAGGTGGATGTAGCCCGCGGGATGCCGTCCGCCCTCGTCCTCTTCGGTCGGCGCCGCCAGCCGCAGGAACCGGTACGTCTCGCTCTTGAACGTGGCGACGGCGACCGTCCACAGCCGCGCACCGCGCTTGATCTTCACCCCGCCTTCGGTGGCATCGACATGCGTCGGTCCGGACACCGGTGCCGATCGGTTGAACCCCTCGACGCCCTTGATCGGCAGCACCTGGCCCCAGCCCTGCCGGCGCGCCCAGGCGTAGACGGCCGGCGCCTCGTAGCCGCTGTCGATGCCGAGCCGCGCCAGGCCGAGCCGGACACCCGAGACATGCGGCCAGGTCTCGCCAAGCAGGGCAGACACCTGCGTCCACGTCGTGGCCTCGCCGGGACCGCCTTCGAGCACCAGGTGATCGATGAGCCAGCTCTCCAGGCCACGGCCCCACGCCCAGACCGAGACCTCGATCCGGTCCTTCTGCACGTCGGCGCCGGCGGTGAGGAACAGCCCGCCCGCCGGCACCGTGCCGCGCGCGAAGTCCTCGCGCCGCTCGTAGAGCCGCTGCCAGTCGGGCGCCTCGCCGGTCTCCGCCCAGGTCTCGCCCAGCACGGTGTTGACGAAGCTGCGCTTCGCCTCGTCCGAGCCCTGCGCCGCCTCCCACTCGCGGGCAATCCGTTCCCAGGAGAGCCAGCCGACCGGGCTGTACAGGCTGGAGAGATGAAAGCCGATGCTGAGCGGATCGACGGGAACGGCCGTCGGCCGCCACTCGCCCTCGGCCAGCATCCTCGTCTTGTGGTGCTCGGCGATCGCGATCTCGCAGCCCTCGCACACGTAGGCCGCCGTCTCCGGCCAGCCCTTCTGCCAGCGCAGCCGCTCGAACACCAGGAACTGCCGGCACCCACAGTGGGGACAGGGTACGAAGTAGTGCCGCTGGTCGGAGGCCTCGTATTCCCGCTCGATCCGCGACAGCCCCTTGATCGTCGGCGTCGAGGCGAGGAATACCTTGCGCCGCCAGGAGAAGGTGCGCGTCCTTGCTTCCGCCAGCGCGACCGGGTCGCCCTCGTCATCGGCCGACGGCGGATAGGCGTCGACTTCGTCGAGAAACAGGTAGCGCACCGGCATCGAGCGCAGGCCGACGGCGGAGTTGGCGCCCGTCATCACCAGGATGCCGCCCGGGAACTCCTTCGACAGCTGGGTGTTGGCCGCATCGCGCGAGCGCGCCGGCGCCACCTTCTCGCGCAGAGCCGGGCTTTCCTCGATCAGCGGATCGACGCGCTGCTGCGAGAAGCGCTTGGCGAGTTCGACCGTCGGCTGCACCGCCAGCATCGGCCCCGGCGCGTGGTGGATGACGTAGCCGATCCAGTTGCAGCCGCTCTCGCTGGCGCCCAGCTGCGAGCCCTTCATGAACACGACCCGCTGCGCCGGATGGCGGGGGCTCAGCGCGTCCATCAGCTCCTGCAGGTACGGCGTTCGGCTGGTCCGCCACGGCCCGGCTTCGTTGGCGCCGCGCGGGCTCAGTACCCGATGGCGATCGGCCCAGGCCGAGACGGTAAAATCGGGGTCGGGAATGAGACCCTCGCGCTGACGACGGTCGCGCCGGGATCGAGACTACGCCGGGCCAGTTTTTCGACCTCCTTGCGGCGGAAGCCCTTGATCCTGCGCAGCTTCAGGCGCACCGGCTTGCCCTCAGGCGTGGTCTCGACGGCGGCGATGATCGGCGTCTTGCCGGGCGCGCCGCGGCCACGCTTGCCACCGGAACGCTCGCCGCCGAGATAGGCGTCGTCCATCTCCACCCGGCCGGTCAGGCGTTTGCCTGCGTCTCGCTCCATCATCACCTGCATCAGCTTGTGCTTGAGCTTCCAGGCGGTGTTCTGGGTGACGCCCAGGCGGCGGCCGAGTTCGAGGCTGGAGATCCCGCCCTTGCGCTGCGTCAGGTGGTACATGGCACGGAACCAGGTGCGCAGCGGCACCTTGGTCGAGGCGAAGATCGTGCCGGCGATCAGCGAGGTCTGCCGCCGGCAGGACGTGCACTGGTAGAGGGCGCGGGTCTTGATGACGCAATGATCCTGCCCGCCACAGCCGGGGCAGACGAAGCCGTGCGGCCAGCGCCAGCCGAACACCGCCTCCCGGCACCGATCCTCGCTCCCGTAAAGCTCGTCGAAGCGCGCCTCGCTGAGCCCCTTCTGAAACTGAACGCTGTTGCGCGCCATGTCTCAACCTCGCCCATCCATTCGCGTGTTCCTGTTTCGTACCACATTCCGACAGGCTGAGAAAAGTGCGTAATCAGGAAAGATGATCCAGTGACGTTCGACAAAGCCATTCGATAACAACCGATTAGAGTTGATGTATCGGCCCGCTTACGCCTTCATGTGCTGGTCGCAACCGCTGCGGATACTCATGCGACGCAATCGGCCCCGACCGGCATTGCCGGCGGGGCGGGGGTGGTAGCAGCGTCGCGATCGTCGCGACGCCGGACTCCAGAGAGGACGCCACCGATGACCGTCGACTATCCCTTCGCCCTCGCCCAGCTCGCCCAGATCCTGAGCGCGCTGGAGAACGAGCGCCGCAACCCCAACACCAAGCGCAACGCCATCAAGGCAATCGAGCGCAACGCCGCGCAGATCGGCCTTTCCGCCGAGGACGTCTTCGATGCCGCTGACGGTCTGCTCAGCGGCCGGCTGAGCGCCGCCGAGTTCCGCGCCGCCCTCCGAGACGACGGATGCGGGCCGGCGAGTTTTGTCGCCGAAGCACCGGCCGAGCCGGCGCCGGACGGCACCGCCGACGAGCCGACTACGCCAGAAGCGCAGCCTTCGCCCGAAGAGGATCCGGGGCAGCCAGTCGATGTTCACATCAACGACCTGCACGCCATCGAACACCCGGTCGCCATGGCGAACGCGCAGTCGTGGCCAAGCGGCGAGCGGCCGGCTACGGTCAAGCAGCAGCTGCTCGCCGCGTGCCAGGCCGCCGAGCACTGGCTGCTGGCTGAACGCGACCGGCCGGGCGAGGCCCGGCCCGACGAGATCCTGCGCGTCCTGCGCGCCGCCATCACGCGGGCGGAAGGCCAGCCGCGCCCGCCGCGGCCCGCACATGACCCTCACCGGCAGCGTCCGCCGCGCGAGGGCAGCAAGGAGTCGCAGGTGATCGCGCTGCTGCGCCGGCCGGAGGGTGCGACGCTGGCACAGATCGGCGAGATCACGGGCTGGCAGACGCACACCATCCGCGGGTTCTTCGCCGCCGCGCTGAAGAAGCGCCACGGCCTCGCCGTCACTTCGGAGAAGCCGGCGGGCGGTGAACGCAGCTACCGGCTGGCCGAGTGACGGTGGCGGCGATGCCCAAGTCCACGCTGCAGCAGCGGCTGGTTGACGCGCTCGTCGCCACCGGCCGCGGCACGGTCGTCCCGAGCCGGAGCAGCAAGTACGTCACCCTGAAGCGGCCGGACGGATCGTTCTTCTACATCGGGAAGGCCGGAGCGCTGCGTTTCGGCAAGACCGTGTCCGACAGCATGGCCGCGCCCGACGACTTCAAGCGACGGCTGCTCGAGGAAACCCAGCAATAGCCTTCAGAACGGGCGATGCCGCCGGGCCTCATGCCCGGTGGCAATCGCTCCAGCGTCGTGCACTCGGATCGCCTCGAACAGGCGCCGCAAGGTGTACGATCGTGCCAGGGAGATCACGGTGAAGACCGCGCCCAGCACCAGGTTGTCGCCGAGCGACGCCTGCAGCCCGAACAGCGGAAAGACCGCGATCTGGGTCAGTACCGCGAGGCCGTAGCCAACGGTGACATTGGTGATCGCCTCGATCAGCGACATCCGGCGCGATTGCAGTGACGATGGTTGCGGCGGCGGGACTCGAACCCGCGTCTCGGGGGCATGAACCCCGCCAGGAACCGCTCCTTGCACGCCGCGAAACATGATTACGCCGCCTGCGGCAGCCGCTCGGCCGCGATGTCGTCGAACGTGCGGCCGTCGCCGTCGAGCGTCGCCGGCTTGCCGCTCGCCGTCTGCCAGCGCTTCACCGCGACGTCCACGTACTGCGGGCTGATCTCGATAGCGAATACGCGCCGCCCCGTCGTCTCGCCGGCGATGATCTGCGAGCCGGAGCCGGAGAACGGCTCGTAGCAGACCTCGCCCGGCCGGGTATGCTGGCGCATCGGGATGGCGAAGACGTCGAACGGCTTCGACGTCGGGTGATCGGTCTTCTCGCCCACCTTTACCGTCGGCAGCTGCCACACCGTGCTCGGGTAATCGTCCGAGACCCGCGGCGGCTTGTTGCCCTTCAGCCAGCCGAAGAAACAGGGTTCGTGCTGCCAGAGGTAATACGAGCGCGTCAGGATGCCGCGGTCCTTCGCCCAGACGATCTGCTGGTGGACGAAGGCGCCGAACTTCTCCCAGACGCTCTCGACCATCGCCTGCCTGCGGCTGGCGTGCCAGCAGTACCAAGCGGCGTTCGGCAGAATGGCGTGCTCGATGGCGGCCTTGATGAAGCCCTCGTACAGCTCAGGGCCTTGGCTGGAGTCGTCCCAGGTGATGCCGTAGCTGTTGCCCCAATCCTTGTTCTTGTCGGGATCGCCCTGCTTCGACGGATGGTTGGTGCCATCGTAGTCGACGAGATAGGGGGGATCCGCGGCAAAGAGGATCGCCTTCTCGCCGTTCATGACGTGGATGACGTCGTCTGCCTTGGTGCTGTCGCCGCACAGCAGCCGATGCTCACCGAGCAGCCAGAGGTCGCCTGCGTGCGAGACCGGCTTCGCCGGCGGTTCGGGAATGACGTCCTCGCCGGTGAGCCCGTCGCCGTCGTCGAGCGGCGCCAGCAAACGATCCAGGTCCTCGCCCTCGAAGCCGGTGAGGCCTAAGTCGAAGCCCGCGGCGTTCAGCGCGTGCAGCTCGGCGGCGAGCAGCTCGTCATCCCAGCCCGAAAGCTCGGAAAGCCTGTTATCGGCGATCCGGTAGGCGCGGACCTGCTCCGGCGTCAGGTGTGACAGCCGGATGATCGGCACCTCGTTTAGCCCGAGGTGCTGCGCCGCCAGCAGCCGGCCGTGGCCGGCGACGATCTCGCCGTCGTCCGCCACCATCACCGGCGCCGTCCAGCCGTACTCGACCAGCGAGGCGGCGATCTTGGCGATCTGATCGTCGGTGTGGGTGCGCGCGTTCTTCGCGTACGGCCTCAGGCGCGCGATCGGCCACTGCTCGATCTGCTCGGGCAGGAAAGGGAGCGAGGTCAAGGGCGATGTCCTTGAAGGAAAAACGGTGAAAGGCCGGCTCCGTGGCTGGATGCCGGCGCTGGATCCACCTGTCTGGATCCAAAGTGGACTCCGAAATCCACCTGGAGGCCAGGGCGGAGTCCAGCTAATGCACTGATCTTATGAGATTATTGCAGAGGAGAGGGTGGCTTCTGGCTGGGGTGGCTTCCCCGATTTCGGGGCTGACGCTATCGAACTTTCGGGCCACGCCCACCAGCATAGGTTGTGTTCCCGGAAGGAACCGCTTAGCCGCGAAGCATCTCGCTTTAGCCCCTCGCCTCGAAGCGCCCGCCCAACCAGCAGACTGCCTCAGTGACAACTCGAACTGTGGCAACACCATACATGTTGCGAGTTCCCGTGTCAATAGATCAATATGTTGTGCGCAGAAGCACGCACATATCCGTATTAGTTCGCCAGAACACTCAGCGTTGCGATGCTCGGCCGGCCTGCCACCTCGGCCACATCCCGCGCACCCGCTGGGATGCGACGGTTGCTCCGAGATTTCGCCGCTCATCGCCAGGAGCGACGTTTACGGCCTCGGTCGCGCACGCGTCCGCTATGGTAGGCAAGACGACCGTGATCTATACCCATGTCCTGGGTCGCGGTCCGTCCCCGGTACGCAGTCCGGTCGATGGACCATGAAGCTACCACGGAGGATCTTGATCCAAAGTCAAAGCTGGCGCAAAGCTTGGCCTCATAGATGATGCTGTTTGTGAATCAATTCTGAACCTACATTCATTCCAGAACACTGCATATCACATGTCTAAAGCAAATCCTTCACTCCATTTCTGGATTTCCCAGAAAGCTGCGTTGTATTGCCAAACATTGTGATTTGAGTAAAAAAAGGCCAAATCCCACGCTAGCTCCCGCCATGAGACTTTGGAAATAGAAACTGATTACCATACGCATTGACGGGATACTGTTGTTTCATGCGACAGACTGAAGACATCCGATCACAGCTTACTGAAGCCGCCGCACAATTGGACGTTTATATACAACAGCAAATAGACATCGCACGTGGGAAATAAATCATCTAACAAGTCGTCAAATGGACGCCCAAAAGCGTTGCTTTTGGGTTCTCTCCGCTTCGCTACGACACCGGTTTCCTCCAACGTTAGGCCGCAGCTGAGGGTCATGTGACAATTCTGCAACGTCGGCTCATCGCCGCCCTTATCGCGCTACTCGCAATTTGCCTTGCTTTGGCGTGGACACTATTCGGCGGCGAGGCTCTGTACCGCTACGCCTTGGTACACCTCGCTCAGCACGTCCCTCTATCTCACGCTGGAGGACCGAGGCCCGATGCATGGGACCAAGCCGCGCAGCCATACTACCTGATCTCAATGGCTGCTCTCATCATCGCCGCTGGTGGAAGTGCAGCACTCCTTGTGCTCGTGCCAAACACGGGTTTCCGACGGCGGGCATTGATCTACTGCCTATTCTTGGCAGTCGTGCTCCCTGCCACTTGGTACAACTTTGGGCAGAAAGATGTCGTTCTCCGGCCCGGCCTACAAGCCGGCCTTAACATCTCCCTGATCTTTTTGAGCACTACGATTGCCCTTTGGTTGAGCAAAGCTCCCGCCGCGGAACTCGACGTCCGTGTTCTAAAGGGAATAGTGCTCGCGTGTCTCCTCCTAGGGGGAGTTTTCGTGCCGGGATTGTTTACGGTCGTGTGGCTACTCGTCGCGGCCGGCGCCTTGACTGTTGAGCAGTCCCAACAAGTCACTTTTGAGCACATTACGGGACTGGCGTCGGTAGTGTCCGCCGTACTCGCGGTACTCGGCTACGTGCGTGATCGGCGCAAGACCGAAGCGCAAAAGCCGGACATTGTTATTGCGCGGTCATGAAGCCTGCTTGAGCGGCCTGACAGGCCAATGAAGCTGGCGGTCGCCTGCGGCGCCCGCAGCTTATCGGCAGGTCGTTAGGGAGTAGCCCGGATTCCGTTGATGCGCCGTGCGCTGCTCGGTTCCGCTTCTCCCCCATTCCCGATGCTTGCGGTTACCGCTTTTCGGCACCCGCCATGTCTCTTCATGGGGATAATGGCAGTCACCATGCGGACGTTGGCCCTCCGCTTGGCCCATAGCCATAATGCCGCGCCAGCACCCCTAGCGCTGCGATGAGAATGCCCTGCGCGTGCTTCTCGTTGACCGGCCTGCCTCCCCACCCCTGCCGCATCGCCCACTCCCGCACCGAGCGCTGCAAGCCGACGACGTGCCACACGCACGATCCGGCGGGGCTGCCAAGCCCGCCGAGCGCATCGAGCGCGGATCCGACGCGCCGACGTGCGTCGACTTGCGCGTCGGAGAGATCAGCCCCGCCACCGCCGCCTGACAGCCGCGTCAGCGGCATGCAGCGAACGACATCAAATCCCGCAATGGTGAAATGAGCTTGGAAGTCGCGTGCCGCGTCGTGCATCTCGCGGGTGATCGTGCCGGCGCGGAGCATGATCCCGAGTGTGTCAACGGTGCGATGGTGGACGACGGGCCGGCCGTCCGGATCAGCCTCGTACACCGGCTCCAGCACGTCGTCCTGACGCCGGATCACAGGCAGCCCGGCGACCGCACGTCCCGCTGCGCTTTTTCGTTTCTGCCGCTTCATCACGCCACCTCCCGCCGGCCGTAGAGCCGTGTCGCCTCGTTGACCAGCGCCTGCCGCGTCCAGTCGTCGGGGGAGTCCGCCAGCCGGATCACGACGATCCCCTGCTTGCGCCACGCCGCTCTGCGCATCGCGAACAGCTCGTCCTCCGTGGGCAGTGATCGCGGCAAGTGCCGCTCGAGGGATCCACGCATCGCGCTATGCATGGGTGACCTCGCTGAGGATCGCGGCGTAGCCGGCGACATCGACGATGCTGTCGAGGTGCGACGGGTCGCGCGTGAGCCTCGCGAGCTTCAGATCGATCAGGCAGAGCGTCACTTGCGCCGGGCTGACGTCGATGCCGAGCACCAGCGACCAGCGCGCGGCGATGTGCGCAAACAGCGTCTGCGGCGGCCCATAGATGCCTTCGCGGTGCTCGATCACCCCGGCGGCGTGCTGCAGCAGCATGGCACCGTTCATCGCACCACTCCGACCCCATGCGCGATCGCCCAGTTGAGCAGCGCCAGCGCGTCGGCCTCGTTGTCGTCGGCCGGCGCGAAGCCGAGCCGGCGGACCGCGTCGATCACCGCCTGCTTGTCGGCGTTGCCCTTGCCGGCGATGTGCCGCTTGATCGTGCCGACCGGCACGCCCTGGTATGGGATCCTGTTGGCCTCGGCCCAGGCGGTGAGATGCGCGAGGTAACCGCCAAAAATGTGCGCCGCCGCGGTGCCGAGATGCCGCCTCACTTCTTCGAATACTACGACACCCACGCCGCCCGAGGTCTGGTCGATCTCCTCCAGCCACGTCCGAAAGCGCAGCCAGTTCATCCCGCCGCCCTCGAACCGGCCGGGGCGGAACTCCTGCACACCGCTGGCGATCGCACCGTCGCGGCTGCGGATCGCCCAACCGGTGCGCTGGCCCAAATCGAGCGCGAGGATTACGGGGGTCCTCGATGTGCCGCCGTCAAGCACCTCGACCGGCATCGGCGCAGTGACGCTTGCATCCTCATGTCGTCGAGTCAGAGTCTGGGTAGCCATGATCATCTCCTCATCTCAGGGTCGTCGTGGTGAGGATGGCGGCGGGGAACTGCCAGGAACGCCGCCGCCATCCGATCTTCGGGAGTTGTCTCGGTAAACCAGGCGGCCCAGTGCTCCTGTTCATGCTGTCGACTCGCTCATCTCGGCGCCAAGCGCGCGAACGCGTGTTCGCCTCGTCCTAAATTGTTGAACAATTTCAACGGCTCGGAGGCGCATGGAGGTGCTGGCTTATAACCACGTATTCCGCGCGCGTACGCGCGCGTGACGTCGATAACCTGGGACACCTCCCCACACCTCCACAGACACGGTTCAGCCGCCGTATCGCAGGTCATCGGTGTAGTCCTTTCGCTGCAGCCGAATGCCGAGGAAACCGCTGACGTTGAGCCCCGGCAGCCGCTTGGACTCGAAGCCGCGCGCCTTCAGCGCACCGCGGAACTTGGGCTCGCTGCCGGCCGACATGCCCGAGCGCTCCGCCCATGCCGTCCAGGCGGCGTAGAGATCGCGCGTCGTCTCGTGCGCCATCGGATCGCGGACGCAGCACTCGGCGAGCCAGCGGCCGAAGCTGTCCTCGTCCTCGAAGTACTCGGCGGTGGCCTCGATCACCGCGGCCGGCGGGTTGAGCCCTTCCGCCTGCCACTCGAGGCAGCCCTGCAGCGCCCAGCCGAGGATCGCCGGCCATTCCGCTTTCAGCTTGTCGAACAGGTTCGGGTCGCGCTCCTCCGGCGGGATGCGCACGGTGAACGGGAGCAGGTGGAAGCGGCGGCGGATTGCCTCGTCGATGTTGCGCAGGCCCGGCTTGTGATTGCCGGCGATCAGCAGCTTGAACTGCGGTGCGTAGGTGAAGAAGTCCTGGCGCATGAACCGGGCGGTGATCGGATCGCCGCCGGTCAAGGCCTTGATCCGGCTCTCCGCCCAGCGGCGGCCTTCCTCGGTCTCTTGGGCAGCGACAATGCGCGCGCTGCGCAGCATCGCGAGCTCTGTTGGGTGCCGGTCGGTGTGGCTCTCGGTGAAGGTGTCCATGCCGGCGACCTTGGCGTAATCGCCGAGGACGGCGGTCAACGTGTTGAGGAACGTGCCCTTGCCGTTGGCACCAGTGCCGTAGAAGAAGAACAGCGCGTGCTCGCGGGTAGAGCCGGTGAGGCCGTAGCCGGCGATGCGGCGCAGGAAGCGCTGCAGGTCCTGGTCTCCAGCGGTCACCTGATCGAGAAACCGCTGCCAGCGCGGACATTCGGCGCTGGCCGCTGCGACCGCCGTCATCTTCGAGCACAGTGCCGCCCGGTCGTGCGGGCGCGTCTGGCCTGAGCGCAGGTCGACGATGCCATCCGGCGTATTCAGCAACCACGCGTCGGCGTCCCAGTCCTCCGGTGCGGTCGCATGCCGAGCATCGGCGCGTGCCAAGTTGACGACCGCGGCCACCGTTTTGGCGCTGGCGACCAGGCTGGCAATCTTTGCCGCCGTCTTCTCGTTCTGAATGCTGACGAGCGCCTCGGCGGACTTCTCGCGGCACAGGCGCCGCGCGTGCGAGAACACACGGCGGATGTTGTCCTCGCGCCAGCGGCCGGCCTGCCATTCGAACCAGGCGCCAAACGTCTCGCAGTAGCGCAGATCGTCGGCATGGCGCGCTGAGAAGGCGAGGGTCAGCGACTCGTCGCAGTAGGGGATCAGCACACCGCTTTCCGGCGGCTGTTCCGAGAAGTGCTTAAGCGGAGCCGGCTCCCAAAGCGGCGCAGCCTCGCAGAGCTCCACCAGGCGGCCGACATCACCACCCGCGTCGAGCCAGTCGCTGACGTCGCCGCCCTTGGTGAGCCCCGGCAGGCCCACGATGCGGATGCTGGAAGCAAGCCCCTGCAGGTTCGTCGCGACCTTCTCCGCATGGCTGCGGCCGGCCTCGTCGTTGTCCGACAGGATGTAGACCGAGAGCCCCCGAAAGTGCGGGTTCAACTCGGCCGGCCACTTGTTGGCGCCGCCGGCGTTGCAGGTAGCGACGAAGCCGAGGCTCGCAAGACGATCGACGTCCTTCTCGCCCTCGACGATGAGAACCGGATCTTCGGCAGCATTGGCGCGCAGTTCGAACAGCCGATAGGGCACCTGACGGATGCGCTTGACCTGCCACGTCCAGCCTCCCTGGCCGTCCGGGCGGCGCTGGCGGAAGTCCTTCGGCTCGAAGCGGACGACCTGGAACAGCAGCCCGCCGGCTTCGTCCCGGTAGTCGTAGGTGGCGACTATCCGCCGCTTTGGTCTTGTCCGCGGCTTCGTCTCAATCGACACGCCGATCTGCGAGTGGAGCCAATCAACCACCTCGCCGTTGGACAGTCCCGTCTGCCTGCGGACGAGATCGAGGACGCCACCGCCGACCTTGTTCTCGTGGTCGTACCATTCGCCGCGCTTGTCGCCGGCGATCTCGACAGCGAGCGATCCGTGCGTGCCGTAGCGCAGCTGCGCGCGCGTCGACAGCACCCGGTTCGGCTCGCCGAACAGGGCCTGCGCCACGTCTTCGACGCGCTCGCTGAGCCCTCGGGCGAGCTCGGCGGGTGGCACGCGCCGGGGCGCGGTCGCACCGAAGGGGCGGACTTCGTTGAGATCAATCAAGGATCACCAGCCCTTTCTCGGCGCGGGTGATCGCGGTGTACAGCCAGCGGGCGCGATCTTCGGCGGTGCGGCCGAGGCCGTCGTCGAAGACGACGACGTTCTCCCACTGCGAGCCCTGGCTCTTGTGGCAGGTGATGGCGTAGCCCCAGACGGCCTCGATCAGCCCCTTGCGGATCCAGTGGTCGCGGCGCTCACGCTCACGATCGGGCGCGACGTGATCCTCGAAGTGCCCCTTGTAGATGAACCGCCGCTCGTCATCGGCGCCCAGCACATCGCCATCCTCGCTGCGCACGACTGCGGAGAAGCAGTGCTCGGTTTCGTTGCGGACGTCCGACAGATCGAGGAACATGCCGTTGACGACGCCGAGGTCGTTGCGGTTCTTCAGGCAGATGATCTTCTCGCCGGCACCGCTGGGATAGACGCCCGGGAAGCCGGCAGACTGCTTCATCGCCAGATTGAGCTGGATGCGGGTGGCGTTGCGCCCGCAGATGACCTGGCCGCCGCGCAGCATCTGCTCCGGGCCGACCTGGTCCCGGCGCATCTTCCAGACGAAAGTGTCGTGCTCTCCGTACGGGATCGGCTGGCTCTGCCGCGCCAGTGTTGCGAGCCGGATAATGGCGCTCTCGCCGGCCTGGCGGTGGATCTCGGTCAGCATCACGTCCGGCTCGTCGGCGGTGAACGCGCCGTCCCCCTTGATCGGCGGCAGCTGGCCCGGATCGCCCAGCACCAGGATCGGCTTGCCGAACGCCAGCAGATCGGCGGCCATCTCGGCGCCGACCATCGATACCTCGTCGAGAACGATCAGCCCGGCGTCGCGAACGAGCGACTGCTCGTTCAGCACGAACCGCGGCTTGTGGATGTCGTCGAGACGGAGCTCCAGGCTGCGCAGCCGCGACTCCTCGAGGAAACGCTCGCGCGGGCCCAAGGATGGCAGCTTCGCCCGGATCGCGGCGATGTCCTCCTTGACCCGCTCGATCTCCTCCTTGGTTGCTTCCGAGACGCGGTAGATCAGTGAATGGATAGTCGACGCTGGCGTCCCCTTGCGGGTCATCACCAGCGCCGCCTTTCCGGTGAATGCTGCGTACAGCACCCCACCCGTCGTGGCGCAGGTGCCGTCCGCTGCCCGTGTCATCGTCTCCAGTCCGAGCTCGGCGATGGCGTACTTGGTCAGGGTCGACTTGCCCGAGCCGGCATACCCCCAGACCCGGAACACCGGCTGCTCGTTGGTGCGGTTCTCGAACCAGTCCTTGATGTCGCGGATGGCTTGCGCCTGCAGCGGCGACGCCGAGAAGCTGGCGCTCATCGATCCGCCTCCCAGCAGCGGTGGGCGTACGGGCAGAAGCGGCACAGATAGAAGTCGGAGGTGCCCGCGACCCGCCGCGGCAGCTCGCCGGCCTCGGCGGCGCGGATCACCCTCACCGCCTTGTCGGACAGTGCTTGCGCCTCGGCGCCGTCGAACGGCACGATCTCATGGTACAGCGCCAGCGACTCGCGGTTGGTCGCAGTGAACAGCGCCACCTGCAGCTGCATGTACGCCATGTACAGCTGCACCTGTGCGAAGTAGACCCGCCGCGCGGCGCGGACGCCGCGGCTGATAACGTCGCTCCACGACTTCTGGCCCAGCGCCTTGTGCTCCCAGAGCGCGGGCCAGCGGATGCCGATGTCCGGCCCTGCGACGATGGCGCCGTCGATGTGGCCGCGGATACGCCCGCCGGCGATCGAGAAACCGAACTGCTCGCCGGCACGGTTGCGCGTCCGCACATCGAAGCCGGCGCCGCGCAGCCAGCCGACGCAGAGGTCCTCCAGCTGGTGGCCCACCTCGAAGATGCGCAGCGTCCTGCCCGCGAACTCCCGGCCTTCGTCCTTCGGCGTGCGGGTGATCTCGTAGACGAGCCTGCGTGCGCACGGCTCGCCGATGCGGCTGGCGCCCAGGTAGTCACGCGGTAGCTTCGCCCGATCGGCCGCAGCCAGCCCGGCGTCGATCAGCGCGTTGAGGCGCATCGCTGGGTCGGACGAAGCCGCTCGCCCGTAGACGAAGCCGGAGCCGGCGTTGAGGTCGATGACGTCGTGCATCGGGTCGCCTAGAACGGCACGTCGTCGTTCAGCGACTGGCGCTGCATCGAGTGCTGGAAGCCGTCGATGCAGGCCTCGATCAGCCGATCGATCTCCGCCGCCGAGCGGTCCTGGAAGGGCTCCAGCAGGCCGAGCTCGGTCAGTGCCTCGGCAAAGAACCGCCGCGCGTCGCGGATCGCCTGGCGTTCCATGTCGGTCTTATCAATCATGCCGTTGTTCCTTTCGGCCAGCGCCGAACCGCCATTGAGGCAGCGCATCGAGCAGAAGCGGTAACTGGGGTAGCGATCGAAGCGGAGCTCGCGGGTGTAGCCGAAGCCGCGGGCCTCCCGGCCGCAGAGGGCGCACAGTCTGGGTAGAGAAGTGCCACCAGGTCGCCGCTGTCCTCCGGCTGCTCGCGGATCCGCTCCGTCGCCAGCACGAGGAACCGGCTGATCGCCGCGGCCGCCATGCACTCCAGCTCGCCCAGGCTGAGGGCGGCGATGGGCTGCTGCAGCCGTCCTCTTCCTTCCAGCCATCGGCCGATGTCCCTCGCCGTCTCGCGCGTCACGTGCACCTGCCATGCGTCGTCGGTCATCGCGGTCATCCCGGCCGAGCTCAGCCGTTCAGCCAGGCGGGGCCTGCCGGCTTCACCGGCTGAGCGGCTGGCGACGCCATCGCCTGCGGAGCCGGTGCGGAGGGTTCGGCCGGGCGCTGCCAGAGCGGGGCACTCGGCGTCGCTGCCCCCGGCTTCTGCTGCGCGCTGCCCCACGCCGGCGGCTGAGCCGTCCCCGCACTGCGGCTGCCAGTTGCCGACCGCGGCTTCGACGGACGCGGCGGGACGTCCTCGCCGTTCATCACCGCGTGCCACTCTTTCTCGGTCGGCAGCACGGGGTGATCGAGCCGGTTGTGATCGGGGTAGCGCGGGTCGTTGTTCGGCTCCACCGCGACCTTGGCGACGAAGCCGATACCATTCAGATCGGCCAGGCCTCGCAGCTGCCGCTTTGCCTTCGCCGCCTCGCTCATGTCTTCGGGATCGAGGCCGAGCGCGGAGTCGATCATCGCCCGGAAGATGCGCTTCGAGATGTTCCAGCCGATCGAGGCGCCCTTGTCGTCCAGCTTGCCGCCGGCGACGGTGAACAGCTGCCAGAACTTGCGCTTGGCGAACGGCCCCTCGGTGACGGTGAACTCGCAGTCGAGCGAGAGCACGTCACTGCCCGGCGCGTTCGAAGCCTTGAGCAGGCCCTTGTCGATCTCGGTGTAGCCGTCGACACCACCCGGACGGATGGCCATCGTCACCTTGGCGAAGCTACCGTCGGGGAGCAGTTCGCCGCTGTTGATCGGCTCGACGTCGTTCAGGTCGAACATCTGTAACTCCTCTAAAGGCGGTTGATCTTGGCGAGCAGGGCGCCGAGGTCAGCGGGCTCGGTGACATCGAGGCGTCCCGACCGGTCCTTGGCCGGCAGGCCGAACGGATTGCCGGCGCGACAGACGAGGCGGCGGACCTGGCCCTTCGCCGGCTCGTGCCGCCAGCCGTCGCCCTCCGGCTCGAACAGGCTCATGCTGATCACCTGATCGACGATCCCCGGCAGCTCGCGGCCGGCCTTGCCTCCTTCCATCTGCGGCTGCCAGTGCTCGCGGTTGAACTCGTCGACCACCCGCTCGAGGACGCCAACGAGGATCACCGTCTTGCCGGGCGCGTGCTGCAGGTGCTTGAGCAGCGCGATCACCTCGCGGGCGAGCAGGCCGAAGGCGCCGCGGGTATCCGGCTTGCCGGTCTTGTCGGAGAAGGCCTCCGGCCGCGTCTTCGCCCAGGCCATCGCCTGGCGTGTGAGATCGGTGATGCTGTCGACGAAGATGATCCGCTTGCCGGCGATGCGGATGGCGAGGTCCGGATAGGTCTCGGTGAGATACCGGTAGTGCGCTTCGGAGAAGAAGCCGTCCGCCGGTGCCGCCGGGTCGGTACCGCCGATCAGGCAGGCGATGTCGACGGCATCGGCAAAGGTGCGGATCGAGATCGATTCGCCGGGCCACCCCTGAACCGACTTCAACCCCGCCTCCAGGTCGACGCACAGCGTCTCCTCCGGCGGCAGCGTCATCAGCTGCGACGTCTTGCCGACGCCGCTCGGTCCGAACAGGGCGACGGTGGTCTTGCCGTTCGCCTCGGCGAGGCGCTGATCGGCGGTGATGATGCGAAGGGTCATGGCAACGTCCGAAGTGGCAGATCGTCTCGGGGACGCGTCGCGCCGGCTTTGCGGCTATGCGTGGACGGAGCGGCCGAACCGCCGTGCCGGCTGCTCGGGCCACGCTGACTGATGCGGAACTGCCGGCGTCGGAGACGCCGCTGCGGCAGAACCGGTCACCTGGCGGAGCTGCTGCTCTTCAAAGGCCTCGATGTCCTCGAGGCGGTAGGCGATGCGGCCGCCGAGCTTCAGGAACTTCGGGCCCTGCCCGAGCCAGCGCCAGCGTTCCAGCGTCTTGGGCGAGATGCCCCAGCGCTCGGCCAGCTGTTTCTGATTGAGGTGCCGCGTGGACATTGCCGTCTGCTCCAGCCGTGTCGAAATCGTGCTGGCAGGATGGCAGATCGCCTGTCGGCGAATGTGTGGGCCGAATGTTGGAAAACCTGTTGGATTTTTCGCTGCCGGTGCCCGTTAGAGCTTCAACCAGTAGTACCCCTGGTCGTCACTGCCGATAAGCTCCTCGTAGGCTTCCTTGTTGTCGCGAAAGATTTGGACGAGCCGTTGATTGCTGTCGGCCTCCGCCGCGGCTTCGCTCTGATGGAGGCCGTGGAGGCCGCTCGCATAAGCCTCGTACAGGGCCTCGACGACGGCGGCCTGCTTCTTCGTAAACGTGTAGTTCTTGTCGCCCACGACCCCAGAGCGAAATCCCTTGGAGAATATGTAGCCAGCGCCGCCGGTCCCGATGACCACCCGATCATCGGCACGCAGCGCTGCGAGCAAGGCTGCTTCTTCGACTGCAAAACCGGCATTCGTCATTCGGCACGCGTCCGCCAGAAACACAGGCGCGTGGCGTTTCGGCAATTGATCGGTAAGAACAGAGGCGGGCGAAGACGTCAGGAGCAAAGCCGGCACAGTCGCCGGCTTTGCAGCCAGCGCAGCGCCTGCCCGTTCGATGGACTCCAGATCAGTCAGGCGCCTACCGAAATAGAACCGCGTTCGGTACGCCTTGATCCGCTGCTCACCCAAAAACCAAAGGTGACCGGGCACCAACTCCTGGGCCAGCGGGCGGGATAGCACGTTGATGGCCAATCGGAGTGCCTCGATCAGGCAGGGGAAATCAACCTGGAGAACCGTGAGATCGGCCGGGTCGATCGGCAGGAAGCCTTCGTTAGGGCAGTAGGCGCGAAAGGTCCCTGCTTCCGTACGCTCCACGCGAACGTAATGGTGCTCGTCGCAGGCGGGGCATGGAATGGTCCGAACAGCATCCGACTGCGTCAATGCTCCGAGCCGAGACAATCGATCGATCGCGACGCGATTCTTCGTCCACATCGTCGAACCGACCGAAACAACCGGGTCAGGCAGCTCCAACAGCTCACACAGAAGATTGATCATCAGGATCGGGAGTCAGCGCATGTCAGGGAATGATCTGCCAATCCCTCAGATGGCGTTCGATGAGTTCCCGATCGTTTCTTCGGAAATTCTTCAGGTTCGTGCTGGACGGCTTGGTCAGTTCGACATGTAACGCCTTCCCGCGTCTACCTGCCGCCACCTCAAGGTGCAGGCTGATCGTCGCATGCACAACTTCGAATCCATCGTTGATCGGGTTCCGATTGCTGAGCCAGGTCCTGGCGAAAGCATGCGCCGAGGGGGCGTCTTCCCAGGGCGGAGTGTCGATCAGGATGGCGCCCTGACCTTTCCTCGGCGCTTCCAGCTTCAGCCGGCGGATACGCGCCTTGAT